>Ga0209164_1000931_pt1 | contig 46879 bp, 39 predicted proteins | sample MTBNYHSulfiMetaG_FD_187458 | JGI IMG/M metagenome (GOLD analysis project Ga0209164, IMG submission 187458) | Enrichment culture microbial communities from rom New York Harbor, USA that are MTBE-degrading - MTBE-NYH (New York Harbor Sulfidogenic)... | ecosystem: Environmental > Aquatic > Marine >... | reverse complement strand
TGGTCGAGATCTACGCCTCGCCGGCGAAGATGGTCGGCGTCGATCTGGGCGACGAGATCGTCTTGAGCTGCGACGGCTCGGGGATGAAGACCCACGCCACCCGCACCCAGGACATGCAGTCCTACGAGCAGTGGATGGGGGCCGACCTCCTCGAGCTCTGCCCGGGCGACTACTCCCTGAAGGTGGTGCGCACCATCCTCCCCTACGAGGCCCAGGTGCTGCACGACGCCCTCCTCTCCACCGTGGCCCCGATGCAGTACGGCGTGATGCCCAACCTGGGCCTCTACGCCAAGGACGACGGCCCCTGCGAGAACTGGTCGCTGCTCCTGCCCGCGGGCAAGATCCCCGAGGCCCGCGCCGCCTGCGAGGAGGCCGCCGAGATGGCGGTCTCAGACGCCGTGCGCATGGCCGAGGTGATGTACGAGGCGGGCGCCGACGCGATCGACTTCGACACCACGGGCGCCTCCGGCGACCCCGAGTTCTTCGCCACCCTGCGCGCCACCGAGATCATCCGCGAGCGCTTCCCCGGGATGGGCGTGCAGCTCGGCATGGCGGGCGAGTTCGTCCTCGGCATGCACGGCGAGCTCACCTTCAAGGGCAAGCGCCTCGCCGGCATGTGGCCGCGCGAGCAGCTCGAGGTCGTCCAGGAGGCCGGGGCGACGATGTTCGGGCCCGTGGTCAACGTCAACACCGGCCGAAGCTGCGCCTGGAACACGGCGCGCGCCTGCGCCATCGTCAAGCCCTGCATGGACGTGGCCGAGATCCCCGTGCACATGAACGCCGGCATGGGGGTCGGCGGGGTGCCGATGTTCGTCCACCCCCCGGGCGACGCCGTGGCGCGCTCGGCCAGGGCCTTCGTCGACATCCTCAAGGTCGACGGCTTGTAGGTCGGCTCCGGCGACCCGCACGGGATGCACAACGCCCATGCGCAGGCCGCGGGACTGGGTGGGATCCGCGCCGCGGGAGACCTCGTGGCACGGATGCAGATGACCCGCGGGATGCGCTTGCCGGAGGCCAAGGCCTACGTGGCGGAGAAGCTCGGCGTCGCACCTTTCGACTTAGGCGACACGGCGGTGATGACCGAGGTCCGGAACGAGCACGGCTTCGGGCGCATCCACTCCTACGCCATCAGCCACCCCTGGCAGGCGAACTTCATCGAGGCCAAGTTCAACATCAGCCGGGTGCTCGACCTCCCCATCCTCTCGGTGGAGCGCTTCAGGGAGCGCACCGGGATGACGGAGGCGCCGGGGACGTGACCCGGGCGCGCCGGCGGTACACTGAGCCGGCGGCGCGGCGGCCGGCGGCGCGGTGACGAGGCGCCGGCGGGATGGGGCGGCGGTGCGCGCGACCTCACGGTCGCGCCGCCCGCCGCCCTTTCTCGTCCCGGGTCGGCGCGACCCGATAGGATGAGGTCATGTCCTCGCCTCGCGACCTGCCGGTCGCCGGCGACTGGTTCTCGGTGACGTGGGTCACCGGCGCCGTCGCCATGCTGACCGAACCTCACGTGGACGGCCTGCTCCGCGCCAACCTGTGGTACGTGCGCGGAAGGGAGCGTGACCTGCTCGTCGACACCGGCAACGGCGTCGCCCCCGTGCGGCCGGTGCTGGCACGGTTCACGCGGGGGCGCGACCGCGACGTCGTCGCCGTGGCGACCCACGCCCACATCGACCACGTCGGCGGCCTGCACGAGTTCGGCCGCCGCCTCCTGCATCCCCAGGAGGAGGACGCGGCGCGGCGCATCTCCGAGATCGCCCCGCTATGGTCGGCCGACTGGAGCGAGGAGTTCAGGACCTACGTCGCCGACAACGGCCTGCCGGTGCCGGCGGTGCTCGTCGACGCCCTGCCGTCGCCCGGGTTCGACCCCGTCACCTTCAGGATCGCGCCGGTGACTCCCACCCATCTCGTCGAGGGCGGCGACGTGATCGACCTCGGGGACCGGCGGTTCCAGGTGCTCCATCTGCCGGGCCACACCCCCGGCGGCATCGGCCTGTGGGACGAGGCGGCGGGGGCGTTGTTCTCGGGCGACGTCGTCTACGACGGCGAGCTGCTCGACGGGCTGCCCGAGTCGAGCGTCGAGGACTACGTGCGCAGCATGCGGCGCCTCCTCGACCTGCCGGTCGCCGTCGTCTACCCGGGGCACGAGGAGCCGTTCGGGCGCGAGCGCCTGCGCGAGATCGCCCGGGAGTACCTGCGACGCCGCGCCGGGTGACGCGATCGTGACGAGGGCGAAGACCGACGCGGGCGGGCCGCGGTCGTCACCGCCGCGGCCGGCGTCGCCCCGGGGCGGCGAGCGGGGACTCGGCTCCGACGGCGGCGAGCGGCGCGTGCAACTGGGCGCCGCTCTCGTCGCGATGGTGTGCATCGCGCCGCTCCAGTACGCGTGGACCCTCTTCACGACGCCGCTCGAGCAGGCCCACCCGTGGTCGCTCCCGCAGGTGCAGCTCGCCTTCACGTTCTTCATCGTCGCCCAGACGCTCTCGCAGCCTCTGGGCGGCTATTTCATGGACCGGCGCGGCCCGCGGCCCGCCTTCGTCGCCGCGGCCGTCCTCATCACGGTGGGGTGGGGCGGCCTCGGCCTCGCGGACAGCCGTCCCGTGCTCTACGCCCTGTACGCGCTCGCCGGGATCGGCGCGGGGATCGTCTACGCGGGCGCCATCGGCACCGGCATCCGCTGGTTCCCCGGCCGGCGCGGCCTGGCCCTGGGCCTCATCGCCGCCGGCTTCGGCATCGGGGCGGCGCCGTTCACGCCTCTGGTCCACCGTCTGCTCGAGAGCCACGGGCTCGCGGCGGCCTTCGGCGTGACCGCCCTCGTGAGCGGCGGCGCCGTGCTGGCCGTCGGCCTGGTGCTGAAGGTGCCGTCGGCGGGCCAGGCTGTCGGCGGAGGGCGACCGGCGGGCCAGGCTGTCGGCGGAGGGCGACCGGCGGGCCACACGACGGCGGCTGTGGTCGCGACGGTCGACGCCGACGGCAGCGCTCCCCTGCCCGCGCCGCCGTCCACCGCGGCCGTATCTTCCGCGACCCCGGCCGTGTCCTCCTCCACCGCGTTCGGGCCTGCTGCGTGCTCCTCCGCCCCCGGCGCCGACTCCACCGCGGCGGCCGGCGACACGATCCCGGTCGCCGACGCCCAGCCGGCCGCCCACGACGGCCTCGCTCCGCTCGGTCTGCTCCGGCTCGGTCAGTTCTGGCTCGCCTTCGTCGCCTTCTTCTTCATGGCCACGGGCCTGCTCATCCTCACCGCCAACACGCGGCCGATCGGCGAGGACTTCGGCATCGCCGCCTCCGTCATCGTCGTCGCCCTGATGCTGCAGCAGCTGCTGAACGGCGCCAGCCGCGTGGTGTGGGGCTGGGTCTCCGATCACGCCGGCCGCGAGCCGACCATGACCGTGGCGTTCGCCCTCACCGGCCTCTTCCTGTGCCTGATCCCGGTCTTCGGCTCGTGGCCGCCGGCCTTCGTCGTCCTCACCGCGCTCGTCTACTTCACGGGCGGCGAGATGTTCGCCCTGTTCCCGGCGCTCACCGCCGACCGTTTCGGCTCACGCTACGCGGCCGCGAACCAGGGCATGCTCTACACGGCGAAAGGGCTCGCTTCGCTCGCCGGCGGCGCCTTCGCCGCCTGGCTCGCCGTCACGCAGAGCTGGACCGTCGTCTTCGCCCTCGCCGGTGCGATGGCGTTCTCGGCCGCCGCGTTGATGTTTGCGCTCCATCGCCGGGTGCGGCCCGCCGGCGCGCAGGCGCCGGCGCGGATGTGACGGGGGGCGGCGAGCCGAGCTCGCCGCCCCCCGTCTGCTGCGCCGGATGATCCCGTCCGTCGCGCTGGCTGCGCCCCCGCCCTCGCGGGTCAGACCCCTTCGGGGAGGGCGCCGAGACGGTCCTTGACGACCTTCGTCGCCCTCGCCATCACCTCGAGGCTCTCGTCCACGTCGGCCTGCGTGTGGGCCGTGCTGGCGAAGAAGCGCTCGAACGGGAAGTTGTGGTAGTAGACGCCGCGCGCCTGGCACTCGCGCTGCAGGTGCTCGAAGAAGCGCGTGTCGCTGGCCCTCGCCTGCCGGTACCGCGTCACCGGCTCCTCGTGGCCGAAGAAGATCTGCCACATCGGCCCGACCTGGCTGACGTAGGCCGGCACGCCCTGCTCGGCGAAGATGCCGCGCAGGCCGGCGACCATGGCGTCGGCGATGCCGTTGATGTGGCCGTACACGGCGTCGGTCTCGTTCAGGAGCTTGTCGAGCGCCGCTTTCATGCCGGCCAGCGTCATCGGGTTGGCGCTGTACGTGCCGCCGTGGAGGACGATGTTGCACGTCTCCACGTCCATGATGTCCCTGCGCGCGCCGAACGCCGCCGCGCCCGGCGTGCCGCCGCCGACGGCCTTCGCCACACAGGTGATGTCGGGGATCACGCCGTAGCGCTCCTGGGCGCCGCCCAGCGAGACCCTGAAGCCGGTGATGACCTCGTCGAAGATGAGCAGCACGCCGTGCTCGTCGCAGAGCCGGCGCACCCCCTCGAGGAAGCCAGGCTCCGGCGGGATGATGCCCGCGTCGGCGAGGATCGGCTCGGCGAGCACGGCGGCGAGCTCGTGGGCGTGCCGCTCGATCAGCGTCGCGACGCTGTCGAGGTCGTTGAAGCAGCCGGCGATGACGGTCTCCTCGACGGCCTTGGGGATGCCGGCCAGCGACGGCAGGGTGCGCGGGTACTTCTCCGACCCTGCCGCCTCGAGCGCCGGGATGTGCGAGAAGGCGTGGCAGTCGAGGAAGCCGTTGTAGCTCCCCTCCCACTTGAGGACCTTGTCCTTGCCCGTGTAGCCGCGGGCGAGGCGCATCGCCGCCTGCGTCGCCTCGGACCCCGAGTTGGCGAAGCGGATCTGGTCGATACCGGGCACGGCCTGCACGATCTTGCGCCCGACCTCGTAGTCGAGCTCGTGCGGGAAGGTGTAGAGCATGCCGCGCTCGGTGATCTGCTCTACGATGGCGTCGACGATGAACTTCGGGCGGTGGCCGAAGATCATCGGCCCGTAGCCGATGCACCAGTCGATGTAGCGGTGGCCGTCGACGTCGTAGAAGTGGGCGCCCTCGCCGTGCGACATGACGATCGGGGCGGTCCCGATCAGGCGCGCGTAGCTCGACTCGCCGCCGGCGATCACCTCCTGGCACTTGGCGAACCACTCACTCGTCTTCGGAAGGTGCGCTATGTCGATGAGCTGCTCGTCCATTTCCTGAAGCTCCTTCCCGGGGCGCCGCCACCTGCCGCGACCCGCGCGCCGCGGGACCGCGTCACTCCGCGTCGCCACGCCGTGACCCGGACGGCGTCGCGCCTCGACGCGGCTCGGCGGCCGGCGTGGTCGACACCCGGGATTCTGTCACTCCGCGCGGGCGTCTGTCGAAGCAGACGCGTGACCGGCAGGGTCCGGCCGTCGATGTCGAAGCGGACGCGTGACCGGCAGGGTCCGGCCGTCGAACGGGAAAGGTGTCGTGTGTCAGGGGTCCGTCCCGGCGGTCGCCCACGAGCCTCAGCGAGGTGAGACGATGCGAGACGTCCACGAGGTCTACACGGTCTTCAAGACCGAGTTCCCCGAGCTCAGCGAGCTCATCGACGCGACGAGCCGCGCCCTGCACGAGAAGGGCGGCCCGCTCGACGAGCGCACGCGGGCGCTCGTCAAGATCGCGACGTCGGCGGCGAGCCGGCACCACGGGGCGCTCGAGACCCACGTGGTCGCCGCCCGCGAGGCCGGCGTCGCCGAGAAGGAGATCGTCCACGCGCTGCTGCTCGTGGTCTCGACCTGCGGGTTCCCGACGTTCATGGAGGCCTACAGGACGTACAAGACGATGTAGTCGCGCCGGGGCGCGCGGCGGTGGAGACACCGCCGCGCGCCCCGGCGCCCGCAGGGCGAGACTCCCCGGACTCAGAGCACCGAGTAGTCGACGCCGAGCTTCTGGATCTCGGCCTTCTTCTCGCGGTAGAGGTCGACGTAGAAGTCGAGCGGCTTGACGCGGTCGAGGTCGTACAGCTCGCTGAACGTCCTGCCCAGCGGCGCGTCCGGGATCTCGTCCCCGTACCGCGCCAGGATCTCCTTGCAGACGCCGTTGGCCTGGGCGCGCGTCATGCCCATCCTGGCGACGGCGTGCGCGGTCTCCGCGCCGAGCCGGAGCTCGAGCGTCGAGACCCGCTCGGGGTACTTGTCGCGCGCGATACCGCCCTGCACGTGGTTCGCGCCCGAGACCGTGTGCGCGATGGCGCCGTTGGCCATCTCGTAGAAGAGCATGTCGCTGGACGGCCCGCCGGCGGCCATGGTGGTGCAGATGTTCAGGAACTTCGTGTTGCGCGCCAGGGCCTGGCAGTACACGCTCACGAGCCACAGCATCGGCAGCGTCGTGCTGCACGTCTCGCGGATGTCGATGGGGAAACAGATGTGGTACTCGGCGTCGAAGGCGAGCCGCCCGAGGAAGAAGTGGGCGATCTGCACCAGCATCGTCCCCTCGGGCCCCCCCGCGTAGCCCCCCATCAGCGGACCGTAGAGCCCGGCCAGCCCCATGCCGCACTCGCGGAGGAAGGCGACCTTGCTCATGCGCGCGTAGTCGACCTTGAGCTCGGCGATGGCGCCGTTCTGCGGCACGTCCCTCGACAGCCCTCCGAAGACCGGGTGCGAGGCGGCGATGATCGACTCGGTGCTCTCCCCGACTGAGACCATCGCGTAGAGCCCCAGCCCCGGCCGCCCGGCCTGCCGCGCCGCCTGACGCCGCGTGGTGACGTCCCACATGCAGGCCGCGACCTCGATAGGGTGGCCGGACTTGATGGGGATGCCGCGGAACGTGTCGTGCAGCGACACGCAGCAGAACGCGTCCGCCAGGGGCTCCGAGGCGATGGCCTGACAGACCTTGGGGTGGATGTCCTGCTTCACCGGCACGCCGAGGCCGGAGAAGATGCACGTGGGCGGTGCGGGATCCTCGACCGTCCGCGGGACCATCGTGTGCTGGTCGCGGCCCTCGCCGAAGACGTAGCGCGTCGCGGCGTGCCGCACCGCCTCCTCGACCTCCTCGCGCGTGAAGCGCACCGCACGCTTGGTGTCGGTGCAGTAGAAGCCGGTCGCGAGGAACAGCTCGAGGGCCGCCTGGTAGGCCCGGTCGGCGAGGCCGTCGTCGTCCGGCACCGCCGTCTCTCCGTCGAAATGGATGTCGTACTTCTCGATCAGCTCGCGCACGTGCTGGTAGAGCATCGCGTCGAAGTCCGACTCCTTCATACGCTCGCCCTTTGAGGTGCGCTCGACCACATCCCAGAAGGTGACCACTGCGTCCACTCCTTTCGTCAGTGCGACACCGGACCGTCGTCACGGCGCGGAGACGCGCCGCGTGGAGCCGGCCGTCGCATCGGGGCTGGCTCGGGTGTACCTCAGTCGAGCAGGTCCTTGGCCACCTGGATGGCGGCGAAGGCGTCCTTCGCGTACCCGTCGGCGCCGATCTCCTCGGCCCAGTCCACCGTCACCGGCGCGCCGCCGACCATCACCTTGAAGTCGTCGCGGATGCCGGCCTCGACGAGCTCCTCGATGACCTCCTTCATGTACATCATGGTGGTCGTCATGAGCGCCGACAGGCCGATGATGTCGGCCTTCACGTCTTCGGCGCGGTCGATGATGGTCGAGACGCTGACGTCTCTGCCCAGGTCGACGACCTCGAACCCGCCGGTGGACATCAGGATGCGGACGATGTTCTTGCCGATGTCGTGCACGTCGCCCTGCACCGTCGCCAGCACGACCTTGCCGGCGCGGCTCTCGGCGGCCTGCTCGGCCGACATGGCCGGCTCGAGCACGGCGATCGCGGCCTTCATGGCCTCGGCGGAGAGCATCATGTCGGGCAGGAACAGGCTGCCGTCCTCGAACCCCCTGCCGACGACCTCCATGCCCTGCGCGAACCCCTCGCGTATGGCCTGCATCGGGTCGACGCCCGACTCAACGGCCTTCTTCGCCAGCTCGACGCTCGCCTCGCGGTCGCCCCTGACGACCGCGTCCTTCATCTGCTCGAAGTCCGTCACTGCGACAACACCTCCGATCGACTGCTGCTGGTGGAAGCGGTGCTGGTGGTGGAAGCGGTCCGGATGCGTCGTGCGGCCATCACCCCCCTGGGCCTTCTCCGGCTCGGGCTCAAGCCCCGGGGGGCTCGGCCGCCGTGCGCGGCACCAGCCGGTGATGGCTCCCCGACTCGGCCACGCCCGTCGGGTTGTGCCAGACCCAGTAGGCCCGCGCCGGGGCGTCGCCGGCGTTCCAGAACCGGTGAGGGGCGCTGGAGTCGAAGGCGATCGAGTCGCCGGCCTCGAGCTCGAACTCCGCGAACCCGATGGCGCCCCCGAGGCGCCCCTCGGCGACGAAGCCGTACTCCCAGCCGTTGCGCCGGAAGTAGTCGTCGCCGTCGTGGCCGCCGACGTCGTAGACGTACTCGACGAACTCGAAACCGTCCTCGAGGGCCGGGTTCAGCATCTCCCACGTGACGCCGCCCGGGAGCGCGATGCTGTGCCGGTCGCCGCCGCGCACGATGCGCCCGGGCCACGGTCCGAACTCGAGGGTCTTGCGCGAGGCGGCCGGCGGCGAGGCGGCGGCGAGCACGTCGTCGAGGGAGAGTCCCAGCTCCCTGACCATACTGAAGAGCGTGTGGACCGAGGGCGTCGTGACGCCGCGCTCGACCTGCGAGACCAGACTGGGTGAGCACTTCAGCCGGGCCGCCATCTCGCGCACGCCGATGCCGAGCGACTCGCGGGCCTGCCGGAGGATCTGCCCGAGCGCCTCGAGCGGCACCTCGTGGGCCGGTGCCGCGGCGCGCGCCGTGCTCTCGATGGCGTGTTCGCTCACGCTGTACAGTCTCCGCCGCCGTGCGGGTATCGTCAAGTGTTGCCGAACAGGGGCGGGACTCACGGCCGAATCGCTTGACCGCAAGCGCAAAGTCGCTACGGTGTGTAGCACTGCTGCCGTCGCACGTGCGCCGAACGCTCGGCACGCGTGCCGCAACCACGGCTCGGGCATGCCCCGCGAGGCTCGGCGGGCGGTGCCCGGGCCGTATGAGGAGAGGTCGCCAGCATGGAGTCCCGCTCGTTCTCGACCGTCGGCGCGGTGACCAGGCGCAAGGACGGACTGGCCAAGGTCAGGGGCACCGAGGTCTACGCCTCCGACATGACCCTGCCGTACATGCTGCATGCACGCGTCCTCCGCAGCCCGCATCCGCATGCGCGCGTCGTCTCCATCGACACGTCGGAGGCGGAGAAGATGGGCGCCGTGTGCATCACCGCCGACGACGTGCCGCAGACGCGGTACAACGAGCGCCAGGTGAGCATCCCGGCCAAGACCTACCGCGACCGCACCGTCCTGCCGCACGTCGTGCGGCAGGTCGGCGAGGGCGTCGCGGCGGTGGCGGCCCGCACCGAGGCGCTCGCCGAGCGCGCGATCCGCGCGATCGAGGTCGAGTACGAGGTGCTGCCCGCCGTGTTCGACGCCTACCAGGCGATGAAGCCCGACGCGCCGCGGTTGTACGAGGACGTGATGCTGGGCGACGTCTCGTTGCCCATCGAGCGCAACATCGCCTGCGAGCGCAACGTCAGTGTGGGCGACGTGGAGGTCGGCTTCGCCGAGGCGGACCTCGTCGTGGAGCGCGACTACCAGACCGGCCGCGTCTACCACGCCCAGATGGAGCCCAAGGCGGCCATGGTCCGCCCGCAGCCCGACGGCGGCATCGAGGTCTGGGCGACCATGCAGTCGATCCACAACACGCGCCAGCTGCTCGGCCGCATCTTCGACATCCCGCTCAGCAAGGTGAACGTCCACCGCTCGTCGATCGGCGGCGCCTTCGGCTCGAGCATCCAGATGAACACGCCGATCGCCATCTGCGCCGCGCTCGCCCTCAAGGCACACAAGCCGGTCCGCCTCGTCCTCACGCGCGAGGAGGACATGTACGACCACTGCAAGTACCCGACGGACATCCGGCTGAAGTACGGCGTGAAGCGCGACGGCACGATCACGGCGGGCGAGCTCACGACCGTGGTCGACGTCGGCAGCCACAACATCCAGGCGTACCCGCTGCTCGGGTGCATGTCGGGCTGGTTCGTCTCGCTCTACCGCATGCCGCACATGAACTTCGAGGGAACGGCCGTGTACACCAACAAGGCGCCGGCGTGCGCCATGCAGGGCTACGGCAACCCCGACGTGTCCTTCGCCGTCGAGTCGACGATCGACATCATCGCCGAGAAGCTCGAGATGGACCCCATCGAGCTGCGCCTCAAGAACTACGTGGGCCTCGGGGAGACCTTCTGGGGCCAGGGGCCGACGGTGCGCTCGGTGATCAGGAGTTGCGGGGTCGAGGAGATGCTGAGGAAGGGCGCCCCGATGATCGGCTGGAGCGAGCGCGGGCGCCCGCAGGAGAAGACCGGCCGCTTCAGACGAGGGGTCGGCGTCGGCCGCACGTTCCACACGTCCGGCACGGGCGCCGCGATGCCCGGCGAGGTGATCGACTACTCGACCGCCATGGTCAAGGTGAACGAGGACGGGTCGGTCGACTTCTCCACCGCTCTCATGTGCCACGGCGGCGGCACGCTCGAGGCCTGCGCGAAGTTCGTCGCCGAGGAGATGGGCGTGCCGCTCGACAAGGTGGGGATCTCGCCCGCGAGCACCGCCGACACTGGCTACGACGTCTGCACCCACGCGACGCGCGGCGTCTACTGCGGCGGCGGCGCGGTGGTCGAGGCGGCGAAGTCCGCCAAGGCGCGCCTGCTGGAGTTCGCCTCGCGGCTCATCGAGGTCAACCCCGCCGCGCTGCAGATCGCGCCCGACCCCGAGACGGAGCAGGGCGTGATCTTCCTGCCGGAGGCGGCGGAGAAGCGGATCACCGTGGGCGAGGTCGCCAAGCAGGCGCAGCTGAAGGGCTGGGGGACGGCGGTCGCCGTCGCCAGCCACCGCATGGTCAACTGCCCGCCATGCTTCGTCACCAACTTCGTCGAGGTCGAGGTGGACACGTGGACCGGCGAGGTCGTGGTCACGCGCGCCGTGTGCGCCGTCGACGCCGGCACGGTCGTCAACCCCGACCTCGCCGCGGGCCAGCTCGAGGGAGGGCTCTGCCGCGGCATCGCGCAGGCGTTGCTCGAGGACACCGAGTACGACCCTGGCACGGGCGAGCTCACCTGCGGCGGCACGTACATCGACTACAAGCTCTACACCGCCGCCGACATGCCGGCGGTGAAGAACGTGGAGACGTTCTTCGCCACCACCTTCGAGCCCTCGGGGCCGTTCGGCGCCAAGGGCATCGGGGAGGCCGCCAACAACGCCGTGGCGGCGGCCGTCATGAACGCCCTGCAGAACGCCCTCGGCATCCGCTTCCAGTCCATCCCGATCACGCCGGAGATGATCCTCGCCGCGCTCCACGGCTGGGAGTGTCGGGGGGTGTTCCCGCAATGAGCGCGCCGATCATGAACACGAGGGTCCTCGTCAACGACTTCGAGTACGTCCTCGCGTCGTCGCTCGCCGACGTGCTGGAGCTCCTCGACACGCACGGCCGCGACGCCGCGGTCCTCGCCGGCGGCACCGACCTCGTCATCCAGATGAAGATGGGGCGCGTGGCGCCGAAGGTCGTCGTCGACGTCTCCAAGCTCGAGGAGCTCAAGCTCCTCGAGGCCGGCGCGACGATCCGCATCGGCGCCGGCCGCCGCTACATCGACGTCCTGCGCTTCCTCCGCGAGCAGGGCCGCTGCGACGGCCTCGCCGAGGCCATCGAGGGCATCGGCAAGATCCAGGTGCTCACCGTGGGCACCGTGGGCGGCAACCTCTGCAACGGCTCGCCGGCGGCGGACACGGCACCGCCGCTCATCACCTACGACGCGCGCGTCCGCGTGACGAGCGCCCACATGGAGCGCGTCATCCCGCTGGGCGAGTTCCATACCGGCCCGGGCGCGACGGTGATGGCCCCCGACGAGATCATGGTCGGGGTCGAGTTCGACGCCGTCCCCGCCGGCCGCGCGAGCGCCTTCAAGAAGCTCGCCCGTGTCGCCTGCGATATCTCCAAGGTCACGTGCGCCGTCACCCTCCAGCGGGACGGCGAGACCTGCACGCACTGCCGCGTCGCCCTCGGCGCCGTCGCCCCGGTCCCGCTGCGCGCCCGCGCCGCCGAGGCGGCGCTCGAGGGACGGCGCATCGACGAGCTCACCGCCGACGAGTGCGCCGCCCTCGTCAACGAGGACATCTCCCCGATCGACGACATCAGGTGCTCCGAGCGCTACCGCAGGGAGGCCGCCGGGGTCCTGCTCAAGGACGCCTTCGACACCGCATGGGAGCGTGCGCGATGCTGACCACCTGCTCCAACGCCATCGTCCTCACGGTCAACGGTGAGGACCACATGCTCGTCGTCGAGCCGAACGAGCTGCTCGTCAACGTGCTGCGCAACGAGCTCGGGCTCACCGGGGCGAAGTACGGCTGCGGCACGGGACAGTGTGGCGCCTGCACGGTCCTCGTGGACGGCGAGCCCGTGCTGAGCTGCGTCACGCTCGCCGTCGCCGTCGACGGCAAGCGGATCACGACCATCGAGGGCGTCGGCGGCCCCGGCGGCGAGCTGGACGTCCTGCAGGAGGAGTTCCTGAACGAGAACGCCGTGCAGTGCGGCTTCTGCACGCCGGGGATGATCCTCGTCGCCGGCGACCTGCTGCGGCGCAACCCTGACCCCAGCGAAGACGAGATCCGGCACCACATCAAGGGCAACATCTGCCGCTGCACCGGCTACAACGGCATCGTGCGCGCCATCCAGAGGGCCGCCACTCGCCTGGCCGGAGGGGACAAGGGCGGGCACGGCGGCGGCCGCGCGGCCGCGCACGAGGAGGTCGAGGCGTCATGAGAGTCGAACGGTACGTCCGCCCCGCCGACCTCTCCGAGGCGCTCGCGGCACTCGAGGCTCACGGCCCGGACGCGGTCGTCATCGCCGGCGGGACCGACCTCATCCCGGTCATGCGCAGGACGAAGTACGCGGAGGTGGCGGCCGCGGAGGTCAGCGGCCGCCCCGGACCGACGTCGCCGCACGTGCCGTGCGCCCAGGTCCTGGTCGACATCGCCGGGCTCGACGAGCTCAAGGGGGTCCGTCAGGACGACGGCTTCATCCGCATCGGCGGCGCGACGCCGGTGGCCGAGGTCGCGGCGAGCCCGCTCGTGAGAGAGAAGGCTCCGGTGCTCGCCGCGGCGGCCGCGTCGATCGGCAGCCCTCTCGTGAGGAACCGCGCGACCATCGGAGGCAACCTCGCGACCGCCTCCCCGTCGGGCGACATGGCGCCGCCCCTGCACGCCCTCGACGCCCTCGTCCGGCTCAGGAGCGCGCGCGGCGGCGAGCGCGAGGCTCCCCTCACCGACTTCTGCGTCGACTATCGCTGCACCCTGCTGCAGGAGACCGAGATCATCACGGACGTCCTCTTCCCCGTACCGTCGGCGCGGGCCGCCGGACGCTTCGAGAAGGTGGGCCTGAGGAACGCCGACGCGATCAGCGTCGCCTCCGTCGCGGCCGTGCTGGAGCTCGACGGCGCGACGTGCCTGAAGGCGCGGATCGCGCTCGGCGCGGTGGCCCCCGTGGCCGTGCGCGCCCTTGCGGCCGAGAAGGCGCTCGAGGGCGAGGACGTGGACGCCGAGCGCGCCCGCCGGGCGGCGGCGCTCGTCCAGGAGGACATCGCGCCGATCGACGACGTCCGCGGATCCGCGGAGTATCGCCGCTGGGTCGCGGAGGCCGTGGTCGCCCGCAGCGTCATGGCAATCGCCGGCATAGGGGACGCGAGATGATGGAACGGTACGAGGTCAGGATCCGCCTGAACGGGGCCTGGGTGACGACGGAGGCGACCGCCGCCGACACCCTTCTCGAGGTCCTGCGCGACAGGCTCGGGGCGCACGAGGTGAAGAACGGCTGCGGCCAGGGGGACTGCGGAGCCTGCACGGTCCTGCTCGACGGCAAGGCGGTGAACTCGTGCCTCACGCTCGCCGTCCAGGCGGACGGCAGGGAGGTGACCACCATCAAAGGGCTGGGCACCCCGGACCACCCCCACCCCTTGCAGGAGAGCTTCGTCGAGCACGGGGCGATCCAGTGCGGCTTCTGTACCCCGGGCATGGTCCTCGCCGCGAAGGCACTCCTGGACGAGAACCCGACCCCGTCGCGCGACGAGATCAGGGAGGGCATCTCGGGCAACCTGTGCCGCTGTACCGGCTACACGAAGATCGTCGACGCAATCGAGGACGTCGCGACACGGCGTCGGCACGTGGAGGGGTGAGCTTCATGACCATCGACACGGCGACCGCCGCGCAGCGCACCGTCGAACGGCCGGCCCCGGCGGTCGAGGTGCAGGCGCCCGACTACACCCACGTCGGGCATCGTCTGCCGCGGCACGACGCCCGCGACAAGGTCTTCGGCCAGACGAAGTACGCCGACGACCACCACATGGAGGGCATGCTGCACGCCAAGGTGCTGCGTAGCGCCCACGCGGCCGCGAGGCTCGTCTCGATCGACACGAGCGCGGCGGAGCGCATGCCCGGGGTGCACGCCGTGCTCACGGCCAGAGACGTGCCCTGCAACGAGACGACGAGCAAGTTCGGCCAGACGCACACCGCGGGCGGCTTCGAGGGGCTGTACCGCGTCCTCGCCGACAAGAAGGTCCGCTACCTGGGCGAGGCCGTGGCGCTGGTCGCCGCCGAGACCCTCGAACAGGCGGAGCGCGCCGCACAGGCCGTCGACGTGCGGTACGAGCCGTTGCCCGGCGTGTTCGACCCGCGCGAAGCGATGAAGCCGGGCGCGTACCGCGTCGGCGAGGAGGACACCAACGTCGTCTGCACCTACAGGATCCACAAGGGCGACGTCGAGGCGGCCTTCGCGGCGGCCGACGTCGTGGTCGAGCACTCGTACCACGTCCCGTTCGGCGATCACGTCTACCTCGAGCCGGAGTCCGGCATCGCCTGGGTCGACGAGGACGGCGTCATCACGATCAGGGTCTCCACCCAGGTGATCGAGCACTTCCGCGACGTGGCCGACATCATGAAGCTGCCCCACAACAAGGTGCGCGTCATCGCCCCCATGCTCGGCGGAGGGTTCGGGGGCAAGGAGGACATCACCGTCGAGGCGTACCTCGCCCTGCTGGCCTACAGGACCAGGCGTCCCGTGTCCCTCACCTACACGCGCGAGGAGTCCCTGCTCGCCCACTCGAAACGCCACCCGTACTACATGACGTACCGCACCGGGGCGAAGGCCGACGGCACGCTCGTCGCCGTGGAGGCCGAGCTCGTCTCCGACGCCGGCGGCTACGCCTTCCTCAGCCCGTGGGTGCTGCTCTACTCGACGGTGTGCGCCACGGGGCCCTACGTGGTCCCCAACGTGAAAGTGGACGCGCACACCGTGCTCACCAACAACACCTTCACGAGCGCGTACCGCGGCTTCGGCGCCCCTCAGGTGTGCTTCGCCTACGAGGCCCAGATGGACGCCCTCGCCGCGCGGCTGGGCCTCTCCCCGCTCGAGATCAGGGAACGCAACTTCATGCACACCGGCGACGAGACCGCGACCGGCCACGTCATGCAGACGGCGGTCTGGACCGACGAGACCGCCCGGCAGGCGTTCGCCGCGCTCGGCGAGCCGACGCCGCCGCGCTCGTCGCGGGAACGCGTCGGCCGGGGGCTCGCCTCCGGCATGCAGAGCTACGGCCGCCTGATCTACATGCACGACACCTCACGTTCGTTCGTCGGGTTCGAGCTCGACGGCTCGCTCGTCGTGCGCTGCGGCGTGCAGGACCTCGGCGGCGGCCAGGCGTCCTCTCTCGCGACCATCGCCGCCGAGGTGCTCGGCGTGCCGCTCGAGGACGTCACCGTGTACTTCGGCGACACGGCCCTCACGCCGCTCGCCGGGACGACGACCGCGACACGGCAGCTGTACATGTCGGGCAACGCGACGCTCAAGGCGGCGCGCGCGGTGCGTGACAACCTGGCCGCGATGGCCGGCGAGATGCTCGGGGTCAGCCCCGAGCGGCTCGAGCTCAAGGACCGCGCGTTCCACGTGCTGGCCGTCGACGACGCCGACGAGAGCCCCGGCCCGGAGCCGCTGTCCCTCGACAGGGTCATCAAGGCGTGCGCGTCCGCCGGCGTGCCGCTGGGCGACCTGGCCCAGTTCAACGCGCCGGCGCGCGAGGTCGGGGACATGCAGAACGTGCGCGGCCAGATCTTCCCCGACTTCACCTTCGGCACCCACGCCGCCGAGGTGGCCGTCGACGTCGACACCGGCCAGGTGCAGGTCCTCAAGTTCGTGGCCTCCTTCGACGTCGGTCAGGCGATCAACTGCCTGAGCGCGGAGGGACAGCTCGAGGGAGGTTCGGTCTGCGGGCTCGGCTACGCCCTGCTCGAAGACCTCAGGATCGAGAGGGGCAAGACCGTGACGCCGGCCCTCGATACCTACCTCGTGCCGACGGCGTTGGACACGCCCGACGTCCAGGCGGTCATCATCCAGTCACGCGGCGGTGTCGGTCCGTTCGGCGCGAAGGGCATCGGCGAGCCGTCGTCCACCTCGGGGGCGCCGGCCATCGCCAACGCCGTGGCCGACGCCATCGGCACACGCATCACGGAGCTGCCCCTGTCGCCCGAGAGGGTGCTCAGGGCGCTGAAGCAGAAGGACGCGAGAGACGAGCGGGCGAGCGGCCGCGACGGGGCGCCACCACCGACGGCGTAGTGGAGTCGCCGGCTGCGGCGCGGCGCCGCCGCCGACGGCGCAGCAGGGTCGCTCCCGACGCCGGGCCCGGCGGTCGCCGGGCGGGTACCGGGGGCGACGACCTGGATCGAGGAGGCAACGGGATGGACGTGGAAGGCAAGGGCGGGGCGCGGCCGGTCGGCGACCGCAAGGACTCGGCGTGGTACGGCAGGCACATCCTGAGCGTCAAGCAGTTCGACCGCGACGACCTCACGCAGCTCTTCGCCGTCGCCGCCGAGATGCGCGAGGTCGTCGAGCGCGTCGGCGGCATCGACCTGCTCAAGGGCAAGGTGCTCGCCAACATGTTCTACGAGCCCTCGACGCGCACGTCGTGCTCGTTCATGGCGGCCATGCAGCGGCTCGGCGGGGCCGTGATCCCCATCAACGAGGCGAAGTCGTCGTCGGTGGCGAAGGGCGAGACGATCGCCGACACCGCGCGGACCCTCGGCTGCTACGCCGACGTCGTCGTGATCCGCAACCCGGAGATCGGCTCCGCCGCGCTCGCCGCCGAGCACGCCGGGAGGCCGGTCATCAACGCCGGCGACGGCGCCGGCGAGCACCCGACCCAGGCCCTCCTCGACACGTTCACGATCCGCGAGGAGCTCGGGCGGCTCGACGGTCTCACCGTGACTCTGCTCGGCGACCTGCGCTACGGCCGCACCGTCCACTCGCTGGCGCGCCTGCTCACGCGGTTCTCGGGTCTCGAGCTGAAGTACGTGTCGCCGTCGATCCTGCGCATGCCCGACGAGGTCGTCGAGGAGGTCGGCGCGGCGGGCGTCGACCAGTCGGTCCACGACACGCTGGACGAGGTCCTGCCGGACACCGACGTGCTCTACGTCACCCGCATCCAGAAGGAGCGCTTCGAGGACCCGGCCGCCTACGACGAGGTGAAGGACCAGTTCGTCGTCACGCCGGAGGTCCTCGCGAAGGCGAAGCGGGAGATGATCGTGATGCACCCGCTCCCGCGCGTGAACGAGATCACGGTCGAGTGCGACGCCGACCCCAGGGCCGCGTACTTCCGCCAGATGGAGTACGGCATGTACGTGAGGATGGCCCTGCTGGCGCTGGTGCTCGGCAGGGCCTGAGCGCCCACGCGGAGCCGGGCCTCCGCGCGAGGCGATGCGACGAGGGATGGGGCGGCGGTGACGAACGGCGGGGGTGACGCATGAGACTCCTGGTCCAGGGCGGCACGGTCGTGTCGCCGGACGGACGGCGAGAGGCCGACGTCCTCTGCGAGGACGAGCGCGTCGTCGCCGTCCTCGAGCCCGGCCAGCCGGCCGAGGCCGACGAGCGTCTCGACGCCGGCGGCCTGCTCGTCTTCCCCGGCTTCATCGACCCACACCTCCACGCCCGCGACCCGGGCGACGTCCACAAGGAGGACTTCGCGCACGCGACCCGCGCCGCCGCGGCCGGCGGCGTGACCACGGTCCTCGTGATGCCCAACGCCGTTCCCCCGGTGACCGACGCGGCGACCTTCAGAAGGCGGGCGGAGGAGCACGGCGCCGTGGCCTGCGTCGACTTCGGCCTGTGGGGCCTGTCGCTCGGCGCGGCCAACCTCGAGGACGTGGCGGGCCTGTTCCGCGAAGGCGCCGTCGGCGTGAAGCTCTTCTGGGGCTACGCCCTCGACCGGCAGACCAAGCGGCTGGTCTACAACGCCGGCGACGCCGCTCCCGAGGACGTGATCCCGCCGGCGGAGACCGGGGAGGTCCTGCGGCTCTTCCGGGAGGTGGCGCGCGCCGACGGACTCGTGGCCGCCCACTGCGAGGACCGCGGCATCCTCGACGTCGCCCAGGCCTGGCTCGGCCACGCGCCGCGGACCTACGCGGAGATGCTCGCCGCGCGGCCCGACGTGGCCGAGGCGAGCTCGGTCGCGGTGGGCATCGAGCTGGCGCGCGCCACGGGCGCGCGCTTCCACGTCGTCCACATCAGCTCGGCCCGCGCCACGGAGCTCGTGCGCCGCGCCCAGGGCGACGGCGTGCGGGTCAGCGCCGAGACCTGCCCGCACTACCTGCTCTGGACCGCCGCCGATTGCGAGGGCCGCGACGCCGCCACGAAGGCCTTCCCTCCCTGTCGCGAGGAGGCTGACCGGGAGGCGCTCTGGCGGGCGGTCGGCGACGGCACGGTCTCGTCGATCGGGTCCGACCACGCGCCGCACACGCTCGAGGACAAGCTGCAGCCCTTCAGCAGCGCGCCGGCGGGGATGGTCGCGGTCGAGACGATGGCTCCGCTCATGATCGACCGCATGGTCGCCGGGCGCCTCACGGCCGAGCGGCTCAGCTGGGTACTGAGCGAGGGCACGGCGCGCCTGTACGGGCTGTACCCGCGGAAGGGGGCGGTCCTCCCGGGCGCGGACGCCGACCTCACCCTGGTCGACCCGGCGGCGCGGTGGACCGTCCGCGGCGAGCGGCTCCACAGCGTGCAGCGGCACACGCCGCTCGAGGGCGCCCAGCTGCGCGGCGCCCCCGTGGCGGCGGTCCTGCGCGGCGCCGTCGTCATGGCCGACCGGGAGCCGGTCGGGGGGGCGCGCGGCCGTTTCGTCCGTCGAGAAGGCACGGTGGTGGCGGACGCGCGAGCCTGACCGCCCTCCGCGCGCCCCGGCGTCGACGGCGGGCGCGGGTCGCCGAGGCCTGCTCAAGGGTGCTGGGCCGCGACCGCGAATGGGGTAGCCTGTCGGTACATCGCTTCGGCCGGTCGCGGCGCCGGGCACCACGAGCCCGGCGCCCGGGGCTCGCCGGGGAGGGAGGACAACGTGACGAGTGAAGAGATCTGGGCGATGCTGCGCCGCGGCGGGCTCTCCGCGGAGGAGAGGACGCCGGCGGGCGGCGGAGCGCCCGAACCGGTCCTTGTGGGCAGGTATCGCGGGATGGTCGACCCCGCCGGCGCCGACCGGCTGGGCTCGCTGCTCGCCGAGAAGGCGCGGGCGGCGTCGCCCAACGTGGTCGTCGTCGGCGAGGGGGCCAACGACCTCGTCCTCGGCTTCGTCGTGGCGCGCGAGCTCGACCTGCCCCTCGTGCGCGTGCTCAACCTCGAGGGCCTCGTCGGCGCCTCCGGCGACCTCCCGCGCCAGCCGAGAGCCGCGTTCGTCGCCGACCGCGTGCACAAGAGGGAGTTCGTCACGGCGGTGCACAACCTGCTCGAGCGCGACGGCGGCGAGCTCGCCGCGGTCGCCTCGCTGGTCGTCTCCAACGTCCCGCTGCCCGTCGACCGGCTCGGTCTCGTGACGATCGACGAAGGGCTCTCGGCGCCCTCCTGACCCGCGCCGGCGCGCTCCACGCCCGGTCCTCGCCGCGTCGGCCCGGCCGCGCGCAGCCGTGTCGCCGCCGGCGCGGCCCGGCGACCGCGCCGGGCCGGATCGACGAGCGCGCGACGAGGCGGCGTCAGTGGCCCGGCGTCACCCTCGCGGGGCCGCGGGCGGCGCCGCGAACCGCACGCCGCCGAGAAGGGCGCACGCCGCCTCGAGCACCCCGCCGGCGACCGCCAGGGCCTTGTCCGACACCGTGAAGCAGTGGTCGCGCTCGGCCCGGGGGTCGACGTCCCCGAGCTTGAAGCCCTCGCTCACCTCGAGCCCGGGGTGGAGCAGGCCGCGAAGGACGCCGTCGAGACTGGAGAGCACCGCGGCGTCCCCGACGCGGCCGACCCTCTGGCCGGCGACCACCCGCTCCCCTATCTCGAGGCCGCTCTCGAAGACGCCCGTCGCGGGCGCCCGCAGGACGCGCGCCGCCGAATGACCGCCCACCTCACCGGGCACGCCGGTGTTCGGCAGCGCCTCCCCCTCCCAGACGACGCGGCCGAGCGAATGCCCGCGCTTGGTCTCGACGACGGCGTGCGCGTCGACGCCGGCGACGAAGCCCGGGCCGAGAGCCACCACGGCGGGCGCGTCGGCGACGCTCGTCCCCAGGTTGCGCTTGGCGAGGATGGCGTCGACGACGAGCCCCGCCCCGAGCTCGTCGCGGATGTGCGCCTCCGGGTCGACGACGACCGCGACGTCGCCCCGGCGGAGGACGGCCTCCGCCTCGGCGAGGCCCTCCGCCCTCCGCGCCGTCACGCCCTCGACGGTCGTCCGCCCTTCGTACACCGCCTCGGCGAACGCCACCGTGCGCCGGACGACCGTGGGCCGGGCGATCTCGGTCATGACGACGGCGAAGCCCGCGCGGCGCAGGCGCAGGGCGACGCCCGTGGCCAGGTCCCCGGCGCCCTTGACGAGCGCGTGCGGGCGGGCGGGCGTGGAGGGCCGCGCGCTCATGGCGAGTCCCTTTCGGGCCGTCGCCGCGACGATGCCGGCCGCCGCCGGAGCCTCCCGGGTCGAGTGCCCATCATGCGTCCTTCTCCTTCTCGTACTCGCACGGCAAGTCTATGTCCACGAGCTCGTGAGGGTCGTCCACCGGCAGCAGACAGACCTCCCCGGCGCGCCGCGCGAGCACGCGCCGGCCGCCGACGTCGCCCCGTTCCGCCTCGAGCTCGGGAAAGAGCTCGGCGGCGACCAGCACCGGGTTCGCCGGTGTCCCGCGCCACACGGGCCGGACGACCGGCTCCCGGCACACGGAGAACCGGTCGATCAGCGCGTCGATGAGGGCGGAGGTCACGAACGGCTGGTCGCCGAGCAGGACCAGCGCCCCTGCCGCCGCCGGATCGACGGCCGCGAGGCCGGCGCGCAGCGACGTGCTCATGCCGGCGGCGTGATCGGGGTTCTCGACGACGGTCACCGGCGTGTCGGCGAGGGCGGCGGTCACGAGCGCCGCCTCGCTCCCCACGACGACGACGGTCTGGGAGACCTTCGAGGCCAGAGCGGCGTCGACGACGCGCCGGACCATCGGACGGCCGCGGACGGGCAGCAGGAGCTTGCCGCCGCCCATACGCGTGGCGCGCCCGGCGGCGAGGACCAGCGCCGCGACCGGTCCGCGCCGACGGGGCTCCGCCGCCGCGCTCATCGGCGACCCTCGCTCCGCCGCACGAGATACCATCCTTCACGCAGGCTGCCGACGACGACACGGTCCGGCGAGGCTCCGCCCGCGCTCCCGCCGGACACCTCCGCCGGGTCGAGCAGGTCGCGAGCGATCTCGAGCCCGGCGGCGCGTGCCCCGGGGAGCTCGGCCTTGTTCAGCAGGACGACGACGCGGGGCCCGCCGCGAGGGCGTCGCACGCGCGTCACCTGGCACCGCAGACCCTCCGCCAGCACGCCGGCCGTCACCGGCGCGCCCAGGCGGGCCCGCACGAAATCGGCCAGCAGCGCGGCGCGGTGTACGCGGTCCTCGGTGAGCGGCACGCCGAGCGCGTCCAGCCCGGCGACCACGACGACGGTCGTCGCCACGCTCGGCACCTGCGGCTCGTGAGGCCCGAACGCCTTGAACGGAAGACCCCTGCTCCCGTCGGCCTCGACCACGACGGCGTCGGCGATGCCGGCGGCCCAGAGCGCGTCGGCCTCGGCGCGCGAGAGGCCGACGGCCTTGCCCGCCGGGCTCTCGCCTCGCACCAGCACGACCGGCCGGCCGCCGGCCAGGGCCGCCGCCGCGCCGGCCGGCGCGACCCCCTCGTCGCCGAGCATGACGACCGGGCCGACGGCCGCGGCCTCCTTCATCCACATCGCCGTCGTCGTGGTCACGACGACACGACCTCCGCGCGACGCGAGCTCGGCCGCCAGCAGGCGGAGCGCCGTCGTCTTGCCGCCGGCACCGACGAACGCCACGACGGCGGGCGAGACGACGCCGGCGGCGTCGGCGAGGCTGCCCAGGCTCTGTGCCACGACTCTCCCCGATCGTCAGCTTCCGCACCTCGGACTCAGCTCAGAGTCTCGCACGAAAACGGCCTCGGCGTCGCGCCGCGAGGCCCCCGCCCCATCCGGCCGCCGGGCCGGCGGGGGCTCGTGCCGGCCGCGATCCTCGATCGCGACCGCCACCCGGGCACCGAGGCGCGGAAGCGGCGGGGCCCCGAGGGGCCCCGCCGCTTCTCCCGCGGACCGCGCGCGCCGCGCACGACCGCGTCAGGCCGACAGAGCCATGCTCACTCCGGCGGCAGCTCCCCGTAGGTGACGCGCAGGTCCACGCCCGCCGCTTTGCTGCGGCTGCGGAAGTAGAGGTACCAGATGAGACCTGTGGCGTAGATGAGCCCGTACATGCCGAGCGAGAGCCAGGTGAGCTCCCTCAGCTCGGAGCGGATGATGTAGAAGTAGAAGAGCAGTCCGATGTAGGCGATGGCCACCACGCCGGCGATCGTGAGGAGCGGGACGCCGAGGAAGTTCCACGACCGGTAGGGCGAGGCCTCCCAGATGGTGCTCACCTTCTTGCGGTACGGCAGCAGGATGGCGGAGATGGCGGTCACGCCGAAGACCGTCAGCCACTCGAGGCCGCTCACCGTGTAGGACTGCATGCTCTCCCCGACGTACGGATAGATGAAGAGCATGATCTGCGAGAGCACGAACACGACGATGTAGTTCTTGACCGGCGACGCGAAGCGCGCGTTGACGTCGCTGAACCAGTTCGGGCCCATCCGGTCGAGACCCCAGGCGAACATGATGCGCGGCGTCGCCAGGTAGGAGAGGACCACCCACCAGTAGCACACGCCGGCGTATCCCGCGGCCAGCAAGATGGCAAACCACGCTTGCGGCACGAGAATGAAGCCGAGGCTCATGATGCTCGGCGTGTACGGGAGGTTGTAGCCCTCGAGGCCGTACTCGAGGTCGATGTAACCGGAGGCGGCGATGAACTGGAAGTCGAAGATGTTGTACATCGCGACGCCCATCCAGATCACGGCCGCGGCCGGGACGATGATCGCCGTGAAGTTCGAGAGGATGATCGTCTTGTCCGGCCGCTTCACCTCGCCGGAGATGTACGTGATGCAGTAGGCGTAGGCGAAGAGGTAGGTCGCGGCGACCAGGAGGCCGAGCGTGTCGACCCAGTTCCAGGTGGACGGCAGGGCCTGGCCGATGGCGGCTTCGACGGCCGGGACGACTTCGGCGTAGGTCAGCGAGTCGTACTCGGCGGCCAGGGCGTCCCACTTCTCGATGAACGTGGCCTTGCTGTACATGCTCAGGACGATCAGCAGGACCACGACGGACGCGGTGGTGACGACGAAGACGAACTTCTGCACCAGGGCCATGATCTTGATGCCGAAGGCGATCGTCAGGAAGGCGGCCACGTTGACGAGCAGCGGGATCAACTGGCGGCCGAGCATCGACTCGCAGAACTCGGCGAGGCCGTCCCAGCCCATCTGGTAGGCGAGGCCGAGCAGCGCGATGTCGTTCACCCACGGCGCCAGGATGTAGATCCAGAAGATCCACACCCAGGCGTTCCCCCAGCTCTCGAGCAGGCCGACGATCGGATGGATGATGCGCGAGTTGTAGATGTACTCGCCGCCCGACCGGGGCATCGTGCCGCCGAGGATGCCCCAGATGAGCGGGAAGCTGAAGCCGACGACGATCAGCGCGATGACGGCGGCGACGATGATGTTGGCGCCGTAGAAGATGCCGACACCGAGAGTGGTGACGTACCAGAGGTTGGGCAGGATGCCCTGGTTCATGAAGCCGACGAGGAACGCGTCGAAGAACGACAGCCCACGGACCAGACCGCTGGCTTTGCGAGCGAAGGCGAATTGCTCTTCAGCCATCTTCCCCCCTTCTGTGCGAGGCTGTGTCTGTGTAGTACCGGGTCGGCGGCCCCCCAGCCCGCGCCGGCGGCGCGGCAGCCGCGACCCATTCTGACGGGAGGGCCTCCGGCGCCCCCGTCGCAGGCTACGCTCCCGGCAACACCCCCCTCCGCGGGCGTTCGCTGCAGACCCGGGCGCGGCCGCGGGCGCTCCCCGCGAGGCGACCGGCGCCCGTCGCCGGCGCCCGGTGACCGGGCGCGTCGGGCGATCGGGATGAGGAGCCGGGGTCAGAAGGAAGCTGCGCGCGCGCGGCACGCACGTGGTGGCCACGTCGGAACGCGCTTCGCCGTGCGTCGCGATGGGGTCTTCGTGTCATCGGCGATTCCTCGTATCGGACCGCTGGCGGCGGGCTGCCCGCCGCCGTGCGCGCCGCACTCCCGGCGCCTGATGCACGCCCTGCCTGTTCTTATCATCTGAATCCGGGCATGTCTAGGAACGGGCCGATGGGTCGCGCGTGCCGGGCAGCGCGCTCGCGGCCCTCGGCGCGGCCGCTCGCGCGGAGGACGTGCCGCCGTCGCGCCGCCGGGCGGGCGCGGCCGCTCAGGGGCCGGTCGTCGCGCCCGCCTCCGCCGGCCACGCCGGCTCGCAGGGCGGGCACAGCGCCAGGGCGTTCCAGGCGTCGTAGGCCAGGCCGACGGCGGCGGCCTCCTTGTAGGGCAGGGACGGCCGCTCGGGGATCGAGGCCGCGATGGCCTGTACGACACCGTCGGCGAGCAGCCGTGCGGCGCGCTCGTCCGCCGGCCGTCCCCGCAGGAGCGCCTCGAGGGTCGGGACGCGAAAGGCGGTGGCGCCCACCGCGCCGAGCGCGACGCGCACGTCGGTGAGCGCACCCGACGCGGCGTCGACCCCGGCCACGAGCGCGCAGCTCAGCCGGGCGACGCTCACCGTCGTGCGCGACCCGATCTTGGTGAAGGACGAGCGGTGCCCCGCGCCCAGGGCCGCGAACGAGAGCTCGACGATGGCCTCGTCGCGGCCGAGGGTCGTGCGGTTCGCCCCCAGCACCACCCGGCCGAGGGGCCGGCACGTGACGCGGCCGGCCCCGTCGATCGTCGTCACCTCGGCGTCGAGGGCGAGCAGCGCCGTGGCGCCGTCGGCGCAGGAGGACGCGTTGGCGACGTTGCCCCCCAGCGTGGCGACGTTGCGGATCTGGACCGATCCGACCTGGCCCGCGGCCAGCGCCAGGCAGAGGGCGTGCTCGCGCAGCAGCGGGTCGCGCTGCAGCTCGGCGTAGGTGATCGTCGCGCCGACGCGCACCGTGCCGCCGTCGAGGCGGACGTAGGCCAGGTCGGCGAGTCCCGAGAGGTCGATGAGCACGTCGGGCTCGGCGCCGGGCGCCCGCAGGGCTCGCACGAGATCGGTGCCGCCGGCGAGCAGCCGCGTGCGCGGCGTCGCCCTCGCCAGGGCGGCGACCAGCTCGCCCCGGGTGGCGGGGGTCAGGACGTCCGTCGCACCCACCTCACTCGACCTCCTCGTCGCGACGCGGCTCCGCCGCGCGTCGCGCCACCTCGCGCGCCGCCTCCAGCGTCTCGGGGTCGCTGGTCGCCTCCGTGGCGAGCTCGCCGGGGTCGGCGGGCAGCTCCATCAGCGGCGCCGCCTCCTGGCCGCTCGCCGCCTTCACGGCGGCGACGATGGCGGAGTAGCCCGTGCAGCGGCACAGGTTGCCGGCGAGGGCGACGCGGATGTCACGCTCGGACGGCGTCGGGTTCTGCAGCAGCAGCGCCTTCGCCGACATGAGCATGCCCGGCGTGCAGAACCCGCACTGGACCGCGCCGTACTCCACGAACTTCTGCTGCAGCGTGTCGAGCTCGCCCTCCACAGCGAGACCCTCGACCGTGACGACCTCCCGGCCGCGCGCCTGCACGGCCAGCATGAGGCACGACGCGACCGCCTTGCCGTCGACGAGGACGGTGCAGGCGCCGCACTCGCCCTCGCCGCACCCCTCCTTCGCGCCGGTGAGCTGAAGCTCGTCGCGCAGCACGTCGATCAGGCGCGCCGTGGGATCGATCTCGAGTCCGCGCGGCGTCCCGTTGACCGTGAGCTGCAGCCTCATGCCGAGACCTCCCGCCCGCGCAGGGCCGCCAGGATCCTCTCCGGAGTCAGCGGGAGCTCGGAGAGCTGCGTGGCGAGCGCGTGGTTCACGGCGTTGACGACCGCGGGGGCCGTGGGGACGGTGGCGATCTCGCCGACGCTCTTGGCGCCGAAGGGACCGTCGTCGCCCTCGTGCTCCACCAGGAGCACCTGGACCTCGGGCATGTCGGGTGCGTTGACGATGTGGTAGTTCTTGAAGCCCGCCACACCGCTGCGCCCCGCCTCGTCGACGACGACCTGCTCGCAGAGGGCGTACCCGATGCCCATCTGCACGGCACCGCGGAACTGCGCCTCGCACATCCCGCGATTGACGGCGCGACCGACGTCGCCGACGGCGAGGAAGTCCGTCACCGCGGTCAGCCCCGTCGCACAGTCGACCTCGACCTCCGCGAACTGCACCGAGTACGAAGCCGGGTTCGAGGTCGCGAAGTAGGTGACCGCCGCCGAGATGGAGGGGACGTGGCGCATCCCGCTCAGGACGGCGATGTCGCGGTAGGCGATGGAGCGCTCGTGGTCGTCCTTCACCCAGACGGCCCCGTCGCGTACGTGGAGCCGCTCGACCGGCTCCCTCAGGAGGTCAGCCGCCGCCTCCAGCAGCCGTGCCCTCACCTCCCGGGCGACGCGTTCGGCGCACGCGCCCACCACGTAGGTGACGCGGCTGCCGTAGGTGCCGTAGTCGAAGGGAGTCACGGCCGTGTCGGCCTCGCCCGCCGCGATCAGGTCGGGGTGCACGCCGAGGACCTCCCCGACGATCACCTTCATCACCGTGATCACACCGCACCCCGGGTCGTGCAGGCTCGCGCTGAGCTCGAAGGTGCCGTCCTCGTTCATCTTCAGCGCCATGTTGCTGGCCTCGGGGAAGGCGCCGTACATGCCGTTCTTGTGGGCGCCCACGGCCACCCCGACCCCGCGCCGGTAGCGTCCGCGCCCGACGGGCCGGGCGCGTCGCGTCGTCCAGTCGAAGGCGTCCGCCCCCCGCCGCAGGCACTCGCGCACGCGCGCCTCGCCCAGGCTCAACCCCGTCACGAGGTCGATGTCCGAGGGCTCGACCAGGTTCTTGAGCCTGAACTCCACGGGGTCGAGCCGCAGCGCGCTCGCCACCCGGTCCATGTGGGTCTCGACGGCCACGGCCATCTCGGGCGCCCCCCAGCCACGGGCGGCCCCCGCGACCGGGGTGTTCGTGAGGACGGTCCTGCTCAGATGGCGATAGTGCGGCACCCGGTAGGCCTTGGTCACCTTCTTCGTCATGTGGATGCCGTAGTCGGGCGTGCTCGAGGCGTAGGCGCCGGCGTCGAGCGTCGACACGGCCTCGAAGTCGAGGAGACGGCCGTCCCGTGTGCAGGTCGTGGTGATGCCGGTGCAGGTGGCGGGCCGCACCATGGTGGCCCGGATGCACTCCTCGCGATCGAGAAGCAGCTTGACCGGCCGGCGGAGCTCACGGGCGAGGAACGCCACCACCGGCTCGACGATGTACTCGGTCTTGCCGCCGAACGAGCCGCCCATGGGCAGCTTCACGACGCGCACGCGATGGTACTCGAGGCCGAGCAGCTCGGCGATGACCGTGCGCGCGGCGTAGCTCCCCTGGCTCGTCGTCCACACCGTCATGCCGCCGCCGCCGTGGCCCTGGGCGATGCAGACGTGGGGCTCGAGGGCCGCGTGGTGCACGCGTGGCGTGCTCGTGACGCTCTCGACGACCACCGCGCCCTCCACCGCGCGCGCCGCGCCCTTCTCGACCTCGTACTCGTAGACGAGATTGCCGCCCGGGTGTATGGCCACGTCCCTGCGCGACAGCGCCTGCTCGACGGTGAGCAGCGCGGGGAGCTCCTCGTACTCGACCTCGACGAGGGCGGCGGCGGCCACCGCCGCCGCCCTCGTCGTCGCGACCACCGCCGCGACCCGGTCTCCCACGAACCGCACGTGCTCGCTGAAGAGCGTCTCGTCGTGGGCGACGAGGTCCTGCCCGGGGTGGATGCGGGCCCTGCAGAACGTGGTCATCGGCGAGTCGACGCACGAGAAGACCCTGACCACCTCCGGCAGGGCCTCCGCCCGCGAAGCGTCGACGCGCTTGACGAGACCGTGAGCGATCGGGCTCAGCACGAGCTTGGCGTGCAGCATGCCCGGGAGCGTGAAGTCGCTGCCGTAGACGAGCTCGCCCGTCACCTTCTGGGCGACGTCGTGCACCGGGTAGCTCCCGCCCACGTACCGCAGCTCGTGCACGCGCTCCTCCTCGCTCGGCGCAGCGACCCTTCGTGCCAGAACGCCCGGGAGCCCGCCCCGGGGCGGCTCGCCTCGCGGCGGTCCGCCCCGCGCGGCTCTCCTCAGACCCGCGCCGGGTCGGCGGGCATGTGGGCCGTGCGGACGGCCACCGAGACGCGACCGCGGCGGGCCTCGCCGAGGCGCGCGAGGGGCGCGGCACTCCGGCGCACGCCGGCGCGGCACGCTCTGCGTGGGTCCCGACGGCTCCGGCGGACGGCCGGCCGTCGCCGCGCCCGGGGCGGCGGACGCCGCACGGCCCATGCCGGACCCGGCGGTACAGCTTAGCACTTCACCCGCCGGCGCGAGGCCGACGTACGACGGGGCCCGCCGAGGCCCTGACGCCGGCGGGAGCGCCCGTCGAGCGACGGCGGCTTCGCCGAGCCGCGCCGGGTGACCCGGCCTCGCGCCTAGAGCGTCGCCGCCAGAAGGCTCACGCCGGTGATGGTCGCGACGATGCCGACCCACTGGTTCGGCTTCGGCCGCTCGTGCAGCACGACGAGGCCCAGGACGACGGCGAAGGTGCCGAACTGGGTGGTCGTCACGCCGGCCACGGCGGCCGGCCCCAGGGAGAACGTGATGGTCAGCAACAGGATGCCGCAGAGCTCGAGGACACCGGCAGCGACGGCGCGAGGCCGCAGGCGCGCGGGCAGGGACATGCCGCCCGTGGCCAGGGCCACGGGGAGCGTCACGATCAGCGAGACGGTGCGCGAGATGGCCGCCTGCGAGAGCCAGTGGATGTCGCCGTAGGCGTAGCAGAGCATGACCCCGGAGAAGAGCAGCCCTGCGGCCAGGGCCCAGGGCGCGCCCCGCGCCGATCTCGCGCGCCCCTCGAACGAGGTCAGGAGGGCGCCCGCCACGCAGAGCGCCAAGGCCCCGGCGAGCACCGGCGTGATCGGCTCCCCGAGCACGATCACCACGACGGCCACGTAGGCGCCCTGGAGCGAGGTGAGCGCCGAGATCAGCCCGAGGTCGCCGGCGCGCAGGCCGTGGAAGAGACAGAACAGGGCGAAGAAGTAGATCACACCGGCGAGCGCCGCGAGAGCGGCGCCGCGCCACTCGCCGTCGTCGGGCAGCCCGCGGAGGACCAGACCGACCGGCAGCACGATCGCGACGCCGGTGACGAGCACCCAGGCCATCTGCGTCAGCGGCCGCGTCGCCCGCGACACGTTCTGCGACAGCATGTCGCTCGTCGCATACGAGAGCGACGTCAGCAGTCCGGAGACGATCGTCAGCACGCGTGTGTCTGTGAGAAGCCCGTCGCCCCGACCGGTCTCAGCTCGGCTCGTGCCGGCAGACGGCGAGGTCGGCGTAGGCGCGCGGCGCCAGGTCCTTGTGCTTTGCGGCGATCGTGTCGGCGAGCGCGTCCAGCGCCGCGAAGTCGGCCGCGCGAGGCATCCCCTTGGCCATCACCGGGTCGAGGAGCTCGACCTTGAGCTTGCCCATCAGGCCGACCAGGGTCTCGACCGTCTTGCCGGCCCATCCGTACGAGCCGATCACCGTCGCGTACTTCGTGCGCGGACGCAGCGCGTTGGCGACGAAGGCGGCGTTCGCGGCCAGCGGATGGGGCCCGGTGAGCACGGTCGGCGTGCCGAGGACGATGGTGCCCGCGTGGACCAGCGAGCTGGCCAGCTCGCCGAGATCGACCGTCGTGAGGTCGAAGCGCTCGACGGCGACGCCGCGGTCGACGAGCGCCGCCGTGAGGTGCTCGACCATGAGCCGGGTGCTGTCGTGCATGGTCACGTACGGCAGGCAGACGATGTTGCGCGGCTCGCCCCCGGCCCAGTCGCGGTAGGCCTCGATGATGAACGACGGGTCGTCGTAGACGGGCCCGTGGCTCGGCGCGATGTAGTCGATCGGGTACTGCGTGACCTTGTCGATGTTCTTCGTCACTTGCGCCCCGAACGGCATCATGATCTCGGCGTAGTAGCGCTTGGCGCCGTCGTGGACCTCGTGCTTGTCGGCGAAGAGGTCGCTGGTCGCGAGGTGCGAGCCGAAGAAGTCGCAGCTGAAGAGCACCTTGTCCTCTTCGAGGTAGGTGCTCATGGTCTCGGGCCAGTGCACCCAGGGGGTGAAGAGGAAGCGCAGCGTCTTGTCGCCGAGCGAGAGCGTGTCGCCGTCGGCGACCACGTGGAAACGGGCGTCGTCGACATGCAGGTGGTCGAGGAGCAGGGCCTTCGCCTTCTCGTCGCAGACGATCGTGATGTCGGGGCAACGCTCGAGCACCAGCGGGGTCGAGCCCGAGTGGTCCTGCTCGACGTGGTGGATGACGAGGTAGTCGGGCGCGGGCAACTGGTCGAGCTGGGCGGCGAGCGTCGGCCACATCGACGGGTCGACGGTGTCGAGGAGGGCGGTCTTCTCGCTGCCCCGGACGACGTACGCGTTGTAGCTCGTGCCGTCGGGCAGCGGGATGAGGGCGTCGAACAGGCGACGGTCCCAGTCGACGGCGCCGACGAGATGGACGTTGGGGACGATCTGACGTGGCTTCATGACGCTCCTCGAGGGGGATCGGGGAATGACGTGGTGACTCACATCCCAGTATATCCGGGGCATCCGGGCTCACGCGCGACGACCGTCAGAGATCGGGCGGTCCGGCTCGACAGACCGACGAGCCACCGGAAGCCGGGGCCACGGCGCCGGGTCGCAGGCGACGGACGGCGGCCCGGACGCGAGCGACGGAGGAGGAGGGTGTCATGGTGGTACCGGCGCGGCTCAGCGTCGTGACCCTCGGCGTGGCCGACGTGCCGAGGGCCAGAGCGTTCTACGAGGCCCTCGGCTGGCCGCTGAGCGGCGAGCGCGAGGACCGCGTCGCCTTCTTCCGCAACGCGGGCTCGGCCCTCGCCCTCTACGCGCTCGAAGGGATCGCGGAGGAGGCCGGGCAGGAGCCCGCTGCGCCCGGCACGATCCGCATGACGCTGGCGATGAACCTGGAGAGCCGCGAGGCGGTCGGCGCCGCCCTCACTGCGGCGGTCGCGGCCGGAGGTACGCTGCTCCAGCCGGCGCAGGACCGCTTCTGGGGCGGCTACTCGGGCTACTTCGCCGACCCCGACGGCCACGCCTGGGAGGTCGCCTTCAACCCCTTCTGGCCGCTCGGCGACGACGGTCTGCCCGTGCTGCCCTGACGCTCCCGCTCAGGGGCCGCTGTTCATCGCCAGCAGGGTCACCGCGGCGACGGCGAGGACGATGCCGACGATCTGGATTCTGGCCGGGCGCTCCTTCAGCGCCCACATGCCGACCACCGCCGAGAGCGTGCCCACCTGCGCCACGAGCACCGACGCGGTCGCCACCGGGCCGAGAGCCGCGGCGGCGGCGAACGTGATGAAGGCGACGCCGTCGAGCACCCCGGCGACGGCGACCGGCCGGACGAAGCGCCGCTCCATGCGGAACCCGAACGCCACGACGAGCACAGGGGTCAGCACGGCCAGGCTGGCGAGACGCCCGATCGAGACGACGGCGAGAGGTGAGAGAGCGGACGCCTCGCCGAGCAGGACGGGCTCGACGCCGAAGATCATGGCGCAGAGCAGCGCCCAACCCGCCCCGGCCGCGGCGCTCGCGGAGCGCCGGCCGGCCTCGTCTGCCTCCCCGGGTTCGACGGAGGCCAGCACCGTACCGGCGACGGCGAGAGGAAGACCGACGGCGGCGAGGCCCGAGACCGGCTCGCCCAGGGCGATGGCGAAGACCGCGCCGAACCCGCCGCCCAGGGCGGCGAGCGGCCCGACGATCGAGAGCTTGCCGACGGCGAGCCCCTTCAGCAGCGCGGCCAGGGCGACGACCTCGATCGGTCCGCTGAGCGCGGCGAGTCCGGCGGCGCGCCACTGCTCGGCGCCCTCCGGAAGGCCGACGGTGACGAGCCACGCCGGGACGAACATGACCAGCGCGACCGACTGCACCCAGAAGAGCGCCGTGAAGACGGGCGTCGAGCGCACGACGCGCATCATCAGGACGTCGTGGACCGTGTATCCGAGTGCGGAGGTGAGCGAGAGGGCGGCGGTCAGCACGCCGTCAGTCTATCGGACGCCGGGCCGGGAAGGACGGGCGGGTGGCGACGCGCCCGGGTCGGGAGTGGCCGCCCCGCCCGATGACGCGGACGGCGGCTCCTCTACTCCTCGGCGCAGAGCTCGTCGGCGAGCTGCGCGAGGAAGAGGCCGACGTCGGTGACGATGCCGATGGCCTGGAAGCTGCCGCGGTCAGCGAGCTTGGTGACCACGGCGGGGTTGATGTCGACGCACACCGTGCGCACCGAGGCCGGCAGAAGGTTGCCGGTGGCGATCGAGTGCAGCATCGAGGAGAGCATGAGGCAGGCGCCGGCCTCCTGCGCGTAGCGTCGCATCTCGCGCTGGCAGGCGAGGACGTCGGGTTCGACCTCGGGCATCGGCCCGTCGTCGCGGATCGACCCGCAGAGGACCATGGGCGTGCCGGTCTTCACACAGGTGTACATGAGGCCCCGGGTGAGGACACCCTGCTCGACCGCGGCCGCGAGCGAGCCCGCGCGGCGGATCGTGTTGATGGCGCGCAGGTGGTGCTCGTGGCCGCCCGGCATGAGCGTGCCCTCGTGCAGTGAGACGCCGAGCGAGGTGCCGAAGAGGGCCGACTCGACGTCGTGGGTCGCCACGGCGTTGCCGCCGAAGAGGGCGCCGATGTAGCCCGCCTCGATGAGGCGGGCGAGCTGCGGCGCCGCCCCCGTGTGCACGACCGCGGGCCCCACGACGGCGATCGTCAGGCGGCCGTCGGCGCGCACCTGGCGCAGCATCCTCGCGACCTCGTGGATGATCTGCGCCTTGGGCTTCTCGCTGGAGACCGCCGAGGCCATGAACTCGAACGGCTGGCTCTCCCGCGTGCGCTGCAGCGGGATCACGCGCAGGCCGGCGTGACCGACGACGTAGAGCTCGCCGGCCTTCACGTCGTTCATCGCCACGGTCTCGGCGGTGCCGGCCTCAGCGTCGACGCGCACGCCGCAGTCCATCTCGGGGTTCTGGACGTAGACCCACTCGCCGTTCAGCCGCACGTAGGTCTCGAGGTTCGAGGTGGAGTAGAAGTCCTGCGGGAAGACGCCGTCCTGCGGTGCCGGGTCGAGCCCCGCGTCGTGCGGCTCGACGGCGACGGCGCCGTGGGGGGTGATGGTCTCGAGGAGCTCGTCGAGGTGCTCGCGGTCGCGGCCGAAGACGCGCATGACCGCGACCGAGGTCTCTGTCTTCGTGCGCCCCACGTTGAAGTCGAGCACCTCGAACTCGCCCTCGAGGTCCATGATGTCGTCCCAGATCTGGGGCAGCATCAGCGAGTCGATGAGGTGACCCTCGATGCGGATGTCCTCGTACGGGCGCTCGTCCATGCGCGCTAGTCTACCTCGCCCGGCGGCGCGTTCGCTCGTCGTCGCCCGGCGGGTCGTCCGCTCGTCCGCCGCCGGCGACCTCGCCCGCGTCGGCTCCGGCCCCTCCGGTGCCGGCGCCGGCCGGGGTGTCGGCGCTTCTTCCGACCGGCACGCCGTCGCCTCGCTCCCCGGACGCGTGCCCGCCGGTCACCGGCAGCATCGCGTCACCGGTCGCCACGGGCGCGTCACCGGCGCGCGAGGGCAGCGTCTCGATGATGAGGATGCCGGTGAAGATCAGCCCCGCGCCGCCGACCAGCCTCCAGGTGAGGTCGTCCATCCCGAACAGCACCCCGAAGACCGCCCCGGAGACGCTCTCGAGGCAGAGGAAGACGGCGGCCCGGGTCGAGGTGGTGTACCGCTGTGCCCAGCTCTGCATGAAGAAGGCGTAGATCGTGCCGGAGAGCGCCGTCCAGAGCACTGCCGCCCACACCTGCCACGGCAGGTCGACCACGACCGGCGTCGTGAACGGCGTGACGACCGAGATGAGCGCGGCGGCGACGACGATCTGGGTGACGGCCAGGGTCCTGGGCTCGACCTTCGGGGCGAAGAACCCCGTCGACATGATGTGCAGGGCGTAGAAGAGCGCCCCGAGGAGGGTGAGGCTGTCGCCCCAGCTCAGGGTGAAGTCGCCCTGCAGGCTGAGCACGCCGAGACCGACGGTGGCGATGAGCGCGCCGATCACCTGGGCGAGCCCCGGGGAGCGTCGCGCGACCGCCCAGTAGAGGAACGGGACCATCGCCACGTTGAGCCCGGTGATGAAGCTCGACTTGCCCGGTGTCGTGTACTGAAGGCCGATGGTCTGCACGACCAGCGCCGTGAGGTAGAAGGCGCCGAGCACGCCGCCCATGACCCAGTCGCCGCGCTTCGCGCGCGAGACGCTGCGCGGCACGAGGGCGGCGAAGATCGCCGCCGCGACCAGGTAGCGCAGCATGATGTAGAGCATCGGGTCGACGCGCCCGATGACGTCCTTGATGACGACGAAGTTGAAACCCCAGACGACGCCGATGGAGACGAGGAGCAGGTCGGCGGTGAGCATGCGGCCGCGGCTCACCACCGGACGCGCCGTCTGTGGCGAGGTGGCCGTGGTCGCCCTCGCGCCGGCCCCGCTCAGTCCTCGAGCGTGCGCAAGAAGCGCGAGATCGCGGCGAGGCCTTCGCGCAGGCGCGCGCCGTCGAAGGCGTAGCCGAGGCGGAACCAGCCCTCCCAGTCGAAGGCCGCCCCGGGCACGACGAAGGCGCCGGTGGTATCGAAGAGCCGCTGGCAGAGCTGGGCCGACGGCAGGTCGTACTCGTAGCGCACGAAGACCGTGGTGCCGGCGCGCGGCGGCACGTACGAGAGCCGCGGCTCGCTCCGCACCCACTCGTCGACGAGGGCCGCGTTCTCGCGGACGATCGCCAGGTTGCGCGCGAGCAGTCTGTCGATCGCGCGCAGGGCGATCGTCGCGAGGGCCTCGTCGAGCTGCCCGACGCTGATCGTGGTGTAGTCGCGGTGCTCGACGCAGGCGGCGATGGCCTCGCGCGGCCCTGCGACCCAGCCGACGCGGAGGCCGGCGAGCGAGTAGACCTTGGACATGCTCCCCGTGCCGATCCCGCGCTCGTAGAGATCGACCACCGAGGGCGTGCGAGTGCCGTCGTGCTCGAGACCGCGATACACCTCGTCGGCGAGCAGCCAGGCCCCGCTCTCGCGCACGACGTCGACGAGCGCGCGCAGCGCCGCGGCGTCCATGAGCGCGCCGGACGGGTTGTTGGGGTTGTTGATCACGACCATCGCCGTCCGCGCGCGGAGCAGGGAGCGCAGCTCCTGGAGGTCCGGCAGCCAGCCGTTCTCGGGCCTGAGCGGGAGCGGCACGACGTCGGCGCCGAGCGAGGCCGGCACCGAGAAGAGCTGCTGGTACGTCGGCTGCACGCAGACCACGCGGTCGCCGGGCTCGACCAGGCTGTACTCGGCGAGGAAGTTGGCGCCGATCGCCCCGTTCGTCACCAGCGTCTGCTCGGAGCCGACGTCGTCGTACTGCGCGGCGATCAGCGCGCGCAGCTCGGGCGCGCCGTAGATGTGCCCGTAGGTCAGCTGCAGCGCGCGCAGCTCGGCGAGGGCACGCTCGGGGTCGTCGGCGAGGTCGAGCAGCTCGTCGAGCGTCAGCGACTGCACGCACGTCTCACCGACGTTGAAGACCGCCGACTCCTCGTGCGCGTTCATCCACTGCTCGACCCCGAAGGGCGCGATCCTCATCCCTGCTCCTCCCGTCCGCCGGCCTGCAGAGTCTAGCTGGTGCGGTCGTCGTCCGCCCGCGCGGGAGCGGCGGCCGCGCCTCTCGCCACGCGCCGGACAGCCGCCGACCGGCCCGCCGTCGTGTTCACGCTCCCGCGCCGCACCAGCGCAGCGCCGTCAGGGCCACGGCGGTCGTGAAGTCGAGCATCGCCTCGACGGTCACGTGCTCGTCGACCGCGTGCGCGCTCTCGACGCCGTCGGGGCCGAAGCTGAACGTCGGCGTGCCGCCGCGCGTGAAGGTCGCCGCGTCGTGCCAGCTGTCGAGGCCAGCCGCGCGCCCGTCGCGGCCGACGGCCGCGGCGCACTCGAGGGCGGTCGTCACCAGCGGGTGGTCGGCCGGCATCTCCGCCGGCACCACGTCGCAGGACCAGCTCCACCTGAGCGGGTGCTCGCGCAGCCACGGGTCGGCCGCGGCCGCCGCCTCGAGGCAGGCGACGATCTCGTCCTCGATCGCCTTGCCCGAGCCGGCCGCGTCCACGTGCCCCGGCAGGTAGGTCGCGTCGCAGGTCAGCACGCAGCTGGCCGGGTACGTGACCACCCAGCTCCCGCCCTTGACCACGGTGGGCACGATGTCCCCCGGGCTGAGCAGCGCGTGCTGCTGGTCGGGGCGCGTGCGCCAATCCTCGCGCAGGCGCTGGACCGCCTGGAGCAGCGGCACGAGCCGCTCGATCGCGTTCACCGCACCGCCCTCCCGCCAGTGCGGCTGGCGCATCTCGGCGTGCCCGGCGCGACCCTCGATGGTGAGCGTCGGGGTGACCGTGCCCCGGCAGCTGACCCAGGCGGCGAAGTCGGTCGGCTCGGCGCAGATGCCGGCATCGGCCGTGACGCCGTGCTCCACGGCGCGGCGCCCCCCGGCGCCGGAGGACTCCTCGTCGGTGACCGTGCAGAAGACCACGTCTCCGGCGAGACGCACGTCGAGCCGGCGGAGCGTCTCGAGCGCCACGACCAGGCAGGCGATGCCGCCCTTCATGTCGTTGACGCCGCGACCGTACAGCACACCGTCACGCTCGACGCACACGAAGGGATCGCTCGTCCAGCGCTCGCGGGGCTCGACGTCGACGGCGTCGATGTGGCCGTTGAGCAGCAGGCTGCGACCGCCGCCCGCGCCGCGCACGGTGGCGACGAGCTGCGGGCGGCCGACGAAGTCGAGGCCGCCCGGCAGGAACCTGTCGCCCTCCCGCGTCGGCTCGGCCTCCCACAGCTCGGGCTCCGCGCCGAGAGCCTCGAGGCGCGCGGCGAGGGTCCGCTGCAGCTTCTCCTCGTCGCGCGCCGGCACGGGGCCCTCGCGGGCGGTCGTGTCGAAGGCGACGAGCTCGGCCGTGAGGGCGACGAGCTCCTCTCGGGCCTCGCGCACCTTCGCGGCGACGCTCTCTTCGAGCGCGGAGCGGAAACCGGGGGGCGCCGTCGCACCGCCGGCCCGCGTCGTTCGCCCCTCGCCTGGCTCGCGACGGGCTCCCTCGTTCTCGCGACGGGTGCTCTCCTCTGCGGTCACGGCGACCTCCTGACGACGTCTGGGGCGACGCGGGCCGCGGGCCCGCACCGCCATTCTACTTGCCGCCCCCGGGAGCCCGTGCTAGAAGTCGGACACCGGAGCGCAGCCGCCGGCCGCCGGTCGTCCCCGCGCGACCGGCACGCGCCGGACCCGACGGCGACGGCGTCAGGAGGAGACCACGTGAGCGACGAGACCGACACCAGGATCCGCGTCATCAAGCCCGCCGACATCACCTGGAGCGAGGCGATGCGCTACGCGGAGGAGACCGACCCGCCAGGGCAGGAGTTCACCGCCGTGAAGTCGATGGACGACAGGTTCAGCTTCGGCCTCTGGCGGCGCGACGTGCAGCGCCGCTACTTCGAGCGCACCTGCCACGAGGTCGCCTATATCCTCGAGGGCCAGGTCGAGGTCACCGACGACGACGGCAACGTCCACGTGGCCGGGCCCGGCGACATCCTCGTCACACCAAGAGGCAGCAAGGGCTACTGGAAGAACCTCGGCCCGGTGAAGAAGATCTGGGGCATCTACGAGGAGACCGCCGCCGGCCTCGAGGCGTACGTGGGCCCCGGGGAGTTCTGAGCCCGTGACCTCCGCGCCCGGCCCGCCTCCGGGCCCGCGCGGCCTGCGCGCCCGTCTGCGGGCGCTCGACCCCAACGTGCGCGCGATGGGCTGGGTCAGCCTCGTCGCCGACCTCAGCAGCGAGATCGTCTATCCCCTCTTCCCGCTCTTCGTGACCGGCGTGCTGGGCGCGCCGGTCGCCGTGCTCGGCCTCATCGAAGGCGTCGCCGAGGCGACCGCGACCCTCCTGCGCTACCCGTTCGGGCAGTGGTCCGACCGGCTCGGCCGGCGGCGGCCGTTCGCCGCCGCCGGGTACGGCCTGGGCGCGCTCGGCAAGCTGCTCATCGCCGTGGCCGGTACCTGGGGCTTCGCCCTCGCCGGCCGTGTGGTCGACCGCATGGGCAAGGGCGTCCGCACGGCGCCCCGCGACGCACTCCTCGGCGCCGGCACGAGACCGGAGCAGCAGGGCCTCGCCTTCGGCCTCCACCGCGCCATGGACACCGTGGGCGCCGCCGTGGGTCCCCTGGTGGCGCTCGCGTGCCTCGAGCTCGGCGTCCCGTTCCGCTGGGTCCTGGGCCTCGCGGTCGTGCCGGCGCTGATCAGCGTCGTCGTGATCCTCGTCTTCGTGCGCGAGCGTCGGCAGCCGCCGTCCGCGACCGCCTTCCGCCTGCACCTGCCGGCCTCGCCCGCGTACCGCTGGCTGCTCGCCGGCTCGCTGCTCTTCGCGGCCGGCAACTCGAGCGACATGTTCCTGCTCCTGCGGGCGAGCGACGTCGGCATGGGCGTCAGCGCCGTCATCCTCGTGTACGCCCTGTACAACGCCGTGTACGCGGCCGCCTCGCTGCCGCTGGGCGGCCTCTCCGACCGCGTCGGTCAGCTGCCCCTGGTGCTGGCCGGGTACCTCGTGTTCGCCGCCGTCTACGCGGGCTTCGCGAGCGCCGCGTCGCGCCCGGCCGTCGTCGGGCTCTTCGCCGTCTACGGCCTGTACATCGCGGCGACCGAGGGCACGAGCAAGGCGCTCATCAGCAGGGCCACGCCGCTGGCCGAGCGCGCCGGGGCCATCGGCCTCCAGGCCACGCTGACGGGGCTCGCCAGTCTCGTCGCGAGCTCCCTCGGCGGGGTCCTCTGGTCGGCGGTGGGACCGTGGGCGACCTTCAGCCTGGGGTCGGCGTGCGCCCTGGGCGCCGCCGGCGTGCTCTTCGCCGGGCGGCGCCCCGTCCGCGCCAGTCTCGCCGTGCGCTGAGGCGGACGGAAGGAGGCCGACCTCGCCGCCGGCCTCGGCCGCGGTGAGGGCGCGGTGCGCCCCCGCCTGGTGAGGGCACACCGCACTCTGGGCGCGACTGGACGGGCGGAACGACGCGCCGGACGACGTGCGCGCGCGCCGCGCCGCGGCCGCGGCCCGTGCCGGGCGTCGCGACGCCGGTCCGCGGGCCTACCGCCGGCCACGGTCGGCGGCAGGCCCGGTCACCCGTGCGGCGTGATGACGGCCCGTCCCACGACGGTGCCGGCGCGCAGGCGCGCGTAGGCGTCCGCGACCCGGGCGAGAGGGAAGCGCTCGGTGTGGGCCCGGATCCTGCCGGCACGCGCCAGCTCCACGACCTCCACGAGCTCTCCGACGCTGCCCCAGTACGGCATCGTGACGCCGCAGCCGAAGGGCACCCTGCCGTAGCCGAACGGCAGGGTGCCGCCGGCGAGGCCGATCACCTGTACCGCGCCGCCGGGCCGGGCGACGGCGACGGCGAGCGCCAGCGTCGCGTCGGAGCCGACGCAGTCGATGACGACCGTCGCGCCGAGGCCGCCCACGAGGTCGCGCACGTGGCCGGCCGCGGACTCGCCGGCGAGCACGGCGTGCTCCGCGCCGACCTCGCGCGCCAGCCGGAGCCTGGCCTCGTCCACATCCACCGCGACCACGCGTGCGGCTGTCGTCGCCCGCAGCAGCTGCACGGCCATGTGACCGAGACCGCCCACGCCGATCACGAGAGCCCAGGATCCGGGCCGGAGCAGATCGCGGGTCGAGGCGATCGCGTGGTAGGGCGTCAGCGCCGCGTCCGCGAGCGGCGCGGCGTCGCGAGGGTCGAGCCCCTCGATCGACACGAGCCAGCGCGCGCTGGGGACGAGTATGTACTCGGCCATCCCGCCGTCGCGCCCGAAGCCGCCGACGGGCACGTCCGCCACGGCGTTGCGCTCACAGAGCATCTCGCGGCCCTCGCGGCAGGCGGCGCACCGCCCGCAGCCCCAGGCGCCGTAGACCGCGACCGCGTCGCCCGGCCGCCACGCCGGCACACCCGGGCCGACGCTCTCGACCCAGCCCGCGGTCTCGTGACCGAGCGTGAACGGCAGGTCGTAGGCGTGGGTGCCGGGGGGCCAGTCCATGACACGCAGGTCGGTGTGGCAGGCGCAGGATCCCCCCACCTTGAGGACCACCTCGCCGGGGCCCGGCTCGGGGACGGGCACCTCGCGGAGCTCGGGCGGCCGCCGCCACTCGACGAGCTGATACGCCTGCATCTCTCGGTCTCCTTCGGCCGCTTCGAAGCGTCTGGCGGTCGCGCCTCGCCCGGAAGGACGCGCGGGGACGCCGCCCGGCGTCAGCCTCCCGGCACGACCGCGTCCAGCCGCGCGAGGAGCTCGTCGGGCAGCGCCGCCACCTCGTGCGTGGTCAGCAGCTCGAGCGCCCGGCGGCGCGCCTTCTCGGTCACGTCGAGCGCTCCGCTCGCGGCCCAGCGCTCGTAGCTCATGCGGTTCAGCAGCCGTCCGCGCCACTGGGTGCTCCGCAGGTGGCGTCGCGTGTGCCGCTGCCCCAGGAAGTCGCCGCCCGGGCCCACCGCCCTGAGGACGTCGACGGCCAGCGTCTCGTCCGAGACCTCGACCCCCGCGAGCAGGCGGCGGTCGCGGGCGATGAGCTCGGCGACGAGCACGACCTCGGCCAGCGAGCCGGAGAGGCCGAAGTCCATGTAGCCGACGTCGTGGTTCAGGTTGGCGCCGAGCTGCATCGAGAGCTTGGTGAGCTCGTCGGCCTCCATGCCGGCCTGAGCATCCAGGACCTGGGCGTCGGTGTGGCCGCTGAAGCCCCAGTTCGGGATGTCGAGCCACTTCGCCATCTCGACCTCGCAGGCGTAGGCGCGCACGAACTCCGGCGAGTTGTAGGAGGACTGCGAGGTCGCCATGTCGAGGGTGTTGGGCCCCTGACCGATGACGAACGGGGCCCCCGGCGCGCGGAGCTGGTGCATGACGAGGCCGCAGAGCGCCTCGGCGAGACCGAGGGTGACCTGCCCCGCGGTCGTGATGGGCGCCGTGCCGCCGGCCACAGGCGAGGGGCAGTACGTCGACGGGATGCCGTGGTCGGCGCAGAAGAGCAGCTTGTCCACGGTCTCGAACGGGTGCTCGAGAGGGCTGACCGGCTGGTTGTACATGACGAAGTAGGGCTTCTCGCGCAGCGCCTCGGCGCCGCCGCGCAGCGCGCACGCCATGCGCCACATCGGCTCCACCGTCTCGACGCCCCCGGCCGTCATGACCAGCGGCTTGGTCGTGGCCTCGACCATCGAGCGGAACTGCCGCGGGTACGCCTCCCCCGCGTCCATGCCGTCCGGGTACGCCCCGGACATGACGAAGTCGATCTCGGGCAGCGCGTCGCAGAGGCGCGCCGCCTCGCCGACGTCCTCGAGCCTCGCGAGCCGGCGCTCGCCGGTCTCGAGATCGTGGAGGTGCATGACGTCGGAGCCGTTGCCGAAGTACGAGCGCCGGCCGCCGAGGTCCATCGCCGGCTCGCCGGCGCGGTCGTAGACGACGAAGCTCGCCGGCGCGGACTCCCGCGCCTGCTCGACGAGTGCGGCGGGCACGTGCACGAGACCCCGGTCGTCCTTGGCGCATCCGCCGTCGAGGAGGACCGCCTCGCCCTCCTCGTGGAGGATCACCATGCCGATGTCGGCGAGGATCGCGAGGGCGGTCTCGTGGATGCGCCGCTTCTGCGCCTCGCCGAGGAAGCGCACGCCGCCGGCGCCGATCTGCCTGCTGCTGTCTGACATCGTCACTCCCGGCTCGCGGTGTCGTGCTCGCCGGCCCGCCCGGCGGCGTTCGCCGCAAAACATTACCTCGTCAGACGCCTCGTTGCACGCGTCTTACGTTCTCCGACGCGTCCTCGACCGACTTTCGTTTCGTCGGCGCCGGCCGTTGGTGCCTCGGCGCGGGCGGCGCGGCGCGGTCGTGCCGACCGGTCACGGCTGCGCCGCCGCTGTGGTGCGCTTCCCGGCCCGGTGCGCGGGGAGTGGCGGCGAAGACCGGCGGCCGGCGCATCGCCGGGCGCGTGCCGCCCGATCCCGTGGCTCAGCCGGCTGCGCCCTGCTCGTCGGGGAGCAGCGCCTCGACGCCCTCGCGCAGCGGCTCGAAGTTGACCTTCTCGATGCGGAGGATGTGCCAGGTCTCGGTGTAGGCGATGCCTTCGATCTCCTCGAGCTCCTCGTTGAGGAACCGGCAGAGCCCCGCGTTGTCGGGCAGGTGCGCCTCGATGAGGATGTCGAAGGTGCCCGTGGTGTACCCCACGTAGGCCACGTTCTCCATCGCGGTGAGGCGCGCGCCCACCTGCTTCGCGTAGCCGCGCTCCACGCGGACGCCGACCATGGCGTCGACCGTGAAGCCGAGCGCCCCCGGGTTCACCCTCGCCGTCGGCGCGAGCGCTCCCATCGTGACCAGCCGGTCGACGCGACTCCGTACCGTCGGCTCGGAGACGCCCGTGGCGCGCGCGATGCTCGCGTAGGAGCGCCGGGCGTTCGACCGCAGGGAGCGGAGGATGCGCCGGTCGAGGTCGTCCATCTCGACGGCGCCGGACGCCGTCTGCCCGGCTCTCACCGCGCTCCTCCTTGGCCCTGCGGAATCCTCTCCACGAACGCCTCCATGATAAGGAATTCTTCGCCCGAGGCAAGTATTCGCGACGAGACGAACGCATATCATCCTATCGTCGTTGCATACCGCTCAGGCTTCTTGACATCGTCCGCCCGTGCTGGCATCGTGGCGCCTGGCGGCGCTGGCCGGCGCCGATCTGACGGCAGGTACCCTCGAGGAGCGTGAACGAATGATGGCCAGCACGACATGGCTCTCCGCGCAGGAGAAGAGCCAGATCGCCGACACAGCCCTCGACCTGCTCGCCGAGACCGGCATGCGGTTCACGGGCTCCGAGGTCCTGCCCCTCCTCGCCGAGCATGGCGCCGCGGTCGACGGCGACACCGGCGTCGTGCGCCTGCCGCGAGATCTCGTCGAGCGGTCGCTGGCACGCTGTCCGCGGTCGTTCGTCATGGGCGGCGCGACCCCGGCCGACGACGTTCTGCTGGCCGAGGACGAACCGTTCCACTTCGTGCCCAGCGGCTGCGTGGCGAAGACCCTCGACTTCCGCACGGGTGTCCGTCGGCCCAGCACGCTGCAGGACCTGCGCGAATGCACGGCGCTCCTCGACGAACTACCCCAGCTCGACGTCATGGCGACGCAGGTCAGCGCCACCGACGTGCCGCTCGACCGGCGGGAGCTCATGGAGTACTTCACCCTGCTCACCGAGACGCGCCGCCACGTGACCTTCATCGACTGCCCTCACGAGATCGACGCGGTCCTGCGCATCTGCGAGGTCCTCGCCGGCGACCTGGAGCGGTTCCGCGCCCGGCCGCGCATCTCCACCGTCGTCACCGCGGCCTCGCCGCTCCAGGTGGACGGTGCCACCCTCGACGTCCACGTCGCCCTGGCGCGGCACGGCGTCCCCGTCAAGGTCTACTCGATGGCGATCGCCGGTGCGACCGCGCCGGTGACGCCGGCCGGCACGGTCGTGCAGGGCGTGGCCGAGTTCCTCGGCGTGGCCACGGCGCTGCAGATCGCGGCGCCGGGCGCGCGTCTCGTCTTCGCCTTCGGCTCGGGCATCCTCGACATGCGCCGCACGACCTTCTCGTTGGGCTGCGTGGAGAGCGCCCTCATGGCGGCGATGGCGACCGAGGTCGGGCACTTCCTCGGGGTCCCGACGATGAACCCCGGGCTGTCGACCGACGGCAAGCACCCCGGTGTGCAGTGCGGGTACGAGAAGGCGCTCAAGGTATCGGGAGTCTGCGCCGCCGACCCCGACCTCGTGTCGGGGTGGGGCCTCATCGACTCGCACAACACCATGTACCTCCCGCAGTCCGTGGTCGACAACGAGATCGCCGCGATGGTGCGACGCCTGCGCGCGCCGGTCGAGGTCTCGACCGAGACGATGGCCGCCGCGTCGATCGCCCGGGTCGGGCCCGGCGGCGGCTTCCTCGGCGAGAAGGAGACGGCGCGCCGCGTCCGCGCCGGCGAGCACCTGTCGCCGAGCGTCTCCGACCGGCTGTCGTACGAGAAGTGGGCCCAGGGCGGCACGACCGAGCTCGACACGGCCCGCGCCGAGGTCGAGCGTCTCCTCGCCGCCCACGCCGCCGGAGGTCCCCAGCTCAGCGCCGGCCAGCTCGACGAGCTGGCCGCGATCTGCCGCGCCGACGAGGAGAGCCTGCGGCGCGCGCGCCGCGAGTAGCGCGGCCACCGTCCCTCACGACGAAGCGAGGCAGCATGACCATGAAGATCGGCTACATCGGGCTGGGGAGCCTCGGGAGGCACCTCGCCGGCAGCCTGCTGCGCGCCGGCTTCCCGCTGACCGTCTACGACATCGACAGGACGTGCGCGGTCGACCTCGAGAAGGCGGGCGCCGTGTGCGCGGACTCGGTCGTCGAGACCGCACGCGCGTCGGACACCGTCATCACCTGCCTGCCGTCGCCGGAGGCGGTCGAGGCCGTCGTCGCCGGCGAGGGCGGCGTCTTCGAGGGCCTCGCCGCGGGCGGCACCTGGATCGAGATGAGCACCAACGGCGCCCACGAGATCCAGCGGCTCGCCGCGCTGGCCGCCGAGCGCGGCATCGAGACGCTCGAGTCGCCCGTCACGGGCGGCGTGCACCGCGCCGCCGCCGGCATGATCACCGTGCTCGTCGGCGGCAAGCCCGAGGTCTACGAGCGCCACAAGCCGGCGTTCGAGGCCATGGGCGGCAAGGTCTTCTACGTCGGCGACCTCGGCAAGGCGTCCGTGATCAAGGTCATCACCAACATGCTGGCCTTCATCCACCTCGTCGCCGACGGCGAGGCCCTCATGCTGGCAAAGAAGGGCGGCATCGACCTCGGGCTCGCCTGGGACGTCATCAAGGCCAGCTCCGGCAACAGCTTCGTCCACGAGACCGAGGGTCAGCTGATCCTGAACGGCAGCTACAACATCAACTTCACCATGGACCTGGTGCGCAAGGACCTGCACTTCGCGCACATGATGGGGCGCGAGTTCGGCGTTCCGCTCGAGCTCGCCGGTCTGACCGAGCAGATCTTCGCCAGGGCGCGGGCGATGTACGGCGGCGACGCGCAGTCGCCGACCGTGGTCAGGATGCTCGAGGAGGCGGTCGGCACCGACCTGCGCGCGCCGGGCTTCCCCGCCGAGCTGGCGCCGGAGTGAGCGGGGGCGCCGCGGCCGCCCGAGCGCGACGGACCGCGTCGGCCTGAGCGCGACCCGGCTCTGCAGCCCGAAGGCGATCGGGCGCGACGTCCCGGGCGCGACCGAGGGCGTCGGCTTGGGGGTCGACGGAGCGCGACGAATTGTCGTCATGGAGCTGACTGGCCTGCAGGATGTTCTTCCGCATGGTTGACTTGGTGAACATCCCGCCGAATACTGCGGGCGCGCCGCCCCCGGCGTGACGCGCCGGGGCGGTCCTGCGAAGCACACGGAGCGACCGGCCGGCCGGGCCACGACGAGCGGCCGGTCTCGAACGAGGGAGAAGGCGGGGATGGAGATCAGCGACTTCACGATGGACCTCTTCTCGCTGAAGGGCAGGCACGCCATCGTGACCGGCGGCAACACCGGCCTCGGCCAGGCCTTCGCGCTGGCCCTGGCCAAGGCCGGGGCCGACGTGCTCGCGCCGAGCGTCGTCGACGACGGCGGCGCGACGAAGGAGCTCGTCGAAGCCGAGGGCGTGCGCTACGAGTCGATGGCGGCCGACCTCACCGCTCCCGGCGTGCCGGCACGGGTCGTCGCGACGTGCGCCGAGCGCTTCGGCTCGCTCGACATCCTCGTGAACAGCGCCGGCGTCTGCCCCCTGGCCGAGGTCCTCGAGTTCGACCGCCGCCCGTGGGACGCCACGGTGGCCGTCAACCTGACGGCGGCGTTCGAGATGAGCTACGAGGCGGCCAAGCTCATGGTCCCGCAACGCCGCGGCAAGATCGTCAACATCTGCTCGCTGTTCTCGTACCTCGGCGGCCGCTGGTCGTCGGCCTACGCGGCCACCAAGCACGGCCTCGCCGGCTTCACCAAGGCCTACTGCGACGAGCTCGCCGAGCACAACGTGCAGGTCAACGGCATCGCCCCGGGCTACTTCGCGACCGAGATCACGACGGCGACGCGCAGCGACCCGGAGACCAACCGGCGCGTGCTCGAGCACATCCCGGCCGCCCGCTGGGGCGACCCGTACGACCTCATGGGCGCCGTGGTCTTCCTCGCGAG
>Ga0209164_1000930_pt1 | contig 46914 bp, 36 predicted proteins | sample MTBNYHSulfiMetaG_FD_187458 | JGI IMG/M metagenome (GOLD analysis project Ga0209164, IMG submission 187458) | Enrichment culture microbial communities from rom New York Harbor, USA that are MTBE-degrading - MTBE-NYH (New York Harbor Sulfidogenic)... | ecosystem: Environmental > Aquatic > Marine >... | reverse complement strand
TAAAAATGGCGATATCTGCTGCACTCTGACTCTTTTTCAGTGGCAATTTCTATAGAAGAAGTCGCCTGTACACCCTTGCGTTAGTTGTCACGGCCCAAAAACTCAGATTTATGGATGGACACTAACTAGAAAAACATCCTTTTTAAAAATTCAGAAAATGTAAAAAATTAGTAGGTTAATCACAATTTGGCTTTTGATGAGCGTTTTTCATATGCTGGGCACGTATATTGCTGATTTTCCGATATTTGAAACGAGACCAGACAGATAAAAATCATACGAGATTTCGTGATGCCTGACAATCCGCTTACGCAACACATCTGCAATAAAAGCATCGTTATTTTTGCGGAAACTGTTTTGGATAGAGAATTGCTCAAAAACAGTGTCGTTGGGCGTAGCCTGAAGGTGTTTTGCTTTGAAAACGAGTTGACATGTATTGATAATCTCGAAGTTATCGATCCGGATGTGATCATAATAAAAGCGCATACTAAAAAAATAATAAGGCGGTTTATTTTTGCGCTACAGGCATTCAAAATGCCTTGCCTGGTTTTGGTCGCCACCTCGATCGAAAAGTCTGTAATCCAGTTGATTGATCAAATCGGTGTAGCCCCACTTCCCATCTCTGTATTCCGTTCTATCGGAGAAATTCAAAAAATACTGGATAGTTATAACGATTCGGGTGATGTTCCAAACATGCCTGTCGGCAGACAAGATCCGGTACTGCTGGGTAGTCACCCAAACATCAAGCACATCAGATCGATTTTGCCCACGATTGTTGGAAACAATAGCCCCATTTTAATTTACGGAGAACCTGGTGTTGGTAAGGAATTGCTGGTTCGGCGAATATTTAATGATCTTGGACCAGACGCTGTCATCGTAAAAGTGGATTGTTCGGGAATAAGCTTAGAGACGATGGACATGAAAGGGGCTTTTATTCACCGGATCCAGGAACACTATGCTGATTTTTTTAACCACACCAGAAGCGAACCAAATCCCCTCGTGCTTTATTTGGATCGGATCGAAAGGCTCGAAAAAAAAATTCAATCCAAACTGCTCTTGGTGTTTGATGGTTATCTAAAAGACTTTTTTGATATTTTTAAACATTCCGACAAAAGGATCAGGATAATGGCCACAACGAACCATACGCCGATCTCATTTATGAAGGCGTATCCTGTGAGGTCTGACCTATACCACAGACTGAATGTCATTCCTTTGAGCATTCCTCCGATCAGGGAACGTCGAGAGGACATACCAGCTCTGATGGACTATTATTTGATTCATACGTGTGCGGATTTGCGGTCGAACTTGATGTCTCTTTCCGCGGAGGTTCAGAAGCGTTTTTTGCTTTATGAATGGCCACGCAACTTGAAGGAACTGCAATCCATAATCTATCGCATTGTGCATGACCGCGATGAGTCTGTTGTCCTTCAAGAGGATATCTTGCCAGTCTCGGCAGAACCTGAAGCCGAATTGAATGATTTTTCATTGAGTTCCGCGCCGATGCCTGAAACTCCGGAAATTGAGGATTTCTTGAGTACCGCAGAAGATATCTCGTTGAAAACTATTTGCAATGTGTTTGCAGCCCGGATCGAGAAGAACCTGATAGAAAAGGCAATGGAAAAAACCAACTGGAATCGAAAGAAAGCGGCGGCGTTGCTCAATATCAGTTACAAATCCATGTTGAATAAGTTGAAAATGTATGAAATTGTGTAACCGCTCCCATCTACATTGATAGACTTTTATTTATATTTGTAAAGGATAGAAAAATGCGAATGGACTATGATCAGGTACTGGTGACCGGGGCAGCTGGTTTCATCGGTTATCATCTGTCTGAACGACTCTTAACGCAGGGGAAACGAGTCGTTGGGCTGGACAATATCAATTCTTATTATGACCCTTTGCTCAAAGAGGCGCGACTGGAGAAGTTGCGCCTTCATCCTTCTTTCAAATTCTACAAGGCAGACCTGTCAGACAGCGCCAGTGTGCAAACGATATTCTCTAAGCACCGATTTGATGTTGTCGTCAACCTGGCCGCCCAGGCCGGGGTTCGTTACTCGCTTGAGAACCCTGGGGCCTATGTGAATGCCAACCTTGTCGGATTTGTCAATATTCTCGAAGCATGCCGGCACAGCAAGGTCAAACATCTCGTGTTTGCTTCATCGAGTTCGGTATATGGCGCAAATACCAAGATGCCTTTTTCGATTCATGACAACGTCGATCATCCGGTATCCCTATACGCCGCCAGCAAAAAAGCAAACGAACTCATGGCGCATACTTATAGCCATTTGTTCGACCTGCCGTGCACAGGATTGCGCTTCTTTACGGTTTACGGCCCCTGGGGCAGACCGGACATGGCGCTGTTTCTTTTTACCAAAGCCATCCTGGAAGACCGTCCTATTCAAGTATTCAATCACGGAAAGATGAAAAGGGACTTTACCTACATAGACGATATTGTTGAAGGCGTTGTACGTGTCATGGCGCATCAACCCGAGCCCAACCCGAACTGGTCCAGCGACGCCCCGGATCCCGGGACATCCTATACACGTTACCGCCTATACAATATCGGGAACAACAATCCTGTCGAGCTTTCAACCTTCATCGAAGAGATTGAATCCGCGTTGGGGAAAAAGGCTCAAAAAAATTACATGGATTTACAACCCGGCGATGTCCCAGCCACTTATGCCGATGTGGATGCCCTGACGCAAGATGTCGGATTTAAACCGGACACACCCCTCAGAGAAGGTATCCGAAAGTTTATCGAATGGTATCGCTCCTATTATCATCAGGGATAAGAAACAGGGGAGAAAATTAATGAACGTTTGTATCATCGGCACCGGTTATGTCGGTCTTGTGGCAGCCGCCTGTTTTTCGGAAATGGGGAACAATGTTACCTGCATTGATAAAAATTCCAGCATTGTAGAATCCCTCAACAACGGTAAGATTCACATTTTTGAGCCTGGATTGGAACCTTTGGTCAAAAGAAATCATGAAGAGGGTCGGCTCAAGTTCAGCTCCTTGCTCGAAGAAGGCATGAAGGATGCGCTGTTCGTGTTCAACTGCGTCGGCACGCCTCCCAATGCGGATGGATCCTGTGATCTGACTCATGTGAAGCAGGTCGCCCGCGATATTGGCAAATGCATGGAAGATTACAAAATCATCATCAATAAATCGACCGTCCCGGTCGGCACCGCCGATACGGTCAAAAGGATCATAACGGAAGAGCTTCAGATCCGCGGGCTCAACTGTGAATTCGATGTGGTGTCGAACCCTGAGTTTTTGAAAGAAGGCGATGCGGTCAGCGATTTCATGAAGCCCGACCGGGTCATTGTCGGAACCAATGATGTGCGGACCGCAAAGTTATTGGAGACACTTTATGCGCCTTTTGCGCGCAGCCGCGACAAAATGATCGTCATGGGTGTGCGCTCCGCTGAAATGACCAAGTATGCTGCCAACTGCATGCTGGCCACCAAGATTTCCTTTATCAATGAGATCGCCAACATCTGCGAGCGTGTGGGTGCCGATGTCAAAGATGTCCGTATCGGTTTGGGATCTGATCGAAGGATCGGTTACAGCTTCATTTATCCGGGCGTCGGTTATGGAGGATCTTGTTTCCCTAAAGACGTAAAAGCGTTGATTCACACTGCCAAAGAACATGGTTATGCCGCCGAACTCGTCAGCGCCGTGGACAGCGTCAATAATAAGCAAAAAATCGTGATAGTGGAAAAGATCAGATCCTATTTTGAAAATTCGGGTGGTGTTCGCGGCAAGACACTTGCCATGTGGGGGCTGGCTTTTAAGGCCAATACCGATGATATCCGAGATTCGGCGGCCATGGAGATCATCGAACATCTCACGGCCGACGGCATGGTAGTTAAGGCTTTTGACCCGGAAGCAGGACCGAACGCCCGACAGGCCTTAAAGGACAAAAGACTAGTGACCATAATGGACGACCAGTACCAGGTGCTGGACGAGGCAGATGCCTTGGCCGTGATAACCGACTGGAACCAGTTTAGAAATCCAGATTTTACTAAAATAAGGGATAAGCTGAAGGTGCCGATCATTTTCGATGGTCGAAATTTGTTCTCATCATCCCACCTGGCTGGTTTGGGGTTTGCCTATTTCGGCATAGGGCGTCCGGTCATCGCAACGAAGTCATGACCACCCGTTCACAACGATGGGGAGCCAACCGGAAGGATAAGCAAGGAGCATAGTCGTTGACATGAGTGTTTCCAATCCAACCGTTCTGGTAATAGGTGGCGCAGGTTACATCGGCAGTCACATGGTCAAGTTGCTGATTGAGAAGAACTACTCTGTTATCATTTTGGATAACTTTTCCACAGGCCATCGGCAACTCGTTACCGGCGGTCAACTCATCGAGGGGAGTTTGGGAAACGTCGATCTTTTGAAAGAAATTTTTTCCAAGCACCAGATCGATGCCGTGATGCACTTTGCGGCCTTCTCGCTCGTTGGGGAATCTGTCCAGGCGCCCCTCAAATACTACCGTAACAATGTGGCAGAAACGATCAACCTCATTGAAACTATGATCAGTCACGGGATCAAGCGGTTTATTTTTTCTTCCACTGCCGCTGTCTATGGGGAACCGGAGAAAATACCCATCGCCGAAAACCACCCTCTCAATCCTACCAATCCTTACGGCAGCACAAAACTTACCGTTGAGCGCATGCTGGCAGACTGTGACACGGCCCACGGCTTGAAATCCATCAGCTTGCGATATTTTAATGCGGCAGGCGCACACCCGTCAGGAACGATCGGCGAAATGCACGAGCCTGAGTCGCATCTCATTCCGCTGGTGCTAAAGGCCGCCTTGCGGCAAGTCCCGATCAAGATTTTCGGAAGCAACTATCCCACACCGGATGGTACTTGCATACGCGATTATGTCCATGTCTGTGATCTCGCTCAAGCCCACCTGCACGCCCTAGGGACCCTCTTGGAAGGGGGCGGGAGTCAAGTCTTCAATCTCGGCAACAGCGTTGGTTTTTCCGTGCGGCAGGTCATCGATTTGGCGCGCCAGGTGACGGGCAGGACAATTGAAGCCGCCGAGCACGATCGGCGTCCTGGCGACCCGGCTGTTCTGGTTGCCGATTCTAGCAAGGCCCGGCGTATTCTGGGATGGTCGCCGGTCTATGAAAATCTGGAGGCTATCATCGAAAGCGCCTGGCAATGGCATCGGAGCCAACATTGACGCCGTCCCGCAACTACTTTTTACGAGACTGCCAGCACTCTTCTTAAAACGCGGCGATCAAAATACCGGCTGAAACGGCAATCTGAAAGGTGATTTCAGTGATGCTTTTGACCACCCGCAGCCACGGATATTTTTCCACTTGTTTCGGCACAATAATGGTATCGCCGGCCTCGACTTCGATGTTTTCGAAACTGCCCAATGCCCAGCGGTGATTGTCCGCATCCCAAGTCGCAATACCCCAGAAACCCTCCTGCCTTTTGCTGATGACCGTCCCGTTGGCCTTGACCAGGTATATCTGCTTTTCGTCGGCGTTATCGTTTGGCCCGCCGACCTGGTTAAGATAATTTCCAGTTGTTCTATTGTCCGTCCAGAGCAAGGCCGTGGGATTGTATACTTCTCCCAGCACATTGACATAATCCGGTCTTTTCTTAACGATCAGCCGGTCGCCGGGCTGCACTTTTAAATCGTGTTCGGACTGAGGTGCATGGATTATTTTGTCAAGATCCACCACCATTCTTCCTGTGGGTTCACTGTTCCTTATCTTTTCCAGCAGCTGCTTTTTGGCCGCCAGCGTTTTCAATATAATCGCGGTTTCTTCCTGCTCTAAAGAAGTCTCGGCCGATTGGCTGGTCAACGTCAGGATGTCTTCCTCGAGCTGGTTGACATACTCTTTCAGCCGTTCTTTTTGCAGCGTTTTGACATCTTCACGGATATAAACGGCACCGAAAAGATAAGCATCTTTGGTCAATCCCCCGGCGCGTTCTATGACCGAGCTGAGTCGCTCGCCTTCGGTGAAGGTATATTCCCCGGGAAAGGTGAATTCGCCTTCCACGGTCAATTTCCGCTCCAGAACTTCGTTGAAGCGTGGGATTTCCCGAATATAGATGTTATCGAAAGGTTTTAGTTCGATGTCATCCTGGGCGTTGCCGGCGATGGCTTTCGAGGGTGAAAAATCGATTGCCGTCACATCCGTGATCTCCCTGCCCACAGAGACCCGGGATAACGAGGCGTGCTCCATGTAGGCGGAGGGCAGAAAGCTGCCGGCCCTGAAAATCAAATCCTTCACTCGCATACCCTGGTACAGGCGATAGGTGCCCGGCAGTCTCACGGCGCCGTTGATCGTAACTTGAGGAAGGTTGGATTTTTCGGCAAGGTCGTAAACCATGATGCGGTCCATCTCACGCAGGGCAATGTTCTGGCCGGCATCGCCATCGAGGAGTGCGCCAAGATCGAACTCGATGATTTCCGGGTGCAGGTCCGGAGGCGTCAGGCGCACGACTTCAGCCCGGGGCAAAAAGGGTTCGGGTAAAAGGGCGTCATATGAAGGGACCAAATCCCCGACGCGCATCCCCTCTCGGAACTCGTATTCCCTGGGGTACTTGACGTGACCCTCCAGAAACACCACCTGACGCATTTGGCGATGAATGGGAAATACCTTGACCACATCACCGTCGACCAAAAGGGTGTCCATCTGATCTTGTCCGACACCAGGTTTGTCCTGCATGTTAAAGCTTTTGACGATCCGGCGACTGTTGGCGGCCATGCGTTCCACCACCACATTCTGCAAATGGCCGGTGGGCATAATCCCACCGGCCATCTCGAAAAGTTGTCTTAAAGTGGTTGCCCCCTTCATTTCATAAATACCCGGCCTTCGCACATTGCCCGCAACGCCGGCCACCCCACCGATGACGGGTACCAACACGGTGTCTCCTGAACGCAAACGGATGTCTTCTATTTTGCGGCCGTCGATTAAAAACGTGTATAAGTCCATCGTGGCAAGTTCTTTTGCACCACGGGCCACCTTAACGTTGCGGAGACTCCCTGTCTTGCGCGGCCCGCCGGCGGCGTAAAGGGCGTCGACGATTGTCGATAATCCGCTCACCAGATAAGCGCCGGGGCGCTGGACTTCCCCGATGACAAAAACCTGGATCGATCGCAACTCATCCATGGTGATACTCATGGAAAAATCCGGATAGTACTCCCTGAATTTACTTTCAAGCAGTCGTCTGGTCTCCATGAGGGTCAGGCCGGCAACGGTGAGGCTGCCTAAGCGAGGGATGATGACTGCCCCCTCGGGCGTGATCTTGACCGTGTATTGATCTTCTACATTTCCCCACAAATAGATGATAAATGTGTCTCCCGGCCCCAATATGTAATCTTCGCCCACGGGGACATCGGTAAAGGGCTTGTAAGTCGGTGGGGCAAAGCCGAAGAAATCGTAACCGAATTGCGTCAGCTCCCGGTCAATGGTTTGAGGAAATGCTCCTGACAAGATTTTTTCAATACGTGAAGGTTCTTCCACCGTGATCGGTGGTACCATTGTTTTGGGTTCGGTCCTGGTCTCTATCGGCATCATCAGCCGCAATCCCGGATAGCGTGACATCCATTTTTGACGCTGTTCATCTCTCATTCCGGCCAGGATTTCGGATTTGACGCGGTCTTCCAGGCCCATGAATATGAGCTCTTGATCCGCATCTTCCAGACGTGAAAATAATTCTGGCTTCACCTGATCTTCCAATGCCATGAATACCGTCTTTTTCTCAGTACTGTTGAGCAATTTGAAGGCCAGAACTTTTTCTTCCAGATCCAGATGTCCAAAGGCCGCTATTTTCTGGTCAGGCGTCAGTTGTCTGAACAATCGACGCCGATCTTCGTTCGAGCCCACCTTGAGCAGGCGTTCCACATCCACGTCACTGAGTTTATCGGTCGCTACTTTTTCTTCAGCAGAAAGGTCGGCCGCATGAGCCATGGCGCCTGTAAACAGCAGTGCGATGAAAAAAAATGCGCTGCAGAGCCTCTTGGAAACAGGGGTGTTTGAATGCATCGGATCCGCCTGGTTACGAGAATGGTATAAATATACAGTCAAAAAAGGGACGGTTGCGATGAGCCGTAATATTCGGTATCGATGGGTCAATTTTGCAACCATGAATTTTGATGGCTTCGTAATAAGTCCGGAATCAGGTTTTACCGTCATCCCGGCGGTTTTACCGTCATCCCGGCGGTTTTATCGTCATCCCGGCGGTTTTATTGTCATCCCGGCGGTTTTATTGTCATCCCGGCGGAAGCCGGGATCCAGTATTTTCAATATGTTCTGGATACCGGCGTTCGCCGGCATGACGCTTCTGCGACTTTTTACGGTGCCGTCATTTCTGGGTCGATGAACCTCCTGCCATGCCATCCAATTTCAGTCCGTATCCTTTTGCCAGATCGGCCATTTCAGTCCGCCAGAGGACCACATCATGCTGACCTTGCGCCAACATGCGGTTCGCTTCCTGAACCAGCAGTGAATCCTGGGTATCGAGGGCGAGCAAAATCGTGCGAAAACCCCTCATGCGAAGTGATGCCGCCTTGAGATACAATGAATGCAACGCCTGCACGGGGCGGGTCTGCGGTTCGATACGGCCGGCTAAGTGGGAAAATCGCTCATAGACCGGAATAATGTTTGATGCCAACGCTGAGCTCAGGGACTGATCGGAAACATAGTTTGCCCCGGTTTGCGCAGCGTAGCAACTCAGAGCGATCGTTTCCAGTTCTGCAATCGCATATATGTCCCGATTCAGATAAATCGAGAGATCACGCGGAGATGGGCTGAGCGCGCATCCCTCGAACATCCACCAGGCCAAAACCACCAACAGGGGTGTAGCGATATGTTTCGATTTGATATTCCTGCTCCGTTGGTTTAATAGCTCTTTAATTTCATATCAAAAGCTTGTGCCAAGAATTAACACGTTCCCCCTACATTTGGCAATGGGATCGAGCCTCGTGGGATAACACTGAGCGACACGAATCAAGATCTGGAGCCATCCCTTTTGTTCACGCATCAGACCGCTATCCAAAGCTGCGGCGAAGTCACGATTGCCGTGCGACCGAGCAGATCGGCCACCTCGAATCCATTGGGCATCCGCTCCATATCCTTCAGTATCCTTACCGGAGCGCCCATTCTGATCCTGCCGATTTTGATCATTTGCCTGGTGTGCGCCGCAGTGGCGGCCGATGACAAGCCATATGATATGAGCGCCAATTGGGGCGGGACCGGTCTAATGGAGATTCCCACGGCCAGGATTTTACCTGACGGTGCCATGCGCCTGGGCTTCGCCAACGCTGATCCCTATAGGTGGTACAGCTTCGGGTTCGGGGCCTTCCCCGGCCTGGAGTTCACGGCCCGATATACCGATGTGACCAACCTGCCGTCGGGTTTGGGATCCGATTTCGGATCCTACAAGGACAAAGCGTTCGATCTGAAATATCAACTGCTGCCCGAATCCAAACACGTTCCTGCGATCGCGATCGGTCTCAACGACTTTCAGGGCACCCGGCTTTTCGAAGCGCAGTATCTGGTCATCAGCCGGCAGCTCTATCCTTTGGACATCACCTTGGGCGTGGGCCGCAAACGCTTGAAAGGACAACTCTCCATCGGCGATGAAATTGGATTTTGGGGCGGCATCGAATGGGCGCTGACCGACCGTCTGCATTTGATGCTGGAGTATAATCCCGTTGAATACGAAAAAGATCCATTACCGATTAAAGGCGTTCCCGAGGGCAGTGACTTTCCCCTGAATGTGGGGGTGCGATACCGGACATGGTTCGGATGCGATCTGGGGCTCTCCTATCAGCGCGGCGACACCCTCGGCTTTTCAGTTCACCTTCAATTCGGTTTGGGACGCCCCATCCTGCCGCCCAAACCCGATCCGCCGTCATGGCGCTTCGCCGGTTGCCTGGCGCCTGCGACCGAATCCCGAATCGAAACACTTCAACGATTGACATCGGATGTGAAAAAGGCCGGGTTCGATAATGTGTCGGTAACGCTCGCAGACAGTGAGCTGATCGTCGAATTCGAAAACAACCGCTATCCCTCCGATACCCAGGCCGCAGGCCGCGTGATGCGGTTAATGCTGGCACACGCACAAAACGGTGACATTCAACTCACCGCTGTGATGAAGCGCGGCGATTTAAAAATATTGCGGATATCGTCAAACTCCGAGGATTTGCGGCGATTTTTTTTGGGTCAACTGGCACCCGATCAGTTCGCGCGATCGCTCTCGGTGGTGAACGCCGGAACCGTTTCAGCTATGCAGGACGTCGACACAGCGGTTCATTATCACGAGAAGCGCCAGGCGTTCACCTACGGAGTTGATCCAGTTCTGGAATCATTTTTCAACGATCCATCCGGCGTCTATCAATCCCGCCTTACCCTCAGGCCTTACGGTACCGCTCACCTCTGGCAGGGCGCCGCGATTCATGGCAGTTTCGACATTCCTCTCTATTCGGATATCGAATCGTCGAATGTCCCCCCGCCCGAGGCCGTGCGCAGCGATTTCTGGAAATACCTCGGCAGCGAGGCAGCGGTGAACCGGCTGGTTTTCGATCAAGTCATCAAGCTTGGATCGCCCGTTTTTGCGCGTATAAGCGCCGGGTACCTCGAGCGCATGTATGCCGGCGTGGGCGGGGAGGTATTGGCTTTCCTCGACCAGGGGCGCTGGGCGTTCGGCTTGGAAGGCGACTGGGTTCGCAAACGCGAGCCGGATGACAGTTGGACGCTTACAGACCAGGAAAAATACACCTTGCTGGGGAATATTTACTATCGCTATTTACCGCTGGACATCACCTTGAAGATGCAGGTCGGCCGTTTTCTGGCCGGAGACAAAGGCGTGCGGTTGGAATATCGGCGGCGCTTCGACACAGGCGCGCAAATCGGTTTCTGGTACAGCATCACGGACACTCACAATTTGACCGGCTACAACAAGGACTACAACGATCAGGGCATCTTTCTCAAACTGCCCTTCGCCATGTTCACCGACCGGCCGACACGCAGAGTCGTTCACTACCAGATCTCGCCATGGACCCGGGACGTCGGTGTGACCATCGACCATTGGCGAAATGTTTTCGACATCGCCGCCGATTTGAGCCCTGCCTATTTCCGGCGCAACCTGGATGAGATCGAAAAATAGCACGTCCCCCGGCTATCGATCATCAGACACTGAAAACAGCTCTTGAATAATGCGCCAAGAGCCGCTAAATTTCCAAGCGGAGGTGGATATGAAACTCAAGCGCCGACCCCGTACATCCTATTCCACGATAGCACTCCTGGTCCTGATGTTGATTCTGGCGCCGGTTTTGCCGACTGTTGTACAGGCCCAGGAGGCCGCTGGTGCCGCCGGTTCGGGATCTGTTGAACCAACGGCTGGAGCTGCCGCCGGCGTCGGTGTCTCAGGGCCGACCCCGCCCCCCCCGTCCACTGGGAAAGGTGCGTTGGCCCCCCCGCCCCAAACAGCGGTTCCAAACGAGTCTGATGGTGAACAAACGACAGAGGTGGTCGAGGTTCCCAGAGGTATCGGCGCATCGGCCGGAACTGCCGGCGTTGTCAGTGCTGAATCCGGCGGTGGTATCGCTCTGGGCTGGAAGATAGCGGGGGGCGTATTGGGAGTCGGACTGCTCGTGGGTCTTTTAGCCGGCGGTGGGGGCGGAGGTGGGGGCGGTGGCGGTTCCACACCAAGCCATTAATCCAAACAACTACTCTATGGATAAAGCGGACACGATTCCGCTCAAAAACAAAAAAGGCAGCCAACCCCTGCGGGCAGCTGCCGTCGTTGGCACATCGGCCAATTGATAATACTGGATGCCGGGGTTCGCCGGCATGACGCTTCTGCGACTTCTTATGGTGTCATCAATCTTATCGCATAGTAAAAATTGATCATGGTGTCATCTGCCCAAATCTTTCATCAAAAACGCCCATTCATATTAGCCGTAATTGTTTTCATAGGTGTATTGGTATCTCTATGGGCCACATTTTTTCTACCCAGTTACCTCCTCTATGAGACTCCACCGATAGACGCCGATGTGGTTGTGGTGTTTGGGGGTAACGACTTCGAAGCACGCAAGAGACAAGCTCGGGAGCTGATCGACAAAGGGCGGGCAAGTTTTATGATTGTACCGTTTCAAGGGAGGATCTACGCGACTCGAAAGGCCAATGCACTTATAGCGCCAGCGCAGACCACTGCTATTGTCAGAGAAATCCGTAAGACGAACCTCCGGCCCTATGTGGAGGAGACCCACATCGAGATGCTGCAGACTTTGAAGCTGTTAGCATACATCCAAGCATCGCGGGTTATCATCGTTAGCTCACCCTATCACATGCGGCGTATCCAGGTCATCGCCGACTTGGTATTAGACCCGCATATTTATACTATCGCCTTCGTACCCACTGCCTATGCTCCGCCACATAAACCATGGTTTACCAGTAGGGTCGATGTGAAATGGGTATTCTCCGAGTTGGGAAAAATCAGCTGGCTGCGTCTCTACAGTCCTTTCTTTTCGCCGACATACTGACAACATGTGTCAACACCTTGAGAACCTGCTGCCCAAAATATGACTGAAAATGGCCTGGGTCGGCAATAATGCCGAGCGGTTCAAGGCATAAGGTCTCATTTTCATGAAACAGGTTGCCGATTTTTCAAGGGGGCTGCCGGTGTTCAGTCGGACTTGTTCCGAGCCTGTCAGTTATTAGACCAGTGCACTCACCGGGCTCGAAAGTGCAGCGTCAAGGCGTCAGGTGCCTTTCGCAAAAATGATGCGCCAGATGGTTTTTAAAATGATACCTAAATCGTTCCAGATCGAACATTGCAGGATATACCTGCGGTCCATCTCTACCCGGTCGACATAATTCAACGCTTCATTATGGGAAACTACCTGCCACGGACCCGTGATGCCGGGTTTCATGGCACAATAGGTCAATGTGGCTTCTCGATAGTACTTTTCCAACTCTTCAGGTATGACCGGTCTGGCCCCGACGATGCTCATCTCGCCAGAGAGGACATTCAACAACTGCGGCAATTCGTCAACGCCGAAACGCCTCATGATTTTACCGACTCGGGTCACTCTGGGATCGTTTTTGAGTTTGAATCGCGCCTGCCACTCCTCCTGGAGCAGTGGATCCTTGTGCAATAAATATTCGAGGCGTTCTTGTGCATCGGGATGCATGGATCTGAATTTCAAACAATGAAAACGTTTACCGCCCTCCATCACCCTCGCATGGCGAAAGACTATCGGTCCGCCATCCTCTGCCTTGATGGCCAGTATAATGATCAGCCACAGGGGTAGGGTGACGAGGAGAACGATCAGTGAAAAGACGATATCGAATACCCTTTTCCACCTGGGAAACAGGCAAAAGTTCATAATCTGCAACTCGCCAAGATGTTGGGGCCTGGCCTTCTGGATGGCGTAACTGAACAGGTCCTGGACCATGAGTATGCTATGCCCGGAAGTTCCCAACCTGCACACGATTTGGGTGATTGTTTTTTCTTCACGCATGGGCAAGGTCAAAAAGGCCAGATTGATCTCTTCGTTTCGCATATACACATTACAATCATCGATCCCCCCCAAAACCTTCGCCCGATGCCCCGGGGCAACCTTGACATCAATGCCTACGGGCAGGGTGTCGTCGAAAAAGCCATACACATCGACACCGAGGAAAGGATTGGTCATCAAATATTGTGCCAGCTTTTGGCCGGTCTCGGTGGCGCCGATGATAATTGCAGGCTGTTGAAAATATCCTTTGCTTCGCATGATCAACAGGAAGCCATGCAAGGCCAGGCGCACGGCCGCGAGTGCGCAGAACATGAAAAACACCCAAAAGTTGAATCCGGCTGACGAAAACAGCCCGAGCGGCGAAAAAACCGCCAATTGTTCCTTGCCGCTCAGCAGAAGGATGATCAATTTGAAGGCAACCAGCACGGCGAACCAGGCGACGGCTAAAACCCAAACCTGTTGCATCATGCTGGATCTTGTCCAGGGTGAGTACACTGAGAAAAGTGAAAAAATCACCATAGACAACAGACTGCAGTAAATCCACACAAACGTGACCAACTCAGCAGGAATCAGGCGATCACCTGCTAAAATGGTGATGACCCATATGATGAACAGATCAAGAAAGCGTTGGAAATAGTTAAAAGCCGTATTGGAACCGCGAATCATAAGAGGAGCCGCATTCCGGGTAAAAATTGTTGAATTCTTGAAATTGACGACACCGCAAAAAGTCGCAGAAGCGTCATGCCGGACTTGATCCGGCATCCATAACCATTTGAAAATACTTGATTTCGGTTTTATCCGGAATGGCGGTAAATCCTGATATCGGACTTCTTACGAAGCCATCAAAGTAGTCTCTAAATAAAACTATCCAACAAGCTCTTTGATCAAAGGATCGATGCTGAAACGGGTTCGTATAGAAGCGTTAAAACCTTGGCGCCGATCGGCGTGTGAGCGACCGGAACATTCTGCCAGCAGTCGTCCTGCAATCCGGCACAATTTCTCCGCTTCCCAAGTATCGGCACACATGCCTCCGCCATATTTTTCAATCACTTGCCACTGGTCGCTGTTTTTTCCCCCAATATACAAGATTGGTACACCGGATGCCAATAGATTTGGTAGCTTTGAGGGCATGGCACCAGATGAGAAACCGATTCTTTCGGGAATCACTTGTATGTCGGAGCACTGGTAAAGCTCGAAAAGGTCATGCTCCAAAACCAGATCGTGAAACTGCAAACGGGGGTGCTCCATTTCCTTATTCACGGCTATGACATCAAAAATAGGCCCTCTGGAAAAAATATGGCAAACCGCGTCAGGATATGTCCCGATCATTTTTAAAAAGAAAGAGACCAATCCCATTGGATTCTGCTTTTCACCCAAGGCGCCAGCATACACAATATGACGTTTATTATTTTGAAACAAATGCTTAAGGCGAAACCTGTTTCGATTCACCTTCATTGTGACAAATGGCCAACAAACAACTATTTTCGAGGAAGAGAGGTTATACTCATCGCGAAGAAATAAAGCCATTGATTTTGACAGCGCGACCACCCGATCACAGTATCTCAACATTACCGCTTCGATGATTTTTACAAGCCTGCCCGAAAGCAAACGGTTTTTACGGGAATCGGCCCTGGCCATAATTCCCTGCAGGTCATGGACGATGACGGTCAAGCGGGTACCACGGCCCGCAATGCACCTTGCTACCGGCAATAGAAGCATGGGGGGTATGATGGTGACGATCTGTGAATGTTGCTTGATAAGGGTCCGAAATCGAATAACATGGACCAGAAAGCAGATCTCAAGCGTCAACCTCCTCAGCACATTGCCAATAGGGTATTTTATCCGGTCCCCTCCGCGGAAAATTCTTATTCGAGGCAAAGTTGCACGGCTTTTATGAGGCCGCCAGTCCGGATAAAGCGGATGAAAGCAGATCACATCCACAGAAATCCCCCTCCTGACAAGCTCTTCTGCAAGATAGGTGTTGTACCGGCCCGTGGATATGGGCTCTGGATGGAAAAAGGGGGAAATAATGAGCAATTTTTTAGACATAGGTTGATCGCACTTGTTCCCGGATCTGAAAGAGCGCGTCTGAGTGTTTACGTGACTCGATCCGGCATCCAGAACCTATTGGCAATACTTGATCCAGGCTTTCGCCAGGATGACGAGAAAAGCAAATGTCGGAATTTTTATAAACCTGTCAGTAGCTGATAGACTTTATTGTGGTTTACGGTTAACAACTTTTCTTTTTTGTAATAAACATTCATATGTTTCAACAAATCGCATTGCGATCTGGCTCCAGTCAAAGTGCCTTGCTGCAAATAGATATCCTTTTGCGCCCATTATTTGCCTACTCTTTTTTCCAATAGAGAGCATATGGATAATTGCTTTTGACATGTGATCGCTTCTTGGGGGAATCCACAAGCCACATCCGACTTTTTCTACGGATTCCCATGGCGTACCATGTGTTGTGATTACTGGGGTCTTGCAAGCCATTGACTCCAATATAACATTTCCAAAGCTTTCAGAATATGAAGGTAAAATCAACAACTCGGCTTCACTTAAAAGTGACTTTTTAATATCATTATTAACATTTCCTATGAACATAATAGAATCATTCAAGTTACTATTTCGAACTTTTTTTTGGATCCGGCTGCCAAAAAAATCGGGAGATGATCCGGCGATGACCAGCAGTGCGTTGCTTGAATGGCTTAAAACACGTGGCCAAGCATTAATAAGTAGATCAATTCCCTTTTCAGGGCTTATTCTTCCAAGAAAAAGTACTATTTCTTTTCCCTTGATGCGCTTTTCCCATGGTACTCGAAAGGAATTAAGCGGTTTAATGTCTTTAAACTCATTAAGATCTATACCGTTAGGTATTGTCACAATATGTGATGTGAAACCCGATTTTCGACAGATATCTGCTTCGACAGGCGACGTTGCATGGATACAGTTTGCCTTTGAAAGACATATTTTGACATACAAATGATACGCTATAAGCTTTTTAAATCTTTTTTTAAAAAAGGTAGGGGGCAACAGCCCACCATGTGGCGCAATTAAGTATGGTTTGCGCAGACAATTCGCCATATAAGCCCCTAAAGCCACTGGAAAAGTGAAAATTCCATTCACATGCACCACGTCACATTGTTTTATATGACTTAAAATCATCGGGAACGCAGCAATAGAAAAACAGTTCCTTTCGCTCAGATGATATCTAAATGGATAAATTTTAAGCGTTCCGGTTTCAAAACGTTTGAATCGTTCAATTTGAATTCGTTCATTTCTTCCCGCATTGCTGACGATAACATCTACATCAACCTTTAGATTGCTCAGGGCCCTCGTCAATCCATAACCCGATTCACATACGCCGCCATACCCTTGCGCAGGTGGGAAATGTGTTGTTATGAATGCAATGCGCAATGGTTGGCCTTTCTGATATTGTTTAGGCTTGATGGACTCGAAAAAAACAGCAGAGGCGTCTTGCCGGGATTGAATAAATAGATGAATCAGTGAATCGTTGATTTTGCTTCCGAAATTTTTGCAAAGATCATTATCTCATAAGCCAAATACAGGGAGCAATAGATCCATCCGGCCGGACCGTCCAATATCGCACCCCTTATAAACAATTGATAAAAGAATCTTAAGAACGGGGTTCCTGGAATTTTATAGGAAACAGCACGGAGCGCCTGCCTTCGATAGTGACTGTCTCTTGATAAAAATTTTTTTGGATTAATGGGGTCTGATCGTTTCGCCAGGAAAGATGCACACTCTATGCTGGACAATTGGTTATGCTTTTCAAACCATTGGTGAAGCCCATGTGAAAAACTATAGTGAATATAAGGCTCTTTAATTCTACCAACCAAACCTTTATTAACCTCCCAGGTTTCGCCATGACCTGTTACGGCTTCCTTGAAACAAATATGTTTCTTTTTCATTAGACGCAAATGCCAAACAGGGAAGCCATAGCTGCGTCGAACCCATTTTCCCAAAAATATGATTTTGGAGCAAAGGTAGTAGGCACAAAAATTTTCTGAGTTAATTTTTTGAAGGATCTCATCCCAAAGTTCTGTTGTCATTTGTTCATCAGCATCCAAAAATAAGACCCAGTCAGTCAGAATGTTTGTGTTTCTTAAAGCCCAATTTCGTTGGTGAGAGAATCCATTCCAAGGGTTATAATAAACATCGCAACCCAATTTTTCAGCCAATCTTGTGGTATTATCCTGGCTGCCTGAATCTACTACAATTATTCGATTTGCCTGCTTCAGGCCGGAAACACATCTTTCAATATTCTTTTCCTCGTTCAGCGTGAGAATGATGCAGGTAATGCTGTTTTTAGAGATAGACATAAAATAATCAATTCTTTTTCGATTGGGACAGTCCAGCCAATATGGATACGTTTTCCACGAAGTAGTCGGCGAGCATGCGTGGTGTCCATAAATCTGCCAATGTCCGGCTAGCGAGACTGAAACTTTCAAGTTTGTCGCTGCTATAATTGGAAATTTTTAGCATAGCGTCTCTAATCGCAAGAGGGTTCGGTTGTATAATAAATCCATTGACGCCGTCTCGTACAAAGGCGGGTACGGCCCCGCATCTTTGGCTGGCAATAATGGCAAGCCCCGCTGCAGCGGCTTCGTGGATAACGACGCCCCAAGATTCCCATAAACTTGGCAAAATCAGGGCACGTGTGTTTTGCATGAGATCAGGTAAATTTGAAGGCTGGACAAAGCCATGGCTCTTCACACCTGGTGTATCTCCCAGAAGTCTATGTTTTTCGCCGGTTCCGGCGATTTCCAGATCCCAAGGTGAAGCACAGCTATCTCTATACATGCGGTAACCGTTGATTAAATTTTCAACCCCCTTTTCAGGCGCTAGCCTGCCCACAAATAGAAAGCTTGGATTTCGTTCGCAAAGGGGTCTTGTATTCTTGAAGTCTTCAACTGCTGCTGCATAGAGCCCATATAATATTTTTTCATATCCAAGTTTGCTTGCGAAATAGGCCTGACGGTCACCAGCTACGAGGAAGCAGTCGATCCTTGGTTTTAAATAAATAGGGGCCGATAAAGCACCAATTTTTTGTTTTAGTGTCCCATACCATTGGTGATCGATGGTTGACACGACATATGTTCCAGATTTTCTATTAAATTTCGCAATTTTCATGTAATCCGAAAAATTCCAGGAAGACATTAAAATGCAATCGGGAGAGAATTTATTGACTTCATTTTGGATATTTACATCAAATGTTTCGGAACGATTGATCGAGGCCTTGCAAAAAGATAAATCGAAATCAATGTAGGGTGCATCCGGCTTTTGCCCAAAATAAATAAGTTGTATTTCGCAATGTTGAGAAAGCGCAAGTTCTTTGAAGAACGCAACGGAATATCCTGCAAGTGAACTCCATAAAATGGTTATTTTCATAAGTCTCTTTTAATTGTTGACCCGCCAAAATTTCTTGGAAGCTATAAAATTTCATTAAGATAGTCAATTGCGCACTACTTCTGAACCTCCAAGAAGATAAAATGATAATTGTGAAACGATTGCAGAAGGAATACTTGCCAGAAAGAAGGCCCATGCAATACCGTTCAGTCCGAAATGATCGATCAATGCGATAGATAGAATTATAATAACTGGAATTTCGAACAAATGGGCAAGTACCATACCCCTGAGCCTTCCCCTTGCCTGCCATACCATAAACCCATTGTGGCGTGCGATGTTCATTAAGAGAAATGCCGCGAAGACCAGGCTGAAACCGGTGCCTGCGAACAGTTCGCCGCCGACCCAGATAGTGACAAAAAATTTGTTGAAAATGCAAGCAACCGTCAGCAGACACCCGCTGATCCCGATCACCAATTTGTGTGTACGGACGGCTGCGCTCATTAAGCTTTCGGCACTGTTTTGCTGAAAGCCCGAGATTAGAGACGGCAGGCGGTTCGTAAACGGGATGATCGCCAATCGTGTCAGCAGAAGGGGCAGGGCGATCGTGGATTGAAAGACAGCCACCTGCACCACATCGAGTTTCCACCCGATAATGAAAGAGCTGCTGTAAAAGGTGACCAGCGTGGACAAGCTGATGACGCCTGTTGCGCCGCCGAAGCGGATCGTTCGGCACAGCAGGTGGCGGTCGAATTGTCCCGGCTTCGTGTCCAGGGGACAGATCCGACGGGCGATCAAGCGGGCAGCGGCTTCTGCGACGGCGTAACCTGCGGCAATACCCACCAGACCCATGTGGGCCAGCGCCATCAAGGCGCCCAGAATCGGCCGGCCGGCGCCTTGGACAATTTCCAGCACATTGAACGCGACAATGCGGTTGCGCGCCCTGAGTGCCAGCAGGGGCAGGGCGAAGTGATATCGGGGCATGCCCCAGGCGGCGAGCAGCCCTATTGCAACAACGAAATCCCATCGGAAAAGAACAGGGATGTTCACAACATGCGGCAGCAGCCAGGCCGCGCCAACGCCAATCACCGAGAATGCCAAGCCCAAAACGGATAGCACTCTTTGGAACGTCCGCATCAAGTTCTGGCCTGCCGAACCCTGCTGTTGGCTCGGGCAGGCGGCAATCTCCCGGACAATACCATTGCTCCAGCCAAAATCAATGAGTTGCAAATAGGCAAATGTCTGAAAGATGAGGTGCCAGGCGCCCAATCCGGCCGCCCCCATTCTGGCCTTGATAATCGGCGCCAGCAGTAGTTGCGCCCCGGCATTGAGAATGACGCCCAGCCATCCGACCATATTGGCGGCATTATGCATTTGCAGGCGCTTCAAATCGCTTCAGGGGAAAAGAGGGCACGCCGGCTTCATCGCGATCGATCAGACTGGAGAGCGAAAAGATCATCGTCAAGGTGACGAATTTGAATCGATCATAGAACTGGGGCTGGACCATATCCACAACAGACCAACCGACGAGGGACGCCAGCAGGACGAAAGATACGGATGCGTAATAGCGGTTGCCGGCCCGATGAGCCATTCTCAGGTTTTTGATGCCCCTGTCAAACGCCAGGAGATATATCCAGCACGAGAAGATCACGCCCCAGATGCCGATGCCGGCCCCCAGGCGCAATATCGTATTATGAACCCCTATGGTCTCCACGCTCGCGCCAGTGTGTTCCACCCCGAGACCGGCGAAGGGGTGGGCTCGAATGGCCTTCCAGGCTTCGAGCATATAATCGATCCGGCCCACATCGGGTTCGTATTCACCCAGTTCGTATGTCGCCATTTCGACGAATCGATCCATCAGGATCACCGGTTTCGCTTTGACGGTCAGCATCACCAATCCGGTGATCAGGAAGATAAAGGCGAGGAAATAGGCAATTTTTTGCTTGAGCGTTTTGAGTGGTAAGAATACCAGGAAAAAGATGATCTGAATGGACATGGCCAAAGCCATTGATCGTGAACCGGTGACCAATCCTCCGGCGAGCAACAAACACAGGAAAAGAAGTGCAAGACATTTTTTCCAAATTGCTTCTATGGATATCGCCAGCCAGATGGCCACAGGAAAAACGACCACCAGCATGAATCCGAAATTGTTCGGATGTCCCATCACCGATCCGAAACGACCGCCATGCGGCGTGGGATTTTGAAGGTTCATCTCCAGCAGGCGGTCGATCGCCGCGGTGATTCGAGTATCGAAATAATAGTCGCTGATGCCGGGAATCAGCGGCACCAGGGCGGCCGCAAGCAACACGACCAGCATCCCGCTGATCCGTCTGGGTGAATTTAGCAGGTAGATACCTGCGGGAAGCCAGATGCAAAAAAGAAAAATGTATTTCCCGATAACGGTCAGGGCCGTGCCCAATGCGTCGGAATGGATCAATGACATCAGGGCGCCCAAGGCAAATACAAGAAAAGGGTAGAAGAAAGGATTGTTGTGAACGAAGACACGCAACGGGCTTTTACCTTCGTAAAGTAGATGAATGACGAGCAAAATCATCGATAAAAGGAAAAGCGTGTCGGATGCGTTGAAAAAGGAGGCCACCGGCCGGAAAGTGGTCAGGCTGATGATCAGCGTTCCGGCATAGAAACAGATCAGGGAAAGGGAGATTGTCTCTTTTTGAGCACCATTATCCAAGATTTCGCCTGCCTAAAGAGAAAAACGGCGGTGATAGTGTTTGACGAATACGGCCAGGATAGACCCGAAAAAAGCTAAAAATGTACTGACCAATACGATGCGGGTTCTTTTCGGGCTGTACTTCTTTTCCGGCGGTACGGCCCGATCGAGCACCTGGACGGTGTCCACGTCCTTGGCCTCTTCGATTCGGGCGATTTCATATTGGGCGGTGATCAGTTCGTACAGTTTTTCCTGTAACTTTGCCTCGCGCGTCAACCGCATCAATTGTAACCCAAGGCGCGGTAGATCCTCAAAAGACAAATAAAAATCAGACGGTTGAACTGTCGCATATGAATCTGAGGCCTTGTTTCCAGACTTTTCCCCTTTTCCAATGGCAGCCAGCTGGTTTTGCAGCTCTTTAATCCTGGCGTTGAGCATGACCGCCTCTCTTTGCCTTTCTGTGCCGAACTGCTTCAACACTTCCAATTCGGTTTGCGCGGCGATAATCTGGCCTTTTATTTCCGCAGCGCCTTCTATAGTCGCTTTCGCCTGTTCCTCTATGGACACCAGATGGTGCTTTTCCTGGAAGGCCTTCAACTCCATTTCGGCCTTTTCCAGATCAGCCCGAACCTCCTTGAGGCGATCTTCCAGAAAAAGGCGTTTACGCTTCCCTTCAGTAATGATCAATCGACGGTTGATCTGATCCAGCAACTCCACATAGGTATTGGCCATGTCGGCAGCGCGCTGTGGGTCCCGATCCCTGACCGAAACGAGGACCAACTGATCTTTCTTGGAAATTTCGATCGTGGCGCGCTCTGCCAGTTCCAAATAGACATCTTCAATATAATCAAAGTCATATAGGTTCTTAAGATCGAATTTTTCATTCAGCGCATCGGCCACGCTGCGGCTTTTGAGGATGCCCACGTAGAGCGAGGCAGGGGGGTGTTGCCCCACCAGGCTCGCGGCCAGGCCGCCGACTTGATTATCGGCCATGCCCAACAAGGATGCGACTCCGACGTTGGTTTCCTGGGGCGGCAGAACGCTTGTCGTGGCGACATACGTCTTGGGAAGCAGCAGGCTGACAACAATGGAAAGGACGAAAAATGCCACGGCAGTATACCCGATGAATTTTCGATTATTGTTGATGACATCGAGATATTCGACAAGACTGCTGCTTGTCATATTTTGAGGTTTTCGTCGGGACATGTCGTCATTGGCGTTGCTTGGGTTCATGGGATCCTGAATTTTCATTTGAGATTTATCAACAGTGCCGCAATAGCTCCGCCCGGTGGCTTCCAGTGTGGCCAAACCGATAGTAACCACTTAAAACAAACAAGAATCTGGCCTGTTGTCAATTGGAATGAGGATTCGCACAATCTTCTTCGCGCCTAATTTCATATACGCAGGCATCCAGGAGCCGCAACTCGGACTCTTCTTAATATCGCAACTGATCATTCCATCTGCACCAATAGTTTCGTCATGAATCTTTGATAACCGTGCTGCCATGTTCAAATTTTTAGGAGATGTTCTGTTATGAGCCGGTGTGAAGCGTACCCGGTCAACCTGTTTGGATCCTCTTAAAAAAACATCCCTTTGAGTGATGGATTTTTGTCGGTGCGAATACTGTTTCCTAATTTCTGAGGAATCGGCTACTGTGAGAATAAACGTTTTTCATATTGACAGCACTGGAAATCCTTATTGACTTTTTTTAATAAACACATGAGATTATACAAATAAGTATCACAAGGCTTATCCTTGGCTGTCGATATTTGTTTTGGCATTTTATTTGCATTCGTGAACAGATAAAATGATTTCATTGTCGAGCAGATCTGTACTTTAGATGCTTTGGGATAGGTGTTAATCGACGTGGCCCCCAGTTGCTCTGAATCCAACGCTATGAGGATCGTATCTATTTCATATCCTAATTGATTCTTCATTTTTCAACTTTAGACTCACTGGAACAGGCGAGGCGCCTTGGGTAAGGTGGTCGGAAATGAAAAATGAGCACTTTTTAGATGAAAAGAGATGTCGACATGCACAATGCCCAAGACGTGGTTCGGACAGATCTTGACTATATCCAACAGCAATTGAAGGGCGAGTTGCCTCGGCTGTTTGGAAAGAACTTACTTATCACCGGCGGGGCTGGATTTCTGGGATACTATCTCGTGAAATCGATCCTGCATGTAAATCAATCCCTCAGTGACACCCGCCAAATTCGGGTTACGGTTTTCGACAACTTCATACGCGGCTTGCCCGAGTGGTTGAAGGCGTTGGACGGCGATAAGGCGCTTACGGTGGTACGGCACGACATAACTCATCCATTGCCTGATAACATTTTGGATTTTCAGTATATCGTTCATGCCGCTTCCATAGCCTCGCCAACTTACTACCGTCAATATCCCATCGAAACCATGGACGCTAATGTCAACGGGCTGAGGCGTCTTCTGGAGTATTGCAAGGCACAGAAGGAAGCAGGATCCCCTGTGGAAGGATTCCTTTTTTATTCGAGCAGCGAAATCTATGGTGATCCGGCACCCGAGCAAATTCCCACTCCGGAAACTTACTATGGCTATGTCAGCTGTACTGGCCCCCGTGCCTGTTACGACGAATCCAAACGATTCGGCGAAACCTTGTGTGTTAACTTCGCCCGTCAGCACGCATTGCCCATCGCCATGGCTCGGCCCTTCAACAATTACGGGCCTGGTTTGAAAATCAGCGACCGCCGTGTCATTCCCGATTTCGTTCGTAATATTCTGGGCCACCAGGATATCGTCATGCTGTCCGACGGTTCTCCCACGCGGACCTTTTGCTATGTCGCGGATGCGATCGTGGGCTATTACAAAATCCTGACCATTGGCAAACCTGGCGAAGCTTACAACATCGGAAGTGAGGCCCCAGAGGTCTCCATGGTCGGTCTGGCAGAGCGCCTTGTCGCCATCGCCCGCGAGCTGTATGGGTATAAAGGACGAGTTGTTTGCCAGGCGAGCGAGGAGGAAAACTATTTGGTGGACAACCCTAACCGCCGTTGCCCAGATATCACCAAATCCCGTCGGGAGCTCGGATACGCCCCTAATATTGATCTCGACGAAGGGCTTAGGCGGTCGTTGATTTGGTACGCCGACAACTGGCATGCGGAGGATGCATAGTGAAGATTTCGGTGATCGGAACAGGGTATGTCGGACTTGTTTCCGGCGTCTGTTTGGCCGATGCGGGGCACGACGTCACCTGCGTGGATGTGGACCGACGGAAGGTCGACATGATTAACCAGGGACAGGCCCCCATCTATGAAAAGGGGCTAGATGAACTTCTCGCGCGCAACGTCGGGCTGCGTCTGAGAGCGACCACCGAATTCACGTCAGCTATCATGGCCACTGAGCTGTCGCTTATCGCAGTTGGCACCCCGTTCAAGGAAGACGCCATCGATCTGTCTTACATCGAGACCGCAAGCCGACAAATCGGCAACGTGCTGGCCGGCAAGCGTGAATATCATGTCGTGGTAGTCAAAAGTACCGTAGTACCCGGTACCACCGAGGATGTGGTGCTGCCGATACTGGAAGTGGCATCTGGAAAAGCGGCGGGGCCCGATTTTGGTGTGGGGATGAACCCGGAATTTCTCAGGGAAGGAGAGGCGGTGTCCGATTTTCAGCATCCGGATCGCATCGTTTTAGGAGGCATAGACGAACGCAGCCTCGACGCCCTGGCCGCCGTTTATGCCCCCTACAAGGGGGTGGATGTGATTCGGACCCGCCCCAAAATCGCTGAAATGATCAAGTACACAGCTAACTCCTTGTTGGCCACCATGATATCGTTTTCCAATGAAATAGCGAATATGTGCTCGACCATTGGTGGCATCGACGTCGTCGAGGTCATGCATGGGGTACACCTTGACAAGCGATTGTCGCCTATCCTGGAAGAGGGGCGCAGGATCAAACCGGTCTTCACGACCTATCTTGAGGCCGGTTGTGGGTTTGGTGGAAGTTGTTTTCCTAAGGATGTGGACGCCCTTATCGCCCATGGCAAACAACACGGTAGCTCTATGCAGTTGCTCGATGCAGTGATGCAAATCAATCGCAAGCAGCCCCAGAAGATCATGCGCATGTTGGACAAACACTTCCCATCGATAAAGGGCAAGCGGGCGGCCGTGCTGGGGCTGGCCTTCAAGCCCGGCACAGACGATATGCGCGAATCCCCGGCCATTCCGGTCGTCCGGGGCCTGATTCAGCGCGGTGCGGCCGTTAAAGCCTATGATCCTGTGGCGGGCAACGAAGCGCGCAAAATCTTCGGCGACAACGGTATCCAATATTGCGATTCACTCGAAGCAACCATCGTAGACGCTGACGCCGTTGTACTGATGACCCGATGGCCTGAGTTCGAACGACTACCGGAGTTGATCGGTCGCTTAGAAACGCAACCGTTGGTTATTGACGGACGGCGCATGCTCGACAAACAGCGTCTGGCGAGATATGACGGTATCGGGCTGTAACCATTAGAAGGCATCACACAAAACCAAACAATTCATCATCACTCCGTGGCGCCGACAGAAAGACGATTCATGATTTTTACTCCGACAAATATCGACGACGCCTATCTTGTCGAAGTTGAAAAAATAGAAGACGAACGCGGCTTTTTCGGCCGCGCCTTTTGCGCTAACGTATTTCGTGATCAGGGCATCCCATTTTCCGTGGCCCAGGTCAACATTGGTTATAGCCGCAAAAAGGGCACACTGCGTGGGCTGCACTACCAGGTGCCGCCTCACGAAGAGGCCAAACTGGTGCGCTGCATCCGTGGCGCCGTTTTTGATGTGATCATTGATCTACGCATCACGAGCCCGAGCTACGGCCAGTGGTTCGGCACCGAGCTGACGGCCGACACCCCAAGGCTTTTCCACGTTCCCAAAGGTTCGGCCCACGGCTACCTTTCCCTTACGGACAGTGCTGAGATCATGTATCTGGTCTCAGAATTCTACACGCCCGGCGCCGAACACGGAATCCGCTGGGATGATCCCGCTTTCAACATTCAGTGGCCGCTGACGAATGCATTGATTGTTTCGGAAAAGGATCGTGCGTGGCCGGATTATTTGCCGGGACAGCCCTGAAGAAAATGATGACTAGTCGGGTATTAAACCCGCCTTCAAGTGATTAGGAACGAAACGCCGAAAGTATCGAAAACATGGCGACCGTCACACCCCTGGATCGTGCTCCCGTCGGCCTGGTGCCGGCGGCCGGAACGGCGGAACGCATTGCACCCCTACCATGCAGCAAGGAGATCCTGCCGATTGGCACTCAGACCGTAACGGGTATGCATGGGCCCAGACCAAAAGTTGCCGGACAGTACTTGCTTGAGAGTATGCGGAATGGCGGTGTACGAAAAGTTTTTATCATATTGCGAAAAGGCAAATGGGACATCCCCAGCTATTTCGGCTGCGGTAAAAGCATCGGTCTGAATTTGGCCTATCTCATGATGGATCAGCCCTACGGAGCACCTTACACCCTGGATCAGGCCTTTGCCTTCATTTCCAGCGACACGATCCTTTTCGGATTCCCGGACATTCTTTTCAGACCCGACAATGCTTATCAAGTTCTGATGAAACGACTTGCGAAATCCGGTGCGGATATCGTGCTCGGATTGTTCGTGGCCAACAACCCGCATAAAATGGATATGGTGGAACTGGACGATAGCGGCAACGTTCGTGGAATTGAAATCAAACCGCGCCATACGCGATTAAGATACACCTGGATCATCGCTGCCTGGACGCCCGAATTTACCAATTTCATGCACCACCATTTGCAAGCTCGACAAGGAACGATTCATGCGTGCGCAGGTGCCGGCCGTGCCGAATTGTATGTCGGGGATGTGATCCAAGCGGCGCTGGAGAAGGGGGGTAGCGTCGATTCGGTTATATTTGAAGGCGGCGATTACCTGGATATCGGTACGCCGGAGGATCTTGTAAAAGCGGGTGCCTTCGTAAACGGTTGTTCTCGGGAATACCGCTGATGCATCCCTTCTCATGGGGGTTTTGTCCCCCTGGTTATTTTATGAGGGCTCTGTTCCCACGATGTCGAAACAGCGGTTCGAAACCACGGTCCAAAAGTACTTTGGCCATTACTTCACCAAGAGGAGAGTTTTGTGATTATCGTCGACACAGCATTAAAGAAAAGAGAGTCTGAAGGAAATCCCATACGCGTCGGTCTGGTTGGAGCTGGATACATCGGTCGAGGGATGGCCCTCCAGATAGAACAGTACATTCCGGGGATGAAGGTGGCGGCCATTGCCAACCGAACGCTGGCCAACGCCGAGCGCGCTTATCGTGAAGCAGGTATCGAGACTTTCTTGCGGGCTGACACCAGCCCCCAGATATCGGACGGTGTCGCAGCAAATCGGCCGGTGGTAACTGAAGACGCCACAGCCATGTGCGCCGCCGATGGCATTGATGCCATTATCGAGGTAACCGGCCACGTCGAACTCAGCGCGCATGTGGCTGAAGCTGCCATTGCAAATGGAAAGCATCTCGTCCTGATGAATGCAGAATTGGACGCTACCGTCGGGCCCATTCTCAAGGTACACGCCGATCGAGCAGGGGTTGTCGTCACAAACGCTGATGGCGATCAACCCGGTGTCATGATGAACCTGCTGAGATTTGTGCGCACCATTGGTTACAAACCGGTGCTGGCTGGTAACATCAAGGGGCTACAGGACCATTATCGCACCCCGGAAACCCAAAAAGGATTTGCCGAAACACACGGCCTGTCGCCTGAAATGGCCACGTCATTTGCCGACGGAACCAAAATTTCCATGGAAAACGCTATCGTTGCCAACGCCACGGGATTCAAAGTGGGCGTGCGCGGAATGTACGGGCCAAGGTGCAAACACGTCAGCGAAGCCGTCTCGTTGTTTCCCTTGGCACAGATGCTCGATCATGGCCTGGTCGACTACATCTTAGGTGCTGAACCTGGCCCTGGTGTTTTTGTTTTGGGCTACAACGATCATCCCATTAGACAGGGATATATGAACTATTTCAAAATGGGAAAGGGGCCATTGTATGTGTTCTACGTCCCCTATCATTTACCTCACCTGGAAGGGCCGCTGACAGCCGCCCGCGCTGTCCTGTTTCAGGATGCCGCCGTCGCCCCCCTCGGCAGCCCTGTTTGCGACGTCATAACCATCGCCAAGCGCGATCTTAAAAAGGGTGAAATCCTCGACGGCATCGGCGGGTTTACCTGCTACGGCACCATAGAGAATGCAGATATCAGCAGGGGCCAGCATCTACTGCCCATGGGGATTTCTGAAAACTGCCGGCTCAAGCGCGATATACCAAAAGACCAGCAAATCGCTTATGAGGATGTCGAGCTTCCAGAAGGTCGGCTGTGTGACAAACTGCGCGCGGAGCAGGATGCTTTTTTCCCCTGAGCTGAATCAATTGTTGAATTTAACCTGTCGGATGTGAAACTCAGGCCAAAAATCAGCCCAAATCACATGTATTACGAGCGTCGATAACCCATATGCACCTTTTCTTACGCGCGATATCCTCATATGACCATCGCAAGGCGCCAATTGCGTCAGCAAGTAACCGCGACCCACAAAGCGCTCCAACAAGAACGCAACGGTCATCGAATATTGCCAGTTCGCATACAGCGAGTGGAGTTATAGCCCAAATCACGGGCTAACCAAGTGAGGGGTTGATATATTTTTTGGAAAGTTTTTACCACTACTGTGAATGAACTTGCCTTTTTTGTGAGAAGGTCATTACCATAATTATTAACTTTTTTTATCCTGAATCATATTAAATCACTAAATACGACAATATTTACAATATAAACAAATAGATAAAACGTGCCTCGTGTGTTTTGATGAAAGATTACGCCACTGGCACCCTCCTTGCTCAATGGGCACTGAGTATTGGTCCTCCTTCTGGCTTGTGTGATACTTGAATTGTGTTGTTGACTGACATTCTCTACTTCAGCTGAATTTCTGACCAATATGTTTGAATTTAATTATTTTTTATTTGCGGCAAGCCTCCGCATCGGTTTTCGGCCCAGATTCCTTAACGAACCCGTCGCTAGTAAGGAATCCACCGAGCGGAGCTATATCCATATGATAATCTAGGAGCCAACGTCTTATGTCAAGGAGACCCGATTCCCCAAGTGGAAAAGTGACAGAGGGTTCCACGAATCATGAAACAGCGTGCAGTGGGAAGTGTGTGACAAAAGATACCGGCATTCGAAGGACGGCACTGTCGGTGCTTATTTTTATTTTTTGGGTCCTAGTGGCATTCTCTTATGCAGAGAGTGCGTTCGCCGATTGCCCAGCCGCCATGTCCGGCTACTGGAAACTGGATGAAACAAGCCCTGGTAGCTATGTGGACGACATCGGGGGACACCCTGGCGTCTGCATCGATGGATCATGCCCCGAGCGGTTAACTGGTGCCATCGGAGTCGGGCAGTCATTTGACGGCATCTCGGACAAGATCATTGTCGAAGCGAATCCGGCCTTGGATTGGAGTTCGACGCAAAGTTTTACGATCGAGTTGTGGGTGCGCCGCGATAATGCACCAATCCAAGACGGATTGGAGGTTTTTATCGGAAGGACGGCTACCGATAACGATCTTGCCTGGTATATCGGTATCAACAGTGCAGGCAATGCCCAGGCTCAGTTGAGGGCCGCTGGCGGACAAGCGGGGGCGGTTCTGACGGTGAATAAAAGTCTAAACAGAATTGAACTGGGCACCACCTGGCACCATGTCGTTCTGGTACGCGATGCCGGTTCGGCCAGTACAACCCTTTATGTTGATGGTGTGAGCGCATCGCAAACGGTGCCTTATGCTTCCGGGTTCGCTTCCGAAACCGCGCCCATGACCCTGGGCGCTTTTGGGGCGACAAATTATTTCCACGGGGACTTGGATGAAGTGGCGATCTATGAGCGGGCATTGGACAACCAGGAGATTTGCAGCCACTACTATATCGCCAGGGGATACTGCGATTTTTACTCTTCGCGTGTAAAAATCATGCCACTGGGCGACTCTATTACAAAGGGGGATTGGACGGGGTCCCTCCTCCTTGATGACGAAAGAATTGGTTATCGTTTGGATTTGTGGAACCTGCTTAACGCCAACCTCTACTGGGCCGACTTCGTGGGATCCGAACAAAACGGCATTGGAATCGATCCCGCTTTCGATGACGATCACGCAGGTTTTGGTGGTATTTCTGATGCGCAACTTCTATATCTTCTTGAAACAGGATATAATTTAGTTTCAAATCAATATGTAACATCTGGCCCATATCTTGAGACCCATCAAGACCACCCCACAGAAGTCATACTGCTTCACATAGGGACCAACGATCTGAATGTCAGTCCCGACGACGTTGAAGATATTTTGAATCAGATCGATTCCTTCAGCAAAAATGTCACTGTCGTGCTTTCCCGCATCATTAACCAGTCTTTCCAGTCCGAGTACTACCCTGGTCATTCCTCAATAGTTGATGATTTTAACGATAATATTGAAAGCGTTGCTTTGGCCCGGAAAGCACAGGGTGATAAAATCATTGTGGTGGACATGGAAGATGGTACCCAATGGAATTATAACGAAGATAGATACTTCCCTTACGATGTTGGTGACATGTACGACGGCAAACACCCCAATCCAACCGGTTACGGGAAAATGGCCGGTGTTTGGTTTGAGGCCCTGGAAATATTTCTTCCTCAGTCTCAGGTCCCTCTGTTTACATCCACTGCTCCCATGATTGCAGTAAGGAACGTTCAGTATACCTATGACAGTAACGCAGACGGTCCGCCCAGCCCCAGGTATGAACTGGTGGCCGGGCCGGACGGAATGATTGTGGACCCGTTGTCTGGATTCGTTCAGTGGACACCCGATACGGTCGGCGAATATTCAGTCACGTTGAGGGCATTTAATTGGGCGGGGGAACATGAGCAGTCTTTTACCATTACCGTCAATGCAACTGACAACGCCTCAAACGGTGGCGGTGGCGGTGGCGGTGGCGGGTGCTTCATTTCGACCATTTTTTGATCGTTTTATGCTGTGTACGACATGCGGCCCAGTTCATGTGTACCATACCGAGTCTATTTAAAAGGAGGGTGTGATGAGTAGTCGAAACGTCAGGAAGAAGATTCTGTTTTTCATGTGTTTTTCAGGCGCTGTATTGGTGTTGTCTTTAGCCCAGGTGGCTATGGCCGGGTACTTTGTCACGCCGGATGTCTACTGGCAATTGGAAGCGGCCGACCCTTCTGCAGGCACGCTCGATGAATTCGGCATAGTCAACGGAACCTGTGGGGCCGGAGGTTGTCCCGCCGGAGAGGCAGTCGGTCAAATCGGTAACGCCTACGATTTCAGTGGCGGTGATGTTGGAATTGATTTTTTAGATAATGCTGCATTTGACTTTGCCGCCGTTGCCAGCTTTTCAATCGAGCTTTGGATGAAGCTCGATGCGGCTCCGGCAGCAGGCAACCCCGATGTCATGATCGGGCGGACCGACGGTAACACTGTCTGGTGGGTAGGGGTAGACGAGGACGGCACGGCCGCGTGCTTTTTCGATGATGCCACAGTTGGATTGGAAGCCGATCAGATCAATGGGTATTCCAATGTTGCCGATGGCAGTTGGCACCACATCGTGGTCACTCGGGACGGCGCGGCAGATAGACTTTCACTTTATGTGGATGGGGTGCTTGAAATTCGCAAGGATCAAAGTGCAGATACCAGTACCGACGACGGCTTCGCTTCTGCCGCCAATCTTAACCTGGGTAACATGAATTCGAATTACTATTATGGCGGCCTGCTGGACAATGTGGCGATTTACAACGGTGACGCCCTTTCCCTGGCCTTTATTCAACAGAACTACCTAAACGGTGGTCAGGGGATTGACCTCGACGGCGAATTTGCACCGGTTTTCAGTGGCAACGCCGTAGACAGCCTCGGCGTCGGCTTTGAGGCCACCCTGGTGGCCCGCGCCGCGGGCAATCCCATGCCCGCCTATACGAGCACGAATCTGCCTGACGGGGCATCCATAGACGGTGCTACTGGAAATATAACCTGGCGGCCGACAAATCTTCAGATTGGCGCCAATGCATTCGCCGTTAGCGCGGCCAACGGATTAGGGGCGGCTGCCACCCAAAACTGGACGGTCAACGTGGAGGATCTATGCATCACTGCCATAGGCGCCCATTGGAAGCTCGAAGAGACGGATCCTTTGAACGACGGCACATTGGATCAAATCGGTGTTGTCGATGGATCTTGCATTGCCGGAAGCTGTCCCGCCTCGGTCGCAGGTAAAATCGGCAATGCCTATGATTTCAGCGGTGGTAACTACGAAGTTGCATTCTCAGATGCTGCCGTATTTGATTTTGCCGCCGTTGCCAGCTTTTCAATCGAGCTTTGGATGAAGCTCGATGCGGCTCCGGCAGCAGGCAACCCCGATGTCATGATCGGGCGGACCGACGGCAACACCATCTGGTGGATTGGCGTCGACGAGGACGGTACGGTGGCCTGCCTGTTCGATGATGTCACAGCGGGATTGGAAGCCGTGCAAATCAATGGCTATACCAACGTTGCCGACGACACTTGGCATCACATTGTCGTAACCCGGGATGCCGCGGCAGACGCACTCTCGCTTTACGTTGATGGGGCCCTCGAGTACCGCCAGGATCAGAGTACAGACACCAGTACCGAAGACGGCTTTGATTCTGCTGCCGATGTTACCTTGGGAAGATTAATTTCGATTAATGATTACTACTACGGTGGCCTGCTGGACGAAGTGGCCATTTATGACGGTGCCTTGACAGCGTCCATGATTGCCCAGCACGCTTCTCCGGCCGCCGACCAGAACTATTGCAACGTCGCTCCCGTTATTGACGAATCGGTAGTGGTGACCGAAGCCACACAGGGCGAACCATACGGATTTACGGCCTTGGCCACCGATACAGAGGGGAACGCGCTCACCTGGACGCTGGCCCAGAGCCCCACCGGCATGGCCATCAACAGCAGCACCGGTGAAGTGACCTGGACGCCGGGCGGAGATTCTGACACCGTAAATGTGACCCTCGTTGTGACCGATGAATTCGGTGGAGCGGATTCCTATACGTACACCATTTCCGTCACGATTACTGAGCCTACGCCTTCAGGCGGTGGCGGCGGCGGTGGCGGCGGTGGGTGTTTCATAAATATGTTGATATTCTAAGGAAAATTGTACCTCAAGGCACGACGATAGGAAACATGGTGCAAGCCATGTTTCCTATTTCGTCATTATGGCCGCATACAAAACTTTTTTTGCAACAAATGTAACCGGACGTATGTCTTGGAAGCCGAATACGTTCGGAGGTTGGCAACTGAGAAGATCAGAACAGGTGGACGTATGAAAGCAGTTATCCTCGCCGGAGGTTATGGTACCCGATTATCTGAAGAAACCGGGGTGAAACCGAAGCCCATGGTGGAAATCGGTGGCAAACCCATTCTTTGGCATATTATGAAAATCTATTCCCATCACGGTATCGATGATTTTATCGTCTGCCTGGGATACAAGGGATTTGTCATCAAAGAATATTTCGCCAATTATGCACTACAAATGAGCGATGTCACTTTTGACCTGAGAAACAGCAGCATGAAGGTGCATCAAAACGAAACTGAACCCTGGCGGGTGACACTGGTCGATACCGGCGAAAAAACCATGACGGGCGGCAGGTTGAAGCGCGTTAAAGAATATGTTGGCGATGAAACGTTCTGCCTGACCTATGGTGATGGTGTGACCGATCTGGATATTCAGTCATCAATTGAATTCCACAAAAAAGAGCAATCTTTGGCCACACTCACGGCGGTTCAGCAACCCGGAAGATTCGGCGCATTCACCTTACAACCGAATCAATACAAAATTTACACCTTCAGAGAAAAGCCCATGGGTGACGGCGCCTGGATCAATGGCGGCTTTTTCGTCCTTGAACCCCGGGTTTTCGATATGATCGCAGGAGACGAGACGGTTTGGGAGAGGGAACCATTGGAACAGTTGGCAAAGGAGCAAAAGCTATCGGCTTTCAAACATCACGGGTTCTGGCAGCCCATGGATACTTTGCGCGATAAAAAGTTGCTGGAGGATCTTTGGAACAATGGTAAAGCGCCCTGGAAGGTCTGGTGATGAACGGCAATTCTCGAACCACAGCAACGTTCTGGCTAGCGGATAAACCAATTTAATGGCAGTATGCTGTCGCCTTGGATAAACAAAATATGAATAAAAGAGATGCCAAAATATATGTGGCCGGTCATCTTGGGTTAGTGGGTGCCGCCATCATGCGCAAGCTGGTGAAGATGGGTTATACCCAATTGATCACCCGGTCCCACGATCAGATGGACCTCATTCGACAGGACCAGGTAGAGGCATTTTTCGACGATAACCACCCTGAGTTCGTCATCCTGGCGGCTGCGCAGGTAGGGGGTATTCTTGCCAACCACACCTATCCCGCCGATTTCATTTACCGGAACCTGCAAATTCAGAACAACGTGGTTCACAGTGCCTATCGTCATGGCATCAAAAAGCTCTTATTCCTGGGAAGCTCTTGCATTTATCCAAAGTACGCGCCCCAGCCCATGCAGGAAACCCACCTGATGACCGGCGAGCTCGAACCGACGAATGCCCCTTACGCGATGGCGAAAATTGCCGGCATCGAAATGTGCTGGTCCTATAACCGACAATACGGGAGCCGCTTCATACCGGTGATGCCCACCAATCTCTATGGCCCGCGAGACAATTTCGACCTGAATTCATCACACGTGCTGCCAGCGCTCATGCGCAAGTTTCACCTTGGCAAGCTGGCCGCCAAGGGCGATTGGGATGCGGTCGCGTCCGACCAGGGCCGTTTCGGTGCGATTCCGGACGATATCAAGGCGAGCCTGGTCGCCATAGCGGCGGCAAACGGTCATGCAGCCCCAGATGCGGTCGTCACAGCGATTTCAAATCTCCCTGATTGCGAGCCCGCCGTCATTTTGTGGGGCACCGGCAGCCCCATGCGTGAACTGATGTATGTGGACGATTTGGCCGATGCCTGCATTTATTTGATGCAGCAGCCTTTCGACAGATTGTGCGATGCGTGCGCCGGGCCGGATAAATTGCTTTTCAATATCGGCACGGGTGAGGACGAAACCATCCGCGAACTGGCCTTGACGACTGCCCGGATGGTTGGCTACCAGGACAAGATTGTCTGGGACACCACCAAACCCGATGGAACGCCAAAAAAGCTGCTCGATGTCACGCGAGTTCAAAAGCTCGGCTGGCATGCCCACACCTCGCTCGAAGACGGCTTGCGAAAAACATACGAGTGGTATTTGGAACAATCCGGATTGAAATAATGTCGCGATATCGGCCTGCAGCGTCACCTCGGGTCCAGCCGTTACAGATCGTCCTGGATAGCGAATCAGGCCCGGAATGACGTTGGCGCGGCGTTTTGCAGGGGTATCCGTCTAGAAAGGAAGTTAAAAATGAAAACCGCCCTGGTTACCGGCATCACCGGTCAAGACGGTGCCTACCTGGCCAAGTTTCTCCTGGACAAAGGGTATATGGTCCACGGCATCAAGCGGAGATCTTCTTCATTCAACACCGGACGGGTGGATGCCCTTTACCGCGATCCTCACGAATCGGATGTGCGGTTTTTTATGCACTACGGCGACCTGACCGATGCCACGAACCTGATCCGCATCATCCAGGAGACGCAACCTGATGAAATATACAATCTCGCCGCTCAAAGTCACGTCCAGGTCTCCTTTGAAACTCCCGAATACACCGCCAATTCGGATGCTTTGGGCACCCTTCGGCTTCTGGAGGCGATCCGGATCCTGAAACTGGAGAATAAAACACGGTTTTATCAGGCCTCCACCAGTGAGATGTACGGGAAGGTGCGTGAAATTCCGCAGCGGGAGACTACCCCGTTTTATCCCCGCAGCCCGTATGGCGCCGCCAAGGTGTATGCTTACTGGATTACGGTAAATTATCGGGAAGCCTACAACATGTTTACCTGTAACGGCATCCTGTTTAATCATGAATCGCCCATACGAGGGGAAACCTTCGTCACGCGTAAAATCACCCGGGCCGTGGCGCATATCAAGTTCGGGATGCAGGATGTGGTTTACCTGGGAAACCTGGACTCCAAAAGGGACTGGGGGTACGCCGAAGACTACGTAAAAGCCATGTGGCTCATGCTTCAACAGGATACCCCGGATGATTTTGTCATCGCCACGGGTCAGGCGCATTCCGTTAGAGAATTTGTCGAGCATGCCTTCGTGCAAATCGGTGTGCGCATCGACTGGCAAGGCAGCGGTATCGACGAGGTCGGCATCGATGCCGATAGCGGCAGGGTGCTCGTCCGAATCGACTCGAGATATTTTCGGCCCACGGAAGTCGACTATCTGCTCGGCGATCCGTCCAAAGCCAAAAAGGTTTTGAACTGGAACCCTGAGGTGACCTTCGAAGAATTGGTAAAACGCATGGTTTCAGCGGACCTGAAGGAAGCTGAGCAAAACAGAGTTCGCCTGGAAAACGGGTTTGAGATCCCGCATAGTTACGAATAGACGAGATTGAAACGCTTTTGTTTTATCGACTGAAAAAGAGATGGATCAGGTTCTGGATGCATCTCGGTGTGTACAGTCCAATCGGGCGGATGGCCACCCGGCTGGCTTTGCTGCCAGTGGAACCATTTAAACACAGGTATCCGTTGGCCGCATTGTACCCCCATGGGTTCACATCCCCGGACGCTAAAATATGCAAGGCCACTCTCGTTCGTGGAAAAAATGTGTACATCGGAAGCGCCGTGACCCTGTTCAGACAAAGCGACGGCGGACGCATCACCCTCGGGGACAACGTTCATCTGAACGACGGCATTCGCATTGAAACCGGTTCCGGCGGATCGGTGGAAATAGGGGACGGAACCTATGTCCAGCCGTCCTGTCAATTTACGGCTTACGTCGGCAGCATCAGAGTTGGGAAAAACGTTCAAATCGCCCCCAGGTGCGCTTTTTATCCATACAATCACGGTGTGCTGCGCGGCACTTCGATGAAGGCACAGCCGCTGGTCAGCCAAGGTGACATCGTGGTAAGCGACGAGGCCTGGCTCGGTTATGGCGTGATCGTCCTGGACCATGTCACCATCGGCACGGGCGCCGTGATCGGCGCCGGTTCGATTGTCAAGGATGATGTGCCGGACTTTGCCGTCGCGGCCGGTGTGCCAGCCAAAGTCATCAAAATGAGAGCCTTCCCTGATGGCCAAAACCTCACGAAGATCGGTGGCTGAATCGCATGTGTAAGCAAGAGAACTGCTATCCCATGACTGGTCCCATGGTCAGCATTGTCAGTCCAGTTTACAACGGTGAAAAGTACCTGAGAAACTGCATCGAAGGCGTGCTGAAACAGACGTTTCGCAATTTCGAATATATCATCCTTGACAATGCTTCCACCGACGGCACGGCGGGGATTATAGATGAGTACGCGGGTAAGGATGACAGGATCAAGGTGTTTCGCAACCCGGAGACGTTAAGGATCATAGACAACTGGAACGAATGCCGGAGATATATTTCTCCGGAAACCGTATGGGTCAAGTACGCCTTTGCCGACGACATCCTTTTTCCCAATTGTGTCGAAGCGATGGTCGAGGCAGGGGAGAGAGTGGAAAACATCGGATTCGTTTCGTCGTATCATCTGCGGGGCAGGCAGGTGGAAAATGTCGGTCTGCCGATAGGGCAGGAGGTCGCCGACGGCAAATCCATGCTCAAGCAGCACATCCTGAGGAAACTGCACGTTTGCCTGAATTCGCCCAACACCGTCATGTATAAACGAGCGGTGCTGGATGAGCTGGGAGGCTTCGACAATGCTTTCTTTCACGCCGACTCCGAGCTGGCGTTCCGCATCCTCGACAAGTATGATCTGGGGTTCGTTCACCAGGTGCTCAGCTGGACAGGTGTCAACAAGCACAGCGGCGCGACATACGCGCTTTTCCACGGCCTCATCACTCAAGACTACTTGAGGTTTGGGTATAAGGACATCGGCAAATATGACGGTATAAGGCTCACCGATGAAGAAAGAAGGCATCTGTCGCGCTACTACGCCGATGAAATCGCCCGGTATGTGTCAACCCATATCATCCATTTTCGATGGAAAGAAATCCGCAACCTGTGGTCGCAGGCCCCGGCAGAGGTGAAACGGAGCATGTTTTCCGCCATAAAGGAAAACTGGTTGGCCTATCTGCGAAAATTTGTCGGATCCGTCATTCATTACAAAGCGAATAAAAGCAACCGGCCCACCTTCACCAAGTAGTGCGGAGAGCCCGGGCGGGATATGGGGTATCATTCATTCAAAGTGCGGTTTTCCGGATGGTGGAAGCGGCGCCTGCATCCTCTGGACGAGCGCATTCTGGTCTTGGGTGATTCCAATTCTTCTCGACCGGATTCGTATCGCTGCTGGCCAGCGATTCTGGCGAAAATGCTTCCCGACGGCATTCATGTAATCAACGACAGTTTTGACGGAAGAACGACTGGCTTGGACACCAAGGAGCGCAATGGGTGCTGGTGCGTTCATCGCAGGTTCGCCGGATACCGACCGGTCGACAAGGTATTGATCATGCTGGGTACCAATGATGTCAAAATGCGCTACGGCCCGGCCACCGCGGATGAGATCGAGCGTAATTTCAGGATGATCGCCGAAGCGATTGCAGAACACATCGAAATTGGACGATCCGTACTCTTACTGCCTCCTCCCATTGGTGCGCATCTGGTTGAAGATTTCGAACATGCAGATGGAAGAATCGCGCAAGTGTGCGCTGTTATCCGCAAACTGTGCGCGGAAATGCAAATCCCTTTGCTCGACACCCATACGGCGCTGAACGTCAGCCGGCATTTCGAACCAGATGCCATTCATTTCAATGAGCACGGCAGGCGAGCCATGGCCGAACTTGTCTACAACTATTTATACCATAATTAAACCTTTGCTGATTCAGGACTCAGGCGCAGAGGAACGTTTCCAAACCACATTCAAATCGATCACAGGGCTATCACATTGGGGAGTATAATGAATAGCGGCAGCGATTCATCCGAAAGCGGCTCAAAACTCTCAGAGCATAAAATCATAATTGTTCCAAAGTCGAAATGGCGTCTTTTCGATTTCAACGAACTCAAGCAGTACCGGGATCTTTTCTTTTTCCTGACATGGCGCAACATTAAGGTCCTGTACGCACAGACCATACTCGGCTTTTTTTGGGCCTTGCTGGTCCCCCTGATTCAAATTATCATTTTTACGATTGTATTCGGAAGGGTGGCCAAAGTACCGACCGACGGTTTACCCTATTTTCTGTATTCCACGGTGGCGATTATTCCATGGACCTTTATTTCCCAGGCGATGCAGCAGTCGAGTCTTAGCCTGGTCGAGAACCAGGCCTTGCTTGGCAAGGTTTACTTTCCAAGGATCATGTTTCCATTAACGCCCCTGTTTTCGAGGTTGGTCGATTTTGCAATTTCGCTGATCATTCTCATCGGTGTAATGGTCTATTACAAAGTGCTGCCGAGCAGACATATCTGGCTTCTGCCGATTTTTCTCGTACAGATGTTTTTGGTGCCGGCCGCATTCGGACTGTTTTTTTCAGCTCTGGCGATCAGGTTCCGTGATGTCAAGATCGCCATGCAGTTTCTGCTCAGGATGCTGATCTATTCCGCTCCAATTGTTTATTCGGCCAGCAATATCCCCGAACCTTATCGCATGATCTATTCTTTGAATCCCATCGTCGGGGTGATAGAAGGCTTTCGTTTCACTCTACTGGGAGTGTACGTGCCTTGGTGCTACCTCGCAATAAGCTTCACCTCGACAGTCGTTATGTTCTGTTGTGCTGCATTGTACTTCCATCGAATGGAGCACGTTTTCGTCGATGTCATATAGATTTGATGCCACCAATACCTTCGGTTCGTTTTACGGGACTTGGTGTTTTTAACGTTAAACGCGACTCCTGAAACGGTCGTTGTAAATCCGGTTATGCGAGGATCGATCCTTATGTACCAAAATGATTTTGCCATTAAAGCGGATGGCATCAGCAAACTGTATCGCATTGGAATGAAGGCGAAGGTGAATGACACTGTAGGGGCCGCAATTGTAGAATTTGTAAAAAGCCCGATGCGTAATCTAAAAAAGTATCGTTCCCTGTACAGGTTCGACGAAAAGGATTTGTTGACTACAGGAACCCCTTCGCAGGACCTAATATGGGCGCTAAGAGATGTTTCCTTTGAGGTAAAAGAGGGAGAGGTCGTGGGCATCATCGGCAACAATGGCGCCGGAAAGTCGACCCTCCTGAAGGTTTTTTCGCGGATTACCAGCCCGACGGCGGGAAGAGTGGAGATAAATGGCCGGATCGGGTGCCTCTTGGAGGTCGGAACCGGATTTCATCTAGAGCTTACCGGAAGGGAGAATATCTATCTGAACGGCTCCATACTCGGCATGCGAAAAAAAGAAATTGACCGAAAACTGGATGAAATTATTGCCTTCTCAGGTGTAGAAAAATTTATCGACACACCAGTAAAAAGGTATTCGAGCGGGATGAAAATCAGGGTGGGGTTCGCTGTTGCAGCCCATTTGGAACCTGAAATTTTGATCATCGACGAGGTCCTGGCTGTCGGCGACACGGCGTTTCAAAAAAAGTGTATCGGCAAAATGAAAGATGTCGCCGGACAGGGAAGAACCGTTCTCTTTGTCAGCCACAACCTGTCTGCGGTACGGGCCCTTTGCACACGGGGGATTATTATTCGTAATGGATGTATTGCCATGGACGGTCCCATCGATAAGGTTGTCGATCGCTATCTCGAAGATTTAGGCAATCCCCTAAACAACCCGTTCGAAAACAATGTGGAGAGAAGCGGGACCGGCGTGCTGAGATTCACAAGTGTTAAAATTTTGGATCACACCGGCAAGGAGAGCACCAGATTGATTGCTGGGGAGTCCGCCAGCTTCGAGTTGTCTTATACGAATATCAAGGATGTAAAAAAAGGCTGGGTCAGCATCACGATATACAACGATCTCGGTGTGGCGGCGGCTAACTTCGATATGGAGATCAAAGGCTTTCAAATCGACAACCTTCAAAATGAGGGCATATTTCGATGCCATGTGCCGGTCATACCCCTTCCCATGGGGCGATATCGGGTCGCGGTAGGTTTTATTCACAAGGGAGCCGGCATGGCGGACCACATACCGAACGCCACAAGCTTAACTGTAGAGGGCTCCACCTTTTTTCCAACCGGAAAAACCCCGCAGGGGCGTTATGCGACCTGTATGGTTCAGCATGAATGGGAACATTTGGGCATGATTTTACCCTGAGCGGTGGTAATTTGTAGAAGCGTTCCAACGTTTAATGTTATATTCGCAAAAATGGCCTGGACGAACTCCACAGGACTTGACGCAAAATTCTGGACTCTTGAACACACAGATTTGTTGGTATTCGACGGCACGACGCTGAAAACGGATTCCGGGCTTTTTACAAAGGTCGTCTGTTTGTTTCGAAGCGAAATCCACCCACAACCTTATTGGTGAGTCCGCCAATGAAAAAATTATCGCAAATATTAATAGTCGGGTTAATCAATTTTTTCATTATCTGCCAAGCGCATGCCGCCATCGTCGACAACACGGGCGCGGGATTTTTCACTTCCGGCAGTTGGGGAGCGTCATCTTTCACGCCGGGGTATTACGGTAGTGACTATCGGTTTGCCAGCCCGGGCAGTGGATCGAACCGGGCGACCTGGTCGTTTTCCGTGGTGGCAGGCCAGTACGAACTTTCGGCCCAGTGGGCGGCGTTTGAAAACCGGGCCGGCAATGCGGCGTACCGGGTTTTTAACAACGGCATCGAGATCGGCATGCAGGTGTTCGATCAACGTGTAAACGGGGGCGGGTTCAACGTGTTCGACGCGATCTACACGGTGACGGCGGGCACCCTGGATGTGGTGCTCACCGACGATGCTGACGGGTATGTCATCGCCGATGCAGTCCAGGTGGTGTTTATGGGGTCGGGGGGGAATCTGGCGCCCAATGGAGTGATCGACACGCCGGTGGCCGAGGTGACGATTCCGGTGGGCGGGTCGGTTGATTTTATCGGTACGGGAAGCGATCCGGACGGCGATCTGCCGCTGAGCTACAACTGGAGTTTCGGCGATCCCGCCATAGCCGATGCATCCGTGGAAGATCCCGGATCGGTGCAGTTCAACAACCCGGGCATCTTCACGGTGGTCTTCACGGTGACCGACAGTCTCGGGCTGGCCGATCCCACACCGGCCACCGTTCAGGTGAACGTGCAGTCGGTGGTGCCAGCGGTGATCGTCGACAACACGGGTGCGGGATTTTTCACTTCCGGCAGTTGGGGAGCGTCATCTTTCACGCCGGGGTATTACGGTAGTGACTATCGGTTTGCCAGCCCGGGCAGTGGATCGAACCGGGCGACCTGGTCGTTTTCCGTGGTGGCAGGCCAGTACGAACTTTCGGCCCAGTGGGCGGCGTTTGAAAACCGGGCCGGCAATGCGGCGTACCGGGTTTTTAACAACGGCATCGAGATCGGCATGCAGGTGTTCGATCAACGTGTAAACGGGGGCGGGTTCAACGTGTTCGACGCGATCTACACGGTGACGGCGGGCACCCTGGATGTGGTGCTCACCGACGATGCTGACGGGTATGTCATCGCCGATGCAGTCCAGGTGGTGTTTATGGGGTCGGGGGGGAATCTGGCGCCCAATGGAGTGATCGACACGCCGGTGGCCGAGGTGACGATTCCGGTGGGCGGGTCGGTTGATTTTATCGGTACGGGAAGCGATCCGGACGGCGATCTGCCGCTGAGCTACAACTGGAGTTTCGGCGATCCCGCCATAGCCGATGCATCCGTGGAAGATCCCGGATCGGTGCAGTTCAACAACCCGGGCATCTTCACGGTGGTCTTCACGGTGACCGACAGTCTCGGGCTGGCCGATCCCACACCGGCCACCGTTCAGGTGAACGTGCAGTCGGTGGTGCCAGCGGTGATCGTCGACAACACGGACGTCGGTTTTTCTACCATAGGGAGTTGGGGCACCTCATCGTCCGCGCCCGGCTATTATGGTGATGACTATCGATATATAGGCACATCGCCAGGTGCGAACAAAGCGACCTGGTCCGTGGCTTTACCGGAAGGCAAATACAGCGTCTACGCCCAATGGGCCGCATTTTCCAATCGGGCATCCAATGCCCGATATTCCATTTCCAGCAATGGCGATGAGCTACTGATCTACTGGGCAGATCAAAGAATCGACGGTGGGTCGTTCAATTTTCTGGGCAGTGTTTATTTTGAAGGTGGAAGCCAAGAAGTTGTCCTTTCCGAGATACCCAAAATGAACGGTTACATCATAGCCGACGCCGTCAAGTTTCAAAACTTGTGCACAGCGGATCCCTGTGTCTACATCACAACACCCCAGGACCTTTATCTTCAACCCGGGGGCTCCCTTATTACAGCGGCGAAAGTGCAGACGACGAGGGGCACTTCAGGTTATGGCATGCGCTTTGTTATTGATGAAGATACTCCGAACGAGCAGGTTCAGGTGGATTTGAGCGAACCGTATGAGGTCGTCTTCACGATTGTGACGCCTAGTCGAGTGGAGCATACACTGGATGTTTACTTGACGGATTCCTCTGGGGTACAGCTGGAGGGTCCGGGTACACATGATTTTATTACCATGGTGGGCATCGGAAACTATCTGGTCGGCATGGGCGACAGTACCACCGACGGAGTGGAGGATGACAATATCGCAGACGATATTTCTATTGATTTTCGAAATGGTGGCGGGGGGTATCCGCCGGTTCTGAATGATCTGCTCACTGCTGCTAATCAAGGTCTCCCGCATACCGTCGTCAACGAAGGTATCCCCGGTGCACGGTCGATTGATGGCGCCGCGACGATTGGCGGCCTTCTTGCAAAACACCCGTTGGCCCAACGTTTTTTGATACAGTATGGCATCAACGATGCCGGCGCTTTCCCGCCAGTTCCAAGTGGTCTCGGGTTGTATCCGGGGCACCCGGATTATCCGGGAACTTTCAAACACAATCTGCAGCAAATGATCGATGCCGTAAATTCGGATGGCAGAGAAGTTTGCCTGGCAAAAATACCGATTGTGTTGGGGGACGAAATCACTGGTCCTCAATACGTCGATCCGGCCAATCCGCCTGTGAATTCCAGGGGAGCTTTTGTTTTGGAATACAATCTAGTTGTTGATGAATTGGTAGATGATTTAAACAACAACATAACGATATCTCCTGATTTGTGGTCGAAGTTCAATGAAATACTGTCGAACGGGCAACATCGGTACGAAAGCGAATACTTCGACAATGTCCACATGAACGGGGCAGGTTATCGTTCGACAGCCGATGCGTGGCAAAAGGCAATTACGGAAAACTAAGTGGAGGGATAACAATGAATCCTGCAAGTAAATTCCACACGCCTCTATTTGCTGTCTTCATTTTATGGGTTGCTATGGGCGGCTTCCCAAGTGCAATACTGCCCGATGACGCAGAGGCAAACCAGAGCCAGATAACCCAAGTATTGAACGACATGTTCGAGGCGTTGCGCGAAGGAGATACTACAACCTTGCGCCATTTGTTCGCAGGTGAAATGTACCAAAAATACAAAGTACTACTTGAGAACAATGAAGGATATCCTGATTTTCTGAGAACCTACTACAAGGGAGCGGCATTTGAAATCACAAAAGTAGTGCCTCATTCAGATGGCTTTTTGGCGAAATTTTCGATTATTCACCAAACCGGCAAGAAAGAGGATGTTGAAATACTGTTGGCCAGAAAGGTTGTTGCCACGGACAACATGCATGACAATTTTTTAGTGCCTGAAGGCAGCACGAAGGATTGGTCAATAATTAATCAAGTCGGGGAATAAGATGTTTTTTATCCAATCCCGAAAATTTAATCCCTGTCGGCCATTTCCTGCTAAATTTATGGCAATGTTTTTACATGTTGTCGTATTTTTATCTCTTACCGTAAAAACTGCACCAGGAGCCGATGCACCCTACATTGAGCCGATCCCTGATGATTCGGTGAGCCTTGGAAATACTTACACAGGTCCAACGCCCGTGCTTGTTGAAGGGATGTTGCCGGTGACTTGGACGCTGGTTGCTGGTCCGACTGGGATGGCTATCGAAGCATCAACTGGTATAGTCTCATGGGCGAACGCAACAGCCGAAGGCAGCCCGCATACCATTAAGATCAGAGCTTCCAACGATGCCGGAATCAATGAGGTTAGCTGGCACCTGATAGTGACTCGAAGTGCTATAACATGGGAGCCTGTCGAACTTACCTTCACGTCTAATGAATATTTTGATTGGTTTTCATTTCCGTTGCAGGTCACCTTTACCAATGCTTCTACGACCATAACCGTCGACGGATACTGGGATGGAGGTAATACATGGAAGGTGCGCTTTGCACCTGTAACTGCCGGTCTTTGGAACTGGATTTCCAGGTCGGAAGATGGACAAATGGATGGTGTCACGGGGGCAATCGTCGCTGAGCCACCGGATGCCGAAGATATCCAAACAAACCCCAACTATCGCGGACATCTAAGAGTCAGTAATAATAACAGGTATTTTGAATATGACGACGGAACACCATTTTTTTGGATAGGCGATACCAACTGGGCTCTTCCATATGAACGTTGTGGTGTTGATAACGGAAATTTTTATACCTACTTAAATGATAGGATAAGCAAGAACTTCAATGTCATCCAGATACAATATGTGCCACCTTTTGCGGTGAATGAAGGCGGAGTGGCAATAAGCAGTTATCCAGACAACTGGTCTGAATTGAATCCCGGATTTTTCCAATCCCTGGACATCAGAATCCATGAAATCTGGAAAAATGGCCTTGTGGTTGCCGGGCATCCGACCTGGTTTGGTGAGCTCTTTGTGTCATTGGAAGAGGCGAAGCGGATTTCCCGGTATCTACTCGCGCGGTATGGTGCCTATAATATTGTTTATCACTGCTGTCCAAAATAAGTCGTAATTGACCTTTTGCCCTTAACAATAACGGTACTTTAGGTGGCCACATGGCCGGTTTTGAAAATCAGGTTGTCCATTTTCAAATATGCTGTCCAAGTCCCTTGAAGGGAAGAGTTTGTTGGACAGGCACAGAAGTTATGGGAGGCACTTCGTACGGATCGTCCAACCACTCCCATAAGTCCCTATAAGTAAACAGGTTCCAGCGCAAAAAAGCTACCAGGTTCGACAGTGACCAGTTCATTTTGGATTTGAACTGCATGTATTTGATCAGCAGCATGGTTATCAATGCTGTCCAAATCTGGATATAGAGAGCGTTTTCGCTGGTGCCGACGAAAGTCTTAA
>Ga0209164_1000929_pt1 | contig 46951 bp, 42 predicted proteins | sample MTBNYHSulfiMetaG_FD_187458 | JGI IMG/M metagenome (GOLD analysis project Ga0209164, IMG submission 187458) | Enrichment culture microbial communities from rom New York Harbor, USA that are MTBE-degrading - MTBE-NYH (New York Harbor Sulfidogenic)... | ecosystem: Environmental > Aquatic > Marine >... | reverse complement strand
TGAGGCGCGCGGCGAGAGCCCCAGGCGTGACCCGACGGTCCGCGACCGCGTGGACCAGGCCCCCGATTCGCCAGGCGTCTACCTATGGAAGGACGATGCGGGCGAGGTCCTGTACGTGGGCAAGGCCAAGTCGCTTCGCAAGCGGATGCGGCAGTACATCCTCGGCCAGGACGACCGCGAGAAGATCCCGCTGATGATGGAGCAGGTCTCGGGGTTCGACTACGTGGTGACCGACTCCGAGGTCGAGTCGCTCGTGCTCGAGAAGAACCTGATCAAGCAGTTCAACCCGCCGTTCAACGTGGACTACCGCGACGACAAGTCCTACCCGTTCATCGCGCTCACGACCAGTGACCCGTTCCCCGCGATCAAGTTCACACGCGAGAAGCACAGGAAGGGAACGCGCTACTTCGGTCCGTACACGAACGCGAAAGCCGCGCGCGCGACCATCGAGGCGGTCCGCCGCATCTACCCGATCTGCAGCGCGCAGTGCGTCGAGTGGAAACGCGTGACCGCGCGCGGTGGCGAGCCGACCGGCAAGGCGTGTTTCGACCACAACGTCGGCAGGGGACCGGGCCCGTGTGTCGGCGCCATCTCCCGCGAGGAGTACGCGGATACGGTCCGCAAGGTCGTACGCTTCCTGCAGGGCAAGCACGAGGGCGTTGCCGAGGAACTAGAGCGCGAGATGCGCGCCGCCGCCGCTGAGCTCGACTACGAGCGCGCCGCGCGCTACCGCAACCGTCTCGAAGCGGTGCAGGCCGTCGAGGAGCGTCAGAAGATGGTCTCGTGCCGCCCGCTCAAGCTCGACGTGGTCGGCTTCTGGCGTGAGGAGACCATAGCGGGCGTGCACGTGTTCGTGGTGCGCGAGGGCCGGGTGCTCATCGGCAACGAGTTCGTGCTCGACAAGGGCTTGGACGTCCCGCTACCCGAGCTCGTGGAGGGGTTCCTGCTCCGCTACTACGACGAGGCGTCCGACGTGCCTCCGGAGATCCTGCTGCCCGAGCCGCCGACCGACCCCGAGACCGTCGAGGAGTGGCTCGCCGGGTGCCGCGGCGGCCGCGTGGCCCTGCGCGTTCCCAAGCGCGGCGAGAAGCGCGAGCTGCTCGAGCTGGCCACCACGAATGCCCGGCATACGCTCCAGCGCTTCCGGGTGCGCACCCGCTACGACGAGGAGCGGCTGAACACGGCCCTCATGCAGGTCGAAAGCGCGCTGGCGTTGTCGGCGCCGCCGCTACGCATCGAGTGCTACGACATCTCCACGCTGCACGGGCGTTCGTCTGTGGGCTCGATGGTCGTGTTCACGAACGGGCGGCCGGACCCGGCCGGCTATAGGCGCTTCCGCGTGCGAATGCCGTCCGAGTCGGCCAACGATGTGGCGATGATGGCCGAGGTTCTGCGCCGCCGGTTCGCACCGGATCGCCTAGCGGACGGACGCTTCGGCGCCCGACCCGACCTGGTGGTGGTGGATGGCGGCAAGCCGCAGCTCGGCGCAGCGCGCAAGGCGCTCGCGGATGTGGGCGCGGGCGACATTCCCGTAGTGGCGCTCGCGAAGCGCGAGGAGGAGCTGTGGGTGCCCGAGTGGGACGAGCCGGTCGTGCTTCCCGCGGGATCGGCGTCCCTGTACCTGGTCAAGCGCATCCGCGACGAGGCGCACAGGTTCGCGATCACGTATCACCGCGAGCTGCGCTCCAAGGCGATGACCGCGTCGATCCTCGACGAGATCCCCGGCATCGGGCCGACTCGCAAGAAGGCCCTGCTCAAGGAGTTCGGTTCGATCAAGCGTTTGCGCGAGGCGACGGTGGAGCAGATCGCAGCAGTGCGGGGCATCCCCTTCGAGGTGGCCGAAGAGGTCGCTGAGGTACTCACCGAGCTGCCTCGGCGTCCCGATACGCCCGCCGACTAGACTCCGGCGCTGTCGCAGCGCGCTGATATACTGAGTCCGCCGGCCGGACACCTGACGACTTGCCTAGGAGTGACGATGAAACTCGTGGTCAGACTGCTCATCTCCGCTGCCGTGATCTTCGGCGTGGCGTACCTGTCCGACGGCTCGTTGCTGGTGGTCGACGGGTGGGTGGCTGCTGCCTTGGCGGCGGTGGTGCTCGGCGTGGTCAACGCGATCATCAGGCCGGTCGTGAAGCTGTTCTCTCTGCCGATCACGATCCTTACGCTGGGTCTGTTCTCCCTGGTCATCAACGCGTTCATGCTGTACCTGGCCGCCTGGGTCGTTCCCGGGGTGGATACCACCGGCTTCCTGATGACGGTGCTGGCCGCTCTAATCATCTCCGTGGTCACCACCGTTGCCTTCAAGATCGTGGATCGTGACTAGAGGAGTTGCCATGCCCAGCGACCCAGAGGCTTCCGAGAAGGAACGCGACCCCATGACAGAAGCGGCGCCACCGGTACCCGAGACCAACCCGGAGCTGGTGATCATTACCGGCATGTCCGGCGCCGGCCGTTCCGAGGCGATCCACACCTTCGAGGACCTTGGCTACTTCTGCATCGACAACCTGCCACCGTCGTTCATTCGCCAGCTGGTCGATCTGACCGCGCTGCCCGGCAACCGCATCCGGCGCATCGCGATCGTGTGCGACATACGCGGGCAGGCGTTCTTCGAGCAGCTTGCCGGCGAACTCAAACGGCTCGAAGACGCCGGGATCCCGTTCCACCTGCTCTTCCTCGAGGCCGACGACGACGCGCTCGTCCGGCGCTTCAAGGAGACCCGGCGCATGCACCCCCTTGCCGAGGAGGCCGGCGGTGTCGCCGAGGCCATCCATGCCGAACGTGAAGCACTCTCCTCGATCCGGGGACGGGCTGACCTGATCATCGACACGAGCGAGCTCAAGCCCCGCGAGCTCCGTCGGCAGATCAAGGACCGCCTCTTCTCCGAGAGCCTCGCATCTTCACTGCTCGTCACGGTGACCTCGTTCGGCTTCAAGTACGGCCTTCCGATCGACGCCGACATCGTCATGGACGTGCGCTTCTTGCCTAACCCGTACTACCTTCCCGAGCTTCGCGACCATACCGGACTCGAGCAGGCGGTCGAGGACTACGTGATGGGCCGCGAGGAGACGGCACAGTTCCTGGAGAAATGGGAGTCGTTGCTCGCCACGCTGCTTCCCGGCTACCTCATGGAGGGCAAGTCTCACCTTGCGATCGGCATGGGGTGTACGGGTGGCATGCACCGCAGCGTTGTACTTGCCGAGGAAACAGCCCAGTACCTGCGACAGCTGGGCTACCAAGTCACCGTCGGCCATCGCGACATCGGTCGCGACCGGGAGCGGCAGTGACGGGCGCTGGGCGGCGTGCCGTCGCGGTCGGTGGCGGCACTGGACTGCCGGTCGTGCTGCGCTGCCTGCTCGAGCAGGGGTTCGAGACTTCGGCAGTCGTGACAATGGCCGACGACGGGGGTTCGACCGGTGTGCTGCGACGCGACTTCGGCATGTCCCCGCCCGGCGACGTCCGCAACTGCATCGTGGCGATGTCGGACCCCGACTCAGCCCTGCCCGCACTGTTCCAGTACCGTTTCAGCGACGGCGAGGGGCTCGCGGGACACTCCCTCGGCAATCTGGTGCTCGCGGCGCTCGCCGACATGGAAGGCGACTTCGTGCGCGCGATCCGCTCTGCCGAGCGGCTGCTCGGCTCGCGAGGACACGTGCACCCCGTGACGCTCGAGGACGTGCATCTGACCGCTCTCGACGCCGAGGGGACTCCGATCCGCGGGCAAGCGCGCATCGCTCGGACAGGCCGCGTAGCACGCGTGGACCTGGAGCCGGGCTCACCGTCGGCCTATCCGGTCGCGCTCAAGGCGCTGCGGGATGCTGACGCCATCGTTGTAGGTCCAGGGAGCCTGTTCACGAGCCTGATCCCGAATTTCCTGGTCGAGGGCGTGGTCGACGCGGTGGCATCGTCGGCGGCGACCAAGGTCTACGTGTGCAATGTGGCGAACCAGCGCGGCGAGACGGCCGGCATGGACGCCGCAGACCATGTGGCCGCGCTTGTCGATCACGGGATGCGCGAGGCGCTGGACATAGTGCTCGTGAACCAGAGCCCCGACGAGCCGCGCGTGGAGGCGGGTTCCCGGGCCTCGGCGGAAGTATCGGCCACCGAACACAGACCTGCGCCGCCCGGACGCGTGTGCGATGATGAGGGCGAGCAGCCCGAACCCGTCGCCGTCGACGAATCGGTGCGAGCTCGGATCGAGGGCTTCGGTCTTCGGGTGGTCGCAGCGGACGTCGTGGATCCTTCATGTCTTACGCGACACGATCCGCTCAGCTTGTGTCGGGCACTCAGTGAGGTCCTGTAGCGATGTCGTTCACCGCCGAAGTCAAAGAGGAACTCTCTCGCGTCGAGCCCAAACGGCAGTGCTGCCTCAAGGCGGAGCTTGCCGCGCTCGTGCGGGTGGAAGGCACGCTGCACCTGACGGGTCGGGAGCTGTTCCGCGTGGAGATCGCCACGGAGACCGCTCCGGTGGCCCGCAAGACGATCAAACTGCTCCACGGGCTGTACGAACTCAAGACCGAGCTCACCGTCAGGCGCTCGGTACTCCACAAGACGAACAACTACCTGATCACGGTCCCCAGCCAGCCGCGTCTGCCCAAGGCGCTGAGCGAGTTGGGCATCCTGGACCAGGACATGAACCTCACCTACGGGATCGAGCCGCGGGTGGTCAAGCGTGACTGCTGTGCCATCGCGTACCTGCGGGGGGCGTTCCTCGGCGGAGGGTTCGTGGCGGACCCGCACGGCGACTTCCACTTCGAGCTCACCGCCGAGTCAGAGCAAATGGCCGAAGACCTCGCCGGGCTTATGGCGCGCTTCGGCATCATCGGCAAGGTCACTCGGCGGCGGGGACTTTACACCGTGTATCTCAAGGGCGCCGAGCCCATCGTCACATTCCTGGCGCTTGTGGGCGCCCACCGTGCGCTCCTTCGGACCGAAGACGTGCGCATCATCAAGTCGATGCGCAACGACGTGAACCGGCTGGTCAACGCGGAGACGGCCAATCTCGCCAAGACCGCAGACGCCGCGGCGTCGCAGATCGAGGCCATCCAGTTCATCGCGGACACCCGAGGGCTGGCGAGTCTGCCGCCGGCACTCAGGGAGTTCGCGGAGCTTCGCCTGGCTAATCCGGATGTGAGCCTGCGGGAGCTCGGCGAGCTTGCCGACCCTCCGCTGTCGAAATCGGCGATATATCATAGGGTCCGCCGCATCGAGGAGATGGCACGCGGCCAGACGGGGGAGGAAGTCTAGAGACACCCTTTTCTTGAGGGCTGTGCGTGGGAAGTCGGACATGCGTGGCGCCTGGGCGCACGCGCAACGGAGGAGGTAGTCGAGAGTGGCGATCAAGGTAGGCATCAACGGATTCGGACGGATCGGCCGTTTGGCATTCCGCGCGAGCGAGACCGACCCGGATGTCGAGGTCGTGGCGGTCAACGATCTCACCGACGCGAAGACGCTCGCTCATCTGCTCAAGTACGACTCTGTGCACGGCAAGTTCGCCGAGGACGTGGTCGTCGGCGACGACGGCTTCTCGGTCGGCGGCCGCTTCATCAGGGTACTGGCCGAGCGTGACCCCGCCGCTTTGCCGTGGAAGGACCTGGGTGTCGACGTGGTCATCGAGTCGACGGGCATCTTCACCGATGCCACGAAGGCTGCGGCACATCGCACCGCGGGCGCCAAGAAGGTCATCATATCCGCGCCCGCGAAGAACGAGGACCTGACCGTCGTGATCGGCGTGAACGACAAGGAGTACGACCCGTCTTCGCACCACATCATCAGCAACGCATCGTGTACTACGAACTGCCTTGCCCCGTTTGCGAAGGTCCTGCGCGACAACTTCGGCCTCAAGCAGGGCTTCATGAACACGATCCACAGCTACACGAACGACCAGAACATTCTCGACCTGCCGCACAAAGACCTGCGCCGTGCGCGTGCTGCGGCAATGTCGATCATCCCCACGTCGACCGGCGCCGCCAAGGCCATTGGGCTGGTCATGCCCGACATGAAGGGCAAGCTCGACGGCATGTCTATGCGCGTGCCCACCCCGGACGGCTCTGCCGTCGACCTCGTTGCGGAGCTCGAGACCGACGTGACTGCCGAGGACATCAATTCGGCGATGAAGTCGGCCGCCGAGGGTCCCATGAAGGGCATCCTGGAGTACTGCACTGACCCCATCGTCTCCGTGGACATCGTCGGCAATCCTGCGTCCTCGATCTTCGACGCCGAGCAGACGATGGTGATGGGCGGTACGGGCCGGTTCGTGAAGTGCATCTCGTGGTACGACAACGAGTGGGGCTACTCGAACCGGGTCAAGGACCTCGTGAAGATCGTGATGGCCTAGCGCCGCCCAGCCGACAGCGCAAGGAGCATCCCATGTTCGACAAGCTGACCGTCCGCGATGCGGACGTCCGTGGAAAGCGCGTGCTCGTTCGGGTCGACTTCAACGTGCCGCTGTCCGAGGGTTCGGTCGTCGACGACACACGCGTGCGCGCGGCGCTTCCCACGTTGCGCTACCTCGTGGACCACGGCGCGCGAGTGATCATCGTGAGCCACCTCGGCCGCCCGAAGGGCGAGCCGGACCCGCAGTACTCCTTGCGGCCGGTGCGTCGGGTGCTGGCGCGTCTGCTTGGCAGAAACGTGCACTTCGTGGACTCGGTGGTCGGGCCCGATGTCACAGAAGCGGTCGAGCGAATGGTCGACGGCGAACTCGTGATGCTCGAGAACGTACGCTTCGAACCGGGCGAGAAAGCCAACGATCCCGAATTCGCCAAACAGCTCGCGTCACTGGCTGAGATCTACGTCAACGACGCGTTCGGCGCTGCGCACCGAGCACATGCCTCGACTGCCGGTGTGGCGGACTACCTGCCGGCTTACGCAGGCATGCTGCTCGCGCGCGAGGTAGAGACGCTCACCGACATGCTCGCCAATCCGGACCGCCCGTTCGTCGCGCTTCTGGGCGGCTCGAAGGTCTCGGACAAGTTCGGGGTGATAGGCAGACTACTCGACGTTGTGGACACCCTCATGATCGGCGGCGGCATGTGCTTCACACTGCTCGTGGCCATGGGCCTCGAGGTGGGCCGCTCGCTTGTGGAGGAAGAGTGGGTGGAACCCGCCAAAGAGATGCTCGAGAAGGCGTCCAAGGTTGGCGTGGAGCTGATGCTGCCCGTGGACTTCGTGGTCGCCGACGCGATCGTCGAAGATGCCGAGACCAAGGTCGTCGGTCGGGAGGAGATTCCCGCCGACATGATGGGACTCGACATAGGGCCCACCAGCGTCGAGCTGTTCAAGGGCGTGATCTCCTCGGCCAAGACGGTCTTCTGGAACGGGCCGATGGGCGTGTTCGAGATGACGCCGTTTGAGAAGGGCACTCGCGAAGTCGCCGGCGCGGTCGCGCGCAACAATCGCGCCGTGTCGGTCGTTGGCGGGGGAGATTCCGTCTCCGCGCTGCGCAAGTTCGACTTGGAGGAGCGCATCACCTTCGTCTCGACCGGTGGTGGCGCTTCCATGAAACTGTTGGAGGGCTCGGAACTGCCGGGTCTTGAGGCGTTGACCGACCGCACGTAGCCGCTCGCAGCACTGCACCCAGGCGCAAGGAGGATGCGAGATGTCGCGCAAGGCAATGATCGCGGGGAACTGGAAGATGTACACCACGCCCGGAGAGGGCGCGATCCTCGGCCAGGACTTGGAGGAGCGCGTCTCGAGCATGTGGGACCGGGTGGAGGTCGTCGTGTGCCCGCCGTTCACGGGCCTGAAGTCGATGTCAACACTCATCGAGCTCGACAAGCTGCAGTTCGGCCTTGGCGCGCAGAACGTGCACTGGGCCGAGGAAGGCGCGTACACAGGCGAGATCTCTACGCGCATGCTTGTCGATCTGAGGTGCGACTACGTGATCGTCGGGCACTCGGAGCGCCGCGAGATGTTCGGCGAGACCGACGACACCGTGAACAAGAAGGTCAAAGCCATCTTCGCGGCGGGCATGGTCCCGATCATGTGCGTGGGCGAGTCTCTCGCCACCAAGGAGGCCGAGCAGACCGACACGTTCGTCCGCGACCAGGTCCGTGCGGGTGTCGAGGGTATCTCCGCCCAGGAAGCTGCCCGGCTTGTGATCGCGTACGAACCGATTTGGGCGATCGGTACCGGCCGGACTCCCACACCCGAGGGGGCGAACGATGTGTGCCGCTCGATCCGGGCCACCGTCGGTGCGATGTTCGGTCCTGATGCGGCCACAACCCTGCGTGTGCTGTACGGCGGATCGGTCAAGCCCGAGAACGCGCGAATGTTCCTCGCCGAGCCCGACATCGACGGCGCGTTGGTAGGCGGCGCCTCGCTCGACGCCGACTCGTTCACCGGCATCGTGCGCGCGGCTCTCTGACCCATGCTCAGGAACCTCCCCGCTGCGCTGATCATCATGGACGGTTTCGGCTGTGCGCCGGCGGGACCTGACAACGCGATCTCGGTGGCCGACACCCCGAACCTCGATGCGCTGTTCGCCGAGAACCCTACCGGGTGCCTGTGCGCGTCGGGTCTGGCGGTGGGCCTGCCGGAGGGTCAGATGGGCAATTCGGAGGTCGGCCACCTGAACATCGGCGCCGGCCGGGTCGTGTACCAAGAGCTCACCCGTATCTCGCAAGCGATCGAGGACGGGTCGATCCGGGACAACCCGGTGCTTGCCGAGGCGATCGACGCTGCGATCGCCGGCAGAAGCGCGGTCCATTTCATGGGGCTGCTCTCCGACGGCGGAGTGCACAGCCACCAAGAACACCTGTACGCGCTCGTGCGAATGGCCGCAGACCGCGGGGCCACACAGGTCTTCATCCATGCGTTCCTCGACGGGCGCGATGTCCCTCCGACCTCCGGCGCGGGGTTCATCGAAGCGCTCGAAGCACAGCTGAAGGCCATCGGAGTGGGGCGCATCGCGACGGTGATGGGGCGCTACTACGCGATGGACCGCGACAACCGGTGGGAGCGCGTCGAGAAGGCGTGGCGAGCGATGGTGCTCGGCGAAGGCGCACCCGCCAACGATGCGGCAAAGGCGGTTCGAGCCAGCTACGAACAGGACGTGACCGACGAGTTCGTGATGCCGGTGGTCGTCCAGTCCGACGGGGCCCCTGTCGCGACCGTGTTGGACGGGAGCGCGCTCGTCTTCTTCAACTTCCGACCGGACCGCGCCCGGGAGATCACGCGGGCGTTCGTCGATCCGGGTTTCGACCGCTTCGAACGGCCGAAAGTCCCGTCGACCCACTTCGTGTGCCTCACCGCGTACGACCCCACGATCCCAGCGCCCGTGGCGTTTCCGAAGGAGTTCCCGCGAAACGTCCTGGCCGACGTGTTGGCCGCCGCCGGTCTTCGGCAACTGCATATCGCCGAGACGGAGAAGTACGCGCACGTGACGTTCTTCCTCAACGGTGGAGTCGAAACGCCGAAGAGCGGCGAGGAGCGCGTGCTCGTCCCGAGTCCGCGCGTGCCCACGTACGACATGCAGCCCGAAATGAGTGCCCCGGAGGTCACGGACCGGCTCGTCGACGCGATCGAACAGGACCGAGCCGAGGTGTACATGGTCAACTACGCGAACTGCGACATGGTGGGGCACACGGGAATCATGGAAGCTGCTGTCGCTGCGTGCGAGGCGGTCGACAGCGGGGTGGGTCGCGTTGCCCGGGCGATTCAGGCCAAAGGCGGCGTCCTCGTGATCACCGCCGATCACGGCAACGCCGAGCACATGCGCGAGGACGACGGCTCCCCGTTCACGGCGCACACCGCAGCCGATGTGCCGCTGTGCATCGTCGCACCGGGCGTCACAGGGATAGCGGAGGGCGGCATCTTGGCCGATATCGCCCCCACACTCTTGGACCTGATCGGGCTCGACGCTCCCGACGAGTGGACGGGCCGTTCGCTCCTGCTATACTAGTGCGTCGATTCGCATGAAGACGGGGGTCGGCCAGACCCCGCCCAAGGAGACGACAGTGAGCAATCTCGTGCCTGATGTGTTGATCTACTTGATACTTGTCGTCCACGTTGCCGCCTCGATGGGACTCGTGGTCTTCATCCTCCTGCACTCCGGCAAGGGGACGGGAGTATCGTCCATGTTCAGTGGCGTGATGCCGACGACCTCGTCGGGCACCGGCATCATCGAGAAGAATCTTGACCGCATCACCATAGTGCTCGCCGCGGTGTTCTCGGTGACCACCTTGCTGCTCATGATTCTGTATCAACCCGGCGGCTAGAACCCGGCACTTCATACGCTGCTATGCATCACGGGCCACTGCCTATTCGGCGGTGGCCCTAACGCTGCACTACGGGCGTTTGCGGGGTTGCCATCCTATACAAACAAGAGGAAACTAGTGCAGGTCAGGGGAGGCGCCATCACACTGCTGAAGTGCTATCGCCGCTGCTTGCGGGCGCCTCTGTGTGCGGGCAGTTGGCTGTTGTAGACCGGAGGGAGGGTGCGCTTTGTCAGACAAGTTCCGCAAGGTGGTTGTTGGTGTGCTGAGCCTTGCACTGGTCCTCACCATGGTGGGGTCGTTCGGATGTGCCACGGACGGTGACACCGGCGGAGAGGGCGATGGCGACGGGAGCGACGTCCAGATGGGCGGGACGTTCCAGTTCTACATCGCCGAGCCGGCGTTCATCGACCCGGTGAACCTTCAGGAGTCCGAGGGTACGCAAGTAGGCCAGTCTGTCTTCGACAGCTTGGTCACCTTCGACTACGTGACATCCGAGATCGCACCGGCCGCAGCTGAGAGCTGGGAGTCGAACGAGGACGCCACGGTGTGGACGTTCAATCTGGCGGACGCGACGTTCCACAACGGTGACCCCGTCACCGCTGAAGACTTCAAGTTCGCCTGGGAGCGCATCTGCAACCCCGAAAACGAGTCGGAGATCTCCTACCACCTGGGTGCCGTCGTTGGTTTTGACGAGATGCAGGCCGGAGAGGCCGACGAGCTCGAGGGTGTCGTCGCTGTCGACGAGAAGACCCTCGAGGTGACCCTGCAGTACCCGTTTGCAGACTTCGAGTACGTGGTCGGACACCCGGCTCTCGCGCCGGTGCCGGCTGACGCAGTCGAGAACGGCGTCGAGGTCGATGGAGAGACGGTCGACTTCGGCGACATGCCGATCGGCAACGGCCCGTTCATGATGAGCGAGCCGTGGGCTCACGACCAGTACATCAAGGTCGAGAAGTATGCCGACTACTACGGCACCGAGCCGAACATCGATGGCGTGGACTTCATGATCCTTGCCGACCAGGACACCGCGTACCTTGAGTTCCAGGCGGGCAACATGGACTTCGTGCCGATCCCGACCGGTCAGATCGACGCGGCTGTCGCCGAGTACGGCGAGAGCCCCGACGGCTACACCGTCAACCCGGGCGAGCAGGTTTCTCTGGGCGCCGAGCTGGCGACCTACTACCTGCTCATGAACAACACGGACGAGGTCCTCTCGGACCCGATCGTGCGCCAGGCACTCTCGCTGGCCATCAACCGCGAGCAGATCGTGGAGAAGGTCTTCGAGGGTACTCGCATCCCGGCCACCGGAGTCGTACCTCCGGGCATCGTCGGGTTCCAGGAAGATGCCTTCCCGTACGCGAAGTATGACGTCGAGGAAGCTAAGGCCAAGCTCGAAGAGGCCGGCTATCCCGAGGGCGAAGGTCTTCCCGTCATCAATCTCGAGTACAACACCGGTTCAGGTCACGAGGACATCCTCGCGCTGGTCAAGAGCGATTTGGAGGCCGTCGGCATCCAGTCCGAGCTGGTCGGAACCGAGTGGGCCCAGTATCTCGACAAGCTGACGGAGGCCACGTACCAGGTCGGTCGTCTCGGCTGGATTGCCGACTACCCGATCATGGACAACTTCCTGTACCCGCTGTTCCTGACCGACAGTGCCGACAACTACGCGCTGTACTCGAATCCCGATGTGGATGAGCTGCTCACGGAGGCTCGTCAGACGACCGACGATGACGAGCGTGTTGCGATGTACCAAGAAGCCGAGCAGATGATCGGTGAAGACGCCCCGGTCATCCCCATCGTCTTCTACCGTCACACGCGTGTTGCGTCCGACCGCGTGATGGACGGCGTCTTCAGCCCGAACGGCCTGTTCAACTTCGACCAGGTCTGGCTAGCACAGGACGGTGCTTCCGAGGAGTAGGAAGCATTCTTCCGCATTGAAGCAGTATGCCGGGACGCCCGTGGGCGTCCCGGCATACTGCTTGCACCATGTCGGCGGTACCCGTTTCGAGCGACTAGGTCCATCGCATGCTCAAGTACATCTTGCGTCGCGTTCTCCAGATGATCCCGGTGTTCCTCGGCGTCACAATGTTGTTGTTCATCTTGCGCGCGCCTGGCGTGTTGCCGGGCGACCCGGTGCGCATGATCACCGGAGATCGCGCCATAAGCGATGCGCTATACCAGCAGGTTGTCGAGGAGAACGCGCTGGATCAACCGCTGTGGAAGCAGTACACGATCTATCTCGGGAACCTCTTGCAGGGCGACTTGGGCAGGTCGTTCCAGAAGAGCCGTAACGTGACAGAGATCTTCGCCGACAAGTTTCCGAATACGCTCAGGCTCGCTATCGCCGCGATCATCATCGAGATCTTCATCGGAGTGGGCGCGGGTTTGATATCGGCCCTCCGAAGATATTCGTTCTCGGATGTCTTCGTGACGCTGACCACGTCAGTCCTCGTGTCCGTGCCTGTCTTCTGGCTGGGCATGCTCTTACAGATGCTGTTCGGCATCAAGATGAAGGAATGGACCGGCGGGACATTCTTCCTGCCGATCTCACAGATGTCGTCGAACCAGTTCCCTGACTGGGTGCATCTGATTTTGCCTGCGTTCACGCTTGCGTCGGTGTCCTCGGCGTATGTGGCACGCATCATGCGCAGCCAGATGCTCGAGGTGATGGGGCAGGACTACATCCGCACTGCGCAGGCCAAGGGCCTGACCGCGGCAGGGGTGACCCGCAAACACGCGCTCAAGAACGCTCTGATACCCGTCGTGACGTTCGTGGGAATCGACTTCGGCGTGATGATGAGTGGCGCGATCCTCACGGAAACGATCTTCTCCTGGCCGGGGGTGGGCCGAGAGATCTTCCTTGCCATCGGGCAGCGTGACTGGCCGGTCGTGATGGGCGGGGTGATCATCATCGTTATCGCGGTGATGGCCATCAACCTGCTGATCGACATCAGTTATGCGTTCCTCGATCCCCGGATCAGATACGGAGGTGCGGCGGAATGACCGATCGCGATCCACATCAGCCGCATCACGACGCTCACCAGCCCCACCGGCACGATGAGAATCCTGTCACGCGCACCGGTGATCTCGAGGACGCGGGGGGGCATGCCGTCAAAGACGTTGGCTCGATGGGTCCGGTGCCGCCTCCTTCGGACGGCGAGTTCGCCGAGGCGGGAGAGGGTGCGACCCGCACGCTGTGGGGTGACGCGTGGTTCCGGCTTAGGCGCAACAAGCTCGCGATCATCGGCCTGATATGGCTTGTGTTCGTGGTGCTGGTTGTGGCGAGCGCGGACCTTTGGGTGCCCAAGTACTTCGCCACCCCGTATGAGCCGGCGTTCTCCACACTGGAGCCGCCGAACCTCGAGCACCCGTTCGGCACCGACAAGCTCGGGAGGGACGTGTTCAGCCGAGTAGTGTACGGCGGCAGGATCTCTCTGGTCATCGGCATCGTCGCCGTGAGCATATCGCTGTTCATCGGGTTGATCATGGGAGCGCTGTCCGGCTACTACAGCGGTTTGCCCGACACGCTTATCATGCGATTGGCCGACGTGTTCTTCGCGTTCCCGTACATCTTGTTCGCGATCGCGCTCATGGCCGTGTTCAGATCGAGCGGCTCGGAGTTCGGGAACAGCTTCTGGCCGGTGTTCATCGCGATCGGTATCCTCGGCTGGCCATCGATCGCGCGCGTGTTCCGCTCGTCGATACTGTCGGTCAAGGAGAACGAGTACATCGACGCCGCGCGTGCGATGGGCGCGGGCGACCTGCGCATCATGAGCCGCCACATCATGCCCAACGCGATCGCCCCGATCATCGTGTACGGCACGATGAGCATCGGCGGCGCCATCCTGTCCGAGGCGGCACTGTCGTTCCTGGGCATGGGCGTCCAGCCGCCGGAGCCGAGCTGGGGCCTGATGCTTTCCGAAGCCAAGTCGCTCATGTTCGCTGCGCCGTGGCTCACCATATGGCCGGGGTTCGCGATTCTCACGACCGTGTTGTCGTTCGTGCTCATGGGTGACGGGATGCGCGACGCGCTCGATGTGAAGATGAAGGACTGAGCCGATGGCGCTGCTCGAAGTAAGCAACCTCAAGACGCACTTCTTCACCCGCGACGGCGTGGTCAAGGCCGTTGACGGCGTCACGTTCTCGCTGGAGAAGGGCAAGACGCTGGCCGTCGTAGGCGAGTCGGGGTCCGGGAAGTCCGTGACCGCGCTTTCGTTGATGCGGCTGATCCCAGATCCCCCCGGCAAGATCGTCGAGGGCGAGATCCTCTTCAAGGACAAGGACGTCCTCGAGATGAACGACTCCGCGGTCCGCGCCATGCGGGGCAACGAGATCGCGATGATATTCCAGGACCCGATGACCTCGCTCAACCCGGTGTACCGGGTCGGGCGGCAGATCGGCGAGTCGGTGCGCCTGCACAGGGGCGCGTCGAAGAAGGAGGCCTTGGACCGGGCGGTAGAGCTGCTGGACATGGTGGGAATCCCGAACCCGCGCGACCGGGCGCACGACTACCCACACCAGTTCTCCGGCGGCATGCGGCAGCGGGCAATGATCGCTATGGCGCTCTCGTGCGATCCCGACATCCTGATCGCCGACGAGCCGACGACTGCGCTCGACGTGACGATCCAGGCGCAGATCCTGGACCTGATGATCGAGCTGCAGGACCGGACCGGCGCGTCCATCATAATGATCACCCACGACCTGGGTGTGGTCGCCGACATGTCCGACGATGTCATGGTCATGTACGGCGGCAAGCAGGTCGAGTACGGCACGGCCGATCAGGTCTTCTACCAGCCGAAGCACCCGTACACGTGGGGGTTGCTCGACAGTCTTCCTCGGCACGATGTGGACGAGAAGGGCGAGTTGTGCCCGATAACGGGACAACCGCCGAGCATGATCAACATCCCTTCGGGGTGCGCGTTCCACCCACGGTGTCCGTACGCTCAAGGGGTCTGCCGCGTCGAGGTCCCTGCGCTGCGCAGCATCGACGGGAAGCACACGGCAGCGTGCCATTTCGCCGGTGATCCCGGTTTCGAACGCGGTGAAGCTGAGTGCGCGGGGGTGAGCGCGTAGATGAGTGAGCTGCTCAAGGTCACCGACCTGCACAAGCATTTCCCGGTCGACCAGGGGTTGCTGTCGTCGCGCATCGGCAAGAAGGTGTATGCCGTGGACGGTGTCACGTTCTCCGTGGACGAGGGCGAGACCCTCGGGCTGGTGGGCGAGTCCGGGTGCGGCAAGTCGACCACGGGCCGTTGTGTGATGCGCCTGCTCGAGGCCACGTCGGGCGCGATCGAGTTCGAGGGTACCGACGTGCTCAAGCTTCGCGGCAAGGCGCTCAAGGAGTACCGGCGGCACGTCCAGATCATCTTCCAGGACCCGTATGCGTCCCTGAACCCGCGCATGACCATCGGTGAGATCGTGAGCGAGCCGATGGTGGTGCACGCGGCTGGTACGAACGGTGAGCGGAAGGCCAGAGTACAGGAACTGCTCGAGGTCGTGGGCTTGAACCCGGAGCACGTCAATCGTTACCCTCACGAGTTCTCCGGTGGGCAACGGCAGCGCATCGGCATCGCTCGTGCACTCGCGTTGCAGCCGCGGCTGATCGTGTGCGACGAGCCCGTCTCTGCGCTAGACGTCTCGATTCAAGCCCAGGTCATAAACCTACTCGACAAGCTGCAAGACGAGTTCAATCTCACGTATCTGTTCATCGCGCATGACTTGTCGGTGGTCAGACACATCTCCGACCACGTCGCGGTCATGTACCTGGGCAAGATCGTGGAGACCGGTGATTGGAAGGGGCTCTACGACGCGCCGCATCACCCGTACACGCAATCATTGCTGTCCGCGGTGCCCGTGCCTGATCCCGCGAAGCAAAAGCAACGGCAGCGGATCATCCTTGAGGGCGACGTTCCCTCGCCGATCGACCCGCCCACGGGTTGTCGCTTCCACACACGCTGCCCGATCGCGCAGTTCCCCAAGTGCCGCGACGAGGAGCCCGAGCTGCGCGAGATCGCGCCGGGCCACCGCGCTGCGTGCCACTTCGCCGCCCCGTTCCCGATCAAGGGGACGCACATGCACCACGGCGGCCTGGAGCCAGGTGCCGAGGAGCCGACCGGATAGTCGGGTTCATCGTTGCCGCTCTTCCACGGTGATTGGGTACCTGTAACGGGGACGGCTGACGATTTGGGGAGGTGCCCGGTGCACGTCGAAGTCATCGACAAGATGTCCGATTTGGTCACGGCGGCGTTCGGTTTGGTTGCCGCATTGGCCTGGAACAGCGCGATCCAAGCGGTATTTGCCGAAGCGTTCGGCGAAGCATCCACGATCGGGCCGCTGCTCGGATACGCGGTCCTGGTGACAGTGCTGGCGGTGATCGCGACGGTGATGATGGGGCGCGCCGCGCAGCGCGCCAAAGACTTGCTTCCACCCGTCGAGGTGGAGGCCGTGGGCGGGCAATCGCCGGGCTAGGCAGCCCCGAATCGGACTGCTATACTGCGTCTTTGTCGCGCCAGCGACCACACTATGTCCGAGTGGCGGAATGGCAGACGCGCTAGGTTGAGGGCCTAGTGTCCTTAGGGACGTGCGAGTTCAACTCTCGCCTCGGACACCATGCATGTGACGGCGGCTTTCCCCGCGAGGGGAGGGCCGCCTGCGTGTTCATCCCGAGCGGCTGCGCTGCGTCAACCCAACGTGCTCGATCGCCACGATCGCGATGTCGTCGCCAGGGTTGCCCCCAGCGTGCCCTTCGGCGCCGCGTATCAACGCGTCCACGATCTCGTGGGGACCGGCGCCGTCGAGGTCGTCGAGCACCCTGTGGACTCGTGACTCGCCGAACAGGTCCGAACCCTTGCGCGCGTCGAGCAGACCGTCGCTGAACACTATGATCTGGTCCCCGGGCTCTGCCTCGAAGGCGTAGTCGCGGAACTGCTCGTCGGGGAAGAGTCCGAGGGGAGGGTTGCGGAAGGGCGGTTCGTCGTACCGGGAATCGCTTCGGCACACTATGGGTGCGGGGTGGCCGGCGCAGCCCACGAGCACGGAGCCGGTAGCGACATCGATCGTGCCCACGACCGCGGTGATGAAGCGGCCATCAGCGATCTGCTCGGCGATTACGCGGTTGGCGGCGGTCAGGATCGCCGAGGGCCGCGAGTCGCGATACGAGAATGCCCGCAGAGTGCTCTTCGCCATCGCGGTCAACGTAGCGGCTTCGAGCCCCTTACCGGAAACGTCTCCCAACACGAAGACCACGAGCCCTGGCTGCGCTTCGAACACGTCGTAGAAGTCCCCGCCGATGCGCGCGAGGTCTGTGGCGCTCCGATACGCATGCGCAATCTCGAGCCCCGCGATCTTCTGAGGTTTGCCGAGGAGCTCGGTCTGCAGCGTGTCGGCGATCTGACGTTGCGCCTGGTAGAGGCGGGCGTTCTCAATCGACACGGTGAGCATCGCCGCGAGCTTGCGCGCGAAGTCCATCTCCTCTTCGCTGAAGCGGTGGCGTTCTCGGTGGTAGTTGATGTAGAAGGCGCCGATGTCCTCTTCCCTGAATTGGAGTGGTATGACCAGCACTGACGCGATCTCGAAGCGACGCATCACCGAGGCGTTCACGCGCGGGTCCTCATACGAGTCCTCGATCGCCACGGGGTCCCCGAGCTTGGAGGCTTTCACTGCGTGAGGGAGTTGTTCGTCGGTATAGCGCTCACCAGCGATTCGGGTGGGGAAGTTCCAGGTGAACCTGGGCACCCAGCGGTCGCCGTCCCGAAGCACGATGGTCGCGCTGTCTGCGCTGAGTGCGGTGGACGCTTGCTCCACGATGCTCGCCATGATCTCGTCGACATCGAGAGACGACAGGGCCGTGCGGTCGATGTCTGCCAGTGCCCTGTTCAGGTCGCGGGAGGCGCGCAGCCGCTCCTCGGCATCTTTTCGCGTCGTGATGTCTTCGACGATCTCGACGTAGTACCGGGGATCGCCCGTCGGACCCCGCACGATGGCGCGTGAAGCCGTCACCCACACGAGCGAGCCGTCGGCGCGGACCAAACGCTTCTCAACCACGTAGTCGTTTATGTCGCCGGCCGCGATGTGGTCCATGAGCGCACGCTCTTCGGCCTGGTCGGCCTCGTAGGTGAGATCGAGTGGCCGCATGGCTTGGAGCTCGTCGGCAGGGAAGCCGGTGATCTCTGTGAGGCGGTCGTTGACACGCAGCCAGCGACCGCCGAGCCCCACGTGACCTATGCCGAGCGTGGCCTGCTCGAACGTCGAGCGGAACCTGACCTCGCTCTCACGCAACGCCTCGGCTGTCTCGCTGAGTTCTCGGAACAGCACGCCGTACGGGCGGCGAAGCCCGGTTTCCACGATGGCCCGGTATAGCAGGTAGTAGGTGCCGATACGCAGGATGTGTCCGATTACGTTGGCGGGGCCGAACGGGTCCGTGTACAGCGTGAACGCCAGCTCGGCCACTATGCCGAGGGCTATCGAGCCCGACAACGCGAGCCAGACACCGCGGTCGAAGGCGTCTCGACGCCTCTGCAGCAGCAGCAGACCCGCGAGCATAGCCGCGGCGATCGCGTATTCGCTTGCGATCTTGAACGTGGTCAGACCTTGGCCCTCGATGAACGCATCGGGAAAGACTTGTGTCCGAATCATGCCGAGGAGAACGGTCGCGATCACCGCAAAGGCCCCGAACACGACACGGGGAGAGACCTTTCGGCGTACGTAGAAGGGGGCCACGAGCAAGGCGCTCGCTTGGATGTAACGGGCGGCGAGCCACAGCTGGGTGGGGGTGTTCGCCGTCACGCCGGGGATGACGTTCATGCCGCTGTAGGTCATGGCGTGGACCAAGTCTATGCCCGCAGCGAACAGGTAGGCCACGCCCACGACGATCAAATACCCGTTGGCGATGTAGCGGCGCGCGTTCCATGTCACCATGAAGGCGGCTACCGCCACGGTCACCGCGAACAGCTCGGCGATCATGTGGAAGAACAGCGTCAGTCCGAGGGCATATCGGACCCACAGCAAGACGGCCCAGGCTCCCAGTGTCAGCAGCAAGGGAGGCCAGAGGCGTTTGCTGGTCGTGACGTTGCTGTTCATGTCGCTCCGAGCGCGCGATGCGCATTGTGGCTACGACTGGTGAGTGCGAACATAATCGCACGCTCATGACCTCGTTCTCAAGCGGGTCCGCGGCGAATCGCACGCCTCGCGAGCAGGGCGTCCGGTTCGCTCGTCGCCCTCAGTCCTCAGTGTGTCATCCAGCCTGCACGACTGCGGCGTGTGTGTGTCGGATGTACGATACCTTCACGTCCAAGGAGGCCAAGTGATCGAGTACGCGGAGATACCTATCGGCACGGGAGCACGCGAGCACTGCACGCTATGCTCGCGGACGCCGGTCTCCGACACGTATCGGCCGTCGGCTTCCGTCCTCGGCGACGTACGTGCGATCGTGCAGGGCTGGGGGGACGGTCCCGGTCCAAACGTCTCGTTCTCGGGCGCGGAGCCTTTCAAGCATCCTGAGCTGCCCGCTCTGATATCCGGCAGTATCGAGGCGGGGGTCGCGCGGTTGGGTCTGACTACCGACGGCGTTGCCTTGTGCGCCGGCGACAACGCGGCCGGCTGCATCAGGGCGGGCGTTCGCCACGCCGACATCACGCTTCTGGGCGGCACCGCCGAAACGCACGACCGGCTCGCTGGCAATCCCGGCTCGTTCAATGCAGCGTGCGAGGGCACGAGGTGTCTGCTCCGCGCCTCCCGCGAGATAGGCATTCCGTGCGTCGTGTGCGGACGTACGCGCATATGCCGTCACAATGCCGACGACATGCCGGGGATCGTTCTGGCGTTCGCGGAGGCTGGCGTGAGCACCGTCTCGCTCGAGATCGCCGAGACGGTATCGCTGTCGAAGCGCTGGCCGCTTCTAGAGGCGGCGATCGAGACGGGCATCGTTTACGGCGTGTGGGTGTCGGTCAAGGGTCCAGACCCCAAGGAACTCGGTGAGTATGCGCTGCATACCTGGGCGCCTGTTCGCATCCGGGCCCGAGAGGCGGGTGAGTCGTAGGTGAGTCGTCCCGATCTCGCGGTCGTGCTCCTGGCGATGAACTGGCCCGGCTACCAGTCCTTGGCGCTGGCGTACTTGTCCGGCTACGCGCTTGCTGACCCACGGCTGACCGGCCGTGTCGGCATCATAAACATGGACCTCACGAGCGATATGGACCCGTGGTGGGTGGCTTACCGCGTGTTGCGCAAGGAGCCCGACGTCGTGGGCTTCTCGGCGACGTGCTGGAACGCCAGAGCGCTGTGCGAGGTATGCACCATCATCAAGGCCGCTCGCCCCGACACGTTCATCGTGGCCGGCGGGCCGGAGGTCGGTCCTATCGCCGAGCAGGTGCTGTCGGAGCACCAGCATATCGACGCGGTGGTGCGCGGGGAAGGTGAGGAGACCTTCGCCGAGTTGCTCCACGTGCTTCTGAAGAAGAGGAGCCCGTGGAAGGTCGAGGGCGTCACCGCCCGCAGCGACGGGGAGATCGTCTCGGCCCCAGACCGTCCGCTGATTGCGGATCTGGACTCGATCCCCTCGCCGTACCTGTCCGGCCAGCTGGTCCCCAACCAAAGCACCGCGTACATAGAGACGTACCGCGGTTGCCCGTATCACTGCGGGTACTGCTACGAGGGCAAGGGCTACGACAGAATCAGGCACTTTTCGCCCGAGCGCGTGGCGGCCGACATCGACTTCGTCGCCAACGCGCCCGGCGTGCGCGAGTTCTCTTTCGTCGACCCGGTCTTCAATCTGACCGAGGATGGGACCCGCCGCATCACGGCCATGCTCGAGCCGTATGCGGAGCGGGGCTTGCAGCTTCACACGATCGAGGTCGACATCGAGCGCGTCGACGACGAGCAGGCTGCACTGATGGCGGCGGCTGGTGTGCGTTCCGTTGAGACGGGGCCGCAATCGGTGGGCGCAGCTGCGCTGGAAGCATGCCGGCGCAAGTTCGACCGCGAGCGCTTTGCCGCAGGCGTCGCGGCGCTCAAGCGTCACGGGATCTCGGTGGAGTGCGACCTGATCATCGGCCTTCCGTACGACACCATGGACGACGTGTTGGACGGGCTGCGCTTCTGCCTGGCAGTGGACCCGGGCAAGATACAGCTCTCGTCGCTGCATGTGTTGCCCGGCACGGACCTGTGGCATCGGGCCGAGGAGCTCGGTCTCGTGTACAACCCGCAGCCACCCCACGAGATCATCCGGACCTCCAGCATGGACTTCGCCGAGCTGCGCAGGGCAGAAGTGCTGGGGCAGGCGCTCGCCGGCCACTACCGCGCAAGGGTGAAGTAGGCCGAATCGACGCACACGCACCCGACGCGTAGAATCCCAAGCACCGCGCCCCGGGGACTTGCGACCCGAGGCTTCGACCTGGAGGTTTCGTGGGAGTCTCTCAGCGAGCACAACATATCCGTCCGTTCGTTGTGATGGACGTGGTCGCCAAGGCGAAGGCCATGCAAGATGCCGGCATCGATGTCGTGCGGCTGGAGATCGGCGACCCCGACCTGCCCACGCCCGACGTGGTCAAGCACGCCGCAGAACAGGCCATGCAGCACGGCGACACAGGCTACACCCAGTCGGCCGGACTGCCCGATCTAAGGGTGGCGGTCGCCGCCCACTACGCGGCTGCCTACGGCGTCGCAGTCGATTCGGACAACATCATCGTGACCCAGGGCACCTCACCTGCGATGCTGCTGCTCTTCGGCGCCCTTCTCGATCCGGGCGACGAAGTCATCATCTCCGATCCGTGCTACCCGGCCTACCCCAACTACGTCTCGTTCCTCGGTGGCGTGCCGGTGCCGGTTCCCGTGCGCGCCGAAGAAGCGTTCCGCTTTCGTGCCGAAGAGGTGCGCGCTGCTATCACCCCTCGTACGCGAGCGATCATGATCAACTCGCCGGCGAACCCCATGGGTACGACGCTGCCGCCCGATGACCTCGCCACGCTTGCGCAGATTGCCGAGCAGACCGGTGTCTACATCGCCAGCGACGAGATCTACCACGGCCTGTACTTCGAGGGTCGCGACCGCTCGATCTTGGAGTTCACGGACCGGGCCTTCGTGCTCAACGGCTTCTCGAAGGCCTACGCGATGACCGGGTGGCGGCTCGGCTACCTGATCGCCCCACGCGAGTTCGTGCGTCCCGCGGAGAAGATCCAGCAGAACTTCTTCTTGTGTGCGAACAACTTCGTGCAGGTGGCCGGTACCGTAGCGCTGACACAGGCGCAAGGCGACGTAGCCAGGATGCGTGAGACCTACGACGAGCGCCGTCGCTTCCTGGTGCCGGCCCTGCGCGAGATCGGTCTTCGGGTCGACGCAGAACCGACAGGCGCGTTCTACGTCTTCGCCGATGCGTCGCATTGGGGAGCGGACTCCCTGGCCCTGGTGAACCGCATTCTGGACGAAGCGCATGTCTCGCTGGCGCCGGGAATCGATTTCGGGCCGGGTGGAGAGGGCTTCGTTCGCGTCAGCTACGCGACCTCCATCGAGCAGCTGCGCGAAGGGGTGGCGCGCCTCGCGCAGTGGGCAAACCGCTCGGCCGACCGCTCGTCGGCAGACTAGCTCGACGGACCGCGCCCATGCCCGCTCATCGCGCCGACTTGAAGCGGACCCCCAGGATAGCCGATGATTACATTGTGCCGGGCCGTCGAGGTGTAGGCCCGGCGTTATCGTGCGAGACGGTACGGGTCTTGCTTCGAACAGGCGAGGCGCCGACCGGGCGCACCAAGCGCAACAGAGGAGTAGCGCGCGTGACTGAAGCCACCTGGGGCAAGGCCGATCTGCACATCCACAGCAACCACAGCGATGGGCTCGCTCGCATTCCCGAGATCATGGACTACGTCCAGGAGCACACCGATCTCGATGTCATCGCGATAACCGACCACAACACCATCGACGGAGCACTGTTCGCCAAGTCGCTCGAAGAGATGTACGACTTCGAGGTCGTCGTCGGCGAAGAGGTCTCTTCGCGCTCCGGCCACATCATCGGCCTGTTTCTCGATCGTCACATCCCTGCGGGCCTGTCCGCCGCCGAGACCATCACGCGCATCAACGAGCAGGGCGGCGTGGCGGTCATTCCGCACCCGTTCTCCAACCGCGGCATCTTCGGCCCGTTCGGGCGCAGCACGTTCGGCGCCGGGGTCGGCGAGCTCGCCTTCCACGCTCTGGAGGTCTACAACTCCATGCCGTTTCTGGTGTGGGCGAACAGGGTCGCTGCAAAGATGTTCGCTTTCGGACAGGGCATCGCCGCCACGGGCGGCTCCGACGCGCACGTGCTCAAGGGCATCGGCAAGGGCTACACCGTGTTCCGCGGCACATCCGCAACCGAACTGCGCGCGAGCATCGACAAGCTCGAGACCCGCGCGGAGACCGGTCGCGGCGGCTTGAACGTCGCGTTGCGCTACGCGTTCCGCTTCCCGCAGATCCGCCGCCAGCAGTCGTGGAACTGGGAGCGCTGCAAGGACCGTACGTAGCGGCCGCGCCCACGTCTAGCGCGCGAATTCCTCGGCGGCGCTGTGTATCGCCGCCACCAACGCTTCCGTCACACGAGGGTCGTTGCCCCACGCAGGCAGCGTGGTCACGTAGACGCTCGGTTCCACTCGAGCCTGTCTCACAGCTACCGCGAGGTCGAGCACCGCTGCGATCGACTCGAGCGGGTAGCAGACGGGGGAGACGACGATCCGCTGGCAGCCGATGGCGGCGAGGTGTCGTACCGACTCCGTGACGTCAGGCGTGCGCCACTCCGCCCAGCACAGCCGGATGTTGGGTTCGGGCATCCCCGCGTCGATCAGCATCATCCGGACCCGGTTCGCGAAAGCGTTCTCCTGCACGTCGAACGTGGCGTGCGTGCGCTCCCGGGCCTCGGCCTGTCCGTGCATCACGAGGACCGCGCCGGTCGTGAGAGGGTCCACCAGAAACGTGGCGATACGCTCGGCGACCATGTTTGCCAGCTCGTCTGAAGCCCACAGCGGCGCAGTGTGGGCGACGCGCACGTCGTGAAGCTCGGGTCGCAGGGTGTCAAGCTGGCTTTTCGCGCGGTCGGCCTCGAAGGACTCCGCCACCTCGAGCGAGGCGACCACTACCTCGCGGTAGCCGAGGCCCTGCAGGCGCACCACGGAAGCGGCGAGCATGTCGCTCCCTACGCAGGTCACGAGGTCCACGCGACCGAACCGCTCGGAGTCCAGTACCGCTTCGAGGCGTTCGCAGATCGCCCGGGCCTGCCCTGCCGCGTTGCTGCGGCCCCCAACCGCCCGGTAGCGCGCCTTCTGCGCAGCGTACAGGAACGGAGTGACGCCCACCGTCGCCTCGGGTAGGCCTGCCGAGGACAGGTCGCGCAGCTCACGCGCGTTCGCTCGCGGCTCGTAGCGCTCTGGCTCGATACACGCAAGCACAAGCACCGCTATCGTCGTGGTCGGATGTGGCGTGTGGTCGAGCAATTCGGGAGTGCGATACGACGTGTTCATCCCCGTGAGCGCCGCCGAGGCCAGACCGTAGCCGCCAGCCACACACCCGAACGCCAGGAACACCGCGAAGACCGTCATCCCCGGACTGTTGTACACACCAGCCACTCGCGCGACGCCGGCACCACAGACAGCCATCGACATCATGCCTGCAAGCAGCATGAGCGGCTCGTAGGCCCTCCTGAGCGAAAGGAGTCCAACGAGCGCAGCTCCCCCGGCGAGCGCTCCCCCCGCGAGCATGGTCCACGCGATAGCCGTCATGTGTACCATCCGTTCCCTCGTGGGAAGCATCATACCGTGGACGTTGAGATGTCGAGCAGGTTTGACGGAGCGATACCCCCATGGGTATAATCCGTCTGCGAAGGAAGAACCGAGTCCAAGCGAGGAGATGCCAGATGAGTACCGTCAACGAAGTGACGGGTGACCAGTTCACCAGCGAGGTCCTCGATGCCGGAGTACCGGTTGTCGTGGACTTCTGGGCCCCGTGGTGCGGCCCGTGCCGTGTCGTGGGTCCTGAGATAGAGAAGCTTGCGGGCCGCATCGGAACCGACGTGAAGTTCGTGAAGGTCAACGTGGACGACAATCGCGAGATCGCGATGCGCTACGGCGTGATGAGCATACCGACTATCGCCAAGTTCGAGCGCGGGACCATGGTCGCACAGGTCGTCGGAGCACGAGGAGCCGATGCCATCTCCGCGGAGCTCTCGCTGGGCGGCTGATACCATTGCCTACGTACGAACTGACGTGTCAGGATTGTGGCGTGCAATTCGATTGCTTCCTGATGCGCGTGATACGGGACGAAGACAAGGTGTGCCCCGTCTGCGGTTCTACCCGCGTCAAGACGGGCGTCGGGGGAGGGTTCCTCGGCAGCGGCACGATCTCGTCTACGTCTCAGTCGGGTTCGTCGTGCGGTCCCGGCGCCTTCACATGAGCGTGAGGTGAGGCGTCCGGTCGGATGCGAGGGCAGGGGATCATAGGGTGGACTACGCGTACAAGCGCAGTGGTGCCATGGGATTCAGCGAGACCACCGAAGCCGTGAAGCGCTCTGCGAGCGTCCACGGCTTCGTCGTGCAGAAGGTATACGACATCGGTGCGGCGCTCGCGTCCAAGGGTTTCCCGATCCGCCCACTCGTGATCATCGAGATCGCCCCTGCCGAAGATCTCGAGGACCCCGTGACGTTGATCATGCCGTGCAGGATCAACGTGTACGAAGAGAACAACGCCGTGGTGGTGGCCGCGCTTCGCCCGTCCCTGTTTTCGGCCGTGTTCCCTGAGCATCAGCTCGATGCGATCGCCCAGGCGTTCGAACGACGCGTGATCAAGGTCGTGGACGGCGCCGTGGATTCTCTGCCTTCGTAGCGGTCGGGCGGCAGATTCCTCGGCAAGAATCGTCCCGCTCTGTCCGCTACTTGATGCAGGCGGAATACTTCAAGAAGACAGCGATAGCCTCATCGATGAGTTCGTCGCGCGTCTTGTTGTCGTCGTCGATCAAGCAGTGCTTCATCGAATGGCCGATGATGTGCATGCCGACCTGGTTGAGCGCGGACTTGGCAGCCATGACCTGGGTGAGCACCGCCTCGCACTCCTTGCCGGACTCGATCATCGTCTGGAGTCCGCGTATCTGGCCCTCGAGACGCTTGAGGCGGTTCACGATCTTCTTCCGCTCGGCGTCTTCGGTGATGGCATGTATAGGCTCGGGCATGGTCGCTCCCTGGTCGTCCGTGCGGTATCATTGTGCGGTTGTACGGCCACAATATACCCCCCTGGGGTATATTGTGGCAAGCGAGTGCTGGGGGTCGCGTGGGCTATCGGAGGTCAGAGGCGGACGGTGTGTCTTCCAACCGGCGTCGCGCCGTGAAGTGCGTTTTGTGGATCGTGCTGGCTCTCAACCTGATTGTCGCGGTGGCGAAACTCGGTTGGGGCCTGCTCATCGGCTCGGTGTCGATGCAGGCCGACGGCTTCCACTCGCTGTTCGACGGGGTCTCCAACATCGTGGGCCTCATAGGGCTGGGAATCGCGGCGAAGCCTGCGGACCGCGAGCATCCTTACGGTCATTTCAAGTACGAGACCTACGCCTCTGCGGCGATAGGCGCGATGCTCGCTGTGGTTGCCTACAACGTGGGCAGCAGCGCGGTCAGCAAGTTGCTGACCGCCGCGCAGCCGCCGCGGGTAGACGCGCTGGCGTTCGCCGTCATGCTCGGCACCCTCGCGGTCAACCTCGCGGTCACCTCATGGGAACACCGGGTGGGCAAGCGCATCAAGAGCGAGATCCTTGTCGCCGACGCTCGTCACACGCTCAGCGACGTGTTCGTGAGCGTAGGCGTGATCCTCGGCCTGATCGCAGTACGGCTAGGCTACCCCATGGCCGATCCGATCGTGGGTCTGCTCGTCGCGGGTGCGATCGGCTACACCGCGTGGCAAGTGTTCCGACAGGCGGGCAAGACGCTCTCCGATACCGCGCGAATACCCGCCGCCGACATCCGGACCGTCGTACGCAGCGTGGACGGCGTTCAGGGGTGCCACGACATCCGTACGCGGGGTCTTGAAGGCGAGGTCTACGTCGACCTGCACGTCCAGGTCGATCCCGGTCTGAGCCTGACCGAGGCGCACGGCATCGCCGAGCGGGTCGAACGGCATATCTGCGAAGCGTTCTCCGAGGTCGTGGACGTGATTGTGCATGTGGAACCGTTCGACGGGTACCAAGCCCTCAAGACTCGCGAGCAAGTCGATGCTGAACGGTCGTAGCCCCCAAGGCAGTGGAGCAGCGCATCCAGAAGCGTGGAAGGGCTACATTCTCGCCGCTCTTGCGGCAACGGCGTGGGCAACGGGCGGCATCACCGCCAAGTGGTTGTTCTCACCCCTAGACGCGGTCACTACTGCCTGGCCGATCCCGCCGCCTGGCTTGCAGGTGTCTCCGACGGTCCTAGCAGGCACTCGGGCCTGGGTAGCCACGCTCGTGGTGGTGGCCTACGTCGCGCTCAGGCACCGTTCGAAGCTGGTGGTGCGCGTGAAGGACTTGCCCTTTCTCGCTGCGTTCGGCATCGGAGGGCTGGCGGGAGTACACGTTGCGTACCTGCTGGCAATCTCGCACACGAACGTGGCCACCGCCATACTCCTCGAGTACCTCGCGCCGGTGCTCACTCTTGCCGTGTCCGTGGCGGTTCTCGGCGAGCGCTTCACGTGGACGCTTCCGTCCGGCGTCCTTCTCTCAGTGACGGGTTGTGCGCTGGTAGTCGGGGCTATCGGAGGTGACGGGCTGGCAGTGTCGGGCCCGGGCATTTTCTGGGGGCTGGCCGCAGCCGCGTTCTTCGCAGGCTACTCGCTGATGGGGCGGTATGCGGCTCCCCGCTTCTCCCCGTGGACGTTGCTGTGCTATGGGCTGGGGTTCGCGTCGCTGTTTTGGGTAATCTTCCTGGGCGGGCCCGGTCCCATGCTGGAGCTCATGGGTGAGCTGGAGGCGGCCGCTGCGGTGTCATACATCGCCGTGATCTCGACGGTCTTGCCGTTCGGGGCCTTTCTGGCGGCGCTGCACTACATCGACGCGACCAAGACGCTCGTGACATCGACCCTCGAGCCCGTGCTCGCGGCAGTCCTTGCGTATCCGCTGCTCGGGGAAGTGTTCGACGGCTGGCAGCTCCTTGGCGGGGGGCTGGTGATCGCGGCGATCGTGGTCGTGCAGCAGCGGCCGCGGGTCGTGCGTCCGCTCCCGCCCACTCCTTAGTTTCGCCCTCGCAAAGCGACCGCGAAGCAGGCACCTCGAACCGTGGTATATAACTTGCTAGGGCCGCCACTCCTCCGAAGGCGGAACGTAGCACGTGAAGGGACCGACTCGTGGTCGAGCTGAGTCAGCGACCGGAACTGAGGCAGAAGGTGACGTTGTCGCCCCAGGTGTATCAGGGGCTCAACATCCTTGCCATGCCCATCCCCGAGCTGCAGCAGCTTGTCGAAGCGGAGATGCTCGAGAACCCCGTCTTGGAACTCGACGACATGGACCTTGACGAAGACGGACAGACCGAGGCCGACGAGACCGAGAGAGAGCAGGCCCAGGAAGACGAGCGCGCTTGGGACGACTGGCTCGACATGTATGACGATCTGGACTCGACCGAGATCAGCACACCGCGAGATCCCAACGCTGAGACCGCGAACACCGACGAGTTCGTTGGTGGATACCAGAGCTTCGACGACTACCTGCTCGACCAGATCGGCATGCTCGACATCCCACAGGAAGTGGACACGGCCGCGCGGGCGATCGTGGGGTCTCTCGACGATGACGGGTTCTTCGTAGGTGATTGCGCGGAGATCGCGGCTGTCGCTGGAGTCCCCGCCGACGTTGCCGAAGAGGCCCTGCGCGTGGTTCAACAGTTGGACCCCCCGGGTGTGGGAGCTCGGACGCTTGCCGAGGCGTTGGCCATCCAGGCCGAGCAGCTGGGCATCGACGAACCGATGCTCGATACGATCGTGCGCGAGCATCTCGACGACGTTGCGGCAAATCACTTCCGCAAGATCTCCCGAGCGCTGAAGGTGGACGAGGCCGAGGTCAGACGTGTGGTCGAAGTGCTCAAGACGCTGAATCCCCGCCCCGCTGGGGCGTTTTCGCCTGGACCGTCGCCCGGCTACATCGTCCCGGACGTGACACTTCGCCGCTTTGGAGACGACTGGCTCATCATCCCCAACAACGAGTCGATTCCGACCTTGCGGGTCAGTCCCCGGTACAGACGCATGCTCCGGTCAGGCTCCCGAGCCGACGATGAGACGAAGCGCTACCTCAAAGACAAGATCAGGTCGGCGGAGAGTTTCATCAAGAACATCGACCGCCGTAAAGGCACGGTCAGCCGTATCACTGAAATCATCCTCGAGGTCCAGTCGGAGTTCTTCGAGAACGGGACGGGGATGCTGCGTCCGCTGCGACTCGAGGACGTGGCCGTGGAAATAGGCGTGCACCTGTCCACGGTGAGCCGGGGTGTGACCGGCAAGTACATGGCTACGCCCTACGGCCTCTTCGAGCTCAAGCATTTCTTCTCAGGTGGGTACCGAACCCGTCAGGGGATCGACGTCGCCGCCACGAGCATCAAGCAGCGGCTCAAAGAGATCGTCCGTGACGAGGACCCGGTCAAGCCCCTGTCCGACCAGAAGCTTGCGGAGCTGCTGCGGTCGGACGGTGTCACCGTAGCCAGGCGGACTGTGGCCAAGTACCGCGAGGAGTTGGGGATAGAGCCCTCGTGGGCCCGGAGACGAAGATGACGTCGGAGCGCGACGACGTCCCTGCCGACCTGGTCCGCGAACACATGCGCGAGAGCCGCGCCTCCGCGACCCGCGCCGTCGTCATCATCGCCGCCATGCTGCTGGTGGTCACGGTCCTGCATCTGTACACGAACACGCTGGGTGCCAATGCGGCGCTCCACCTGCTGTACCGCCGGCTATACTACGTCCCGATCCTGTATGCGGCGTTCGTCTTCGGCAAGCGGGGAGGGTTTCTCGCCGCACTCGCCGCCGCAGTGCCTTTCGCGATGCACGCCCACGTCTCCCTCGGCGGCTTGTTCGGCGCCAGCGTCGATAACACCCTCGAGATCTTCATGTACTTCATCATCGGCGGCCTGTTCGGAGCGCTGCGGGACCTCGAGGAGCGCAAGACGAGGGACCTTCGGCAGGTGAGCGTGCGGCTGGAGGACGCGTACAAGAAGCTCGAGGAACGGGCCATACAGTTGATCAACATCCAGGACTACACACAGTCGATCCTGCGCTCGATCACGTCCGGCGTGCTCACGGTCGGGCCTGACGGGTCCGTGACCACGGTCAACCCGGCGGCGGAGCGCATGCTGGGCGTGTCGGAGTACGACATCGTCCCGAAGCCGATCAGGGCGATCTTCCGTGACGACGGAGGGCTGTCGGAGGACGTTACGCGGGTGCTCGCCGGGCGGGTACCTGTCACGCTGCGTGAGGTCACGGTTGTGACCAGCAACGGCAGGCACATACACGTCCAAGTGTCCTCCTCGCGCATGCGAGCCGTCGGGGGCCGCATCTTGGGTGCGGTTGTGACCATCGAGGATGTCTCTGAGATCAAGGCCCTCACGGAACAGCTCATCCGTGCCGACCGGCTGGCTGCGATGGGGGAGCTGACTGCCGGTGTCGCGCACGAGGTACGCAATCCGCTCGGGGTGATTCGCGCGTCCGTGCAACTTCTCGAGGACGCAGACTGCGACAGGTCGCGCATATATGAGGCCGCCGACGTGATCAAGCAAGAGATCGACCGCCTCGACAAGGTGATCAAGGCGCTGCTCGACTTTGGACGACCCTCATCGCCCACGCTCGTGCTCACCGACGTGGAGGGCGTGTTGCGTGACGTGCTGCTGTTCACAGGTCGATTCGCCAAGCAGGCCGACGTGCAGATCGTTGAGCTGTTCCGGGGCGACCTGCCGGCGGTGCTTGCCGACCCGGACCAGCTCAAGCAGGTGTTCTTGAACCTCGTGACAAATGCGGTCCAGGCGATGGAGGAGACCGGGGGCAGAATCGAGCTGCACACCTCTGTTGAGGGTGAGTTCGTACAGGTAGAGGTGTCCGACACCGGACCTGGGATCCCGGCATCCGATCTGAGCAAGGTCTTCGACCCCTTCTTCTCCACACGGGACGACGGGACCGGGCTCGGCCTGACGATCGTCCACCGAATCATCGACGAGCATGGCGGGCATATCGAAGTAGACAGCAGTGACGAAGGAACCAGATTCAGGGTGAGCCTGCCGACTGCCGAGGACGGCGTCAGCGAGGGCGACTGAGAGGGAGGACCATGAAGACACGCGTTCTGGTAGTCGATGACGAGAAGAACATGCGCTGGGTCCTTGCTCAGGCTCTCGAGGGGGAAGGCTTCGAAGTCCAGCAGGCGGTCGACGGCAAGGAGGCACTCGCTGCCGTCGCCGAACAGACGCCGGACATCATGGTTCTCGACCATCGCATGCCTGCGCCTGACGGGATGGAGGTGCTCAAGCGCCTGCGCGCCAAGGACCAGGTCTTTCCCATTATCATGCTTACTGCTCACGGCAACGTGCAGACCGCAGTGGAGGCCATGAAAGCGGGGGCGACCGAGTATCTGACGAAGCCGTTCGATCTCGACGAGCTCAAACTCACCATCGACAAGGCGCTCAAGATGCGCAATCTGGCAGCCGAAGTCGAACGCTTGCGCGAGGAGCTGGACAAGGAGTACGACGTAGAGGGGCTCGTGGCAGCGGACCCGTCGATGATCGAGGTGCTCAACACGGTGCACAAGGTTGCACCCACCGAGGCAACGGTCGTCCTGTACGGCGAGTCGGGGACCGGCAAGGAGCTGGTTGCCAGGGCTATCCATGCACTCTCGAAACGTGGTGAAGGACCCTTCGTATCGGTCAGCGCGGGTGCTTTGCCGGAGACGTTGCTCGAAAGCGAGCTGTTCGGCTACGAGAAGGGTGCGTTCACAGGCGCCGTCGCCGCCAAACCGGGCCGCTTCGAGCTTGCCAACGGCGGCACGCTCTTCCTCGACGAGATCGGGGACGTCACGCCGGGGGTCCAGGTCAAGCTGCTGCGGGTCTTGCAGGAAAGGCAATTCGAACGTTTGGGCGGCACGCGGACGATCGAGGTGGACGTTCGTGTGGTCGCGGCAACGAACCGCGACCTTCAGCAGCTGATCGCCGACGGGGAGTTCCGCGAGGACTTGTTCTACCGTCTCAACGTGGTCCCCGTCACGCTTCCGCCTCTTCGCGACCGTCCCGGAGACGTCGCCCCGCTGGTCGCGCACTTCCTAGAGAAGTACGGCGCGGACACTCGTACCATCTCCTCGGAAGCTATGGAGGCACTCGTCACCTACCGGTGGCCGGGCAACGTCCGGGAACTCGAGAACACGATCGAGCGGATCTTGATCCTCGCGCACGAGGACGAGATAGCGCTGCGCGACCTGCCCGCGGAGGTCAGGCTCGGGGACTTGTCGTGCCAGTCATCGTCCACCGGCTTCGTGCTGCCCGAGTCCGGCGTGGACTTGGAGGAGGTCGAACTTGACCTCGTGCGCCAGGCGCTCGACAGGGCAGGGGGGAGTGCGCCGAAAGCAGCCAAACTCCTGGGCCTGACGGCGAAGACGCTCGAGGCTCGAATGACGAGGCTCGGCTTGTGAAGGCATCCACCGATCGGGGCGACTCACCCTTGGCATAGCCCTTGCACCTCTGGCGAGCATCGTCATGTCCGCAACCGGAGAAGCTAATGCGACAGAGGTCGGCCACACGATGGGCGCTCGTCCTCATAGGCATGCTTACGTTTGCCGCGGCGCTCTTCGGCGTGCTCGTGCGTCTCAACTCCGAGTACGGGTTCGTCGCATGCACCGCGACCACACAGTTCGGCTGGATCGTCCCGGTGGTCGGGGGTGCGGTGCTGGGCCTGGTCGTCTTGCTGTTGCTCCGGGAGGGCGAGGACGGGCCCGAGGATTCGCAGGAGCTGCGCGCCTCGGCGTGTCGCGTGTGTGGTAACGAGGTCATCGACGAGTGGCGACTGTGCCCGCACTGCGGCCATATGCTTCGCGCTCCGTCAGCAGATCCGGTCGGGTCGAGCACCTCTCCCGGTGACGCGATCGCCTGAGCCTGGACTCATGTGCCGCGGGAGATTCACCAACGCGAGCTGCCGTGGCGCCATCGGATGACGTGACCTGCACTTGGGCATGAATACTGGAAGGGTCCGATGGACCGACCCCGGTGAACGGGCGCGGCAGGCGCCGCGATGCGAGGAGGCAACAATGGCAGCGACGCAGACTACTCTCAAGACGACCGGGATGCACTGCCGCTCGTGCGCGATGCTCATCGACATGACCCTCGATGAACTGGAAGGCGTCGAAAGCGTAGCCACGGACTTCGCCAGCGGCGACACGGTGGTCAGCTACGACCCGGACGCCGTTTCGCTCGACGACATCGTTGCGGCCATCCGGTCCGCCGGCTACGACGCCGAGCTTCCGTAGCCGACGGGCTGTCCCCGCTTGCATTGGGATACCCCCCAGGGTATACTCTGGGTCGACTCGGCAGGTCCTGATCGTCGGGGGATCGTCGGCATGGCGTGACGGCATCACGAGGAGGCGGTAGGTGGACCAGTCTGTCGGCATCATCGCGGCTTTCGCTGCGGGCGTCGTATCATTCCTGTCGCCGTGCATTCTTCCGCTCATTCCTGCGTACCTGTCGTTCATCACCGGCTTCACCGCCACTGAGTTAGGATCGTCGAAGACGGCCACCAGGCAGGTGCTCGTCCCGAGTATGTTGTTCGTAGCCGGGTTCGCCGTGGTATTCGTTGCGCTTGGGGCCTCCGCGTCTGTGCTCGGCTCGGTGCTGTCGGAGTACCGGGCAGTGCTCGTGCGAGTGGCGGGTGCCGCGGTCTTCGTTCTCGGGTTCTTCATGCTCGGAATCATCAAGGTCCCGTGGCTGTACGGCGAGGCGCGTTTCGACATGGGGGCGGCCCGCAAGTTCGGGGGCGCTGCGTCGTTGGTCATGGGGATGGCGTTCGCTTTCGGCTGGACCCCGTGCGTCGGCCCGATCCTTGGCTCCATCCTCGCGCTGGCCGGGTCCACCGGCAGTGTCGGCCAGGGGGCATTGCTGCTGTTCGCCTACTCCATCGGTCTGGGCCTGCCCTTCATCGCGGTGGCTCTGCTCTTCGGCAGGTTGCGCTCGACCTTGGGCTGGCTGAATCGGCATGCGCTGACGATCAACAGGCTCGCCGGCGTGCTGCTAATGATCGTCGGTGTGCTGATCTTCACCGGTCAGCTCAGCGTGCTTGCGGGATGGCTGACCCAGGTCCTGCCGGCCGTGGAGATCTAGAGCGGATTGGCCTTTGTCGGCTGTCCTGCCGGCGCGGTACGATGTGGGTGCATCCGCACGCTCGTGAGGCGCGACGGGAGCCCCTGTGCCGGACAACGACCGCTCTGGCAGCCTCTCTGCCAATCTCATGACACTCGTTCTGATGGTGGTCGGCGTGTCTATGACCGTCATCAGTATCGTCGCGCTCATCGGTGTGTTCGACCTTGCGAGCGACCAGGTGGCTGCGCAGCAGCGTGTTTTCCGCCAAGCGACACGCATCCAGCTGACCACGCATCTCGACGGGGCGAGACGTGTCTTGGACCGGTGCGCATCCACGATCGTCGACCCGACGTCGGGCGAACTCAACACTACGGGCTTGTCAGAGCAGTACGAGGCCGGCTCAGAGTACGTCGATCGCGTATTCGTCGCGGATGAAGGCGGCACGATTCGCGCGGTTTTCCCCACTTACTTGTCCGCCCGTACCGGCGAGAACAGTCCGATCCTGGCACGGGAACTGAGCGACGAGCCCGCGTTCGTCTTCGACCCGGAGCCAGAGTGGCTATGGGCGGGCCGGAGTGTAGAAGTCGAGGGCGAGACGTTCCTGATCGCCGAGCGGGTGCGCATCCGCTTCTTGCCGGAGCTGCTCGGCAACTTCGCCTCGGAGGCGCCGGGTCGCTGGGTAGGCGTCGTCGGGGCCGACGGCAGTGTGGTGGCGTCGGGCTCTGCGGGTATCGAACCTGACCACGCCTCTATTGAACTCGAGCCGATCGATTCGGACGGACGGGGCTCGGTCACCGCAGCGGACGCCGATGGCAGCGTGTTGTGGGGGCAGCACTCGCCGATGGGCGAGTATCCCGGCCTGGACTGGAGCATTGTGGTGCTCGAACCGCGAGACGCGGTCGTCGAGTCAGCGATGGACGCGCTTGCTCCCGCAGTCCTGGCGGTGCTCGTCGCGGCGCTGTTCGCCGTTGTGTTCGCCGGCGTCTTCTCACGGCGGCTTGTCGTTCCGATCAAGGACTTGGAGAGCCGCGCTCGAGAAGCGGTGCGCGGTGCGTACGTCCGACCCATCGAGACCGACCGCACTGACGAACTCGGCCAGCTCGTGGAGGCGTTCAACGCCGTGGCTCTTCGGCTGAATGCATTGCATGACCTGTCGCAACTGCTGGCCAGCACGTCGAACCTCGACCAGGTGCTCGACGGGATCCTGTCTGCCATGGGCCACATTGTGGGTTCCGCTCGCGTCGCGGTCTTCCTGTTCGACGAGGCCGCGGGAACGGTGAGTCTCGTGCGAAGCCGGGGGCTGGATCACAGTGTCGACTTCCGTGTGGACCTCGATGGCGACTCGTGGGTCCGCGACGCGTTCGACTCGAACGAGCCGATCGTCTTTGATGGTGTCCCGGCCGACGACGCCGAAGCCCTCGGATTACCCGCGGCAGGACCGGTGACCGTGCTGGCCGCGCCGCTCATCGTCGGGGCCGCTCCGCTCGGGCTGGTGGCCGTGTTCGACATCTCCCGCCGCACGTTCACGCAGGCCGAGACCGAGATGGTGCGCACGTTCTCTGCGCAAGCAGCCGTGGCGGTGCGCAACTCGCGCTTGTTCGCCGAGGAGAGCGCCTCGCGCCTGGAGGCCGAGGCCCTTCGTGCTGTTGCCGAGCGCCTCGCCCAACCTTCCGACCTGGAGAATGCGCTCGCCGACGTCGTGGCCGTAGCGAACGATCTGCTCCAGGTCGCTGACGCCTCGTTCGCGATCGTGGACCGCGCGAGTCTGGGCCTTCCGCCTGCCGAGGAGCCTGCGGCCGAACGTGCATTGCTGCGCGCTTGGGGCCGCTCGCTGATGCTGCGCGCGGATACCGGTCTGATGACGGTACGCGCCGGTGAGGACCCAGTCGTCGACGAGTTCCTCAGGGCGACCAACGGCTCGCGGGTCATGTTCGTCACTGCCATGCGTGGCGGAGAGCCAGGAGCGGTTATCGCGTTCGTGATCGATCGTGAAGGCCGCGTGTTCACGGGTCGGGACGTGAGCCTGGCGGATGCCATTGGCGACCAAGTGACGCTGGCGCTTGAGAACGCTTACCACCTGGAACAAGCGCGTGGGCGTGCCCTCAATCTCGAAACCGTCTTCCGGATAAGCCAGGCCGTGAGCTCCTCTCTGCAGATCAAGGTCGTCCTGAATCGAGTGCTCGACGTGGTGCAGAAGATCTTCACCGCCGACACGGTCTCACTCATGACCTACGACGAGTCCGCCCGCATCATCAAGACCGTGATGGCTCGTGGCTCGGTCTCGAACGAGCTGCTGCACCTCCAGACCGAACCTGGGCATGACGTTGCCGGAGTCGTGTTCAGTACGGGCACGCCCGCCAAGATCGACGACCTCGTGGACAGCGACGGCGAATTGGCGGCAGTCGCGGTTCGGCAAGGTCTGCACTCGGCCCTCGCCGTACCCCTTATGGCCCGTGGGCGCGCCCTCGGCGTGCTCAGTGTGTTCGCGGCGTCGCCTGCGCTATTCACCGAAGAGGACATGGGGCTACTCCATACGTTTGCGTCCCAGGCGGCCTTGGCGATCGACACCGCCGATCTGTACGGTCGCGAACACGAGATCTCCTCGGTACTGCAGTCGAGCATTCTGCCTGAGACGCTGCCGGAGGTCGTTGAGGTCGAGACGAGCAGCGTGTACCGGGCGGCAGGTGAGGGCGTAGAGATCGGCGGCGACTACTACGACCTGTTCCGGCTGCCTGACGGGGGACTGCTCGTAGCGATCGGCGACGTTGCAGGCAAGGGCGTCACCGCAGCGACGAAGACGTCGATGATGAAATACACGGTCCGAGGACTTGCTGCTGCGGGACTGTCTCCCAGCGAGATCATCTCCGAGGTCAACCGCGCGGTCTCCGAGACGGGGGCGCCGAATGACATAGTGACCCTTTGGGTCGGGGTCATCGAGGACGGCGGTGAGAGTCTCAGGTACGCGAACGGGGGACATCCACCGGCGTTGCTCTATCGTGCCGAGGGCGACCGCTCGGTCGAACGCATGGTGCCGACTGGGCCTCTGCTCGGCGCGATGGCGGGAGCGCCCTACGACGAAGAGCACGTGATTCTTCGGCCGGGCGACTTGGTACTCATGTACACGGACGGCGTGACAGAGGCCCGCCGTGGGAATAACTTCTTTGGCGAGGGGCGCGTGCGTCGAACGTTGCGACACGGTGGGACACCTCGCGAGGTGATTGAGCGGCTTCTGGCGGCGCTCGACCGCTTCGTGGCCGGCCCACTTCGCGACGACGCCGCGGTTCTCGTTTTCTGCGTCAGAGGGAGAGCGACTGGTGATGGGCGAAAGGAGCGGGCGGCCAACAAGGTTCCCGATGCTGATGGCGTTCGTGCTGGACAGACACCCTGACCTCCACGCGTGCGTGCTGCACGTGACGGGGGACATCGATCTTGCCGTGGTCCCGGAGATCCAAGAGATCCTAAGGACTGCTTTGGCTGCTGGCCTGTTCAATGTGGTGATCGATCTGAGCGCGGTAACGTACGCAGATTCTTCGGCGATGGGTCTGTTGGTGTGGCTCGACCACGAGCTTGCGGGCGTGGAGGGCAAGGTCGTGCTCACTGGGGCCAACGAGAACGTCAGCAGGATCCTCGAAGTGTCGGGACTGGTGTCGGTCACGCCGAACGTGTGCACCGACGAATCGGTCCAGCAGGCGCTGCTCAGCTTCGATATCGCGATTCCTGTCGGCGATCCGATGTGGGCCCAGTCGCTTTCCGTGCCCGCGAACGTCGAGTCGCTTGCCCCGGCTCGAGAGCGCGTATGCAGCATGGTAGAGACACTGGGCTTCACCGACGCCGCGATGTTCGACGTGAAGGTGGCGCTCGGTGAGGCACTCGCCAACGCAGTCCGTCACGGTTCACCGGCAGGCGTCGACGGGGAGATCTACGTACACGTGCGAGCCTACGACGACCGGGTGGTGCTCGATGTGATTGACGCCGGCGCTGGCTTTGACGGAGCTCACGTGTGCAGCGATGACCTGTACGCTTCGGGCGGTAGAGGCATAATGTTCATGCGCGCCCTCATGGACGACGTGCGATTCGCACCCGGCCCGTCGGGCGGCACGATGGTCACGCTAGTCAAACACCGGTCAGCGCACAGGTCGCCGTAGCTTCGAGCCGGTCTCGCGCGCTGCGGAAGGGGTCGAGTGCGGTGGCGTCGCGAGCGCGGGTGCTGGTCTTCAGCGCGTCGTTCGGCGGGGGGCACCGTTCGGCGGCGGAAGCCATCGAACGCTACTACCACGCGCACTACCCGGACCAAGTCGACGTGCAGGTGGTGGATTTCTTCGAGGAGTTCGTCCCCAGCCTGAACGTCCTGGCGAAGTTTGCCTACCAACAGTCGGTCCAGTTCTTCCCGGCCCTGTACGGCACGTTCTACGACCTTTCGAACAAGATGCCGACGAACCCGGTCGTCCACGAGCTACGGATCATGGGAATGGCGCGCGCCGCGGCGTTCCTTGACGAGTACAAGCCCGACGCGGTGATCTCGACGTTCCCTGTGGCCGGCGGCGTGGTGGCCGACATCAAGAGCAACAGGCCGCTCGTTTCCGCCACGGTGATCACCGATTTCGGAGCGCATAGGACATGGCTGCACCCGGCAATGGACATCTACTTCGTCGCGTGCAAAGAGGTGCGGGAGGACCTCGTGGTCCGGGGGGTCCCGTGGGACCGCGTCGTCGTGTCCGGAATCCCGATCCACGAGCGGTTCAGCAGCAAGCTCGACAGGCAGGCGTCCAGGGGTGAGATGGGACTGGCGGACCGCTTCACCGTCATGCTGACCCCCATCGCGGCTACTCCGGGCGACACGAAGGACCTGGTGCGCCAGCTGCTCGACGTCGGTGTGCAGGTGGCTGCGGTCACGGGGCGTTCTGAGCGATTGCGCAAGCGTCTCTCGTCGCTTGCCTCTGCCAGCGAGATGATCAAGGTGTTCGGTTTCGTCGACGAGATGGACAAGATGATGAACTCGGCTGACGTGCTCGTGGGCAAGGCCGGCGGACTCACCGTTTCCGAGGCCCTTGCGATGCAGCTGCCGCTCATCATCTACAATCCAGTTCCGGGCCAGGAAATTTACAACGTAGACTTCATCGTGAACTACGGTGCAGGACTCCCGGCGCGCGACGAGGAAGATGTCGTGGAGAAGGTGCGGTTCCTGTCGACGCACGCCGAGCGCCTCGCTCAACTCTCTGCGAACGCTGGTGCGCTCGGGAAGCCGTCGGCAGCGCAGTCTGTGTGCGAACGTGTCGTGACCGCGCTACGATAGAGAACCAAGAAGAGGAAGGATCACTGGTGGATCTGTTCGAGGCAATATCAACGCGGCATTCGATACGCTCGTTCAGGCCCGACCCGGTCCCGCGAGAGTTGCTCGACACACTCATCCAGGCAGCCGCCCAAGCGCCGTCGGCCCTCAACGAGCAGCCGTGGCGATTCTACGTAGCGACGGGAGATGCGCGTTCCACCATCCTGCGGAGTCTCTCGCAGCACACTCACTACCTGGAGGAGTATCTCGCCGTCCTGGGGCATGAGGCGACCCAGGAGCAGCTGCGCTGGTACAGCGAACTGGGAGACGCGCCGGTGATCGTCGTGTGCACCATGCCACGCGCCGAAGACAACTTCTCTCGCTTGAACAAACACCTCTCGGTGGGTGCAGCGATTCAGAACATGCTGCTGGCTGCCACAGCGGTGGGTCTGGGAGCATGCAACATCACGTTCTCCTTCTGGGTCCGGGACGAGATGGCCCGGGAGATCGGGGTTCCGGAGGACCGTGTCATCATCGCACTCGTCGTACTGGGCTACCCGAGCGATGAACCGCCGATCTCACCGCCAAAGCGCTCCGACGTAGCCGAGTACTTGGACTGAGATGGCCTCGGCGGTCTTCTTCGATGTGGGAAACACGCTGCTTCACCCCTACCCGAGCGTGTCCGCTGTGGTCCGGGAGGTCCTCGAAAGCGCTGGACACACCCGCGACCTCCAGGCGATAGACAGCCTCCTGCCCCTGGTCGACGCCTACTACGAGGACCGTTACCGCGAAGACGACACTTTCTGGACGAACGACCAGGAAACGGCCGACGTCTGGGTAGGGATGTACTCCCTTCTGTTTCGGAAGCTGGGTATCGAACAAGATGCCGAGGAGCTCGCCCGTCGTGTCTGCGATCAGTTCGGTCATCCGCGCCGGTGGCGTGCTTACGACGATGTGGTTCCTGCACTGCGCCGGCTCCGGGAACGGGGATTGAAGATCGGCGTCATCTCGAATTGGGACTTGCGACTCGAAACGGTGCTTGCCGGCCTGGGCATCGGCGAGATGCTGGATGCGGTGATCTCATCGGCGGCGGTCGGCTTGCACAAGCCGGACCCGCGCATCTTCGAACTCGCGTGCAAGAGACTGTCCGTTGACTGTGCTGATGCGGTCCACGTGGGCGACCACCACTATGCGGACATCATCGGTGCGCGCTCGGTGGGCATGCGGGCTGTGTTGATCGACCGCCGGGGAGACGGCCCCTTGGAGGCTGACATCGCCGACCTCGAGGAACTTGAGGCGCACCTCGGATGGGGGTCGAGCTGACAATGGTGTCCATCCGGCGGTGGGCTTGGGTGGCCGGGGTGGTGGCGCTGCTGGTGTGTCTGGCGGCGGCGTACGCTGCCTACACGCTTGCGGGCTACTCGTGGGACCAGGTCGTGTCCTACGAGTCTCCCTTCGCCGACAGCGGCAGACCTTGGGTCGAGCAAGCGCGCGAGGACGAGGACTCCGCGTACCGTCTCCTTAGCTCGGAAGAGGGGACGCGGAGCCCACGGTTGGTCCTGATAATCGTTGACGGCTTGTCCCTCGAAGCCTCCCGCGAGATGAACGCTCTCAACATCTTGCGCGAGTACGGGTCCGACATGGTCGCGACCACTGGGCAGCCGTCCCTCTCGTATCCCACGTGGACGACGATTCTCTCCGGTGCCCCGCCTGAGATCAGCGGCGTGACCACAAACTGGTTCGAGCAGGCGGTGCCTGTCGAGACGTTGTTCGACGTAGCCATCGACTCGGGACTCAGCGTTGGAGTCGTGGGCCCGGAGGACTTCGAGATGCTCTACCTGGACGGATACAGGGGCTCCCCGCTACTGACCGCCGATCTCTCACCGTGGGCAGAGGACGGCTCCTACATGTCGACCGAATTGGTCAACGGCGCACTCGACATGGTGAATGCGATCGACCCACGGTTCATGGTGTTGCATCTACCCGACGCCGACGAGACAGCCCATGACTTCGGCGCTGATTCCGACGAGTACCGCGAGATCGTCGGCAGGATCGATACGGATGTCGCCAGGCTCGTGGACCAGCTCCAGGACGAACGCACCACCTTCATCGTGACGGCCGACCACGGTCACGTGGCCATCGGAGGTCACGGGGGTTGGGAAGACGAGGTCACTCACGTCCCGGCGGTATTCGTGGGCCGTGGTGTCGCCTCTCAGCGCAACGAGGCCATGCAGCAGGTCGACATGGCGCCGACTGTCGCGGGCCTGCTCGACGTGCCGGTTCCCCGATTCGCGGCGGGGCGCGTACGCGCCGACGTGCTGGTCGACGGAGGATCTGCCACCGCCAGGGGGGTGGCGCAGTACCGCGCCTTCGCCGAAAGATACCTGCGCGTCATCGACACTGACGAGTACACCCTGGGAGGAGCGAACACCTACGATGACATCGAGGCGGTGCTGGAGCAGGCGCGCGATGACCGTCTTGCGCGTGACCGCGCCGTGCGCTTGACGCTTGCCGCGGGTGTAGCGGCAGCAGCGGCGCTGGTGCTGTTGGTGATCGGCGCACTGTCGTGGCGCGCGTTGGCCGCAGCCATGGCTGGGGTGGTGGCCTACTACGTCGGCTACAACGCGCTGTACTTCGGCGTCCACGGGCACGCGTGGTCGTTGTCGGCCTTCAATACCGAGGAGTACGTGCAGACGTTCTTCAACGTGCGCATGGTCGAGGCCGCGGTCGCCGGACTGGTAGCGGCGTTCGTCGCAGCAAGTGTGTACCCGCTACTGCGCAAAGACCCGCAGGGGCCACGCGGCACCTACCTGGGTGGGTGGCTGTCGCTCGGTCCCGCGACGGTGCTTGCGGTCCAGGCGACGTTGGCCTTCCAGGTCGCATGGTTTCTGTGGGCGTGGGGCGCGGAGGTCACGTGGCGCCTGCCCGATCTGCTGTGGGGCTTCAAGTACGACCTCGATCTGATCCAGATCACGGCGCTCGGTGGGGCGGCGTTGCTCGCGCCTGTGGTCACGTACGTTGTCGGGCGCTACCATCCGCAGACCCACCGGGAGGGCGTGACCGAGGGAGTCTTGGCCTCTGAGGGCAGGACAGTCGGCCCAGACTCCCTCGGTCACGCCTACGATACCTCCGCTACGCATGAGCGCGACCACGAAGACGCATCGGCCCCAGGCACGGGAGAGATGTAGATGGCGTTCAAGGACTTGCGGGAGTTCATCGCGCTGCTCGAATCGATGGGCCAGCTGAGGCGCATAGCAGCCGAAGTCGATCCCTACCTGGAGATTGGGGAGATCACCGACAGGGTGAGCAAGGTGGTCGGCCCGGCGTTGCTGTTCGAGAACCCGGTAGACCGCGCAACCGGGCGACGCTACGACATGCCGGTCGCAATCAACCTGATGGGCAACTACGACAGGATGGCGTGGGCGCTGGGCGTGGACGCCGAGACGGGGACGTGGCGCGATCTTGACGCAGTGGCAGCCAGGCTGATGGAGCTGATACCGCTCGACTTGCCTGCGTCCATGCGCGGCAAGCTCGATGCACTGATGGGTCTGAAGGACCTTGCCGGCGCTGGCGCCAAGGAGGTCAAGCAAGGGAAAGCTCCCTGTCAACAGGTCGTGCTTCGTGGTGATGAGATCGACCTCGGCTCGATACCCGTCCTAACGACCTGGCCTGAGGACGGAGGCCCGTTCGTGACGCTCCCGCTCGTGGTGACCTCCAACCTCAAGGGGCGAATGAACGTCGGCATGTACCGGCTGCAAGTGTTCGATGAGCGCACGACGGGGCTGCACATCCACGAGCACCACGACGGTGCCAAGAACCTTCGTGAGTGGCGCAACGCAGGGCACGAGCGAGTGCCCGTATCGGTCGCGCTCGGCGGTGACCCCGCGACGATCTTCTCGGCGACCGCTCCTGTTCCGCCCATGATCGACGAGTACCTGTTCAGCGGTATCATCGCTGGTCAGAGCGTTGATGTGGTCAAGTGCATCACCAACGATCTGCTCGTGCCGGCCAACGCCGAGATCGTGCTGGAGGGTTGGTGCGATCCGACTGAGATGCGCTGGGAGGGTCCGTTCGGAGACCACACCGGCTACTACTCGCTTGCCGATGACTTCCCGGTGTTCCACGTCGAGGCGGTCACCATGCGGCGCGACCCGATCTACCCGGCGACCATCGTCGGCCGGCCGCCCATGGAGGACTGCTACATGGGCAAGGCCACCGAACGACTGTTCCTGCCCGTGATACGAGCGATGATGCCCGAGGTGGTCGACTACGACCTGCCGCTCGAGGGCGTCTTCCACAACTGCGCGATCTTCCAGATCCGCAAGGAGTTCGCCGGCCAGGCCCAGCGGGTCATGAACTTCGCGTGGTCGATGGGACAGATGATGTTCACGAAGTACGTGGTAGTCGTTGACGAGGACGTGGATTGCCACGATTACTCCCAGGTTGCCTGGCGTTGCTTCAACAACGTGGACCCGAGCCGCGACATCCTAGTCACCAAGGGCCCGCTCGACCGCTTAGACCACTCGAGCAACTTTGAGAGCTTCGGCTTCAAGATGGGCATCGACGCCACCAAGCCGCTGCCGGGAGAAGGTCACACGCGCGAATGGCCCGACGCGCTCGAAATGAGCCCTGAGGTCAAGGCGCGGATCGACGCGATGTGGGGCGAGTTCGGCCTTGAGTGAGCCCGAGCAGCCTGCCAAAGAGGCTGTGCACGACACCGGCGGCGAACAGCACACGGGCGAGCCGCGCGGAGCGGTCAGGGAACGCGGCATCCTCGGCACGGTGAAGACACTCCTCGAGCTCGTCAAGTTCGAGCACTCGATATTTGCGCTTCCGTATGCCTACATCGGCGCGCTGTACGGCGCGGCTGCGGCAGGTGTGGAGTGGCCCACCATTTCGGCGCTGCTGTGGGTGACCGTTGTCATGGTGGGCGCGCGCGCGTTTGCGTTCATCGTGAACCGGGCGGTGGACAGGGAGATCGACGCGCGCAACCCGCGCACGGCGGGGCGCGCTGTGCCGGCCGGTCTTGTGAAGGCATGGGAGCTGTGGCTGTTTGCGGCCATCATGCTCGCGGCGTATCTCTTCGGCGTGTGGCAGCTTGCGCCGATCACGCATGTGTTGTGGCCGATCCCGCTGGCCGCCTTCCTGGTCTACCCGTACACGAAGCGATTCACGTGGCTGTGCCATTACTGGCTGGGCTTGTGTCTCGGTCTGGCGCCCGTGGGCGGATGGGCTGCAGTGACAGACAGCGTCGCGGATCCGGCACCCTGGGTACTCGGAGCAGCGGTGATGCTATGGACCGCCGGGTTCGACATCATCTACGCCACGCAGGACGTGGAGTGCGACCGGCGCGACGGCGTCCACAGCGTGCCTGCCGACCTCGGTATCTCGTCCGGACTGCTGATGACGCGGGTAATTCACGCCGTCACGGTGGGGTTGCTGCTGCTCGCGGGGTATCTTGTGGGTGCGAGCTGGCCGTGGTATGCGGGAGTAGTGTTTGCTGCGGTGTTGCTCGCCTACGAAAACGCGATTGTGCGGCCCCATGACCTGTCCAGGGTCAATGCGGCGTTCTTTACGGTTAACGGCATCATCGCGGTGATCGTGTTCGGAGGGGCACTGGCCGATCGAGTCCTGGCATAGGAGAGGCGCGTATGGGTCTGTACACAGTCGTGATCACCGGGGCGTCGGGAAGCGTCTACGGGCTCAGGCTCGTCGAACAGCTCCTGATGGGCGGCCATGAGGTCACCCTGTGCCTGACTCAGGCAGGCGAGCAGGTCATGGCATACGAAGTCGGCTTCGAACTACCTGCCGAGGAACGGCGACGCACCGTGCTTCGCTTCCTCGAACTGCCGAACGATGCGTCGCTGAGGATTGCGTGCCCCAACGACTTGTTCGACCCGATAGCCTCGGGTTCTCACCGGGTCGACGGGATGATCATCGCTCCTGCGAGCATGGGATTCTGCGCTGCTGTCGCTCACGGTATGGCAGACGACTTGCCCGAGCGCGCTGCCGACGTGGCGCTCAAGGAGGGCACACCCCTTCTGCTGGTTCCCCGAGAGACACCCCTCTCGCTGGTCCACCTGCGGAATCTCACCAGCTTGGCCGAGGCGGGCGCAGTGATCGTCCCGGCAATGCCCGGCTTCTACCACAGGCCCGAGACTATCGACGACCTGGTGAATCACGTCGTCGGCAAGGTTCTGGACGCGCTCGGCATCGAGCACGACCTGTTCGTGAGGTGGGGCGAGTGAGCGCCGGGCCCACCAGGCGAAGTGAGCGGGGACGCAGCGGTTGACGCATCGTTGCTGGTAGCGGGATAATCACTGTCGTAGGGTCAATCGCATACAGCAGCAGTCGTAGCATTCGTCGTAGCAGGAGGTAGCAGTCATGACCCTGTCTCAGGCGCGTAAGCGCTATCCTCTCGTGCCCACAGAGATCATCAAGTGGGCGCTCGAGAACATCCCCGACCCCAAGGACATCGAGCGCGGTCTATTCCGGCTTGAGCAAGCCAGGCAGATCCAGCTCAGGTACCAGTAGGGTCCCAAGCGACTTGAAAGGTCCGCGCGTGCCGGCGCGGGCCGTGCAGCCATCCGTGTGATGCCTCACGTCGCCTGGGGGTAGCACGGAATGCCGACGGGCCGCCCCGCGTTGGGGCGGCCCGCTCCTTTGTGTGGAGGCGACGCCCGGATTCGAACCGGGGATAAGGGCTTTGCAGGCCCCTGCCTTGCCACTTGGCCACGTCGCCATTTAGCGCGGCAGCGCCGCGATGTGAAGAAGGCCGGCCGCGCGGGCCTTCGCGTGCCCCTCGGGCCGACCTTCGGCGGTTCGATGGAGCGGACGAAGGGATTCGAACCCTCGACCCCCACCTTGGCAAGGTGGTGTTCTACCACTGAACTACGTCCGCGCGCAGGGGGTAGTGTACCAGGGGGTATTGAGCCGTGCAAGGAACCGAAAACGTCTGCTGAGGGCAGGGTTACCGCAGGTACCGAGGGCTCGCGTCGCAGGACTGGCACATTCGCCGAGGACTGGTACAATACCGTTCGCTGCTCGATTGCAGCCAACCGAATACGGGCGCTTAGCTCAGGGGGAGAGCACTTCCTTGACGCGGAAGGGGTCAGAGGTTCAAATCCTCTAGCGCCCACCATGAATGCTGAAACGTCCCTTTCGGGTCCTGTTCGAGGACTTGGAAGGGACGTTTGTACTGGTAGG
>Ga0209164_1000927_pt1 | contig 46980 bp, 49 predicted proteins | sample MTBNYHSulfiMetaG_FD_187458 | JGI IMG/M metagenome (GOLD analysis project Ga0209164, IMG submission 187458) | Enrichment culture microbial communities from rom New York Harbor, USA that are MTBE-degrading - MTBE-NYH (New York Harbor Sulfidogenic)... | ecosystem: Environmental > Aquatic > Marine >... | reverse complement strand
GGACGAGCTTCGGACTTGGTCCGGAGAAAACAGAGAATCAGGGGCCAAACAGAGAAAGAAAGGCTGGAAGATGGGGAGAATCGATGGTGCGGAGAGGTGCTTTGGAAGATGTGAAACGGGCGCAAACCCTTTAGAAACAAGGGGAAAAAGAAAACCCGTCACCCCGGAGAATGACCCCAGAGAGACGGGTTGTCTTTTTTCAAATGGTGGAGGCGGGGGGAGTCGAACCCCCGTCCGAAAATATTCCACTTAGGCTTCTACATGCATAGCATGGTATAGAGATTTCGCCCCGGGGGTCGCTACCATGCAGGCTAACTCCGAGACTAACCCGTGTAAATTTCGCCTCACCGGCCCACAGGTGCACCGGATCAGCTAGCCCGCTAGTCGACGCCCTATCCGATCACGCAGGCAAAGACCGGTAGGACGCTAGCCTTAAGCGGCTAGAGCATACGAATAATCGTCTGCGTTTGTGTTTATCCAGCCGTTTAACGAGCAGCCAGAACCTCGGCATGCAACCCAAGCTTCAACTATCCCCGTCGAAACCGGTTCGCCCCCCCTTTCATTTTGTTGTTGTAATCATATTAAGAATGCGAAGATGAAATGTCAATAACCCTCGCGTTTCTTGGCCTGCTCGATTTCACGCTGGAGTTCCTTTTCTTTGAGAACCTGGCGTTTGTCGTATTTGCGTTTTCCGCGGGCGAGGGCCAGTTCCACCTTGGCGCGGCCCTTCGAGAAATAGACCTTGGTCGGGACCAGGGTGTACCCTTTTTCTTCCGTTTTCCCGATCAGGCGCTTGATCTCGCGCCTCTTGAGCAGGAGCTTCCGCGGGCGCAAAGGATCGAGGTCCATGTGATGCGCATAGGGGTATGGCGTAATGTGCATGTTGTAAAGGTAGATTTCGCTGTCCTTGATCTTGCCGTAACTGTCCACGAGGCTGGCGCGGCCCTCCCGGAGGGATTTGACCTCCGGGCCCAGAAGCACCATACCGGCTTCGATCAGTTCGTCGAAAAAGTACTCGTGGGCGGCTTTTCGGTTTTGACAGACGATCTTCATGTCGTATGTTCCATCCAGGCCGGAGACATGTTCAGGCATCGAGGTGTTTCTGCATGTCCAGATCAGGCAGAAGATCCCTCATCCGCCCTGAGATGAAGTCTTTGACTTCCTGCGTTGTGGAAAGCATGCTGGCAGTTTGGAAATCCCTTTTCGCTTCCTCCATGGAAATCGCTCGGATAACGCGTTTGATGGCGGGGATCGAACGGGAGTTCATGCTGAGTTCAGTGATGCCGAGGCCGAGCAGGATGGGGACGCACAAGGGATCGCCGGCCATTTCACCGCACAGGGAAACGCCGATCCCGGTTTTCCCGGCGGCATCGACCACCTGTTGGATCATCCGCAGGATGGCAGGGTGAAAGGGCTGGTACATTCCTGCTACGTGTTCATTGACGCGGTCTATGGCCAGGGCATATTGGATCAGGTCATTGGTTCCGATGCTGAAAAAGTCCACATGCCGAGCCAGAAGCTCCGCCAGCGCGACGGCGGACGGGACCTCGATCATGATTCCGACCTGCATCTGGGGATCGTAGGGGATATTCTCCCGGTCGAGATCTTCCTTCACCTCCTCCAGAATGCGCTTGGCGTCGAGGACTTCCTGCAGGCCTGAGATCATAGGGAACATCAGGTGCACATGCCCGTAGGCACTCGCTCGGTAGATGGCCCGGAGCTGCGTCTTGAAGATTTCCTTTTCTCTAAGGCAGAAACGGATGGCACGCAGGCCGAGGGCGGGGTTCATTTCCTTCGATATTTCGAGGGCCGACGCGAACTTGTCACCGCCAAGGTCGAGCGTGCGTATGGTGACCGGTGCAGGGGACATGATTTCGGCTACTTCCCGGTAGTCCTCGAAGAGTTCTTCCTCCGTGGGCAGGCCCCTGCTGCGGAGGTATAGGAATTCCGTTCGATACAGACCAATGCCCTCGCCCCCGTGATCCCGGACAGCCGCTACCTCTTCCAAAAACTCGATGTTGGCGTTGACGGTGATGAGGTGCCCGTCGAGGGTTTCAGCGGGCAGGAGGCCGGCTTTGGCGATGCTCGATTTGTATTTCTCGTACTGGAGCTGCCGCTCCTGGTAAAGGATGATGTCACTGTCATCCGGGTTGATGATCACCTCGCCGGTGTTGCCGTCCACCGCGAGGAGATCGCCTTCCTCGACTTGAGCAGTGACGGATTCGAGCCCCACGACCGCGGGGATCTCCAGCGCTTGGGCCATAATGGCCGTATGCGACGTGCGGCCCCCTACATTCGTGATGAATCCCATCACCCGGCTGATGTTCAGTTCGGTCGTATCGGCAGGAGACAGGTCGTGGGCGACGATGATAACCCGTCCGTTGATGTCGGCCAGGCTGGGCTGGTTTCCTCCGGCCAGATTCCTGAGGATCCGTTCGCAGACGTTTTCAACGTCGTCTATCCGTGTACGGATATAGACATCCTGGATCTCTTCGAAGACGCGGCGGATTTCCTCGAGCGATTTCTTGAGGGCCCATTCGGCGTTGATCTTTTCACTCAAGATGCGCTTGATGGTCGAATCCTTCAGCATGCTGTCCTTGAGGATCATGGTGTGGCTGTCAAGGATGTAAGCATGCTCACGAACGTGATTCGGCAATTGGTGTTTCAGGGAATTGAGCTGCCGCTCCGTCCTTTCGACTGCGCCTTCGAACCGCTCGACCTCCCGGTGCAGCTGTTTGTCGTTGATCAGGTATTGATAAAGGATCTTGACGCTGGAACGGTCAACCAGGTGAGATTTCCCGATAATGATGCCGGGGGATACCGCAATCCCCTTCAGAAGCTTCCTTTTTGAGGGGTGACGCACATTCATTGATGTTCCCCGAATCTCCTCTCGAACAGGTCTTGTAACGCCAGCATAAACTGTTCGGAATCTTCGCCGACGATGCGTGCCTGGACTTCACTCCCTTTCGGGCAGGCAAGCGTGAGGATCGACAGGATGCTGTCTCCGTCGACCTCATGCCCGTCTTTTTTCAGGTACAGCTTGGAACGATGGCTGTTGGCCAATTCGACGATCTTGGCGGCAGCCCTTGCGTGCAGCCCTAGTTTATTCATGATCTTCAAATTCTGAACCACATCCATTTTGACCGACCTTTTGGAAATGCTGCAGCCTGGCAAGGCATTCCCTGTATATCTTTCGATAAGGCACATCTGATCTCGACGAGAGAACCTTGGCTACCGCCTTGGCGCCTTTCATTTCTTTCAGAAGGCGATCGATTTCCACTCCGAGCTCTTCAGGGGAGGCCGCCGGCGCCTCGCTCCGCCCGTTGCCGCTTCCTTCGACGATAAGCGTGAATTCTCCGAGAGGCGGTTTTTCTTCCAGCCGCTTCAGAACAGCGCTCAACCGCCCCGTCTCGACCTGTTCGAAGACCTTGGTGAGCTCCCGGGTGATGGCGACTTCCCTGTCGCCGAGGATCTGCAGCATCTCCCTCAGGGTCTCCAGGATGCGGTGGGGGGCCTCGAAGAAAATCATGGTGCGGCTTTCGGCCTGCAGCTGTTCCAGTTCCCTGCGCTTCTTGCCGGCGCGGGTCGGAAGAAACCCTTGGAAAAGGAACCGGTCGGCAGGCAGACCGCAGATCGACAATGCGGCTGTTACGGCTGACGGCCCAGGGATGGCCGTGACTGGCAACCCTTCATTGCGGGCGAGGGCAACCAGCCTGCCTCCAGGGTCGGATATGCCGGGTGTGCCGGCATCCGTCACGAGGGCGATATGGTGGCCGCATTTCAGACGCTTGACGAACTCCGGGCCTTTCAATCGGAAATTGTGCTGGTTGTAACGGACAACCTTAGTCGCGACTCCGTAATGGCGGCAGAGCCCTTTGGTCCTCTCGACGCTTTCGGCGGCAATGAGATCGACGGCTTTGAGCACCCGCAACGCCCGAAGGGTGATATCTTCCAGATTGCCGATGGGTGTGCCGACGACATAAAGGGTGCCTTCATGCTCAATATCGTCGACGATCGGAGAGACTGCGCTGCTTTTCTTTGAATCAGCCATTCGTCGATCCGGCGGAGCGCCGGTCCGGCCGTGGATTAATGGAGGCACCCGTCCGCTGCAAGAGGCCTTTCTCCCTGCCAGGACCTGAATACAGAATTTCGACGCATTCGATCGAAAAGGCGGCCGAGCGCTGCCGGGGCATCCTTTCCCTGGCGATGCCGAGAGTACCCATCCGGAAATGACTTCCCGGTACAACCCGGTTTCTCATCCGGAAAAGAAAATCTTTTGCCGGTACTAAGGATATCAAGCGTTTGCCCGGGGGCGACCTGTAGGCCGCCGCGCAAGCAAACGTGCGGCTGACGCAGAGATCGGCAAAAAAGCCCCTTGCCGGGTGGAATTTAATAGAGCAGTTCGAAGGCATTCTTGACGATCTCTATCTTCGGTTGGTCTTCGGAGAGGCCGACTGCTACGACGTCGAAACGCGACCTCGTGTCAAGACCCCCGTGCGTTTTCAGGTAATTCAATGCCAACCGCGAGAGGCGGCGTTGTTTCCGCCGGTCGACGGCCTCTTTTGCGGGGCCGGTATCGCCAGCTGAGCGCGTTTTGATTTCGATGAAAACCAGGGTGTCCCCGTCTTTTGCGATCAGATCCAATTCCCCGAGGGGGCAGCGGTAGTTGAGGTGAACGGGCCGATAGCCGATTTGTTTGACGGCTTCCAAAGCCAATTGTTCGCCTCTTTGGCCGAGCTGCATCCGTTTCCGTGTCAAGGCCGGCATACCCCTTTGAAGGTCGTGCGATGGATAGGGCACCAGCCGATTTTTCTCAGCACGGAGAGATGGTCCCGGGTGCCGTAGCCTTTGTTGCAATCGAATGCGTAGGCAGGGTATTGCCGGTGATAAGCGCCCATGAGCCGGTCCCGGTAGACCTTGGCCAGGATCGAGGCGGCCGAGATGCTGCGGCAGAGCCGATCTCCTTTTTTCAGCGCTTTTTGGGGCGTTGCGACAGGTACAAGGTGGATTCCGTCCACGAGCAGGAAATCGGCAACGGGATCCAGAGCGGCAACAGCCCTCCGCATCGCTTCCAGAGAAGCCCTGAGGATGTTGATACGGTCTATGGCAGCCGGTGATACAACCCCGATCGCCGTTGCAAGGGCATGGAGCTGGATCATCTGAAAGGCCTTCTCACGCGCCGCGGCGGTCATACACTTGGAGTCGCGCACACCCGGCAGATCGATCCCTTCCGGGAGGATCACCGCAGCAGCGACGACGGGCCCGGCAAGACAACCTCGACCGGCCTCGTCCACGCCGGCCACATGATGAAATCCGTTGTTGCGCGCCTCGTTTTCGTACCCGAGGGGTTCCACCGGTTCTTCCGTGCCCGGCATATCGAACAGCCTAAGATTTCGCTGTCTCTTTGACAACCCGGGAGACCTGCAGCGGCTAGAATCGTTTTTCCTTGATGCGGGCCGCCTTGCCTCTCAAGCTGCGCAGGTAGTAGAGCCGGCTCCTTCTCACACGTCCCCTTGTCAGGATCTCCACCTTGTCGATAAACGGAGCGTGGAGCGGGAAGATGCGCTCCACGCCGATTCCGTAGGAGACCTTGCGGACCGTGAAGGTCGCCCCCAGCTTGCTTCCGCGCTTGCGGATCACGACGCCCTGGAAGACCTGGATCCGCTCCTTCTCGCCTTCTTTGATGCGCGCATGGACCTTTACGGTATCTCCGGGTTTGAAGGCCGGAATATCGAAGCGCATCTGTTCCTTTTCGATCATCTCGATGATGTTCATGTGTCCTCTCCTTATCACAATCGGGCCTCCTTGGCCCGCTATGGTCAAGCCGGCGCCGATGACGATTCCTCCGGGTCAGGTCTGGCCAACCGATCCAGGATGATAGCGGCGGCGGTCCGCACCGAAAGATGATTGTAGCCTGTCGGCCCGTATATAGGTTCCAGCAAATGGTCGCTGACGGTGAAAACCTCTTCGGTCAGCCCCCAGGCCGTACCGAGGAGCAGAAAAACGGGGCGTCCCGGAGTGGCCAATATCCTCCTTGCCTGCGGATAGCCGATGCAGCCTTCCGCCGGCTGCGATGCATCCGTTGCCATGCGAAGCGGCGGAGTCCCTTCAAAGGTGCGGATGTCCTCCGCGGCGTCCTCGAGCGACGATGCCACCCGCAGGTGCTCGAGCGCGAGCCTCCGGTGCGGATTGTATACAGCGCCGTATCCTTCGGTCCAGTGGCGTTTCACCCTTTCGACGAGGGCCCTCTGGTCTTGAAGGGGCGTCACGATGAAGAGGCCCTGAAGACCGTAAGTGGCGCACAATCGTGCCAGATCGTGCAGGTCCACCGTGGTCACGGCGGAGCAGATCCGCCGCCGGCGTTTGTCATACACCGGATAATGAATGAGGCCGATGTAGAGGTTCCGCAGCCGGCCACTCATCGCCCGGGCCCGCTGCCGGACTCTTCATCTTTTCTGGGGCGGCCTGCCGGCGCGGGAGAGGGCCTCTCACCGGGCTCGATTTCAGCTGTCTCCATAAGGTCCGGGCGCCTTTCCCGCGTCCGCCTGATGGATTCCTTTCTCCGCCAGATCCGGATCTTTTCATGGTTTCCGGAGAGCAACACCTCGGGCACAGAAAGCCCCTGAAAGACGCTCGGCCTTGTGTAATGCGGGTATTCGAGGAGGCCGCCTGCAAAACTGTCCTCGGTGCTGGAACCCTCTCCGCCAAGGGCGTCCGGCAGGAGGCGGGTGACGGCGTCCATCACCACCAGGGCCCCCAACTCTCCCCCGCTCAGCACATAATCGCCGATGGAGATCTCCCGATCGATGCACAGATCTCTGATCCGCTCATCCACCCCCTCGTATCGGCCGCAAACGAAAATCAGCTGATCCAACTCGGCCAGTTCCCAGGCCAGGCGCTGGTTGAAAACCTCTCCCTGCGGGCTCAGCAAGATCACCGGATGGCCTTTGCCGATCCTTTCGACGCTTTCCAATGCCCGAAAGATGGGCCCCGGCTTCATGACCATCCCGTAGCCGCCGCCGTATGGCCGGTCATCTGTGGTCCTGTGAGGCCCCCGCGCGAAATCCCGGATGTTTACCGCTCTTATGTCTGCGATGCCCCTGTCGAGAGCTCTTCCCATGATTCCATAGCGGACGGCGGAAAGGACCATCTCGGGAAACAAGGTGAGTACGTCAAACCGCATCGGGCTCGATCATTCCTTCAAGGGGCGCTACAACCATCCTCCCGCCCTCGAGGTCTACTTCGCGGACGACATCGTGGATAGCGGGCACAAGGGTTTTCTCGCCGTTTTCGTGCCTGACCACGTAGATATCGTTGCTCCCCGTTGGGATGATCTCCGTGATCGACCCCAGCCGTACCCCGCCTTCGAGGTATACACCGAGGCCGATCAGTTCGAACCAGAAAAATTCGTCGGGCGCCCGCACGAGTTCGTCTTTTCTTATCAGGATCTCGGCGTCTCTGACTTCTTCGCTTTGCTCCAGAGAGGTTATCCCCTCGAGAAGCAACAGGAAGGAATTTTTGTGCGGGCTGAATTCCAGGAGTTCATAGGCTTGCACTGCACCAGAGGCGCCTCTGATGTAAACGGTTCCGGCCCCGGCGAATGCGTCCCCTCTGCCCGAGTAGGAAATGGCTTTCAACCTCCCACTGACACCATGAGGTCGCACGATTTTCCCGATGGCGATCAGGTCGTTCACGTTTATATGTCTGGATTTACTCAATAATCTCCAAAACAGAACGTTTGTTGATTTTTGTGGAGGCTGCACTGAGAATCGTCCTCATCGCCCGCGCGGTTCTGCCCTGCTTGCCGATGACTTTTCCCAGATCCTCTTTCGCGACTTTGAGCTCAATCACTGAAGTCTGTTCGCCTTCGATTTCGGTGACAACAACGTCTTCCGGCTTGTCCACGAGCGCTCTAGCTATGAATGTGATCAAGTCCTTCATCTCAAATCACCTCCGTCGTTTGAAGTCGCCTCCACTGCCAAGCCTCAGTTCGCAGACGAGTCCGCACCCAACAGCCCCTCTTTTTTCAAGAGGGCCCGGGCTGATTCAGACATCCGTGCCCCCCGGCCCAACCAGGTTTTCACTTTGTCTTCGTGGAGTTTGACGACCGCCGGCTCCTTCATCGGGTCGTAATAACCCAGGATCTCCAGGAACCTGCCGTCTCGAGGTGCTTCTGAATCAGCCGCAACGATGCGGTAAAAAGGCTTTTTCTTCGCACCCAGCCTAGCCAACCTGATTTTGACTGCCATTTTTTCGTGCTCCCTAAAAGATTGATAATTTGCTGCTATCCATCAAACGCCTGCAGCTGCCAATGGGCCCGGCACATCTCAAAGGATCCGCGCCTCGCTGCCGGCTTTGTTGTACGTGTTCCCACTGCCTCAAAAAACTTCCCGCCTCGAGCCCGCTCTGCTTCCCGGCGGGCTGGGCCTGACGCTGGCCCCTGCTCCAGGGCGGTTTTAAACCGGCGCGCCTCAACTGAAAAGAGAGGGCATGCCGGCAAACCCCTTCTTGGTGATCCTCTCCATCATTTTTTTGGTGTCGGAGAAGTTTTTGAGCAGGCGGTTCACATCCTGCACCTGAGTCCCGCTGCCGCGTGCGATCCGCCGTTTGCGGCTGCCGTTGATGAGCTTGTAGTTGCGCCGCTCTTCCCGCGTCATGGAATTGATGATGGCTTCTACTCTGGCAAGCTCCTTTTCGTCGGGTTTGAGCTGCTTGAGCTTCTTGAGCTGCCCCATCCCCGGGAGCATGCCGAGAATTTGTTCGAGCGATCCAATCTTTTTCATCTGTTTGAGCTGCGACTGGAAGTCCTCGAGATCGAACTTGTTTTTCTTCAGTTTGTTCTGGAGCCTGATGGCCTCCTTCTCATCGAACTGGGACTGGGCCTTTTCGATCAAGGAGAGGACATCTCCCTTTCCGAGGATCTGCGAGGCGACGCGGTCCGGATGAAAAGCGCTGAGGGCGTCCAGCTTTTCCCCTGTACCGATAAACTTGATGGGCTTCCCGGTAACGGCCTTGATCGAGAGGGCCGCCCCGCCGCGAGCATCGCCCTCCATTTTGGAAAGGACGATTCCGCTCAGATCCAAGGTTTCGTCGAATCGTTTGGCAACCGTGACGGCATCCTGACCGGTCATTGCATCCGCAACGAGCAGGATTTCGTTCGGAGGGACGGCGGTCTTGATCCGGACGAGTTCATCCATCAAACCTTCATCCACATGCAGACGGCCGGCCGTGTCGAAGATGACCAGATCGGAGCCCGCGCCGCTCGACTTGACGAAGGCGTCGCGGCAGATGCTCACCGGCTCTTGACCCTCTGCCGTGGGATAGACCGGGACATTGATCTGCGCCGCGAGCTTTTTCAGCTGGTCAACCGCTGCAGGGCGGTAAATGTCGGCCGGGACCAGATAGGGATGCCGCCCCTGTTTCCTCAGGTACACGGCCAGCTTCGCGGCCGTGGTGGTCTTACCGGAGCCCTGAAGTCCCACGAGCATGAGAACATGCGGTGTTTTGCCGCTCAGGTTCAGGTCCTGCCGGCCGCCGTCCATCAGGCGGATCAATTCTTCGTTGACGATCTTGACCAACTGCTGACCGGGTGTCAGGCTTTCAAGCACCTCCTGCCCCAAGGCACGCCTGCGGATATCTTCGATCAGGTTTTTGACCACCTTGTAATGGACATCCGCCTCCAGCAAGGCCAGGCGCACTTCTTTGAGGGCATCCTGGATGTTGCTTTCGGTCAGACGTCCGCGGCCGGTCACCTTCTTGAAGACGTGGTTCAGCTTCTCGGTCAGATTTTCGAACATCGTCCCTTCCTGCGGGCCTTTTGATAAACGGTCATTCTATCGGCAAGAGTTCATTCCTGTCAACTTAAAAGGTGGTAAATGATTCGAAGCGATCGTACTTTCCAAAAGGCCGGGCGCATTCAAACCTTAGCATTTTTGCCCTTCTCTTTCACTCATATTTTTATTTGGCTGGATCGCTGGATCCTCCCCGAAATGAGCGGCATCCCGGAAGATGATACGGCGGGGTCGGAGGCAGAAGAAAAGGATTTTGTGGTTGCCAGGTCCCGAGCGAAATTTTAATATCAAAAAACTCTCCGGATTTTTCTCGTGTGTTTCCAGTCAGCCCATACAGGAGCGAACCCAGTTGGAGCAAAGCCTTCAGGAAGGCATCATACGCCCTCATCGTGGGCGGGGGGAACCCTCAATCCCGGCGGATGTGCTGATGGTGATGCCGCCGTTCGAACTCCGGCACCTGGCGCGCCGGATCTCTGCCGAGCCGGTGGCCTTTGCTGACAGCGACCTTTTTCGCCTCTACCTTCCAAAAGAAGGGCCTCTCGGCGCTTGTGCCTTGTCAGGGCCGTTTCTGGGCGCACCCCATGCCGTCATGGGGCTGGAAAAGCTGATTGCATTGGGTGCTCAAAGGATCTGGGCCTTCGGCTGGTGCGGGTCGTTGAGTGCGGCTGCAAGGATCGGTGACCTGCTGATACCGACACGGGCCTATCCTGAGGAAGGGACGAGCCGTCATTATCCCCTGGATGGGTTGGACCTGGTCCCGGATGCCGGTTTGACGGCGGGTCTCCAAAAGGGGCTGGAGAGCGCGGGTTTGCCCTATCGGAGAGGCGCGGTGTGGACGACGGATGCGCCATACCGGGAAACACCCGTAAAGGTGAGGTATTGGCAGGAGCAGGGCGCGCTCGCGGTGGAGATGGAGGCCTCGGCGCTCATGGCGGTTTCGCTCTTTCGTGGCGTCCGGATGTGCGCACTGTTCGTGGTGTCGGATGAACTGTTCGAGTGCAGGTGGAGGCCCGGCTTCAGGGATCCCCTGCTGAAAAAGCGCTCCCGGGCCGCCGCCGAGGCTCTCCTCGATTTTGTGATCAGTGTGGCGAAAGACCAGGGTCGGAGACCTCGAGGGTCAAGGCCCGGTGATGGCCTAGAGCATTTATCAGGCGAGGCGGTGGATTGTGAATGAAGGAAATGGAAAAGGATTAGTCCAAGGCGTTTTCGATGCAGCGGTCGTGTGGGAGGAATCTGACGTGCTCCTATTTCACCGGCGGCTCGCAGCCGAGGGGAGTTCGGGTCCTGGTGTCTACTGTGTGCAACCTGCGATTGAAGGGGTTCCATTCGAGGCGGTCTACCGGCATGGCGTTTTGACCGAGGCCTCGGCATTGTCCAGCCGTTTGGGGCGCCGGAACGTGCTGGGGTCTCTGAAGACCATCCTCACTGTGCCGTTGAAGGTCGAAAGAGAAAGCCTTTACGGTAAAGCACCCGAGAAGATGGTGGTGGGGGGGGTAGTCTATCTTGAACGAAAGGCCTTGAGAGTGCTCAATGCAGATAGGGAGCGGCGGGGAGATTCTCTTTATCCCGATGCGAGCAGTGCCGGCGCAGACCTGTTTCTGGCCGGAGAGGCAAGGCACAGCGCCCGGGTTCCTTTCAACGTTTTTTTCAGTTTGATCCGGGTGCCTGACGATGGCGCCTCCCTGCCGTCATCCTTGTACGACCGGTTGCTGCAACTGCAGGGGTGGGGTTTCCGCGTCAATCGGCCATGCATGCGGCTGTGCCGATCGATCGAAGAGGTCCTGGGCGCGTGCGCCGAGATCTGTGAAAAGCGCTCTGAGCTGCCTTATGATATCACGGGAGTCCTCATTCAACCGGACGTTGTGGCTTCGGATGGATGGAAAGAGGAAGGATCCGGGGATACGGGGCCGGTGTTGATCTATGCACTCGGCCCCGAGCCGGGGAGTGCCCGTCCGGCTTGACGGGTTTGTGCGCGTTGAGCGGGGACGGGCTGAGAGAAAGGGTTGGAGGACGTGTGGAGATGCAGAACCTGCGCGTACATCTCATTGTGGAAGGTCGTGTTCAGGGGGTGTGGTTCAGGGACTCGACACGAAGGCAGGCTGTGGAACTCGGAGTGAACGGTTGGGTCCGAAACCTGCCGGACGGCCGTGTCGAGGTCTTGGCGGAGGGTGCGGCCGACAAGGTCGAAAGGCTGGCGGCCTGGTGCCGTCAGGGTCCTCCGGCGGCCCGGGTTTCGAAGGTTGTCAGGGACGATGAGCCGTGGCGGGGAGACTTGGGCACTTTTGCCGTCCGCTACGGATGAAGCCCTTTAGGGTGTGGAGATGACAAGGCCCGTCGGGGCGGACTGAAAGAAGAGGCGGCAAGCAGAGAGGAAGGAATCCCTTATGGTGATGATGCATCGGAGAGCGTGCCTGTCTTTGATCCTGGTTATTGGGCTGGTCCTTTCAGCGGGATGCGGCGTCAGCCGCAAGCTGGCGGGGAAGGTGATGCCGGGAGGGTCGGAACTCAAGAAACGGGCCATGGTGACAACGCCGCTTGACCTGGCATCTCTGGGTCCGCAGCGGATAGCGGCTGTCAAGCAGGATTTCACGGTGAGATTGGGCAAATCGAACGATGTGCTGGTTTTTTCCTATGAGAATCCGCTGGAGGCTGCGTTGGCCAACAAACCCCCTTTCGGTCCCGGAGCACCTCGAGAGATTATCGACGCGGCTGAGAGGGAACGGATGCATGCGGTCGTGACCTGGAGCCTCGCGCCGATAGACGTCGATGTGAGGAGGGAGGGCATCTGGCCGTTTCGGGAAACACGCCGGTTCTATGCGACGACGGTCATCTTGAATGTGGTCGATGTTTCCCAAGGGGCTATTATCGCTACCCATACGGAGAGCCGGGAGTTTTCCATTCCGGAAGACGAGGCCGCACCCGCGGGTGTAGACGACCCGATCGCGTCAGAGTTGGTGAATGAGATCTGGGATGCGAATCTGCCCGATCTCCTCAAGAGGCAGGTTGACAACACGATCGAGTCGTTGAAGGAGGCTCCCTGGCGTGCCACCCTTGTGTCTATCGAGGGGGAGGGCCTCGTAATCCCCGCCGGGCACGATACGGGTATCAAGGTAGGGGATAGATTCGATGTGTTCACTAGAGGCGAGCCGGTGACTGCTGCCGGTGGGAAGCGCTATGATCTGGTGGGGAGGCGGATCGGAAAGATCGAAGTGACGGGGGTCACAGACCGTCAGGCCACCTTCAGAACGTTGTCGCAGATGAATCTGGAGGCGGGGATGATCGTTCAGCATCGTTCCTGATCGAAAACGCCCGCGTTGGGGGTTCAATTCGAAAGGGAATGGTTCCCTGCAGCACGAAGGAACGAGCCGGTTGCAGAGACCGGCAAAAGCCCCTTTTCCTGGAGAATTTATCGGAGCATCTCTCTGGCCTGTGCCAGGGCGTGGGGCGTGACCTCCCGGCCGGCCAGGAGCCTCGCGATCTCCTTTACCCGGCTTTCCGGATCGAGTGGCAGGATGCTGGTCTGCGTCCGGGTCCCGATCAGATCCTTGCGGACCAGAAAATGAGATGACCCCTGGCTCGCGATCTGCGGCAGATGAGTGATGCATATGATCTGGTGATACCGGGAGAGGGCCTTGATCTTTTCACCCACGATCTGGGCGGTTGCTCCGCTGATGCCGGCATCCACTTCGTCAAAAATGACTGTTTCGACAGAGGCGCTCTGTGCGAGCAAGGTCTTGAGGGCCAGCATGATGCGCGAGAGCTCTCCGCCCGAGGCGATTTTGGCCAGGGGCCTGAACCCTTCCCCGGCATTGGGGGCGAGGAGAAATTCAACCTGATCCGGCCCGTCCAGAGGGAGATGACGGTTCAGTGCGGCGCCCTTTCCAGGGATGGCCTCGCCTGGGGTTTTGGCCTGAAAGGCCACCTTGAACCGAGTGCCTTCCATGTGAAGCATCCGGAGTTCCTGTTCCATCCGAGACTCCATCTCCCGCGCGCTTTCCCGCCGCAGTTCGGACAGCCTGGCCGCCTCCACAGAAAGCTCATCCATGCATGCGTCGGCCTTCTCCGAGAGGAATGCGGCTTCCTTTCGCTTTCTCTCCAGATCTTCGGAAACCTCCGCCAGCGTGTCCCTGAGAAGCAGGATATCCCTGATTGAACAACCGTATTTGCGTTTCAGCTGATGGATCTGTTCCAGTCGGTCAGTTACCTGCGAAAGCCTTACGGGATCGAGGGGGATGGTGTTCTGAAAATCCCGCAGGGCGAAAGCGGCGTCTTCCAGCTTCGCGTCGACCTCCAGCAGGGTGTCGAGGAGCGGGGCCAATGTGGGATCCAGATCGGCGCCACGTTCCAGTTGTTTGCGGCAATGGGCCAATTGGGCAAGAATGGACTCCGAATGTTCGTAGAGACGATGGTAGGCCTCAGCCGAAATCTTCAGGAGTTCTCCGGCATGCTGCAAGCGCCTCCGCTCTCGAATCAGCTCTTCTTCCTCAACCTCCGCGAGCGAGGCCGCTTCGATCTCTTCGAGTTGATAACGGTTCAGTTCGTCCCGCTTCTCCATCTCGAGGACCGCTGAGCGGGCCTCATCCGCCTGCCTTCGCAGGCTGCGGCAGGACTGGAGGTTTGCGTTGTACCGTTCTCTCTCGGGTGTGAGCCCGGCAAAATCGTCCAGCAGATAGAGATGGTTGTCGGGCCTGAGCAGTTGCTGGTGTTCGTGTTGGCCTGAAATGCTCACCAGCACGGGGCCGAGCTTCGCCAGCATACCGAGAGTGGCCATGAGGCCGTTGACGAAGATCTTGTTGCGCCCCTCCCTGAAGATGGATCGGCGGATGAGGAGTTCACCGTCAAAAGGAAAGCCCATGTCTTCCAGCGATGCTTGGACTGCAGCGCTTTCCGGCAGGCTGAAAAGGGCCTCCACGGTCGCCTCATCGGCTCCCGTGCGGATCAAATCCGTGGAGGCGCGCGCCCCCAGGATGAGATTGATGGCGTTGATGATGATCGACTTCCCGGCGCCTGTCTCCCCGGAGAAGATGCTCAGGTCTTGTCCGGGGGTGATCTCCACATGTTCGATGAGGGCGAAATTGGAAATGCCGAGATGAACCAGCATGGGTTGTTGACTCCGGTTGATGGATGGAGCATGATCCTGCAAGGCCCCCAGGGTCCCAGAAAGGACCTATAGCAGCTTCAGTCGTGAATTTGAAGAGCTATTTTTCCCCTGCGGCTGCAGGCCGAATCGAGATCGAAAATCCGGAAGAGACAGAGAGACGCTCATGATGGAAAAGGGAGACGAACGGGCCTATCCTTCCCGCCCGATCGTAGGGGTTGCAGCCGTGCTCTTTGACCGCGACGAGGTCATTCTGGTCCGGCGTGGCAAACCGCCGGGAAAAGGCGAGTGGAGCTTGCCGGGCGGGGCGGTGGAACTGGGCGAAACCCTTGTTGGAGCTCTGAAGCGGGAGATATTGGAGGAGCTGTCCATCACGGTCGAGATCGGCGGGCTGGTCGGTGTGTTTGACAAGGTCTTCCCCGATGACGCCGGCAGGATCATTTATCACTATGTATTGGTCGATTTCTGGGCCGAAGTGCGGGGCGGGGTGCCTGTACCCGGCTCCGACATCGATGCCCTTCGCCGCATCCGGGCGTATGATTGCGGGGACTCGATGGGACTCGACGGCCCCCTCGGGAAGGCAGTCGCCCGGGCCGTGACACTTCGGGAATACGGCCGTAGCGCACCTCTTCCGCCGGCTCCGCTCTTCTAGGTCGATGCCCTGTGGTGCCAATCTTCCGCCTGGAAAATGCTTTCTATAAAATAGTCAGGGCTTGATCTGAACACGCCTCGTTGCAGAAAACCACCCTCACGGCTGCCACGCGGGTCATCGACTGCCTTCTCCGGCTTGACCGTCACTCGATCAAGTGGAGAAACCGCTTCCAGTTCGGCCAGGACCAGTAAATGATAAACGCCTCGCCCCTCAGGGAGTCGACGGGTACAAAACCCCAGAACCGGCTGTCGTAACTATGGTCGCGGTTGTCCCCCATGACGAAGAGGTGGTTGTCCGGGACCTTGAAGGGGCCGGCGTGATCCCTTTCCAAGTCCGGCACCCCGTCGTCGCCTTCCCGGCCGTAATAGCCGTGGGGGTCCTCGAACAATTCGCCGTCGATGTAGATCTCCTGTCCCTTGATTTCAATCGTATCCCCGGGCAGACCGATGACCCTCTTGATGAAATCCTTACTCTTGTCGAGTGGATAGATGAAAACGACCACATCATTTCTCTCCGGGGTGCCCACGGGGATGATGGTCTTGTTGATGAAAGGGATCTTGATCCCATAGATGAACTTGTTGACCAGAATATGGTCACCGACAAGCAGGGTCGGCTCCATGGATCCTGAGGGGATTTTGAAGGCTTGCACGATAAAGGTCCGAATGAAGAGCGCCAGCAGGATGGCAATGACGGCGGCTTCGGCATATTCGCGGATGAGGCCCTTTTTTTTCCGTGTGTTTTTTCTTTGATCGGTATCCAAATGCTGCCTCCGGTAGGGTGATTGCAAAATCTAATCCTTCGGGGTCTTGAAAGTAAAGGGATTTTTGCTGTTGAGCGGTTGGATCGAGGCTCCTTCAGCTGCCCGAAGGCGTAACGGATGTGTGCACTCTTGCCGGTGTGGGTGATGAGTCCTCAGAAGTATTTTTTACTTGACAAAGAAGGAATTTTGGAAGATTTTCCCCCGTGATCGGCCCCTCCGAGGGGCCGAACGGCTGGAACGCGGCTGCGCAAAGCCGGCCGTTTCAGATCGCCGGTGCCTGGCCGGCGCGGCTGCCGGCGTCTTACCCGGGAGGATGCTCCCGGCCGATTTTTCAAGAAACAGCTTTCCTTGTTTGCCTCTGTTTATCCCCCCGAAACTGGCACGCAACGCATCGTGAACCTCCATTCACCGCCTGTCCGTAGGTTCTGGAAACAGCGGCGGGTTGCCCCCTCAGGACCAGGAAATTCATGGTTTCTCCGTTGAAATCCGGGTGTTTTCGACACTGACGGACCTGCTGACCGGTGAAGATACAGGAAATCGGATGGGGAACTTCTGCCCCCCGAGTTCCCGCTTCCGGGTGCATACGAGACGGTCATCGGCCGTCTCCGAAGGGGGGCGATGATGTTGGGAGGCGCGCGAAATCAGCTTGTTGGCGTGGACATCGGCTCGCACGCGATCAAGGTTGTGGAATTGGCGGAGACGCGGCGAGGGCGGGTTCTCAGGAGCATCGGCATGGCGGTTTTGCCTGACGGGGCCGTCGAAGAAGGCGTGATTCGGCAATCCTCCCCCGTCGTGGAACTCCTGCGGGGCCTGTTCGCTAAACTGAAGATACGGAACCGCAATGTTGCGACGTCTTTATCCGGCTATTCTGTAATGGTCAAGAAGATCACCGTCAGGAAATCGGAAGGCCTTCCCCTGGAAGAACTGATTGGTGAAGAAGCCGAACAATATATTCCGTTTGATGTGCATCAGGTCAATCTCGACTTCGACACCCTTGAGGGGAGCGGAAGGGCCATTGGCGCCGGCGTGATCGGAGCGGCGGAGGCGGAGCTTCTGGATGTGATGCTTGTCGCGGCGAAGAAAAGGATTGTCGAGGACCGCGTCCAGGTCCTTGAACAGGCCGGCCTCAATCCCGCGGTCTTGGACGTCGATGCCTTCGCGATGCAGAATGCCTTCGAAATCTCATCGGGACGAAAAAACGGGTGCTACGCCCTGGTGAATCTTGGCGCCCGGGAACTCTGCATCAACATTGTCGAGGATGGGATACCCATTTTCAACAGCGATTCCTCATCTGCAGGTTCGGAGGTTACCAGGGAGATCGTGCTTCATTTCGGGGTCGATCTGGGGGAGGGCGAGCGGATCAAATTGGGGCACCGCCTGCTCCGGGATAAGGAGAAACTGGATGGGATCCTGCAGGGCGTGGTCGAAAACTGGACGGGGGAAATTATCCGCGCCCTCGATTTTGCAGGAAATGCCCATCCCGGGGTAGACGTCGAAGGAATCTACGTCTGTGGGGGTTCTTGCCGCCTACCGGGTTTTCAGCCATTCCTCGAGAAAAAAACGGGTCTAAAGGTGGTGGAGATCGATCCTTTCAAGTCCCTCGCCTTTGATGAAAAAAGAATCGACCCTGTTTATCTATCATCGGTGGGTCGGCAAGCGGTCGTCGCGGTGGGCCTCGCCTTGAGAGCAATCGGAGATAAATGATTCGAATCAATCTGCTTCCGTTCAGAGATGCCAGAAAAAGAGAAGATGTCAGACGGCAAATCAGCATCTTCGTGCTTTTGATCATGCTTGTTATTTCTTTGATGGGCAGCATTTATTGCGATCTTGTTAATCGCCTGGATCGGTTAAAGGATGAAAAAAACCGTAAGACTGCTGAAGTCCAAAAAACCAGTGAGGTGAACAGACGACTCCAGGAACTTAGGCGAAGTCTTGAAATCGTCAAGAACCGTTTGGCTGTTATAGAGCAACTTGAGTTGCAGCAGGTGAAACCGGTCCAATGGTTGAACGATATTGCCAGATCCGTGCCGGCACAACGATTGTGGCTCGATCTACTGCAGGAAAACGGTGGTTTTTTGACATTGAGGGGGACCGCAAGGGACCATGAAAGCGTTGCTGCATTTATGACCAATTTGGAAAAAACGAATACGATCGTCTCTGTGGATCTGGAAAGTGCACACTTGAAGAATTTTTCGCTCTATCAGGCGGATCTCGTGGATTTTACGGTTGGATGTAGAACATCGGCGTTCAAGCAGATTTCTTCCCATGGACAGGTCTCGAAAATGACGTCGATTTCGCCAAGGTAAAGGGTTTTCTGTCGGTAAAGGGTTTTTATCGCCAAGGTCGGGTCAATCGGCATGTTTGCTGGTGCGGCGGCTTACCGGCTGCCTCTGCGCAAGCGCTGGGTTCCCTCGATGTGGGCAAAACAGGGCCTGCATCAAAAAGGTTGAAGAAACGGGGACCCACTGCAAAGAGGTGGGATTGAACCCTCGCAGGGCGTAAAGCGGGATATTCCTTCCGGATTGGAGAAGGGGTTGTGCTGGACGATCTTTTTGGATGGATAAGGGGAATGGATCGAAACATATCGGATCTTCTGTTGAGCAGGCCTGCGGACCATTTCCCCGCTGAAAGGCAGGCATGGCTAGCGAACAGGCTGCAATCCGGCGCATTGAGGGTCGTTATTGCGGGTGGGCATCAGACGGCGCGATGAGGGGTCCACGGATGTTCGAGTGGATAGGAGGGATGGGACAGGGACGGAGGTACGCCGTGCTTGCCGGTACGGTCATGTTCCTGGGAGCTTTGTTCCTTTGCTTTGTCTACCGGCCATCGATCCGGGGCATAGCGGATTTGGAGATGGAACTCGCGGGGCTGTCCGAGCGGAGCACCCAGTCTCGCATTCGCGTCCGCAACCTGGCGCGATTGCAGGAAGAGCGGAAGGCCGCGGAGGCGCAACTGGAGCAGGCGTTGAGCATTCTGCCCGATTCGAGGGAGATCCCCACGCTTCTAAGGAACATCACGGCGAAGGGTGAAGAGTCGTGTTTGGAATTTTTGTTGTTCAGTCCGCAGAAAGAAGTCGAGAAGGATTTCTTCGTCGAGATTCCTGTCTCGATCGAGGTCAGAGGGCGGTATCGCAATGTGGTTGCTTTTCTCACCACGATCAGTTCGATGGAGCGGATAGTCCATGTCCTGAATGTATCCATGAGACCGGAAAAACCGCTTTCATCCATGTTGATTACCCGATGCACGCTGGTGACCTATCGGTTCAAGGGGGAGGTCGGTGAATAGAAAAGATTGGAGGTGCAGAGGCGTCAGGATGGTTCGCCTGCTTTTGGTTGCGCTTGCCGCCGCGTACCCATTAGGAGAGAGCTTGGCTTCGGCTGCAGACGAGGACTCCGCCTTGGAAAGGGACGCCCCCTGCAGTCAGTCCGTTATGGTTCGGAGTGCTTCCATGGAAGCAGGCGATCTCGGGCCAACCCTGGATCCTTTTTCGCCGTTTCTCGCTACACAGCAAGACAAGGGGGATCCGGTGGCTGACGGATCATTGGAAGGGGAGGGCGTCTCTAGGGGGGAGGGTGGCCGGGGAAGTGAATTGCAGTCTATGGCCGTTTATGAGCTGACGTTGAGCGCGATCATCAAGAAGGGGGAACGGATCATCGCCCTCGTTCAATCCCCGGGCGGACGCGGATTTATCGTTCGCGAAGGCACCGGCATTCGGGGCGGTTTTGTCAAAGAGATTGTGAGCGAGGACCGTGAGACCCCCCTGGGCGTTACATCGATTCGAAAGGTCGTTGTCGAGGAAGAAAATGCCATCCGTGAGGATGGCGCTGAAAATACGGCGATCGAATGGAGTCTGCCATCCGCTGACGCCGGGAGATGGACAGTGTCCCTCCGGTAGGCGGGAGACACTGCGGGGGATCATTCCTCTCAACATGAACCTTGCGTGAGGGAAGGTCCGGAAGGCCTCGAGGGGCTGCAAGAAGGGGAGAATTTAATGCGCAGCGCATGGTTGCCGATGTTGTTCTGTTTGATGCTTTGGAAGACCACGGTGTTTGGCGGGGAGATCTCGTGGATTCAGGTGGAGGAGAGAACAGCCGAAAAGGCGGTGATCGGGATCGAAGGGGATTGCCGTTCGTATCGGGTGTTCGGAAGCACCGAGCCGGCGCGTCTGGTCATCGATTTCGAAGCGGCTCGAGCGGGCAGGGCGCTGCCGGAAGCCATTTCTCTGGACGAATGTCCGGTATCGAACATCAAGGCCACCCATGTGGAAAAAGGTTTGCGTGTGCTGCTCTTTTCTGCGCACCCGGACCGGCTTTTCAAGTTCGAAATCATGGAGGAGAGAAGCCGGTTGAAAGTCGTCTGCACCGGATCCGGCGGCGTGGGGGCTGAAACGGCGTCGGCAAAGCGGACACCGTCTCTTAGACAGCCTCCTGAACGGGATCTAGCCCCCGGCCGGGCCGACTCCTGCAATAAAGAAAAAGTGACCCTCGATTTCTTCAAAACGGATCTGCATAACGTTTTCAGACTCTTTTCGGAGATCAGTGGAAAAAACATCATTGTCGATGAAGGGGTGAAAGGCGAACTATCGTTGTCTTTGAAAGAGGTTCCTTGGGATATGGCGATGGAGATCATCCTCGAGGCCAATGATCTCATAAAGGAGGAGATGGAAAGCATTTTTATCATCCGCCCTAAACCCGAAGAGAAAGAGGACGGTGAGGGAATCCTTGTTGTGCGCGGGGTGGCGGACGGATCGTTAGACGCATTCCATCGCTTGAAGAAGGAAAGGGATCGCCGCCGGGATGTGGTCAGCCTGGTTGTGGAGGCCCGCGATGCGGAGCGGAACGAGAGAATCGATCAAGCGCTGCTCTCTTATCAGCGGGCGTTCCTCCTGATGAAAGAGAATTCAACCATCCTCAAGGAAAACATCCATGTTTTGAAGAGAATGGCCTATCTTTATTCTACCCTCGGAAACGCGGCGAAGGGGCGTTATTTTGCGGCAGAAGCCCTGAAGCTGGATCCGGAAGACGCCAGGATGGCCCTTTATGCGGCAGTTGCTTCGGCGAAGCTTGGGAATAGCGAAGAGGCCCGATTGTTTTTCGATATTGCAACCGGGAACGGTCATCTTCTTGTTCCGGAAGCCTTTTACGATTACGGCGTGTTTCTGGAGGAAGCAGGAAAACTGACCGCTGCGCTCGCCTGGTTTCAGAAATACGAAGATCTCTTCGGTCCTTCGACAGAAAGCAGCCTCGCCATTGCGCGGTCGTGTGAGGCGTTGGGAAACGTGTCGGAAGCATGCCAAAAGTACAGGGAGATCAGCCAGGGCGAAGGTCCGGCGGACAAGCGCGAGTCCGACTTCGTACGGGGTAAATTGGAGACCTTGTGCCGCCACCAGAGGGGATTGAAATGAGGGCCTTATCCCGTTGTTGCATCGGGCTCGTGTTTTTGCTGCCGTTTATTCCCGGCTGTGCGATACCCGAAGCGTGGTTTGCGGCCAGAGGACCCGTCGAGGAGGGCTGCAAAGGAACTCTTGTCGATTTGCCGGCCGATGACGAGAACCGCGAACGATTGAATCAGGCGCGGTCGGCGGGCTACGGCGGATATCGGCTGCCGCCTCCCGATTGTCAAATCGATGAAGGCCCCTCGTATCTGCCGACTGGTGCACAGATCCTCTCCAGTGGCGGCAAGGTTCCTCTCCACAAGGTGTTGAAGGAGGTGGCGGGCCTCAAGGGGTATTCCATATGCTGGGCGGAGGATGTCGATCAAGACCGGCTCGTCGACGTCGATATACGGCCTGAGGAGAATTACTGGGATGCTTTGGACAATCTCTTATGCCAGGTTGATTGTTTCTATACCCTCCAAGAACGGACCATTATCGTAAGATATAAAGAAACCAGGGAATATCGGCTGCCGATCCCGTTCCTGAACGAGGAATTCAACACGTCTGTCGGGGGGAATCTGCTGGGAGGAGGAGAGGTCAAGGGGAAGATGAGAGGAGAGGTGCTGGTCAGCAATTCTCTGCGCGAACCGATGGATTTCTGGAAGATGCTGGAGGAGAATCTCTCCAAAATGATTGAGGAGAGCGGAAGCGGTTATTTCGTAGCGGACCGGCCCGTGGGAACCATGGCTGTCACGGCATCCCGGGCTACGCACAAGAGGATCAAGACCTATCTCGAAAATTTGAAACGGCAGGTCTGCCGGCAGGTGGTCATCGAGGCCAAAATCCTGGAGGTCATTCTCGACCGTGGCTCCGAGGTGGGAATCGATTGGGATGGACTTTTCAACCATTCGCTTTCCGGGGCTATCGAATTTGGAGAAGGTGGCGCAATTTATCCCGCCGACGGGGTCAAATTTATCAGCAAGATAAGCCTCGAGCCCTACAAGTTCGACCTCGTGCTTTCTGCGTTGAAGCAATACGGCGAGACCCAGATCGTCTCCAACCCGAAGATCAGCCTTTTGAACGGTCGAGGGGCCACCATCACCGTGGGGGAGAATATTACCTACATAGACAAAGTGGAGACTACTGTCGATTCGGAGACCATGACCGTCACGTATACGGTGACGACGGCATCGGTCCTCTCCGGGGTCGGGCTCGCCGTGATGGCGAACATCATCGATGAGGGGGTTATCCTCTATATCGTGCCGATAACATCGGAGCTGCAGGAGCCGATCGAATACAGGAAATTCGGTTCATCGGGTGAGGGGGCGGAAGTAGGTTTGCCGCGGGTCCGTCTGAAAGAAATGGCGACCTTCGCTCAGGTGAAAGACGGCGAAGGACTGCTCATTGGGGGCCTGATCGACCGGTTTAAATCCACCAAAGAGAAAAAGACCCCATTTTTGGGGGACATTCCTTACCTCGGCAGGCTCTTCAAGTGGAGAAAAGAGCAGGATATCACCCGCGAACTGGTGATCTTGCTTCGACCGACGATTGTCGAGAGCATCTGGGATTGACGGCGGTCTTCCACCATGAGCCGCTTCCGGATGCATTCCGCTATGGAGCGTTTTTGGGATTCGTCCGGGAAAATGGCAAAAGGTCCTGGATAAGCGAGGGGAGGACCCGTAGACGTTCAGCATGCCAGGGCGTTGTGATGGAAGGGTTTCGGTAAGCGACGAAGGGCACGCCGGCCGCTGCGGCCGTTTCGGAATCCACTGTGGAATCGCCCACATATGCTGCCATACCCGGCTCCAGATCGAAGGCTTGCAGGATCTTCAGCAAGGGCTCGGGATGCGGTTTGGGGTTTATGACATCGAGGGATGAAACAACGAGGGAGAAGAATTCACGCAAATCGAATGCGTCCAGCACATCGTGAATGCTCCCTGTACGGTTGGTAGCGACGGCCAGTCGGAAATTCAACCGGAGTGTTTGGAGAATCTCCTTGAGATCGCGTTCCATCGCCATCTTTTCGATAAACGGCCTGGAATCGACTTCCCGCCGGTAGGCCAGGGCGGCTTCGAGGTAAGGCGAATTTCGAAAGATCCTCCGAATGGACCGCTCAGTGGTGTGCATGTGCACATAGGGAACATCTTCGGGCGACAGGGGAGGCAGTTCGAAATGCGCCAGGAGGTGATTGTAGTAGGCGATATTCGCCTCACGCGAGTCGAAGAGCACGCCGTCGCAGTCGAAGATGATGGCGGGTTTCAGCGTCATGCCGCTTTCCCATCTTGTTTCATAGAGCGCTTTCTTGGATAGGGGTGCCTGTGACGAATAAAACGCTTATCTGGGGCGCAGGAAACCTCGTGGCAATTCGGCGAAGATCGATACCGCCCAGTTTTGAAGATTCAGCTGAAGGTGACCCGGAAAAGTGAAATAATAATCCCGGAAGACAACAGCGAACCGGCACATTCACGGAGTCGCCGGTTCGCTGGAAAGGGTGTTCAGTCGGTACAGCGATCAAAGCTCAGTGGTGAAAGTGCCTCTCCCGCATGAAGCCCATCATCTGAAGGACGGTTTTGATGCCGGCAATCGTGAGGCCCGTGCCGATAATGATCAGCACAAGGTAAAGCAGCCCCAGAAATATGTAATGGTCCGCATTCCACTGCCATTCGAAAATAAACGGAAACATATCTTTCTCCCTTCAGGAACGGCCCGCCTATTCGACGACCGGGTTAAGTTCTCTTTCTTTCGGGAAAACAGGCAGATAGCGATAAGAAAGAGAGAAAAGCAAGAAACCGTAGCCAATCACGGCGAGGGAAATACCCCACTCCTGCCAGGTGGGCAGATAGCTCATGAATTCGTCGAACGGCATGACGGGTATGGCAAGGGTTACGATGGTGAAAGTGAATCGGTTCAAAACAATGCCGGTGCAGTTCATCAGGCAGCCTGTAATGAGCCAGCCTTCGCTCTTGCGCGCACTTGGCGTGAGGAGAATGATGGCCGGGATGATGCCGAAGACCCCGATTTCGAGAACCAGCAGCCAGACCCCGTAAGGCCCTTCCTTGAAGTAATCCATGAAGGCAAGTCCGGCCGCGGGGGTGATACCGTAAATCCAGCCCAAGGTGTCGGCGATCTTGAGGATTATGTATACACCCAGCAGAGAACCCGAGATCTTTGCCAAGGTTTGAAAGGCCTTGTCGGGCACCAGGCGTTTGCGGGTGATGGCCTGGGCCAGTTTGGTGCAAAGGATGGTGAAAGAAGGCCCGGCCGCGATTGCGGAAAGAATGAAGAGGAAAAAGGTCCAGGGCCAGACATAGAATCCTTCACGAAAGGCGAAGGGGCGTGCATACATCACCCCGTAAAGACCGCCGAGGGAGCCTTGATGGAAGAAGGAAAGGAACGTGCCCGTGGCGGCGAAGATGGCCATGATCCCATGCAGGTTCTGCCCGAAAAGGCGCAGGGGCTTCACTTTTTCGATCTGCGGATTTTCAAGGATCAAGGGGATGTATTCAATGAGCAGAACGCCGAGATAACAGGTGATGCAGAAGGACACCTCGGCCAGCATGGAATGGACATTGACATGCCAGAAGATGAACCAGCCGCGGATCGGTTGGCCGATGTCGATCCCAAGCATTGCAACGGCGCCGGAATAGCAGATGAATCCGATGATGACGGCGGCGTTGATGATGTCCTTGAGTTCCTTTCGTCCGATGATGTAAGTCAGAAACCCGGTGAAGAAGGCCCCGGCGCCGAGGGCGATAATCGCCAAGTCGAACACGATCCACAGGGCGAAGGCAAAGTAGTCGGACATGTTGGTCTGGTTGAGGCCCTTCAAGAGACAAAGAGCGGCTGAAACGCCTCCCCAGAGCAGCAGTGCGAGCCAAGGCAGGGTCCAAAAGAAGAATGCCTTGGGCGAACATCTTTTGACGCCTTCTGGAATCAATGCGGAATCCATGAATCGATCCTCCTATTGAGGTATACGACAAAATGGGCGGGTCAGCCCATTTTCACCTTTGTAACGGGTTCAAACTGGCCGGGCAGAAAGTTGTCTCCGAGCTTCCGCACCCAATCCTTGCTCGAGAGGTAATACACTTTGGGTTCGGTGCCGAGCTTCTCCAGCAGGCGGAAGGCGTAAGGGCTCTTGATCAAGTTCGCCACTTGGTGATCGGGATTGTTGAGATCCCCGAACGTGATCGCCTGTGCGGGGCAAGCCTCGGTGCAGGCGGTGATGTATTCGCCTTCTTCCAACTCGCGCCGGTCTTCGGCATAAGCCTTTGTCCTGGCGCGCATCAGGCGATGATGACAGAAGGTGCACTTTTCGACGACGCCCCGCATCCGGGGGGAGACCTCGGGTGACAGGTAGCGGATCATCCCTTTGCTCTTCGGAAAATAGCCGTCCCACCAGTTGAAGACGCGGGCATGGTACGGGCAGGCGGCCATACAGTACCGGCAGCCGATGCAGCGGGTGTAGATCTGGCTCACGATCCCGGTTTCGTAATCCATTTCTGTGGCTGTGGCAGGGCAGACGGATACGCATGGGGTATGGTGGTCGCACTGCATACAAGGCCGCGGAAAATAGCTGACTTCGGTCTCGGGGAAGGGTTTGCCGTTGGTGACCTTGTAAAGGCGCATCCACGTGAGCCGACGCTGAGGATCCGATTCATCGGGGCGGACCGACACGTTGTTTTCGGCACTGCATGCCACCATACAAGTGCCACATCCCGTGCACTTGTCCAGATCGATGACCATGCCGTAGCTGTGGCCGTTGGCAGGTTTCTCTTTCACGATCTACCTCGCTGCTAGACTTTGTTTAGTTGGACAGGGGTCTTCCACCAGACCGGCAGACCGCTCAGGGGATCGGCCCCGGCTGCGATGATGTCATTGGGGTTGACGCCCTTGTTGCGTGAAAATTCGTCGTAAGCGGTATGCCCCAATCCAAAGGGCAGATAGACAACACCCGGCATGGCGCCTTCGAAAAGACACACGCGCACCCGGACTTCTCCGGCCACCGATTCCACCTGAACCAGGTCGTCTTGCTTCAACCCGTACGCCTTGGCTGTATCGGGATGGATCTCGGCGTAGGATGCGTCTTTCAGCAGCTGTTCCGGGAGCAGGGTCTTGTTCAAAAACGGCGGGTTGGGCAGCCAGGAGCTGACGAGGTTCACCATGTCGTAAGGCACCATTGCCAGCGGGTACCGCGAAGAATCCGACGGCGGCGAGGACGGTGCATAATGCGGCATGCAGACGAGATCCGAGGATGGGGCCTTGTTCAGATCTTTCAGCTTCATTTCCAGCCGGGTGGAGTAAAATTCGAACTGGCCGGATGGGGTTTTGAAGGTTGTCATGGCGGCCCGCTGATGATCGAGCGGCTGGTACCACAACCCGGATGCCTTGATTTTCTGCCACATGTCCTTGGAGGATTTAAAACCGGCCGCAGGCTCGGCAAAGGGTTTCCAACTCCACGGAGGTTGCGCGGGTTTGTATCGCACAAGGCCCGCGCCGGCCTCAAAGAGGCCTTCCGCACGATAGGCCATGATGTCTTCGAAGGTTTTCCAAGGGAAGGCCTCTGGGGCCGCTTTGTCCAGTCTACGGGCAAGTTTCAGGATGGTTTCACCCGCGTCCTGTGTCTGATACAGGGGTTTGACCACCGGTTTACCAAGGCCGTAGAGAGGGTACTGCACTCCTCGCGGCTGAATGATCTCGCTCCACTTTTCGAAGGCCATGTGATCAGGCAGAACGAGGTCGGCCATGAAGGCTGTCTCGTCACGGAATGGAGAGAAGCTCACGATGAAAGGAACGGCCTTGAGCGCCCGGCGCATAGAACCGCCGTCGGGCATGGTAAATGCCGGGTTGGCCCCGAAAACCATCAGGAGTTCGACAGGGGAAGGGCCGCCCGCCGACAGGGCTTCATTGAAACGGGTCAACAGATTGGCGGCAAAGGGGCTGTCTTCGCCAGCCGCCGCTCCGACAGGGGTCTTTTTGAGTCCGGCTTCGGCGATCGGATCGAGGGGTGTTTCAGGCAACTGCTTCAGAGGGAGACGATCGAGGACCAGCACTCCCCCAGGCTTGTTGATGTTGCCCACCAAGGCATTGAGGCTGTGGACGCACATGGATTCGTAAAGGCTTCCATTCAGATCCCCTTTGCCCTTTCCCCAGATGGCGATGGGGGCCTTGGCTTTGGCGAAAGAGCGCGCCAGAGAGACGATGCGCTCAGCGGGGACCCCGGTGATGTCCTGGACCTTCCGGGGCGAATATTCGGAGAGGACCAGGCCCTGGAAGCCCTGATGCTCCTTCCAGTCGGCGGCATTCCATGGATGGAAGCCGAAGGTCTTCTGCTCGATGAATTCCCTGTCGTACAGTCCGTCCTTGATGATCACATGGGCGATGCCGAGGGCCAGAGCGGCCTCCGTTCCAGGAGCGGCTGCAACCCATTGATCCGCCTTGGAGGCCGTGTTGGATGCCCGGGATTCCACTTGAACCACGGTCGGCTTGCGTTTGTTCTCACGGTCGTGCCATTTTCCCCAAAGCCCTAAAATGCGGCCCGGGGCGCCCCAGCCTTCGAGAAGTCCACAGCCGAAGCTGAGGATGAAATCGGCATTCTCCAGATCATAGGCAACCGGCCCGTCTACGCCTTGCATCAAGAGGTTGACCATCCGGTCCGTGTCTTCGAAGGAGGGGACGCGGAGATAGTTCGGGCTGCCGATGGTTTGCATCAGACGCTGGATCAACAGGGAGGCCGTCGATTCGACCGGGTTTCCGTCGATGGCGGCAACGGCCTCGGGACGGCTGTCTCTGCGCAGGACGTTCACGCGACCCGACAATATCTCTAGAGCTTCATCCCACGAGATGTTTTGAAATACGCCTGCCCCTCGGGGGCCGACACGCTTCATCGGACCAGTGAAGCGGATGTCTTCGTTGTACAGGAGCTGAAGGCTGCCCATACCCAAAGGGCAGAGTCCGCCAGGGTTGATGGGGTAATCTTCACGGCCCTCGACTTTGACGGCACGTTCATCGACCTTGCGGACCTCTATGCCGCAGCCCCCCGGACACAGGGAGCATACTGAGGCCTCATGATCGTAGGCCCCTTCGGCAGGGACGGGCACCCAAGGCCAATTCTGGGTCCAGATGGCTATATCGTCGGTGATTTTCCAGGGCAACGGCGTCACCTGAAGACCTACGGCGCCCCCGACCATCAGTTTGATGAAATTCCTTCTGTCTAGTTTCATCGCAATCATCCCCTTACTTGTGGCAGACGAAGCAAGCGTTGTTCTGTTCCTGCCCCTTTTCGGTGTGGCATTCGGCACAGTCGTCCATCTTCATCCGGTCCCAGGTGTTCTCCTTGAATCCGGAGATCCGCTTGCCCCAAATCATGCGGCTGTAACCTGTGAGCCGGTTTTCCTCATAGGGCGGGAGGATTTCACTCTGGCCGTGATCTCCGTGGCATACGCCGCATTCCATCTGCCCCATGTTGACGTGAGCGATATGGGAAAAATAGACACAATCGGGCTGGCGATAATAGGACAGCCAGGGGATTTCCTTTTCATCAGCGACATATTCGTTCAAGAAGGCCTGCTCTTCTTCGCTTTCACCCAGGGGCATGTCAGGGTCGTCATGGCACTGGGTGCAGTTCTCCAGTTTCGGAATCCCGGCAAAGGTGCCGTCGTCCCGGAATGCGTGGCAAAACAGGCAACGCTCCGTCTCGGTGTCGCCGTCGATGCCGAACACCCGCTCCGGATCCATGTGCAAGGCATGGTCGAAATTCATCGGCTGGGCCTGTTTGGAGTAAAGCACCATGGGGAAGATCACCCACCCCACGATCAGTGATCCAATGAAACCCATAAGGAAAAAGATCCACCCACCCTTCGAAGGTTTTTCGGAGGAATCTGCTGGATTTTTCATGTGGTAAGGCCTCTTACGGAAAGGGTTTACAATCTGCTCCGGCACCTGACTGACAATTTTTGCGTATTTACCTATTAGGCTGATTTTTGTCAAGCGGAAAAACCACTTGGGAAGGGCATTCTGGGCTGGACGAGGGGGGGGCAGGGGTTGGTGCAGGGTTCTGCGGCAAGGCTCTGCCAGGAAGCCAGAGCGGTATCTCAGGCAAGGCCTTGCCGAAGACGGTTTCGGGGGTTAGATGCGTTTCATCCTTTTACGTCGGCGCTTGGCAGCTTTGGCCTGCTTTTTCTTCTTCTGGACGCTCGGTTTGTCGTAAAAGCGTCTCTCCTTGATCTCTGAGAAGAATCCTTCCTTGGTCAGTTTCCGTTTCAGATCCTTGATGGCTTTCTCGATCTGGTTGTTGTGAACGATCACCTTCATAATGACGTACCTCGATGCAAAAAATAAAAAAAGCACCTCAGCGCACAGCTGAAGGTGCTTGCCTAACCTTCCGGGGCCTTAACAGCCCATTACAGTGCGGTTTTCACATCAGCCCACCTGATGAGAGGTTTCGACCTGCCGTGAAGGAAAGGGGCACCCACGTCGGGAAAGAAGAGCTTCCAGCTTGCCTATGCCGAAAGGATCCATCACCGGATGGTGTCTAAGAAAGGATCTGTTCATATAATAATCACCCCCTTTAACCTTCTTCGAACCCGGGGCTGAAAGGCTCCCGCCCTGACAGGGATTCTCCGTCGGATAAACTCTAGACCAACCATCATACAAGTTTCGCAAACTCTGTCAACTTTTTTTTGGGTTCCATCCGGAAAAGGCCTTTTTGGCCAATCTCGGCGTCAATCTGCACGTTTGCTTGTGCGGCGACCTGCAGGCCGCCTCTGCGGAAGCGCTTGATTTCCTTTAAATTGGCCAAGCCGGGACCCGCCGCGAAGCACTGGGACTGAGCGCGTGCAGCGTGTGGCTGATGTGGTGCCAGCAGCCGTGCAATTAGAGAAGTGGGCCTGAGCACGCGCAGCGTTTGAAGAAAAAGCCTCATTTCAGGATTGGAAACCGGGTTCTACTTGGAAATCATTTCCGGATGGATACTTTTTAAGGTTCCGACCGCCCAAGAAAACGAATCAGGATGGGTTTGGTTTCAGGCTGTCGAATGCTCCGGGAGGGTTGAGCCCAAAGCGCTGAAAGGTCTGCGGCGGACGAGGCGCGCCACCGATTCGACGTGGTATGTGTGGGGGAACATGTCGACAGGCTGGATCTCCAGTGTTTCGAATCCCGGTGCGAGAAGGGCCAGATCCCGCGCGAGAGTGGACGGGTTGCAGGAGACATAAACGACCTTTTCGGGCCTCAGGTCGATGATTTGCTGAAGAACGGCCTGGTGCAGTCCGGCGCGGGGCGGGTCGACGATGAGCACATCCGGGGCCTGCCCGATCGTTTTGAGGATTTCTCGGGTATCGCCGCATAGGAAGCGGCAGTTTCGGATGTGGTTCACTTCACAATTCCTGCGGGCGTCCTCGATTGCAGAGGGGTTGATCTCGATCCCCGTGACCTGTGCAGCCTGATCGGAAAGGAAAATCGGGATGGTCCCGGTCCCGCTGTAGAGATCCAGGATGGTTTCCTTCCCCGTGAGTCCGGCGTATCGACCGGCGGTTCGGTAAAGGAGTTCGGCTGCGGCCGTATTGGTTTGGAAAAAGGAGTTCGCTGAGATGCGGAAGCGGTAAGGGCCGATCCGATCCTCGAGGAATCCCTCGCCGAAGATCAGGTCTTCACGGCTGCCGATGGCCACGGAGGCCTTCCCTGAATGGATGTTGTTGACCACGGTGGCGACCCCTTCGATCCGTTCGACCAGCATCGCCGCGAGGGCGCGCATGGTGTCCGGCCTGCTTTGGGCCGTTACGAGATTGACCAGCCATTGCCCGGATGCGTCCGAACGACGGACGGTCAGGAAACGCCAGAAGCCCGCGTGGCTCTTCAGCCCGTATGCAGGAAGCCCCGATTGCCGGGCGAAGTCTTTGACCACCGAGAGAATGACGTTGCCTTCTTCATTCTGCAGAAGGCACGAATCCAGATCGATGATCTTGAAAAAGGTCCCGGGAACATGCAGACCGAGCGCAAAAGGGGGTGGGGCTAGGCCAGAGCCAAGTTGATGAGGAAGGAGCCACGGTCTGTCGGAAAAGGAAAATTCCATTTTGTTGCGGTAGCCGAAGCGGGCGGGGGATGGGAGGACTTCGTGCACGGTGACATGGTTAAGTCCTCCGATGTGGGCCAGGCTTTCCGATACGAAAGATTGCTTGTACGCCAACTGCCTTGCATACGTCAGATGCTGCCATTGACAGCCGCCGCAATACCCGCTGAATGGGCAGGGAGGGACGATACGGTCGCTGGACGGCCGGATCAGCCCCACGAAGCGGGCCTCCGCCCAGTTCTGCTTTTTCTTGACAACCTGTGCCTGCAGGATATCGCCGGGGACGGCATGCTGGACGAATACAACGCGGCCCTCGAAGTGGCCGATCCCGCGACCTCCGAAAGCGGCCTTGACGATTTCGATCCGGATGTGTTGGCCTTTGCGTAATCCCATGGATATTTATCGGTTTGCGCCTGCATGGAAAGGGTGTCGCCGGGGTTTGCTGCCCGGGGATGGTCCTCGACAGGGAATGCGGTCTGCGGTGGTTCGGCCCTGATCGGGCTACCCGCTCAATCGGCCACCCGCAGAACCCGGAAGCCCAGTGTCCGGTATCGGCTGGCGGGGTGCGCAAAGTTACGGTTGGCGGAGCGGCATGTCAGTGGACCTTTGAACCAACTGCCGCCTCGCCGGACCTTCATGGAGTCATCCGCCACGCCGGCAGGATCCGTTACCGGTCCGGCAGGGTATTTCCCGTACCACCCGAGACACCACTCCCAGACGTTCCCGTGCATATCGTATAGGCCCCAGGCGTTGGGGGGGTAGCTGCCCACCGGTGCCGGCCCGTCCGGCTCGAGCCCGGCCTCTTTCACGGCGGGAATGCATTCGGGAGACTTGATGCTGTTGTTCCCGAAGAGCGCCTGCCGGCACGTCAAGGTGTCTCCCCAGGCGTAGGCGGTCCGGCTTCCGGCGCGACAGGCATATTCCCACTCGGCCTCTGTTGGCAGGCGGTAGGTACCCTCGCCCATGGCGTTCAACCTTTTGACGAAGTCCTCGCAATCGAACCAGGAGACCTTGGTCATGGGCTTCATGCTCTCGCGGTCGCGTTTCCACCATCTGGACCCCATCACGCTGCGCCACTGCCCCACCGTGACTTCGGTTGTCTGGAGGTAGAACGGCTTCGAGATATGGACTTCGTGCAGGGCTTCATCGGCATCTCGTCCTGCTTCGTTTTCCGGGCTTCCCATCATGAAAGATCCGGCCGGGATCAGAGCGAACGTCATTCCCAGACTGTTTTCAAAGGTTGCATCGGCGGCCCGGCTCAGATAAGGGAAAACCGCGGCCGCTGTGACGGCGAGCAGGAAAACCAGGGCTTGGCGGCAGGCCGGCTTCAGGGAAAAACGCATGATCTTTCCTCCTGCGGTGGGGGTCATGTGATTCGAGAAGTCCTCATCCGGAAAGGGTCTTTTTGGCCAATCTCGGCGTCGATCTGCAGGTTTGGTTGTGTGTTGGCCTGCAGACTGCCTCCGCCCAAACGTTTGATTTTCTTGGTATTGGCAGAACCGCGACCCGCCCCGAACGGGTGGGATCGAACATGCGAAGGGTGTGAAGAAAAACTCTCCTTTCCGGATCGGAAACGGGGTTGTGCCGGGAAATCATCTCCGCATGATCGCTCCTAGCGTTCTTCAATCCTACGATATCACCAAAGGAAATGCGGCGAAAGACAAAAAAAGTTTAACCTTTCCGAGCCGATGCTCTAGGATAACCCCGATTCGATCCGCCTGCGGTGCGTGCGGGCGAAGGAGTCAGGCGCGCCATGTCTCAAAACGGTTTTCGACCCGAAAAGAACCCTATCGGCTGATCAGGCGGCCGTTGTGTTGTGCGGCGGAGGGCCGTGGCGGTTGCCGCGGCTCGATGCTGCCGGTGTCCGTACGTCTCAAAAACTCGGGATGTGTGCGGCAGGAGTTGGAAGGACAACCAGTCGGTGCAATTGCGTTTACGGGTGGAAACCCTTTGACTTCCCAGGGCGCGGCAAGAGCCTGGGAAGGATTATCCAGGGAGTGAGTGCCATGTCTCAGACGATTGTCATTGTTGGAGCCGTCGCCTTGGGTCCCAAGGCGGCCTGCCGTTTCAAGCGGCTCGAACCTGGATCCCGTGTCATCATGGTCGATCAGGGCAGTATGATCTCTTACGGCGGTTGCGGGATTCCTTATTATGTGTCGGGGGATGTCAGCGACCCGGACCAGCTGCAGTCGACCAGTTTTCATATGCTGCGCGATGAGCGGTTTTTCAAGGACGCCAAAGGGATCGAGGTGATGACGGAGACCCGTGCCACAGCGATCGATCGGGAGGGCAGGAAGCTCCGCATCGTCGATCGGAAGACGGGCAGGGAGAGCGAGATCGCCTACGATCAGCTGGTGCTGGCCACCGGCAGCAGGCCCAGGCGCCTGCCGATCCCCGGCGCTGAACTCGAGGGGGTCTTCACGGTTTCCAGCCTCGATGAAGCGGTCCAGATCAAGGCGCGGATCGCCGAGGGGCAGGTCGGCAGGGCCGTCGTGATCGGAGCGGGTGCGATAGGGCTCGAGATGGCTGAGGCCATGAGCGATCTCTGGGGGATCGAAACCACTGTGGTGGAGATTCAAGACCAGATCCTCCCGAACATCGTCAGCCCCACCTTGGCTCGGATGGCCCAGCGGCACATGGAGGAGAACGGCGTGGCATTCCAGATGGGTGAGGAGGTGCGCCGGATCGAGGGTGAAGGGCATGTCGCGGGGGTGCTGACTGGACGAGGCACTCTGGAGGCCGACCTGGTGGTGATGGCCGTGGGTGTAACGCCCAACGTGGACCTGGCGAGGGAGGCCGGACTGGCGGTCTCGGAGCGGGGAGCCATCATGGTCAACAAGCGCATGCAGACCTCCGATCCGCTGATCTACGCCGGAGGCGATTGCGTGGAGATCCCGAATCTCATCACGGGCAAACCGGGTTATTGGCCGCTCGGTTCTCTCGCGAATCGCCAGGGTCGCGTGATCGGGACCAATCTTGCCGGGGGGCGGGCCGAATTCGAAGGGGCCGTCGGCAGTTTCGTGGTCAAGCTCTTCGACGTGTCGGTCTCCAGCAGCGGCCTGTGCCCGAGCGTGGCCGAACGGGAAGGGTTCGATGCCGCCGCCACCTTCGTGGTGCAGTTCGACAGGGCCCATTTCTACCCGGAAAAGGACCTCCTCTACCTCGAACTGGTGGTGGAAAGAGGCTCCCGGCGGGTCCTGGGGATCCAGGGGATCGGCAACAAGGGGGACGGCCTTCTGGCCCGCATCAGCGCCGTGGCGGCCATCCTCAAGCACAGGCCGACGACGGAGGACATCAGCAATCTGGAACTGCCCTACTCGCCGCCTTTCTCGTCGGCGATGGACGTGTTGAACGCCCTGGGGAACGCGGCGGAAAACATGCTCGATGGGAAAAACCGTGTCATGGACACCGATCAGTTTGCCGAGTGGTGGGATCAGCGTGAAAAGGGGGAGACCTTTTTCATGGATTGCCGGAACTGGGGCAACGCCGAGGCCTATGTCAAGAAGTATCCGGATCACTGGAAGAGCATCCCGCAGGACGAGCTTCGCAGCAGGCTCTCCGAGGTGCCCAAAGACAAACGGATCGTCCTGATCTGCAATACGGGCGTACGCTCGTACGAGGCGCAGGTCTTCCTGGATGAAATGGGGTTCCACGACACCTTCAACCTGCAGGGGGGGATGGCCGCCGTCAAGAAATGGCCGGGGGATCTGTAGGCCGCAGCGGCTCCTGGACTGGGACACCGGGTGGAGCCTTGTTCCCGAAGAGCGCGCAGACGCCGGCAAGATTGTTGAAACCCTTCGTTTTACCCCTTCCGTGGACCCCGCAGGCTGAATGAGGCTTGCGGGGTTTTTTGCGGAAGGAGTCCTTTCCCCGAGTGTAGGCTTTTCCATGAGAGAAGCACCCTCTTCACGGCTAAGGTCGGATGCGAGTGAGGGTCGCATGGGGATAACCGCTTCGGACTCATCCGGCGTGACAACGAAAAAATCCGGTACATTAAAAAGGGTTTCTGGCGTATGATAGTCAGCGGATTTTCTGTGTGAGACGCGCCACCATGACTATAATGGCCTGAAAGGAGACCTCCATGACTGCCACGGAACTGATCAACACTCCTCTGAAGTATCTCGACAAGGCATTAGGCGGATTGCGGGAAATGGGGCTTCTGCCGGAGAAGCCGAACGAGGCGCCGATCGTTGCGCTGATCAGTCAGATCAGCGACCTGGACGAAGAAAAGGCCGTGGCTGTCGCGCGGACCTTGAGCCACAGTTCGGTCTTCAACCAGGTGGTCCGCGAACAAATCACCCTGATGAAGGTGGGTGAGCGTTACGAAAAGATCACCTCGGCCTTCGACAGCATTCGGGATGATGCAAAAGCGATGGTGGACCAGCTGGAAGACGGACGGATTTCCACCATGGAGAGGATCCAGAATGCCTGGATGAAGGTGACCCGGGGCAGCATCCCGAGCCGGTTCGAGGACATCAAGGAAACCTATCTCGAGGTGACCGCCGACACCAAGGATCAGATCGAACGCGAGCACCGGATCCTCGAGGCCTACCAGGATTTTCGCGGGGCCTTGAAAGAGTCCCAGGTCATGGCTTTTCAGATCCTGAAAAAGGCGGAGGAGGCCGTGGCCGGCAGCAAGGCCGGGCTCGAAGAGGCATCCCGTTCGCTCGAGGCCTACACGGAGGGAGACCGCGAGCAGATCGCCCGGCTGGAGCTCGGACGTGACGAGCGTCTGCGTGAACTCCAGGAAAAGGACAAGCGCTACCAGATTGCCAAGGACCTCGCGGAGAACCTGTCGGTGAGCTACAATACGACGGAGGTCGTGATGGCCCGGCTGGTCCAGTCGACCTCTGTAAAGGAGCGTGTCTACTCCCAGGCGGTGTCCTTTTTCGGCACGAATGAAACCGTCTTCACGGCCCTGAACGCCTCTTTTACGAGCATGCAGGGCCTGCACGAGAGCACCCGCACGCTGGAAGCCATGAAAGAGGGCATCAACAAGGGCCTGGAGACCATCGCGGAAGTGGGCGGGAAAGTCCAGGAAGAGGCGCTGCGCGCGGGCTACGGCCCGACGCTCAAGGCCGAGTCCGTCAAAGCGCTTGTCGCCGCCGTGATCAGCTTCCAGGAGAAATCCCACAGCCTCATCAACGAGATGCGCCAGTTGGCCACACGCAACGAAAAAGAGATCGCGGAGGCCGTCGAAGAGGGCAAACGCCGTATGGTCGAACTCATGCAAGCGGGGCCGGCGCTCAGCCATGCCTGAACACAATGAGCCGAAGCCTGATTTTTCCGAAGTCCTGCTGGCCATGGACGTGGTGGACACGCTGCGCCATGAGCGGTCGCTGGTCGAGCGGGAACTGCAGTCAGAGGACAGCGAAAAGGCGCTGATCGAGAAGCTCAGAAGGATCTATGCCGGGCAGGGCATCGAGGTTTCGGACGAGACTTTGCTCGAAGGGGTGCGGGCCTTGCGGGAAGAGCGCTTCACGTATCGCCCGCCCGAACCGGGACTCAAAACCGCGCTTGCCCGTCTGTACGTCCGCAGGGGCCGCTGGGTCAAACGGATCGGGATCCTCTTGCTGGTGATCTTGACGCTTTGGGGCGGATATCACTTTCTCTACGCCGGGCCCTCGGAGCGGGAAAAGGTCCGCATTGCCAGGGAGGTCGGTGAGCTGGGGCCCGCTGCCGTGAAGGACGCGCTCGAACCAGGCGCGCGGCAAAAGGCGGAAGCCTTGTACACGCAGGCTCTTTCGGCTCTCCGCAGAGGGGATTCCGATGCCGCCCGTGACGCCCTCGAGGCCTTGAAAGGCATCCACAGCCTGATCCTGATGGAATACACCCTGCAGGTCGTTTCCCGCCCCGGGACCCCGAGCGGCGTCTGGCGGCACCCGGTCGATAACCCTGCCGGCCGGAACTATTACCTCATCGTAGAGGCGGTCACGGTCGACGGGAGACGGCTGGCGCTGCCGGTCACCTCCGAGGAGGACGGCAAGGTCACGGTCGTGAAAGAGTGGGGGCTCCGCGTCCCCGCCGACATCTATGAAGAGGTCAGGCGGGACAAGGCGGAGGACGGGATCGTAGACCGGCGAAAGGTGGGGATCAAGAAGCGCGGTTTCATCACGCCGGAATACGTCGTGCCGACCAGGGGCGGCGCGATCACGCAATGGTAATGGGGATGCGATGAGATATGGCAGGGACACGCTTGGTGTCATCGAGCAGCACCTGTCGGGTGCACAGGCCGGGGCGGACGAGATCAGCGGGCGGTTGGAGGCCTTGAACCGGCGTCTGGCGGCCACGCGTACGGGGATGGCCGAAGAAGCCCGCCGTCTGGCGAAGTTCCGTCTGGACGAACTGGCTGCGAATCAGGTCATCGCGCACCTGGATCGAACCGGCCGGACGGTGGTCGAACTGCTCGACCGGCGTGCCGGCGCCTTGCAGGACATGGAAAAATCCATCTCCGGCTCCTTGAAAAGGCAGGCTGAACTGGCTGGGTCGCGGGCGGAAAGTGTGCGGCTGAGGGACGATCTGCTGAAGGCGCTCGATGATGCAGCGGCAGGGGTCAAGACGGAACTGAGCACGCAGGAAGCGTACCTGGCGCAGGAAAAGCGCGCGGCGGAGGCGGCTGCCAGGATCGTGCGGGCGAGGGATAAGGCGGAGCAGGCCAATGCCGACCGTGCCGAGAAGGGAAGACCTTATGAGGAGGACCCTCTGTTCATGTATCTCTGGCAGTGCCGGTTCCTCACACCCGAATACAAAGCGGGTCCGCTGACCAGGACCCTCGATGGCTGGGTGGCGAAGATGATCCGCTTCGACGAGGCCCGCAGAAATTATTACATGCTGACGAAGCTGCCCGTGCACCTCGAGGCCCATGCCGAGCGGCAGGAGGCCATCGCGGCCGAGGAGGAGCGGAAACTTCGGGAGATGGAAGCCAGGGCCCTCGAAGGCGCCGGCTTCTCTCAACGCAGGGCGGCGCTGGAAGCGGGCGAGGCGGCCCTGGACAAGATCGAGAACGAAATCGAGGAAGAGGAAAAGAAATACGAGGCCCTGCTGCAGGAACAACAGGCCTTCGCAGCCGGGGCCGACGCCTTGTTTCAAGAGGCTGTGCAACTTCAGGTTGCGGAGATCACGAAGGGGTCGATTGCGGACCTCTACCTGGCGGCCAAGATGACCCCGAGGCCGGATGATGACATGATCGTCAACCGGATCCGCGATCTTCAGGAGGAGGAAGCGAAGATCACCGCCGAGATCGAGCGGGTCCAGGCGGAGGCGAGGAGGAGCCAGGGGGCCTTCCAGGAATTGGAGGAACTGAGGCGGAGGTTCAGGCAGAACCGGTATGATTCAGGTCATTCCTATTTCCCCGGCGGGTTTGACCTTGGGGCCTTGCTAGGCATGCTGCTGCGGGGTGCCGCATCGGGCGGGGATGTGTGGGATCGCATCCAGCGAGAACAGCAGTTCCGGAAACCACGAACGCCGGAAAACTTTGGAGGAGGGTTGTTTCGGGGAGGTTTCCGGAGAGGGGCGGGGCCGGGAGGGGGTTCGAGCGGCCGCGGCGGGTTTGGCGGCGGCGGTTTCCGGACGGGGGGCCGGATGTGAAGAAACGGTGGGTCCCCATGGACGGACGTTGATCAGCGATCATCGGATGCGTTTTGCACGCCTCCGTCATGGCGAGGCAACGGCATGGACAGTTCATGCCAAGGGATGCCACGAACCCGACCTAGGGACATGATTGAATTTAATATGAATAACGGTTTTTTTAAGCGTTCTTTTAAAGTCACACAACCTGATCGGCTGCTTTAGCGGCGGAGTTTCTAAACATCCGCAATGGGAGGGACGACATCGTGAATATCATGGAACTGCTTGGGGCAATGATGCAGCCGGGAGTGAATTCTGCAGCCGGCCAGCGCTTGCAGCACACGCTCGGCTCACGTGGCTCGGGGTCTTCGGAGGGGCTGCTTTCTTCCCTGTTTGGAGGGGGCGGCTCGGGCGGCGGCATAGGAGGTATGCTCGGTGATATCCTGCAGGAGGCGGGGCAGGCTGTCGGGGGGAAGAAGAACCTCGCCGTCGGGGGAATCGGCGCCCTTGCGGGCGCATTGCTCGGTGGAGGCAAAAGCTCCATGGGTGGGGCCGTGGGGGGCGGCTTGATGGCGCTCCTCGGCGCGCTGGCCTTTTCAGCCTTGAAAAAGGCCGGGCAGCCGCAGGCGGAGGTCCCGCTCGGGTTGCGGGCGCCGGCTGAGCCGCAGGAGGAGAAGAGGCTGGAGGAGAATGCCGGGCTCGTGTTGCAGGCGATGATTAACGCTGCAAAGGCCGATGGCGAGATCGACCAGGGCGAAGTGCAGCGGATCGTGGGCAAGCTCAGTGAGATGGGGATCGCAGAGGAGGCCAAGGCTTTTCTGAACGTTGAGATGCATAAACCCATGGACACGGAAACCCTGATCCGGGCAGGCGCAGGACGGCCCGAACTGGCGGCGCAGCTTTACATCGCCTCGCTCCTGGCCATCAAGGTCGACACGCCGGCGGAGGAAGCCTACGTCAGGAACCTTGGTGAAGGACTCGGGCTGCAGCCGGAAGTCATGAAACACCTTGAGGCTGCCGTCGGCCTGAACCGATAGTTTTTTGCGGCATCACCCGACTTTTCGCAGGCTCAATGCCGACATCTGGCTGGGGCTGCCCGGAGAACCGTTTCCGGGATGACGCTAACCGACTGAGAGATGAAAATCAGTCCATTCAGACGGAGGAGACCATGGGATTATTTGATTTTGTCAAGGAGATAGGCCAGAGGCTGTTCAACCGCGATGCCGAAGCGGCTGAAAAGATCAAGGAGCACATCGAGAAAGCGAACCCCGGGATCACCGATCTAGGGGTCGACTACACCGACGGGGTGGTTTCCCTCTCGGGCAAAGCGGCCAGCGCAGAGGCCATGGAAAAGGCGGTGCTGATGGCCGGCAACGTCCAGGGCGTTTCGGATGTACGGGCCGATAGCCTGCAGGCACCGACCGTCACGGAGAAGGTGGAATATTACGTCATCAAGAAAGGCGACACCTTGTCGGCGATCGCAAAGCAGTTCTATGGCAAAGCAAGTGATTATCCAAGGATCTTCGAAGCCAACCGGGAGGTCATCAAGGATCCTGACCTGATTTATCCCGGTCAGAAAATCCGCATTCCGCTTCAGTAAAATGCCATGGGGCTTCATTCGGTCCTGTCTCACCCCTTTCAATGAAGCCCCACCCGGAAGCCCTGCGCCGGGGAACCCCCGGCCCATGGCGTCAAACCCGAACCTGCGCCGTTGGGTCTTCATCGGCAGGAGCGCGGGCTTGCCGGGTATGACGCATTCTGCGAGGGGTGGGGATAATTAGGCGGGAGAAAAGCGGGATCGGGGATAAAAACAAAATGACGGAAGCCAAGGAAGCGTCTCTGGCGATAAGTGTTCTCGATGCGATCGCGGAGCCCTTCGCAAAGCATTTCCACCACCAGGTTGTCAAGGCCTTCCCGCCTCAATCAAGGCTTGTCCGCCTCTGGGCGCGTTGCATCTGGCGCTTGTCCGTTCTGCGCGAGTACTTGAGCGAAGGGGAGAATGCCGCACCCGAGCGGTTGGATGCATTCTGGGATGAGCAACGCAGATTGGCGAAGGCATCATGGGACCGAAGCGGGGATGGCTTCGGCTGGGAAGAACACCTGAAGGCCTTCGCCGATGCTCAAGATTCCCTGAAGCTGCTTGCCGCCTTCCAAGAAGACCACATCCGGCCTCGCTTTTCGGCGCAGACAAAGACGCTCCAGGCAGCCCAACTCGCCTGCGCTGAATTCGAAACGCTCGCATCCCATATGAACCCTGAAGGTTGCAGCAAGGAAATGTGGGATGTCGAGAAACGGTTCTGGAAAAGCGCAAGGTCGCGAAACGGATCAGGGTGCGGCCCCCAGCCCAAAAAAGAAGGGGTTACGAACTAATGTAACCCCTTGATTTTCCTATGGTGGGCGATGCGCGACTCGAACGCGCGACCTTTGGTTCCGGAGACCAACGCTCTATCCACCTGAGCTAACCGCCCTTAACAAAAATAAAATAACACTTCTTTAAGGGCGGGTCAAGCATCTGTTTGCCGCTCCCACGGGTGAGGTTCCTTGACTTCCCGATGGGGTTGGGCTAATGATGATTGGAAAAGCGGTTGCAGGGTTTGGTGGTGTTTTGCCGTCAGAAGAGGGGGATGGAACAGGTTTGGGGGAACGCGAAGTCAGATCGATCAGAATCGGTTCGAAGCTGCTGGGCATTGAAGGCCCATTTTTTCTTATTGCAGGTCCTTGCGTGATAGAAGATGAGGCGGTCGCACTCCATGTGGCGGATCGCTTGCGCGAGCTGGGGGATGATCTGGATATCCCCGTGATTTACAAAAGTTCTTACGACAAGGCCAACCGGACCTCCCTCGGCTCATACCGGGGCCCGGGTCTGGAAAAAGGGTTGGAAATCCTTTGGAAGGTGAAGGAATCGACGGGGCTGGCGGTTCTCTCCGATGTCCATCGACCGGAGGACATGGCCGCCGCCGCCGAGGTCCTCGATGTGATCCAGATCCCGGCGTTTTTGTGCCGGCAGACGGACCTGGTCGTAGCCGCCGCCCGGACAGGCCTTCCGGTCAATCTCAAAAAGGGGCAGTTCCTCTCGCCCTGGGAAATGGGGCCGGCATCGGGAAAGATCTTGGCTGCGGGCAACGAGCAGATTCTTTTGACCGAGCGCGGAGCATCCTTCGGATACAATAACCTTGTCGTCGATATGCGCGCGATAGCCGTCATGCGCGGACTCGGCTTTCCCGTCGTGTTCGATGCCACCCACAGCGTTCAACTCCCGGGCGGGGAGGGGACGTGTTCGGGAGGGCAGCGTGAATTTGTCGGCCACCTGGCGCGGGCGGCGGTTGCCGCCGGGGCTGACGGCGTCTTCATGGAAGTCCATCCGGACCCGGATCAGGCCCTTTGCGACGGGCCCAACTCCTTGCCCATCCAGGATGTGCGGCCCCTTCTCCGGCTGCTGAAAGACATCCACGCCCTCGTCAGATCCTGAAACCTGAAAAGACCTGCCGGCAAGGCTTTAGCACACGAAGCACATGCCTTGAAAAAGCCGCGTTCGCCCGCCTCGGACCTGTGTTGGTGGAGGACCCGCACGAGGCACGAATTGAAGCTATCCCGCTGATGGAGGAACCCGGATGGAACCGATGGAGGAGAAGGCGAAGCAGATCAAAACCCTTTTTCTGGATGTGGACGGTGTCCTGACGGATGGCAGGGTGACGCTGGACGACCGCGGAGTCGAAATCAAGTCCTTCCACTCCAAGGACGGGCAGGGGCTCAAGATGCTTGTCGCCTCCGGCATCGAAGTCGTCATCATCACGGGCAGGTCCTCGAATGCCTTGGCCTACAGGGCACGCGAACTGGGGATCGAGGCCGTTTACCAGGGGGTCGGCGACAAGCGGGCCCTTTGCCGGCGATTGATCGCCGAGCGTGGCTTGAAGGTGGAGAATGTTGCGTCGATGGGGGACGACCTGCCGGATCTCGGGATGATGTTGGAGGCCGGGTTGCGCATGACGGTGAACGATGCCGCCGAAGAGGTCCGTGAAATGGCCGATTTCATCACCCGCCGGAACGGCGGGCAGGGTGCGGTGCGGGAGGTGAGTGAGTGGCTGCTCAAATGCCAGGGAAAATGGCTTGAAGTCGTTGCGGCGTATGCCGGAAAATAGTCTTTACAATGGATTTTTCGGGTTGATATACTGAATAAGGACTGCATGGGGCGCTTTCTACTGAAACATTGGCCCATGGTAGGTCTAGGGCTCCTTCTTGCCGTTGTGGCGGCCTATCTGATCGGGGCGAAATGGGTGGGTCGCGGTGCCGCCCTGCTGGACGATGTAGTCAGTAGGGAAGGCATTCAACTGAATGAGATCCATTATACGCAGGATGATCCCGAGCGGGGTCTGAGATGGATTCTCGATGCCGAATCTGTCCGCTTCTCCGGGGATCAGCGGTTCGTTCACTTTTCGCGTTTCTTGCTCACCGTGGAACCGGAAGAAGGCGCCTGGGTGAAGCTTAAAGGGGACGAGGGAGATTATTCCCGGGATACCGGTGAGATCGAAATCCGTGGTGCGATAGAAGGAGAGACGGGGGACGGCTATCGGCTCCTGACCGAGCATCTTCTGATCGACGAAGGGAAGAAGACCGTACGGACGGACGTCCCTGTTCAGTTGGAAGGCCCCTTTTTCTCTGTTGAGGGGAAAGGTCTCTTCTTTGATTTGAACCAAGAGAGGGTCCAGATCTTATCGGAGGTCACAACGCATATCCGATGACGCCTGCCGGTAGGATCCGCCATTTCCATTGATCAGCATTGTCAAGGTGAGCGAGATGAAGCCCCAGGCTTTGAAGATACTTGGGTGGGCTAGCCTGCTGATTTTTGTGCTGTCTGCGGCGCAGCCCGCGGCGCAAGCGCAGGGCATCGCGGCCAAGGCGTCGCGGGGCGGCCCCATGGTAATCCATTCGGACACACTCGAAGCGGACAATCTTCAGCGGACTGTCACCTTTTCCGGAAAGGTCAAGGCTGAAAGAGAGGATTTTATCATTCATTGCGAACGGATGGTGGTCCACTATACCCGTTCGGAAAATGCCGGTGCGCCTGGAGATGCAACAGAGGGCAGCAGCATCGAAAAGATCGTCGCCAGAGGGAATGTGCGGGTGGATCGCACGGAGGGCGGCACGGCGACTGCCGAAGAGGCCGTTTACTACGAGAATGAGAGCAAGGTGGTTTTGTCGGGCAACCCCGTCCTGAAGCAGGAGAACGATACGGTTCAGGGGGAAAGGGTCATCTTTTTTATCGAAGATGACCGGGTGGTTGTGGAAGGATCCGAAAAAAAGAGGGTCAAGGCCGTCGTGTTTCCGAAATCCGACAACAAGGATAAGCAGCCCGGCGCTGAGCCTGGGGTGGCGCAGTCTGAAAGTGGGCGTGAATAGACCCTGTTCTGGAAGTGGGCAGGGGATTGGGCGTCTGCCGGACCGGGTGCTGGTAATCGATGGAGGGGTGGTTGTAATCGTCTGATGGCATTGGAACTCAAACAATCTCTGGGGCTTTCGCAGCAACTGGTGATGACGCCGCAGTTGCAGCAGGCGATCAAGCTCCTGCAGCTCTCGCGCCTCGAACTTCTGGATGCCATTTATCAGGAACTCGAAGTGAATCCGATCCTCGAAGAACAACTCGGGATTGACCCGGAAGAGGAGATGAGTCCACGAGAGGATGCCGAAGCTCCTGTCGTCGAGGCGGTTCCAGCCGTAACGGAGGTGCGTGTCGAGGAGCGCGCCCGAGAGGACGTGGATTGGGAAAGCTACGTCTCGGAGTACAACACGGGTTGGGCTGAAGCCCCTTATGAGGAGAGGGACGCCCCGTCATACGAGAGCATGACGGCTACGAAGACGGACCTGAGTGATCATTTGACCTGGCAGCTCAATATGAGCCGCATGGACGATGACGCCCGCACGATCGCTTCTCACATCATCGGCAACCTCGATGAGGACGGCTATCTCGATGTCGGGCTTGAAGAGATCGCGGAGGTCGCAGGGTATCCGCTCGAAAAAGTGGAGGAGACGCTCAGTCAGGTCCAGAACTTCGATCCGGTGGGGGTCGCCGCCCGTGATATGCGGGAGTCGCTTCTGATCCAGGCCCGGTTTCACGGGCTCGGAGGGAGCCTCGTGGAGACCCTGATACAGGATCACCTGCACGACCTCGAGAATAGGCGCTATGAGGAGATTTCACGCAAACTCGGTGTTACGGTGGGGGAGATCTGCGAGGCCGTAACCGTCATCCAGGGACTGGATCCAAAACCCGGCCGGGTCCACTCCAGCGAAGAGACGATCTATATCACGCCGGATATCTATGTCATCAAGGTGGGCGACAAGTACGAGATCCTGCTCAACGAAGACGGCCTGCCCCGCCTGAAGGTCAACAGTTACTACAGGGAGGTCCTTTCAGGGCAGATCGAGATCGGCGAAACCGCCAAGGGCTATATCAAGGAAAAACTGCGATCGGCGGCCTGGTTGATCAAGAGCATTCACCAGCGGCAGCGGACGATCTACCGCGTGACCGAGAGCATCGTCCGGTTTCAGCGGGAGTTTTTCGATAAAGGGATTGCTCATCTGAAGCCCCTTGTGCTCCGTGAGGTAGCCGAGGATATCGAGATGCACGAATCGACGGTCAGCCGGGTAACCACCAATAAATATGTCCATACGCCCCAAGGTATTTTCGAACTCAAATTTTTCTTCAACAGCGCCATCAAGAGTGTTGATGGAGATGATCTGGCTTCCGAAACCGTGAAGGAATTCATACGCAACATCGTTAAATCGGAGGAAAAGAAGAAGCCATACAGCGATCAGGAGATCTCGGACATGCTGCGGGGGAAAAACATCAAAGTAGCCAGGCGGACGGTCGCCAAATATCGAGAGGCCGCCGGTATCCTGCCTTCCAAAAAAAGAAAGGACCCTTTTTGAAGACCTGCGGTTTTTGGCTCTTGTGCCGCTGAATCACCTTATTCCGAAAATGTGGAGGTAGTCTTTTATGGATATCACTGTGACCTTCAGACGCACCGAACCGAGCGAAGCGTTGAAAGTGTATGCGGAGGAGAAGGTTTCCAAGGTCAGGAAGTATCTCGATGTTCCGGTCGAGGCCCATGTCGTTCTGAGCGTCGAAAAGTTCAGGCACCAGGCGGATGTTACCCTGATCGTCAACGGGACGCGTATCAAGGCCATGGAAGAGACCGGCGACATGTATTCAGCCATCGATCAGGTGATGGACAAGATCGAGAAGCAGGTGAAGCGCCATCTGCAAAAGATCAGAGAACGCCGTCCGGAAGGTGCGAGACCGGAGGAAGAGGGTGAAGGAGAAGAGGCGTCGGCCGCAGCGGATACCGAGTCCGTGATCGCGGTCGAGCAGATGATCGCCAAGCCGATGGATACTGAAGAAGCGGTCATGCAACTGAATCTGTCGAAGCAGGAATTCCTGGTGTTCCGGAACGCCAAGAGCCTGGAGGTCAATGTCCTTTACAGGAAGAAAGACGGCAGCCTAGGCCTGATCGAGCCGGCGAGCTGATTGTCATCTGGTTGCGGCAAATGAAACTATCTGAAATACTTCATGAAGACAGCATCGTTCCTGAACTGAAGGCGAAAGACAAAAAAGCTGTTCTGAGCGAATTGGCCGAGCGGGTTTGTGCCCGGGACCCTGTTATTGACAAGGACACTCTGGT
>Ga0209164_1000926_pt1 | contig 47097 bp, 42 predicted proteins | sample MTBNYHSulfiMetaG_FD_187458 | JGI IMG/M metagenome (GOLD analysis project Ga0209164, IMG submission 187458) | Enrichment culture microbial communities from rom New York Harbor, USA that are MTBE-degrading - MTBE-NYH (New York Harbor Sulfidogenic)... | ecosystem: Environmental > Aquatic > Marine >... | reverse complement strand
ATATGGTATTATGGTGAGCCAAGGTCAGATATCCTCCCTGTTTTGCAAGATTTTTAGGTGAAATCATTGTAGCATAAAACATGAGGATTCTGGCCTTTTTCTTTAAACTTTATGGGACAGCAGTGATTCCGAATAGTCAATTAAGCAATGAGCTATTTTATGCCTCAGGTTTATACCTGCTTTTTCAATAAGTAAAAAGTTAAAGAACAGTAAGTCATCCTCGTCGAATAGTGATTTGATCGGATCTTCTCGCAAAAGCCAGTTTATATCCTTTTCCCTTACAATCTCTCGCCCTTGTTTGTCTCTTGTCGTGTAGAAAGTCGTGATGCCTGAACAAACACATATATCACGCACAAGCCCTTCAATTTTCAGAGATAGTGAGTCCATCGCAAGAACAAAATTTGGAATGTAATCAGGTTGCAGAATATGAACTTGCATTTGTATAAAATAATAATTTAAACTTGGAGCAATTAGATTCAACCAGTTGTATATTACTGTGTTATTGTCGGGTAACCTTTTTGTTATGTTCTTACCATACCATGATTTCTTTTCAAAGAAGTTTATTACTGTAGATATGTTAAGTTTATCTTTCTTAATTGACTCTATAAAAATATCATTAATTAAGATTTGTTTTTCTAGCTGGACTGAAAAGGCATATTGCTCAAGAATTTCAAAGTATCTCTTTTCCTTTTCGGTTGAAAAATACTCGGCAGTATGTCCATAGCGATCCGTTATCGTCTTAGGAAAAATATTTTCAAGGATAGCATTTTTACTCGAGTCTTCGGCTCTTTTCTCCATATCTTTCCGTCTTGGCAACAAGCTTTTATCGGCTATTAGAACTGATATAATTTTTTCGGAGTCCTCCTTACATAGCTCCTGTGCTATCTCCCTACATTTGTTCCTAAACTCAGTTAGATCTATCTCGTAACTAAATTTACCGAACTGTTGTGTGCCTCGGAAATATTCGTATCTCTTTTCAATTTTTTGTGCTTTTTCCTCATCATCGATTTTTCTATAGCATTCAATAGCTTTTTGGCAAAAGAACAATACAGCTGGGTCACTATCATCTCGCTCATTCATAAGCCCTTCATACGATTCAGCAATGCTCCTCTTCCAATCGTGTGTTTCTATGCCCAGTTTGTCGTCTACTCTTTCGCCTGCTTCGAAAAGGTCTATTGCGTTATTGAACTTACCTTCACCGAAAAGCTTTTGCCCTAATCTGAGACAAACTTCTGGAAACCCTTCAAAGCACTCGCGCGTGAAATTATTCTTACGTTCGAGCATGTACCTAATGAGCCTGTTCCTCAGTACGAACGATGAGCTACTATTGAAATTGAACTCCTTCACAAGTCTTTTCATTTCATGGTGAATATCAGCAACCCGATAGTTTATACTGAATGCTAAATAAGATGCCTGCTCAATAAAAGTAATAATGTAAATTCCAAAATGTAATTTTGGCTCTTTTTTGTCCTTATCCTCATATAATTTTACCAAATTTAGGTAGGCATCAACCGCTATCTCAGCGTACTTATTATGCTTCTTTTGGCTTTCCCAAAGGATATGAGCATAACGAGCTTTTAGAATTGGGTTTGTTGTAACTTTCAACCTACCATCGATATAATCAAGATGGCGACCGGTCAGCTTGGAAATCTCGGGGTAGTCCCAAGGCTGCCCTTTATCATCTGTCCCAGAAAACATAGATTTCAATCTGCCGTTTTGAGTTCTAAAACTAAAACAATCAATCTCCCACTGAGCCATTTCAGCTTCACTGATTTGATCTCTTTCCTTTTTAATATCTCTCAATCTTTGAAAAAGGTTGGCAATTTGATTGTATTTGTAATCGACAGCATTAATTTCAAGATGATCGTACAAGGTCTTTAATTCATTGAATTCCATCTAAATTTCCTCCAGGGAGAATGACCAAGTGAATCCTCAAGCTACGCTGAAGGTAATTTCCAGCAATCTTTTATTCTCCCGGATTTTGTATTTTTCTAGGTGCAGGCTTTGATACTGGCCGGTGCGTTCTAGATGTTTTTCCCGGCAGCAGTTGAGGTTCCATCCGGGGATTTCCAGGACGAACAGCCTGGTGATCGAGGACGGCAGGGGAAACAGATCGTAAATCTCGTCGCCCCACCGCTGTTCGGCTTCGGACCGGTCCAGCTCGTGGACCAGAATTTCGGCATCTTCGGCGATCTTGTCGTCAACCAGCTTTTGTATTTCCTGCTGCTCCTCAAGGCTGGGGGCCCGGTCGGCCTGAACGGTCAAGGTGCCCTTGGCTCCTTTAACCTTGACTCCGGCCGTCCATTTGGTCCCCAAAACCTTCCGCACCGCCCCTTTGACCACGTGCAGGCCGGTGTGGGCCTTAATTTCGAGCAGTTCCGGTGAATCTTCCATTGATTTTTCTCCGACGAAACCATCTATTTTAATTTCAAAAGATTGCTTCGGTCCGTCCGGGACGAACCTCGCAATGACCTCAAAGTGTCTTTGGCCTAAACATTAAGGCAATTTGGTTTGAGTCCTTCTTATCCCAGACCCCGTTCTTTTTTTATCCGCCGGTGCAATTCCTGGAAACCAGCCGGTGCGGCGTCTTCCACTCTTCGCTTGATCGAAATGGCTTCGGACGGGCAGACCCCGGCGCAGACCCCGCAGCCGATGCACCAGTCGGTATCGACCTGGGCCTGATCGTCCTCCATGGACACGGCCTCCACCGGGCAGATCTCGGCGCAGGCCCCGCAGCCGATACACCGGTCCAAATCCGTTTCCCGAATGAAGTACACGGCCATGAGCACGTCACGGGGGACCTTGCGCCGCCTGATGATGCCCACGTTCCAGCAGTAACAGCCGCAGCAGTTGCAGGTGTGCTTGACCTGACCCAAAGCGTTGTCCACCATGTGGACCAGGCCTTCCTTTTCCGCTTCGGCCAGGATGCGCCGGGCCTCGTCCTTGGAGACTTCCCTAGCCAGCCCCCGACTGATGACGAACTCGGCCAGTTCATCGTATTTCAAACAGACTTCCAGGCTGTGACGGCAGTCGGTCCGCCCCAGAATCCTGGCCGACATGCGGCAAGGGCAGTGGGCCACGGCGATCTTTTCCGTGCCCTTTATGATCGGCTCCATTTGTTCAGCCGGCAGAACGCCCTGCAAGGGAGCTTCCACGGCCACCCCCACCGGGACGTATTTAAAGGATTTGGTCGGAGTGCCGCCGTAGACCTCCCTGGTGGTGGGTACGTTAAAGTATTTAAGGACCAGTTTGGCCATGCGTTGGGCCGTCTCATCCCGGCGGCCGGACCAGAAGAAGGTCTGAGGCATGCCGTACCCGACCTGGAGCAGAGCGCAGCCCGGCTCCCCTGAGGCCGTGGGTGCGGTGAAAAGGAGGTTTTTCCGGGCCATCGAGCTTAGGGCTTCAACCACGGTCGACTCCGGGAGGCTGGACCTGGCCGCTATGGCCGACTGGCCGGCGACCTCCAAAGGGGCCAAGTCATTGGGAATAGCCAAGGCCGTCTCGGCCTCGACCGGATCGAACATCTCCTTGAGCAGGTCGATCAAGGCTTCATTGAAAGGATAGCCCATAATCAAGTTTTGCAGGTGCTCGGCCAAACGCCGGTAGACGTCTTCCATGGTTCCTCCTTGTCGGTTTTTACCGCTCCGCCGGGCCGGAAACAATCGGTTTGACCGTGAACGGCCCCAGACCGGGGACGATATTTTTCTGAACCAGTTTTCGGCCGTAGGCTTCGGCTTCGGCTTGAGAAGCAAACCGGCCGACCATGAGACGGTGAAATACTTTGCGGTCGATCTCCGCTTTCTGTAAAAAGGCCGGGTAACCGGCGGCTTTGAACTGAGCCGCGGCCTGTTCGGCGTTCTCTTTGACCCCGAACGAGGCTAGGTGCACGGTGAATTGCAGGCCGGGGGCCGGTGCGGCCGGTTTAGGAGCCGGGGATTTTTCTGGCGTTTTGACTGAGGCCTCAGCCGGAGGCCGTTCCGGCGGGGGCTTGGCCGCTCCGGTTTCCGGACGAGTCGCTGGAGGCGTCCCCTGGATAAGTCTTGAACCGATTCCGGCCAACCCGCTGGCTAAAGGCGAAGCTTGCATGGCGGCTCTGGCTAAGGGCGAACTGACCACCAGCGACGACAGTGACGGAACCTGGGCGGCCGGGCTGGCTTGGGTTGAACCGGGCCGGGCGGCCTGACTAGGCTGGGAAGGGGCGGCCGTTTGGTCATTGGGCAGCGGTTTAGTGACCCGGTTGGAGACCCGGTCATTTTCCGGGACCCCGGGCGTGATCAGGCGGCTCAGACCGGCCCAGGCCAACAGGCAGACCATCAGGACCCCGGCCACGGTTAAAACCGCCTGCCGGTATTTTCGCTTCGGCGTCACGTAAGAGGCTCCGGGCCGGCGGCGGGTTTGTTTAGCATCCAACATCATTAACGCCGTTCACCTATTGGGCGGAAATTCATGGGAAACGTCCGAGACACTTTGAAAATCTTGAGCGACCACTGCATAAAAACCATAGTTTGATCTTTTATTTTTACAACATTGACATTAAAATTTCAAAACATTACCGAAAGGAACCTGGTCTGGCCTGAATTATGTCTTCATCGGACGGCGGCTCCAACCGAAACCGCTTGCTCTTCCTGGGGACCGGCGCGGCCTGGCGGACGCCGGAACTGGGCTGCCCTTGCCGAATCTGTTCGACCATGCGGGCCAAAGGCGAAAAAAGAACCAGGACGGCCCTCTGGTTCGACGGTCCGGCCGGAATCCTGATCGACTGCGGGCCGGATATCTTGGATCAATTGGAAACCCACAATCTCGGGCCTCCGGACGTAATCCTCCTGACCCATGAACACGGCGACCATTATTTGGGACTGGACGAACTCGAAGCCTTCCGCCGCCGGGTTCCCCGGGGGCGGTTTTCGCCTTTACCTATTTACGCCACGCCGGAAACCTGGGCGGCGGTCGAGATTCGCTTCGGGTACCTGGTCGGTAAACTGCTGGAAAAACGCCTGGCCCTCCCCGGCCAACCGCTGCCAGGGCTGGAGCCTTGGGGCTTGACCATAACGCCCTTTAAAACCGATCACGGCCCCACGGCCGCGGGTTCAATCGGCTATGTGATCCGCCACCCATCTCCAAACGGCTCAAAAACACTGGTCTATACTTCGGATTTCAAGGATGTTCCGGAAGAACCGAACTTCTTGTTCCAACCGGATGTTCTGGCGGCCCAGGCCCACTGGTTCAACGAACCGGTGCTCAACCGGCCCAACCATATGAGCTTTCAGCGGCTTTTGGAATTCGTCGGCCGCTGGCAGCCGCGCGAGCATGTTTACTTGGTGCACCTTTCGGACGGCGACCTCTGTCCGGGAGAATCGGACCAAGCCTATCTTAAAAAGGTCCCGGCCGCAAATCCTTTAAAAAACCCGGCCACCACCGGACGTCCCTGGCCCATCCCTCGCTGCCAGTCCGAATGGCAGGAGCGGGCCGAGGCCGTCTTCGCCGCCCGCGGGCTGACCGTGCCGGTGACCGTGGCCCATGACGGATTGGCCGTCGAGCTTTAAAACGCACCTTCGGAGAACTGTCAAAAAGTCTTCAGCGAAAATCAGGCGATATAGAACCATGAGCAAAAAAAAGAAGAAGAAACGTTCTCAACCCCGGCCTCCGATTGACCTTACCCCGGCCGATTCAGCCGTCCGGAGTCCGGAGCCGCCCCTGACCAGGATGAGCCAAACCTTGATGCTGGTCGTCCTGGCCGTTCTGGGCCTCCTGATTTACGCTCACACCCTGGAGAGCCCCTTTGTCTTCGACGACGGGTTCAATATACTGAACAACGCCGCCATCCGGCTGACGGAACCGACCTGGGACGGTCTGAAAAAAGCCGCCTGGGAAAGCCCCAGCCGGAATCGGCCGGCGGCTTATCTCAGTTTCGCCCTGAACTATTATTTCCACCATTACCAGGTGGTCGGGTACCGCGTAGTCAACATCCTGATCCATCTGGCGGCAGGGCTTATTCTATTTTTTTTGACCCAAAGAACCCTGACCCTGCCCGGCCTGCATCCCAGGTATGAATCCCAAGCCCGGTGGATCGCCTTCTTCACCGCCCTGGTCTGGATGGTCCATCCCCTCCATATCCAGTCGGTGACTTACATCGTCCAGAGGATGAACAGCCTGGCTTCCATGTTCTATCTACTGGCTGTGCTTCTGTACGTTCAAGGACGCTTGGCCGCGAAAAAAGGAAGACGGTCGGCTTTTTTCGCCGGCTGCGGCCTGGCCGGCCTCCTGGCCGTCGGTTCCAAAGAAAACGCCGCCACCCTCCCCTTTATACTTTTCTTGTACGAATGGTTTTTCTTTCAAAACACAAGCTGGTCCTGGCTGAAAAGGCGCTGGTGGCTGCCGGGCGGGATCGTTCTTTTTTTTATAGTCGCCGCCTTTCTCTTTTTAGGCCCCGACCCTCTGGCCGCTATCCTTCGGACTTACGAACATAGAGACTTCACCCTGTCCGAAAGGGTTCTGACCCAGTTCCGTGTGGTCATGTTTTATATCAGTCTCCTCTTTTTCCCGCATCCTTCCCGGCTTAATCTGACCCATGATTTCACCCTGTCCCACTCCCTCTTGTCCCCGCCGACCACCCTTCTCGCCCTGGCCGGCCTTTTGGGCTTGGCCGCCCTGGCCGTTTTCACCGCCAGAAAAGACCGTCTGGTCTCCTTTGGTATCCTATGGTTTTTAGGCAATCTGGTCATCGAGTCCTCGGTGATCGGGTCGGAGATAATTTTTGAGCATCGGACCTATCTGCCTTCCATGATGGTCTCCCTGCTGGTCGTGGCTTTGGCCTTCAGGTTTATCAAGCCTAGAGTTATAAAGGTCGGGTTGTTTGGTCTGATCGCCGCAGTGCTGTCCCTATGGACTTTTGAAAGAAACCTGGTCTGGCAAGACGAAGCGGCCCTCTGGCAGGATTGCGTGGACAAATCCCCCCGCAACGCCCGGGCCCACAACAATCTCGGCCTGGCCTTGGCTAAGCGGGGGGCGGCGGCCCGGGCCATCGAGCATTACCGAAAAGCTCTGGACCTCAAGCCCGATCATCCGGAAGCCCATAACAATCTCGGCCTGGCTTTGGCCGGGTTGGGCCGATACGATCAGGCTCTCCGGCATTACCAGGAAGCCTTGAAATACGATCCACTTTATGTCCCCGCCCTTAACAACCTGGGCAAGGAAATGCGCCTCCGGGGCCGGCTGGACGAGGCCGCGGCCTATTATCGGACGGCCCTTGAAGTCCAGCCTGATTCTTCGGAAGTTCACAACAATCTGGGGGTGGCCTTGGCGGTCCAAGGACGACTAAAAGAGGCCGTCGAACATTTTCAAAAAGCTTTGACCCTGGACCCAGGGTACGTCGGCGCCGCCCGCAACCTGGACCAAGCCCGAAAGATGCTGGCCGAAAAATCAAAAGCCCCGTCGAGGGGCTTTGACTGATTTAGGCGGTTTTGAACGCCAAAAGTTATCGAGTGCGGGCTGAGGGAGCCTCAGGCGAAATCCGGCTGTCCGGGACCCGGGTCACAAAAACGCCGTGACGCAAACCGTCGGCGTTTTGGTGGTCCATCTGTCCATGCCAACGTCCCGGCCCGCCGGTGGGCACGTCCGTGTAAAGCAGGTAGAAGTAGCGGTAATTGGGGTTGCTGGGGTCAGGGGCTGAAGTCAGATAAAGAAGTCCCGGTTTGGGACTGGGCACGGCGGCGTCGTCGTTGACTTTTTGGAAGTAAGAGACTTCATTGAAGGGATTGGTCGGCAGTTTCTCCGGCGCCACCAACCGCTCGACCCCGTCGAAACTTTCATGGCCGGTGTAATGGCCGACCGGCGGCGAGCTGGCAAAACCGGCCAGACCGGGGTCGACTGTTTCCATAAGAAAACCCTTGACCGTATAAGGGCTGTTTTCTCTTTGAGCTTCGGTCTGCTTCTGGGCCCATTGCACGGTATAACCGGCGATCTCAGTGGCGTATTGCCTGACTTGGCTGAATTTGGCCTCCCTGGAGGCCCGCAAGGCCCGGGGCAGAACCACCGATAAAATGACGCCGAAAATGACGACCACCAGCAGAAACTCGATCAAGGTGAAACCGGATTTATTTTTTGGCCTCACTTGTTTAGGCACTTTATGAACTCCCGCACTCTGTCCCCGCTTTTTTATCCAGCTAAACGGCGTCGCCAAAACTTCGGCCCCCCATATCGGCACCTCGGTGGTCCGTCCAATATATTGCTCCTCGGCTTCGGTCCTCGGGCAGTCTTGTAAAGAGACGCCCGGAAGGACCATCGATCAAGCCGAAGCGCTTTCAGTCCCTTATCACGAAGCCTTCTTGGACCGGCCGAAGAAGATGCCGTTCCTCAAACCATCCAAGGTATTGCCGATCATGTCGGCATAGAAGTCGCCGGCGCTGCCGTCAGCCCCGACCGAGGTGCTGTCCGTGCCGTGGAACAAGAAAGCGAAATAATACCAATTACCGGTCCGTTCCCTCAGGTAGGCCGTGGCGATAGCCCCGGGGATGGGCACCCCGGCTCCCTTGGGATCGTTTTCCCCATGGTAAACCGACTGGCCGTTGAAGGGATTGCGGGGGATCTTGTCCACCGGCACAAAGCTTTCCGCCGTCCCGGTTACATTGGCCGGGACTCCGTCCACCAGCCGGCCGTCCACGGCGCCGATCCTCCTCCAGCCGACCGTGGCGGAATCATCGGCCACCCAGATCCAATAGCCGGCGCCTATGCTGTTGCTGCCGGCCAGGTAAGCCAGATAATCGGCCAAAACGGCGTCGGAAGCGGTCTCATCCTGGGAGTGGAGTTCGGTCTCGGCCCAGGTCATACCGTAATTGCCCAACTCCGAACAATTCTGCCGGACCAAGCCGTATTTGGCGTCGATGTTGGCCCGCCAAGCCCGAGGCACAATCACGGCCAGCATGATGCCGATGATGACCACGACCAGTAACAACTCGATCAGTGTAAACCCTTTGCGGTTCATCTTCCAAGTAACCTCCGAATTCATTTTGAAATAAAATCATCCCGGCTAAGGCCGGTTACGCGCCTTAACGTTTTCCAACGGACCATACCCTTTTTTCAAAAGGATATCCAGTTTAACAAAGGCCTGTTTTTTACTTCGCCCTGGCCATAAACACACCGTTTCTCAAGCCGGTCAGGGTGCCGGCGTCCATGTTGCCTTGCATATCGTTTGGGTTTGTATTGGTGTTCTCGGTACCCTGGAAGGTGAAGGCAAAATAGTACCAACCACCGCCTTCAGTCTGCATACCGCAAGCAATGGCCCCAGGTATGGCGTTTCCACCTGTCGGCAGATTGCCCGTGCTAAAAACATCCAGTCCATTAAATGGATTCCGTATGGCCTTGTCTACCGGGACAAGGTTTCTGGCCGGGCCGGAAGGTGGCGCGTTGAGTGTATCGCCCACTCTTCGGCCAGAAACAGGACCGGTGGCATCAACCCAGCCGGCGGTAATAGTATTATTGGCTACCCAGGTCCAGCCAGGATTCAAAACTCCTAATTGGCCTGCCAAGTAATTAAAATAGTGGGCTAACCTTGCTGTGGACCGTGTGGCGTTCTGCCCCATCAGCTCTTCCTCGGCCCACATCACGCCGAACTTGGCCAACTCGCCGCAGTTCTGACGAACCAGGTTGTATTTGTTGTCTATGTTGGCCCGCCAACCCCGTGGCACGATCACGGCCAGCATGATGCCGATGATGACCACCACCAGCAAAATCTCAATCAAAGTGAAGCCTTTACGTTTCATTCCTCTCCTCCCCCATGGGGCACACCATTTAAGATTCGAATTAAGGACCTTGGCCTTTTTTGGCCCGGGCCATAAACACGCCGTTGCGCAGACCGGCCAGGTCAGTGCCGTTCATATTGGCGTGCACTTGGTCAAAAGTCGTCCCAGTGTTGGCGGTGCCTTGAAAGACTAAACCGAAATACCGCCACCCCCCTTGTTCCGACACAAAGCCTGAAGCCAAAGCCCCGGGCACGGCCGTTTGAGCCTGAACCGGATCGTTGACGTCGCTGAACACACTCTGCCCGTTAAAAGGATTGCGCAAAATTTTATCCACCGGGACATGGGCCTCCGCCGGCCCGGAAGGAGGCTGGCTGGCCGAAGAAGCCGTCCCGACTTTCCGGCCGGTCACCGTTCCCGCAGCCGTCCGCCAGCCCCGGGTGTATTCATCCCGGGCCACCCAGGCCGCGGACGGCGGGTTGGAGGCGTCGGCGGCGTTACATAAATAGGCAAAGTAGTCGGCCAATATGGCCGAAGTCCCGGTTTCGTTCTGGCTTTTCAGCTCGGTTTCGGCCCATTCCTGGCCCCATTTGACCAGTTCCGAGGCATTCTGCCGGCAGGTGCTGTATTTACTCTCGATATTGGCCCGCAATCCCCTGGGCAGAATAACCGCCAGCATGATGCCGATAATAACCACCACCAGCAGTATCTCAATCAGCGTAAAACCTCTTCGGTTCATCAGCCCGGCAGCCTCTTCTTTCTTATCGCCCGGTCGCCCTTTTCAAACACCTTGGTTATCGTGAGGGCCGCCCCCGCCAAGGGGGCGGCCGATTTGGTTTTTATTGAATCACTACAATCACGGTTTGGCTCGGGCCATGAACACGCCGTTGCGCAGACCGGTCAAAGTAGAGGCGCTCATGTTGCCCTGCATGTCGTCGGCCCCCACCGCGGTATTCTCGGTCCCCTGGAAAGTGAAGGCAAAGTAATACCAGCCGCCGCCTTCAGCAATCCCTCCGCAAGCCACGGCGCCGGGAATGGCGTTCGAGGTGGGATGATTGCCGACGTTAAAGACTTCCAACCCGTTGAAGGGGTTGCGGACGGCCTTGTCCACCGGGACGAGGTTCCTGGCCGGACCGGCCGGGGCGGCATCGGCAGTGGAGGCCCAACCCACGTATCGACCGGGTACAGGAGTCGTGGCGGCGACCCAGCCTGGGGTCGCCGGGTTAGCAATCCATTTCCACCCATCCGCAGCACCAGCTTGCCCGGCCAGATAAGCCAGGTAGTCGGCCAGAGTGGCGGTGGAAGACGTCTCGTTCTGGCCCATCAGTTCTTCCTCGGCCCACATCACGCCGAACTTGGCCAGCTCGCCGCAGCCCTGCCGGACCAGGTTGTACTTGTTGTCCACGTTGGCCCGCCAGCCGCGGGGCACGATCACGGCCAGCATGATGCCGATGATGACCACGACCAGCAGAATCTCGATCAGGGTAAAACCTTTTCCTCTCTTGATCTTCATAATTCACTCCTTGTGTCACTAGATTAAGCGTAAATAATCAATGCTTCTTGCCAATATTCCATAACCCAAATTTCTGTCGCGCTTCCTTTCAGTCGTCACCCCCTTCCCAACGGTATAGAAGTCTGTCTAATACAGTCGCCTGAGAAACTCCTTGGAGCGGACCGAAGAACCTTCCGGCTCGTCAAGGTCTCGCCTTCGGCTCTTCTTCAACTCACCCCCTACAAAACCGAATTTCTGTTTTTGGAAAAATATCCCCCTGACTATTCAAACTTAAAGTCAGCCAGGATTAATAATATCCTTCCGGATTATCCCTGTCAATTCAAGAATAGTTTCTATTACTATCAATTATCCTATTTCGACTGAGGCGGAGTCTCCTCGGCCGGCCTGGGGCCGGGAGCTCCCCCGCCCATGAGGAACGGCCGTTCCCCGGTCCCAGGTTCTTCATCGTTGAAAAGTCTGGCCACAAAAACGCCCCGTCGTATCTTATCGGGGTCTTTGGGGTCCATCCCGCCGTACCAATATGAACCCGCAGCGTCAGGCGTAGTGGAGGTAAAAAGCAGATAGAAGTTCAAATATTCTTCCTGGCTTGGATCAGGCTGCGCGGCCAGATACAGCAGTCCGGGCTTGGGACTGGGCGCCTGGCTGTCGTTATTGACCGGGCTGAAATAACTGGCCTCGTTGAAGGGGTTGACCGGCATCTTGTCGGAGGCGACCAGGTTGGCCACCCCCTTATAGTCTTCATGGCCGGTATACTTGTCCACCAGCCTGTTGCTGGTCACCCCGGCCCCGTCGGCTTCGATCACATCCTGATAAAAAAAATCCTTCAGGGTAAAGCTCGTGGTCGGCCGCTGGGCCCGGGCCTGGTTCTGGGCCCAGGCCATGATATAGCTGGCGATTTCGGAACCGTACTGCCGGACCTGGGCGAACTTGGTGTCAGTCTGAGCCCTCATGGCCCGAGGAATAATCAGGGCGGCGCTCAGACCGATGATAGTCAAAACCAGGAGCAGCTCGATCAACGTGAATCCCGTCCGCTTGCCTACATGCCTTCTCATCCTCACATCCCTCCCGAAATCCGGCCCCTATTGCAGACGAGCCATGAACACCCCGGCCCGCAACTCATCCAAAGTCCCGTTATGGGACATGTTGCCGTACCAATCCGTCGAACTCGTGGCCTCGGTCCCGATATAGAGCAGATAATAGACCGTAAAAGCTCCTTCCGTTCCGCTGGCCAGACGCAACTGACCGGCAAACGGATTGACCGCCCCGTTATTGACGGAGCTGAAATAGGAAGCTCCGTTGAAAGGATTCCGCAAGTGATCCTCGGGGCTGATGGACTGGACCGCAAAAGACACCGCCGCCGTACCTCCCCGGCATCCGGCCCCGGTCATGGGATTGACCGAGCCGGCCCAGTTGCTGTTGGCACTCTGGTCGCCGGTGAAGACCCCGTTTAAAGTATTCACGTAGTCGATCAGGGTGCAGGCGGCATCTTCATGTTGGGTCTGGAGGTTCCTCTCGGCCCAGGTCATGCCCCACTTGGCCACTTCAGCGCCCACCTGCCGGACCGTGTTGAATTTGGTGTCCACGTTGGCCCGCAGGGCCCGGGGAATGATCACGGCCAGCATGACGGCGATAATCGCGCTGACCAGGAGGATTTCCACCAGGGTGAATCCCCCCTTTGGATCACGGCTTCTGTATTTTCGCCGCTTAAGCATGACTCAATTTCCTATTTCCTATCCATCTCTACATGCCGCCGGCGCCCACGCCGGTGGACAGAGTCGAGACAAGGTTGTAAAGGGGCAAAAGCACGCCCATGACCAGGGCCAAGGCCAGCCCGGCCAAGGCGAACAAAAGGAGCGGTTCCATCAGGGCCAGGGCCATGGCGATCTTACGCTCCAGTTCTTCATTATAATATTCGGCCACGTATTCCATCTGCTCGGGCAAGGTGCCCGACTCCTCGCCGATGGCGATCATCCTGGTGACCATGTTGGGAATATAGCGAATCTGGCGCAAGGCGTCCGAAAGCATATCGCCTTCGATCACCCGCTCGCGGGCGGCCCCCAGAAATTTCTGAATGAGCAGATTGTTGACCGATTCCGTTGCCAGTTGCAAGGCCCGCAGAATATCCATGCCGCCGGCCAGGAGCATGGACAGGTAGCGCATGAAAAAGGCCAAACGAAGCTGAATAATCACGCCCTTGAGCGGCGGGGTGTTCAGTTCGGCCACGTCAAGGTAATACTTGCTTTGCGGGTATCTTCTGGCCAGGATAAAACCGGCGACCAAAATGAACACCACGAGCAGAATGGCCCACCACTGGTGTTGGATGGTCGAGGAAACAGCCATGACCACCCTGGTCACCATGGGCAAAGGCACCTTAAAGTCGACCAGGAGCTGGAAGAGCGGCGGAAAGACCAAAGTCAGAAAGACGGCTCCGGCCAGAATCAGGGCCGCCAAAACAAAGGCGGGATACATCATGGCCTTCCGGACGTTCTTGATCAGATCGTCCAGACGCTTGTAATGCCGGGCCAAATCGAAAAAGACGGTGTCCAGGGCGCCTGTGCCTTCGCCGATCTGAATGACGTTGGTAAAAAGGGGCGGAAAGATTTTGGGACGCTTGGCCATGGCTTCGCTGAGAGATTCGCCGGCCGTAATGTCCTCGATGATCTGGCCGATGATCTTCCTGAAAGCCTTGTTATCCATATCCTGCCGCAATTCTTCCAGGGCGTTGATCAAGGACACGCCGGCTTTGAACATGACCCCCATGCTGTTGCAGAAGTCTATCAGGTCGCGTCGTTTGACCCCGCCGATTTGAATCTCGCGGAGGGCCTTGAGGATGTCCACTCCGCGGGTCTCGCTATACTCCAGGAGGTGCAGGCCGGAACTGCGGATCGCCGCCACCAGTTCGGCCTCGTTGTTGGCGAAACGCGTCCCCTTGATGATGGCCCCGCCGGCATCGGCGGCTTTGTAAGCATAATCAGGCATAAAAGCGGTATCTCATTCTTGTGAAGTCCAAAATTACAAAGTAACCCGGAAGGCCTCCTCGAGAGAAGTAAATCCTTCCAGAACGCGGACTAAGGCGTCATCACGCAGTGATTTCATCCCCTCTTTCTGGGCCTCCAGCAACAGCATGTCCGCCGAGGCCTTTTCGGAAATCATCCGGCTTATCCGGGGAGTGACTTCCAAAATCTCGAATATGCCCGTCCGGCCGCTGTATCCGGTACCATCGCACTTGGGACAACCCACGGCCTTTTTAATGGTCCTGCTCGCCCCGTCCCAGGCCTCCAAATTATACATCTTCAGTTCTTCCGGGGTGGGCACATACTCTTCAGCGCAATCGAGACAAAGACGGCGGATCAAACGTTGCGCCACCACAGCCCGCAGGGAAGTGGGTATTAAATACGGTTCAACGCCCAAGTCCAGAAGCCGGGCGATAGTCGAGGTCGAGTCGTTGGTATGGATGGTGGAAAGGACCAAGTGACCGGTCATGGCCGCCTGAAAAGCTATCTTGGCCGTCTCCAGGTCCCGAATCTCGCCCACGAGCATAATGTCGGGGTCCTGCCGCAAAAAATGCCGGATGGCCCGGCTGAAGGTCAGACCGGCCTGTTCGTTGACCTGGGTCTGTTTGATCAAGGGCAGGCGATATTCGATCGGGTCCTCGATAGTCAGGATGTTCTTCTCCAGGGCGTTGATCTCCCGGAGCATGGAGTACAAGGTGGTGGTTTTCCCGGAACCGGTGGGACCGGCGGCCAGGACGATGCCGTGAGGCAGGCGTGTCAGACGTTTGACGATTTCGATCTCCGCCTGGTGCAAACCCAGGTATTCCAAACCCAGGATGATATTGGCCTTGTCCAATATCCTCATAACTATGTTTTCACCGTCGTCGGTCGGCGAAGTGGAACTGCGGATGTCGATGAAACGGCCGGAAAACTCGAAGGTGACGTTCCCTTCCTGGGGCAGGCGCGATTCGGCGATGTTCAGCCCGGACATGACCTTGACCCGGGTGACCATGGCCGGGTGGAGTTGGGCCGGTAGAATGGCGCCGCGCCTGAGGATGCCGTCGATTCGGTAACTAACCCGACTGATGGCCTCTTCCGGGGTTATGTGGACGTCGGTGGCCCCCTGCCTGATGGCGTTGATCAGAACCAGCTCGATGAGGCGGACAATCGGGGGAGCCACTTCTCCCTCGGCAATACCCCCCGACATGGCCGCGGACGCGTTCTTGTCGATTTCGTCCTGGATAGAAGTGCCGACCTCATAATAGATCTCGGTGATCTCCATGATGCTTTCCCGGTCGGCCGCCCAAACTTCGATGGTCTTGCCCGTCCGCCGCCGCAGGTTGTCTATGGCCATGACGTCGGTCGGGTTGTCCATGGCCACCTGCAGGATGTTATCCCGCAGTCCGAAGGGCATCAGTTTATACTTCTTGGCCAAATCCTTGGGCACCAGCTTGACGGCGTTGGGTTCAATATGCGTCTGTTTCAGGTCGACAAAAGGCAGGTCCGAGGTGTAGGCCATAGCCCTGGACAACTCCTTGCGGGTGACCAGGCCCAGCCTGACCAGAACGTTGCCCAAGAGCTCGCCGGTCCGCTTCTGTTCATGCAGACCAAGCTCAAGCTGCTGGCGGCTGATGATCCCTTCTTCGACTAAAACTTCACCTAAAAGCTTCATCAACGACCTCGAATCATTTGGATGAAGTCACCAGACGCCTGGTTTCCTCGTCCTGGATCGGCTCCAACAACACATCCACGGCAATGGGGTTCCGCCCCTGTCCCCGCATAACGTAGGACCTGATCAGGGGAGAAAGCTGAACCATCTGGCCCTGGTACCCTTGATCCATGGCGTCGAAATAGAGCCAGACGTCATAAGCGCCCCAAGGTTCGAAATTAAAGGAGAAATCCCCGGACTTGGAGGTGGTGGCTACAACAAATTCGGCTGCCACCTGCAATTTCCCCGGTTTTTCGGCCCCGGTCGCGGTTTTCTGCTCAGGAGAGTCAGTCCCGGACTTTTGTCTGATCAGGATGACCCGGCAATCGGACACCGGCTGGTGATGAAAATTCGTCACCCGCCCAAAAACCGTGTAAATTTTGTCCGGAGGATAATAATCCCAGCCGGTCCGGGGCCAAGGCATCGGCGGTATGGCGCAACCGATCAGAAAAACCACCGTCAAGATGAACAGTATGCCTGTTACCGTCCGTTTTTTCATCGACTCACCTCATCTGAATTGTGGAGCTGAAAAGCTTCATTCAAAGCGCACCTTATGAAGCCGGGTTCATTTACATTCAAATCGGCGTTTTTCCCAACCCTCATTGGCCGCCGCCGGTCCTTCTCCCCCGGCTCAGTTCAGCCAGCAGATTGATCCGGTTCCGAATTTTCCCGTTAAGTTCGGAATTATTTCTGACCTGGTCGAGCTTCAAACATTTCTGATAAACCGCAACCGCCTCGACGAATTCTTCTTTCTTCTCCAAAACCGAGGCATAGGCCAGCAACACCTCAACGTCGTTGGGAGAAATCGAAAGAATCCTCTGATAGTAATCATCCATCGCTGAAAGATTATTTTCCAACTGGGCCAGATAAGCCAAGTTGGTCAGGGCGGTCTCATCTCCGGGATTGACTTTCAAAGCTTCCTCAAACCAAAGCTTGGCCGGGCCGGGCCGGTTCTGCTTAAGTTCCAAGATGCCCAAGTTGACCAGAAGTTTGATGTTGCGCGGCTCGATCCCCCGAGCCCGGCGTAAAACGTCGGCCGCGGCGGCGTAATTGCCCCGGCGGATATAAACCGCCGACAGATTGGTCAGCAGGTTAATATCAGCCGGATTCTGCTTCAAGCCGGACTGATAATATTTTTCGGCCAGGGCCAAGTCTCCGGATTTCTGAGCGGCCAAGCCTAGTTCATAATAGTTGACCTGTTTTTCCGGCGTAGACTGGGGCGGCTTTTTTTCCGCTTCGGCTTTCGTCTTTGGCGGCGATTGGCGGGGGCCCTCCCCGGCGGCGTTCTCAGCGGTCATAGAAGAGACCGCAACCACGGAAGGGGCGTAGGCCAGACGCTCGGTCTCGCGGCCCAAGGCGGCGGCGCTCGCGGATTCCAGCTGAGTCCGGCGGTCCAAAGCCGCCTGGACCTCTTCCGCCGTCAGTGACGAAGGTTCTCCGGGCAAGGTCGTTTCCACCACCCTAGTCTTTTTACCGGCCGCCACGGCCGGTCGAGCCGGTTCGCTTAACGGCTTGACTTGTCGGCCTAAGCTTGGTTCAGCCTGATCAGCAGCCGCGACCTGCTTTCTCGGGCCGGACGATTCAGTCATAACTTGGTCCGGTCCCGTCCGCCCGATGGTCGCTTGGTCTTGATCTGGCGGACTCGTTTTTTCTTTGGCCGTCTCGACTGCTGGTTTTTCCGTTTTATTCTCGATCGGCAAGGCCGCAGCGGTCCCCGATTGATCCGGCCCGGTTTTGGCGGGAGACCCAGCCTCTTGGGTTTGCTGTTCAACGGATTGAGGCGACATAACCATCCAAAGATATGGGCCGGCCTTAATCACCACAGCCGCGGCCACACCGGCCGTGATCCCGAAGACAATCAGCCGGGCGATGTTGAGCCCCGGTCTTTTGGGGCGGCGGACCCCGGTTAAGGCCGGCGGGACCACCCCGACATGAGCTGAGTCCTCGAGGTGCTCAGCCTGAGTCTTTTTCAAATATTCGTGGACTAAACTCATCTCTCGACAATAGTCGGCGTCAGAGAAATGACCAATTCAACCTTGGTCCTGGTTCTCCTTTGTTGGGAGAAGAGGGCTCCGAACAGCGGAATGTCCTTTAACCCGGGTATACCGGTGATGTTGTCGCTGTTCCTTTCCTGGATCAACCCGGCCAAGACCACGGTTGAGCCGTCCGGGGCTTGGACGATGCTGTCCGTGCCTCGCACGTCGATGATCGGAACGTCGAAATTATTCCCGTCAAAGGTGAAGGTCTGATAAGCCACCAAGTCGGTGATGATCGGAACAAGGTGCAGAGTGACCACCCCGTCTTCGCTGATCTGAGGGGTCACGCCCAGACTGATGCCCGATTGGGCCCGCGAGACCTGAGGCACGGCCGTGTAAACCGTAGTCCCGGCGGCCGTGGTCGTGGCCTGAACGGTCCATTCCAGATAGGGCAGAGTTCGGCCGACCTGCAGGACCGCCGACTGTCCGTTAAGGACGTTGAGCCGCGGCGCCGACAGAACGTTGATCTCGCCTTGGGTGGACAGGGCATCGAGGAACCAGGAGCTGCCGTCGCCGGCCGTAGGAATAAATCCCAGATTCATGGCGCCCACCCCGGTCCTGACCGTCTGGGTCCAGGTGACGTCCCCGGAAACATAGGTCCAGTCGATACCGAACTGGTGCTCGTCGTTTAGGGTCACTTCCAGAATCCTGGCCTCGATCACGACCTGACGCCTGAGGGATTTCTCCAGCCTTTTCAGAAACTCCGCGACAATTTCCAGATTCTCTTTCCGGTCGGTCACCACGATCACTCCGGTCATGGAGTTGATCTGAGCCCGGCCGCTCGGAGAAAGCAAGGCCCCGGCCTGAGGACCCGTGGCCACACCTTCCTGTCTGGGCTGCAAGGCGTCCCGGATTTGTTTCCAAACGTCCAGGGCCTCGTCCTCGGCTTGGGTTTCTATGGTAAACTCACCTTTCATAGATGCCCCGCCGCCGCCGCTGGCTCCACCCAGGACATCACCGCCGACGTTGCTGGTCGCCGCATTGGCGAAAGTCGGAAACTCGAACTTGAAAAACCTCGTTTCCACCGCTTTGACCCGAAGAACATTCCCCTCGATCTCATAAAAATAATCATAGGAAGAGAAGAGAAGGTCCAAAGCTTTGCGAAGCGGCAAGTTGGCGATTTCGATGGACACGGGCTCCAAGGGGTCCACGCCTTTTTCCAAGACAAGGTTCAGACTCGCCTCCTTGGCTATGCCCATGATCACATCCTGGAGGGGTGCGCTCCTGGCCGAGAGTGAAAAGATTTTGCTTTCAAAGGGCATCTTTTCTTCCTCGGCGATCACCGGTTTGACCTGGGCCAAAGGCTGAAGAAGAGCAGCCGATGGCTTGGGCCGCTCGGGCGGCGCAGGCGCTTTGGTCGGAGCCGTAGGCCGCGGCGGCGGTTCAGGCAAACTGGCGCAGGCTGTCAACAACAAAAACGGCACGATCGACAGCAGGAAATAAACCCCTCTCCTCAGCTTTTTGGGTGGTTTTCCTTTCGACTTCAACCTGGGCCTCCTTATTTCTATCCGGACTCGGGTTATTACCTAGTGAGATTCTGCGTAACTCCCAACGTCTATTAGAAGTCGGGCTATTCCAACAACTTATTCTTCCTTTACACGTCCAGGCTGTTTCGGGCTATCCGGGCCTTATTTTTCGGTTTGGCGCGGTTCCAAACTCGGGGCCACGCCCTGCTGCGGCCCCAAAAGCGGCTGGAGCTTTTCCATCAAGCGTTTCACCGCCTCCTGCTGGGCCTGAGTCGGCTGACCGGCGATCGAACCGGCCGGGCCGGCGGCCATCAGAGCTTCAGGCTCCGCCTCGGCGGCCGGCGCCGCCGTTTCCTTCTCCGCTCTCAGCGAGGCATAAGTCATTTCCCCCAAAGTCAAACGGGTTTCTCCGGCCTCGCTTTTGAGAATCACCGCCTCCTTTTCGATTCGGGCCACGGTCCGTCCTTCGAACTCGCTGCCTTCGAAAACAAAGGTGTCATTAATCACGGCCAATTTTTTGTGTTCGCCGATCAAGATCAATCGGACCACGGCCGGTTTTTCTTCGGCCGGCTCAAGCCCCTCGGGCGGAACCACCCCGCCTTCGGGCGTTTCAGCCGCCGCCTTGCCCGGCTCTTTCGGCTTCTCGCCCGGCCAGAGGAAAGGGTTGCGTTCAACCCGGCGCGGCTCCTCGGATACAACCATTTCTCCTTTCGAGGCCGTTGACCTGATTTTAGCCAAAGTGGCCCCGACAATGCTGGCCTCAGCGGGCAGTCCCGGACCTTCCTCGCCGCTGGGCGGCAAAGGCTCGACCTGAGGCAATTGGGGACTCATCACCGGCTGGACCCAGTTGGTGTTGACCACCGCCAGAATGGCGGCCAAAACCACGGCTATTACACCTACAAGAATATTTTGCGGCGTCATCGGCTCTCCACTTTTTCAGATGACGAAGGCAGGGGGATCTGCAACCGGGCCGGTATCAAAAGACTCACCGACAGGTCCCCGCCTACCACCCCGGTCTCGCTCTTCTTGGCATTAAACCCAGTGACCTGCAGAGGGTAACGCTCTTGGAAAAGCAGATAATTTATGAATTTTTCCGCTTCATAAGTGGTGGTGAACTGGTATTTGAAACTGAAAGCGGTCTGATGAAGAGGGATCGGGGTCTGGGTGAAATCTCTGCTTTTCACCGTGACGGTCCCCTTGACGGCCTTAAGCGTATCGGACTGGAGAAAATCCAGGAACTCGACAAAACCGGCCTCCGGGTCCTCGAAGCCGGCCAAAAGCCACGGAGGAATGGCCGAAATCATGCTTTTCAACTCTTTGATCCGATTTTGCAAATCCGCCTTTTCCGCAGCCAACTGCTGGCGTCGGCTGTCCAGGTCCTTCAGGGCCAGATCAATGATCTGTTTGTCCTGGCTTAGAAAATAGGCGAACATCAGAAGCTGGACGATAATCAACACGCCGACGACTATGACACCAGCCTTAAGACGCATGGGCGGAACCCCGTTTCAAAAGATTAAGCCTGATCTTAAAATTAAAGACCTTGGTTATCTTCTGGACGTCTTCGGGAGCATAATTTACGTCCACTACTTCGAAAACCGGGGAAGACTGCAGATTGGCTCCGAAGTCCCGAAGCACCTCCAGCCCGGCTTCCCAGTTGTCGGCCTTGATGCTTCCGGACATCTCGCCGGCAACCTTGCCCGCGACCGGTCCTCTTTGGGGTATTAATCTGAATTCGTCAATAACGATGTTTTCGGGGAGCAAGAGGCCCAACTCCGAAAAAACCATGTTCCAGGCCGGACGATTCTGAAAGGTCTCTTCATAAAATTTCTTCCAGCCGACCAGGGGTTGGAGGCGTTCCACGTCGCCCCTGAGGGTCAGGACCTCATCCTGCAATTTTTCAATGGCGGCCACTTGTTTTTCATATTCGGCCAACCTTTCCTGCTTGGCCCCGTTGAGCCGATAGGCCCAGAAACCCACGCCGATGATGATCAAAACCATGGCGGCCAGGGCGATCCGGTAAGCCAGGTCGCCGGTGCGGGCCGGCGCGGCCTCTTCGGGCAGAAAACTGAATTCATCAGGCAGATAAAGATTGGCGATCAGGTGGACCAACTCATTGGCCTGGGAGTCGGAAATTCCTTTGACCGGCGGCTCGGCCAGGGAAAAGCGGACGTCGGCCGGGGCCCCGGGCAGGGGGTGCTCGCGGAAGATGTCGGCCAACTGGGTGTGGCCCAAGAAATAAAGCAAGTTCGGGACGCCTTCCCGAAACTCTTGCTTAAAGAAGGTCGAAGTCATGAAAAATTCCCGGCCGAACTCTTCGGAAAAAACCCGGAGCGCTTCAGGGTCGGAGATTGCTTCCCCCTGGGGCAGTCCCAAGGGCACCGTCCGGGCGACCTTGACCACTCCTTCGGGCGAACTAATGGTGATCATCGAAGAATTAGGTCCGACCCAGACCACGGCGAAGTTTTCCGACGGCCGGTCTATTTTAGCCGCCATGGAAGCCAAGGCCACGGAAAGCGGGGATATGGCTTTGACTTTTTTGCCGAACTTGCCGAAGGTGGTCCAGAGGGGGGTCAGGTCTTCCGGCTGGACCGCGATATAAGCGATCCGCGACTTGGTCACCCCGGCCTCAGTCACGTCGCCCAAGACCTTATGCTGAACCTGGGGGGCCGATCCTTCCCCGATCTTTTCCCTGGCGTCCTGCATCACCACGTTGGCCAGATACTTCTTGGCCACCTTGGGAAAATTCTCCCACTCGTAAAGGGCCGAAGGCATGGCGGCGTTGATGTAAATCTCATCGGCCTGCCGACAGGCCGCCAGCAAAGCCTCCACCGTGGCGGTCTGCGGCGCGGGACGGGGAAAATAGCCGCCGGACTGCTTATCGATCTCCAGATATTGATAAGAGTCTTCAAAATAGCTTACGGACAAAATCCTGGTGCTCAAGACTCTCCACCTTTCCTGTCACAAAATTTAAGTTTTTTTGGTTCAGCGGACACGCCGCCAGACGAACCCCAAATATTTTACCCCCTCTATCTCAGCCTAACCGGGTCCGGTCGGGTTATAGTAAACTCCCCTGTGTTATGACTTATATTACCATTTGGGATTAATGTCAATCAAATTATTTAAAATTATAAGCATTTTTTCTGAAAAACCCCCCGGCCTTCTCTGCAGGCTTAAATATTTTTCTTCGTGTAACATGTTCATATTTCAATTTTATTGCTCACTGCCCCGAAAATCCCCTGTCTGCCCGGCCGGGACAACTCTATTGCCGACTCAGCTTCTGCAATTCGCTTATATATTTTCTGACGTCGCGGATATCTTCGGGCTTGACCTCATAACGGAGGTACCGCCGCCAAGTCTCTATGGCCTGATCGTTGCGGCCGATCCGTTCATAAATTATGGCCAGGTTGTAATAGGCTTCCTTGAAATAAGGATCCACCTTTATGGTTTTACGGTAATGGGCCATGGCTTGGGCGAAGTCGCCCGTGAGTTCATAAGCCAAAGCCAAGTTATAGTTGGCTTCCGGCGACTCGGGAAAGGCCCGGACCACCTTTTTAAAGCCAGCCGCCGCCCGGCTTAACGCCCCCTCCTTCAAGGCCTTAAAACCTTCATCAAAATAATTGGAAACGCCGGGCAAGGTCAAGAGTTTTTTCTTCTGCCGGTAATAATCATAGTACCAAAAAACTTTCTGGATATAACGGCGGGTCTCGTCAAAAGGCGGCACCCCGTTGTATTGTTCCACCCGGCCCGGTCCGGCGTTGTAAGCGGCCAGGGCCAGGGTCACGTCGCGAAAACGGCCGAGCATCTCCCGAAAATAACCGGTCCCGGCCCGGATGTTCTGTTCCACGTCGAAGGGGTCGGTCACGCCGTAATCCCGGCAAACCCCCGGCATCAACTGCATCAGCCCCTTGGCTCCCTTGGGGGAAACGGCCTGGGGATTAAAATTCGATTCGGTCTTGATGATGGCCAGAAGGAGCGGATGGGGCAGCCCCATGGTCTGGGCGTAGCCGTCGATGGTCCGGCCGTACTCGCGGCCGGTGCCCAAAGGCTCCTTGAAGCCCTTGCGCCGCTTGGTCGAAGTCAAAAGCAGCTTGTAATCGTCGTGGGGCGGACGGTCGGTGATGTGGACCCGGCCGTCCTTGTCCTCGTAACTGTAGATGCCGGCCTGAACATCGACCGCCATAGTCGCCAGGACGATGAGCAAGGCCAAACCGAAGCCTTTTCGATTATCCACACTCATGCAAGCCCTAATGAGCCTCAATTCAGGACCACCGCTATTTTACCAGTTATCTACCGCGTAATTCGAAGGCACAAAAATTATCTGGGTGTCATTGCCGACGCTGAGCCCGGCCAGACTCACAAGCTGGCCGACCACAAAACCGTCCGGGCCTAAAGCCAGGTCGCCGGCCGCCAAGACCCCCCCAAACCACTGCATATAGTTCCCGCCGTTGAACTGGCCGTGGGTTTCCAGGTAGACGTGGGCGGCCCAAATGCGGTCGAGATAGGCCGGGTTGGCCGGCGGCAAGGTCACGTTCGAGACGTTGTAATAAGTCCCGCCGGGGGAGTATCTAACGAAAACCTGGGTGCGCTGAGCGTTAGTGCTATTTATGGTGACGTCGCCGCTGACAAATATCTGAATCTCGCTCCCGCCTTGGGACAGGTCCAGGTACAGCCGGGAGCCCCGATCGATGGTGATTGTGTTGAAGGTGTACGTCCCGCCGCCGGCGCTGGTCAGATAAATATCGGTGTTTCGGCCCGCGCTCAGGTTCCTGTATTCTCCGGGCGTGATGGGGTTGGCCGAAGAACCGTTGTTGGGGATGGTGATGTCCGTGGTCCCCACTGTAAACACGGCCAGGAGTGGTATAGTCGGAGAACAAACCTCGGCGGGGATGATGGGCGGGGTGGCCCCCGCGCCCTGAGTCACCGTCCCGGTCACGGTCCCGAGGGAGGTGTCGGCTGTCCCACCGGCGTCCACATTGCCGTTGACCGTACCCCTGACGGTCACGTCCCCGTCCGCGTATATGTTTCCGGTCACCGTGCCCCCGGGAAAGACCTCAACCGTGCCGTGACTGTGCACATCGCCCGTAACCTGGCCTTTTATTTCAACGTTTCCGCAGGCCAGGATATCGCCCACGACCTCGCCGTTAGGGTCCACGACTACTGTGGACCCGCTGCTCTGGATGCCGGCCGCCGAAGTCCAATTGCTCAAGGTGAACGATCCGGCCCCGCCGCTGCCCACCGGTCCGTCAATAGTGGAAGAGTTGCCTACGTTCATGCCCGTGCCGCCCCACAGCCCGCTATTGGCAATAGGACTGCCCGCTGGGCCGCTCTGGCATTGGGCCGCCAAAACCGGCGGACCGTAAATGTTGTCCGGTCCGTCAACGCCCGAAGGCCCGTAGGAGTAAAAATTATTGTCGGCGAGGTCCGGGTTGGGCTGATAAGCGTTGCCCCAGGGATCGAGTTTATATTTATCGCTCAGGGAAAAATGATTGATCAAAGTGGGGTCGACATCCGGCGCGGGGGTCCCCGTAGCCAACCAATAGGCGCAGGCTTTTTTGCAGATGAGGGTCAGTTCGTCCAAGGCTATGTCTCGGGCTTCGGTCTGGAGGTTTATCGGCCGCAAAATATCGTCGCCGCCCCGCACGATCTGGCTGACCGCGGTGTCGGTCTCCTTGGTCTGATTGGCCCCATAGCTCAACACGTATCCGGCCACGTTCCGGCCTTCCACATTGACCGCGGTCAGGCCGGCTCCGGGCACGTTCGGGTCCACATAATATTCGACAAGTTGTCCCCAGGCGTCATGCCGGAATTTCTGGTCCAGATTCAGGTCCTGGGCCCCGACAGGAACCTCGGTTCCGGCCGGAGAAGGAGGCAGGGCTTCGCGGGCCCGATAATACCTTTTGACCGCGTCGGTAATGACGGCCAATCGCTTGACCGTGTCCGCCTCCAAAGAGATATTCTTGATTTTGGCCGTAAAGGTGACCGCGGAAATGGCGACCACGGCCAGACCGGCGAAGATGAGCACTATTAATAAAAGACTGAACCCCTTCTCTTTAGGCAGCGGAATTTTCCTGGGCATGGATATATTCACTCCGGGAAGCATCGGCTTCTTGGAAAAAACCGTTCATTGGGGAGACCAGGTAAACCCACAGGGGTCCGGAGTCCCTGATGGGTTTCAGATCGGAAGTTCAAGACCGTTTTGGCTGTGTAATTTATGATGACTACGTCCTCTAGGGAATGATGTCGTCGGCCGTGTCGGCGGTCCCGTCCGGCCCCATGGAAAAAAACTTGTGGTAACGCGGATCGGAAGCCGGATAATTGTTGGTGCAGCCCGGATTGGAGGCCTGGTCGCAGCCCCACTGGTAGGCGTTGCCCCAGGGGTCGAACATGAAGTTAGTGCCCAGGGAGTAAATGTCCACCACAGCCCCTAAGGCGTCGGCCTGCACTCCGGCCACGGTGTAACTGGTGCAGTCGTAATTCTGGCCGGCCACATTATCCTCGATCTCATCCAAGGTGGCTGTCCCGCAATTGGGGTCATTGGTCAGCGAAGTGGGCGGGCACCCGGTCCCGCCGGCTTTGGGCTCAGCGGCCACGCAGCCGGTTTCATCTATACCTCCGGCTCCGTTGTTGTCCACACCCTCATAGACCGCGTCCAGGGCCTTGACTTTATCCTGAAGCACCTTGAGCTGATCCAAGGCTATCTCCACGGCTTCCTGGGAGACATCTATAGGCACGACAATATCATCTCCGGCGGTGTTGACGGTATAGGGCGGGCCGGACACGGTGGATTCGGCCGTCTGGTTGGGCCCGTTGCTAATGATGACCCCGGCGGCCGGTTTACCGTTGACGGTGTATGCGTTGATGTCGGGGATGGTCAAGGAAGAACCCGGCGGCGTGACGGTGATCGAGACGGTCTGGCGATAGTAGCGCAGAGGGGCGCCCCAGGCGTCATAGCGGTATTTCTGTTCCATATTGAAACCGGTCGAACCGACCGGAACCTCGGTCCCGGCTCCGCCCCCGGCCGGAAGGCTTTCCGAATTCCGGTAAAAAGCTTTGGCCTTAGCCGCAATCTCACCCATCCGCCGTTCGGTGTCGCCCACCTTGGCCGCGTTCTGCACCGAACCGGACAAGGCCACGGCGAAGACGGCGATGATCCCCATGATGCCCAAGGCCAGAAGGATTTCCAGGAGGGTGAATCCGTGGGGCCGATGTTTAAAAGTCTGGATCATGACTGAGCGCTCCTTTGCTGCGGTGAGAGATCGGCGATTATTTTAGCAATTAAGCCCGGTTATTTCAAGAAAAATCGGTGAGGCCCGGAATCGCCCCTTCCAACCTCGCTCGATCTCCTTCACGCCCTTCCTTCCATAAACATGATGCGTTAATTGATAAAAAATAACATGTTCTTTGCAGGTTGCTTTTTTCGGGGACAATACCCTTCCCCTCCGGATAGAAACACCCTTATCCCGGACAAAAGCAAAGTCGAATAGAGTAAATGGACTATTAATGATACCCCCTAAAAGCCCCGAGAAAAGATGGTGCCGGAGGTCGGACTCGAACCGACACGAGGGCGAACCTCGGGGGATTTTGAGTCCCCTGCGTCTACCAGTTTCACCACTCCGGCAACCTTTATTCATTATAGGCCAAAGGCCTTGTTTGTCAACATTGGAGTTAAGCGTTTTTATTCCACCCTAATATCTTAACTCTTGCTCTAAAGAGTGAAAAGGCAGAATCATCATCGATTCCGCCTCGATTCATAGTCCTTATTGAACCTAACTAATGGTTCTTTCGCCTCAAACCGACCAACCCCAGCAACCCGGAGCCGAGCAGCCAGACCGCGGCCGGGACCGGGACCGGCGCCGCGGCCGATTCATAAGCGAGATAAAGGTTGGTGAATTCAAAATCATCCAGATTGCCGCCTTTTTGACCGGCGGTAATCAACAGGGTGTTGCCGGTGGGATTGAGCCAATCCACGTCCCCCGAGAAAATTTGGCTGATCCAGCGGGTCGAAGTGGAACTGCTCAAATATCCCAGATCGACGCCGTTGAGATAGACATGGTCATAATAACCGGAGCCCGGGTCCGTCTGGTAATGATCGATATAAAGAGAAAAATTAGTCCCGTTTAAGGGCGGGGCCGGCAGGTCGAAATTAACCGAATAAGTCCCGCCGCTAGCCGGTTTTTGAATAAAACTGCTTAAATATTGATCGCCCAAGTGGACGACGTCCGAAACGTCTCCGGTTGAATCGTAATCATCCAGGAATGTGATCACCGCGGCCTGGGCTCCAGGGAGGTTCATTGTCCAGACGACAAAAAACACCCCCAGCACGATTAAGCCGACCTTCCAAATTTTCATTCCCTCGCCCCTTTTTAAGAAGGTTAAATTAGCGATCCGAGTAAGTCGCCGCTTTATTTAAAAACTCCCCCTTCTTCCGCACCCCTTTCCCAAAAACAGGTTTTGTTTACATTTTTCGGTCAACCAGCGTCTTGGTCTTACCTACGCTTTGACCAAAAACTCCAAGTTCGTTTCTCAGGCTTATAACAGCATACTTTCCCCCAAGACCACGGTCAATACGAAGCAAGTACCATTTTATGGCCCGGAAAAACTAGGATAAAGGTATTAGATTAGGGTGTTTCGTCTAGGACTTTCGGCTTACCCAGGTCCGAGTTTTATATCGGTGAAACCAGCCGCCCGGTCATTTGTGATAGGGGTGGCCGGCGATGAGGCGCAAGGCCCGGTAAACCTGCTCCAGCAGCACCAGCCGGGTCATTTCGTGGGTCAAAGTCAATCGGGACAGGCAAAGGCGCAAATCGGCCCGGACGGCCGCGGTTTCATCCAGGCCCAAAGGGCCGCCCAGCCCGAAGGAAATAGTTTTAACCCCGCGGTCCATCTGCTTTTTAAACCAGTCGGCCAATTCGAGCGAAGTCATTTCCCGGCCGTCCGGGTCCAGGTGGACCAAGAGTTCCTCGTCCTTGACCGCGGCGACGAGACGCCGGGCGTCTTCGGATCGGACCTCATCGACCCGGTCATCCCTGGCCTTGGCCCCTTTGACCACAATGATTTCCGCCGGGGCGTACTTACGGATTCTTTTTAGGTAATCCCTGACTCCTTCAGCCAGATAAGCCGATTTGGTCCGGCCGATGAAAATAAATCTAATTTTCATGGCCGGGTGCTCCATAAAACCGAGCCCAGGCGTTTCGGGCCGCAGCCAGACCTTCGGGATTGCCCAGATCAAAACCTTGTCCTTCCAAAAGCACAGCCCACAGGCGGCCTTGGCGGACCAGCTCCAGGACGATGTCGGTGTCGTCCAATTCGCCTTCCAGATTAGGTTTCAAGTGACGAGCTATTTCGACCCAATCAGGCGTATAGATAGTCCCCTGAAAGCCTTTGTAAAACGGCTCCGGACTCTTAACCGCTAAATGGCCAAGCCCCTTGGGCGATAACGACTTGACCCGGACCGGCCTGACGGGCGAAACCGGGGCTTCCAGGTCCACGCGGCCCACATTGCCGAAAAGCCGGGCCTTTTCACCTCCCAGCAGAATCAGGCCCGTGGTCGGCTGGCTGACTTGCCGGAAACCGGCCAGCATCTGGGCCAGGGCCGGTTTTCCCCCTAACAGCAAGTTGTCCGGCATGATCACGGCCAAAGGATCGTCTCCGGCGAAATCGGCGGCCAAAAGCATGGCCTCGGCCACGCCCCGGGGCGGGTCCTGATGAATGAAGACCAGACGAGCCGGTCCGGCGGGGTGACCGGCGGATAATTGTTGCAGACGCTCGCGGATTTCTTCCTTGCCCGGCCGGATGACCAGGCCGACGTCCTTGACCCCGGAATCCAGGACCATGGCCAAGCAGTGCTCGATCATGGACCAAGGGCCGACCGGGAGGAGTTCCTTGGGCCGGCCGCCGCTGAGATGGGCCAGGCGCTTGCCCCGCCCGGCCGCCGGTATGAGCGCCTTGACCTTCATCGATCCCTGTTAACCGCTTTAGTCCACCAAGACCAGTCCGGCCAGAATGCCTTGGGGCGCATCACCTGGACCCAGGCCGCAGCCGATGGGATAGACGTCCCAGCCCATATCAGCTATCATCCGGTAAACGTCGATGCCGACTGCTTCCATGGACGAACGGGCCCGCAGCGAAAAACGGCAGGGGCCGCCTTCCAGGACTCGACAGGTCTCTTCCTTGGCGCAGTAAGAATGACGGCAGGAGCCCGCCCCGAAGCCGACCGCGAGATAATGGCCGTCATAAAAGGCCGAAGATTCTATTTTGTTAACAATATTAGAGATTTTTAGGTAACTGGCTATTCGCTCCTGAGCCGTGGCCTTGTTGCGGGCGATGACTTCAGAGGGAACGTCCTTGGTAAAGAAGACCGCCCAATGGAATCGTCCGAGAACCTCCCTCAATTCGGCGGGTTTGAGGGCATGGGGCGGACAATGGGCCCCGGTTCCGTAACCGGGGCATCTGGGCAGGCGGCACTTCAACACCACCCTCTCATCCACGGGAATATCGACGGCTTTGATGACGGCCGCCCGGTCGGCTCCGAGTTCGAGGGCTTGGCCGCGATATTTTTCCAAATCGGTCTGGAGCCGCTCCTCAATGCTTTTCAGGTCGATTTTCCGAACAAACTTCGTCATCAGGCCTCCTTGACCTTACAATATAGAAAAAGTCGGTCCTATCAGAATAATCCATCCAGCTCCTTTTTGACTTGGACCGCCTCTTCTACGATGGATTTGACGATCTCGGCCGCGCTGGGCTCATCTTTGATCCGGCCGACCACTTGGCCGCAGTAGAACAATCCTTGGTCGAAAGTGCCCTCCAGCCAGCCTTTTAAAGTAATTTTGCCGCTGATGACCGGGGCCAACTGTTCCAGGGTGCTCCCGGCCTTCTCCATTTCCAGGACCTTTTCCGCCCAAGGGTTGCGCATCACCCGTCCGGGATTTCTGATGGACTCCATGACGAACAAGGTGTCGGTTTCCCGGGCTTCGATCATTCGGCGTTTGATGTCCGGGTGAACAATACATTCCTTGGCCGTCATGAACCGGGTGCCCATGAGCACGCCGTCCGCGCCCAGGGCCAGGGCGGCGACCAGGGAGCGGCCGTCGCAGAAACCGCCGCCGGCGATCAAGGGCACGGCGACCTGGTCCACGGCCTGGGGGATGAGAACCAGGGACCCGACTTTTTCCATGCCCGGATGCCCGCCGGCCTCGGTGCCCACGATGGCCACCGCGTCCACGCCCATACGGCTCATCTTGGCCGCATCCCGGACCCGGGCGCATTTATGAATATGGATCAGACCCGCATCGACAATCTGCTGTCTGTACGGCTCGGGGTTGCCGCCGGCCGTCTCGATAATTTTGACTCCCTCATCAATGGCGACCTTGATCATATCCAAGATGTCTTGAGCCCTTAACGTCGGAAACAAGGAAATGTTGACCCCGAATACCCGGTCGGTCAGTTCCCTGGTCTTCCTGATTTCAGCGATCAGTTCGTCCCGTTTTTCAAAATTGGCCGCGGCCAGGCAGGCGAAAGCCCCGGCGTTGGCCACCGCCGCGACCAACTCGGCCCGGGAAAGCCACATCATGGTTCCGCATTGAATAGGGTAGTCGACGCCCAGCAGTTCCGTCATTCTGGTCTTCAACATTTTTGCTCCTTTCTGGTGCAATAGAAGGTGAGATAGAAAAAACTGCCGTTTACTAAGCGACTATCTCTTCGATGATTTGGCGCACGCTTTTTACTTCTCTGATCATACCCGCAATCTGCCCGGCGGAGACAGGGAAAACTTCCAGCTTGCCCTCGATCCAGGCCGCTTCGACATTTTTAGGCGTGAAGTCGGCGAAACTCACTTTGGCCTCGCCAGCCAGCACTTGCTCCACCAAAGGGGTGCGCAGGGCCCGCACTTGTATTCTCCCCAGGTTGACCAAGCGGGTATTGGCGTCATCAGCCTCGCAGATGGCTTTTTTGTAATTCTCGTGGGCGATGCATTCCTTGGAGGTGATCAGGCAAGTGCCCAACTGAACGCCTTTGGCCCCCAGGGCGAAAGCCGCCCGATAGCCGCGGGCGTCGGCGATGCCGCCCGCGGCCACCACGGGCACATCCACGGTGTCGACGACCAGGGGCACCAAAACCATGGTCGAAGGACCATTGAAGCCCTGCATGCCGCCTGATTCCGATCCTTCGGCGATGATGGCGTCGACCCCCAAGTCCGCGGCTTTTTTGGCGCTGTCCACGGTCGGGGCCACATTGAGCACCTTGACTCCTTGCGCCTTGAAAAATTTGATCAACTCCTTGGGATTCCCGGCCGACACGGTCACAGCCGGGACGCCGCTGTCGACCAGGATTTGGGCGAATTCAATTGATTTGGGATTCATGGCCACTAGGTTGGCCCCGAACGGTTTGTCGGTCAGGCTTTTGACCCGGTCGATCTGGGCCTTGAGCTTGGCCGCGTCACTGGTGATGTACGCGGCCAGCAGGCCGAAACCCCCGGCCTCGGATACGGCCGCCACCAGCTCCGGATTGGTCACTCCACCCAGCGGGCCTTGGATAATCGGATACCGACAGCCCAGCATTTCGGAGATGTCTTTCATGGTTTTTCCTCCTTACTTTTGTGGTTGTTTTGAGGGCGACTTTCCAAATTAGGAGTATATACACCTAATCTGAAATAGTCAACTCTTTTTTTATCTTTGACTCCCCTTCTCTTTCGCTATATTACTTAATTAAACGGGCCATGGGAAGGAAACTGACAAATTCATTTTTTCCTAACCTGGGTCCAAATCTCTTATCGTAAAGGTAAGTAAACTGCCGCCAGCCATGCCGGTGGTTTTGACCGATAATAATAACAAGATCAAAACCATGAAAAGACAAGCCGATGGATTCACGGGCACGCAATTCTTCAAACTCAAAACCATGGCCGTTCACGATAACAGATACGCTTTAGTGGGATGAACCGAAAAAGAGTTCTTCCGCCTCTGGCTCGGAGCCAATTGCGATGTAGTTTATGGTTTGAAATTGTTTTGTTTCTGGAGGGGGGTAAAAATAATTTACCCCGAAAAATGTGTTGATCCTCGTTCCCAGACGGGGTGGCCCCGGCAACTCATTGCCGAGGCGCCGCAGGCGCATGAGGCCTATTGGTTCTCGCTTCCAGGCTCGGCCGACTTATTTCGGGGAATAGTTAACAACCCAAAATGCTCGGCTCGTCTTTCACCTTGACATAACCGCCCCCCTCGATAGTATATTTCCGCCAAGTCATTCGCCCGGTATTGGAATAAGGAGCAAGTATGAAAGAAACCGATAAACAGAGAACCGTCGCCTTCATTTCCCACGGCGGGGCCGGCAAGACCTCTCTGGCCGAGGGCATCCTCTATCTGACCAAGACCACCAACCGCCTGGGCCGAGTCGACGACGGAACCAGCGTTTTGGATTTCGAACCGGAAGAGGTCCAGCGAAAAATATCCATCAGCACGGCTTTTCACAGCTACATCTGGAAGAAGCATGAGGTCCATTTCATGGACTGTCCCGGCGACGAAAACTTCCTCAACGACACCCGGACCTGTCTGCGGGGCGCGGACGGGGCCGTGGTCCTGGTGGACGCCGTGGACGGAGTCAAGGTGGGTACCGAAAAGACTTGGGCCTTCGCCGACGAATATGAACTGCCCCGGGTGGTTCTAATCAACAAGATGGACCGGGAGCGGGCCGATTTTTTCAAATGCCTGGCCGAACTGGGCGAGATATTCCAGACGCCCTGCCTGCCGGTGGCCATACCCATCGGCGCTGAAGCTTCCTTCAAGGGCGTAATCAACCTGCTGGACCAGAAGGCTTACCTTTATGAAGACGCCGGCGGCAAGTTTAGTCCGGGAGATATTCCGGCCGACCTAGCTGAGACCGCGGCCGAATGGCGGGAGAAGCTGATCGAAAGCGTGGCTGAGTCCGACGACGAGCTGTTGGAAAAATATTTGGAAGAAGGCGAACTCGGCCCGGAAGAAATCGCCAAAGGCCTGGTCACGGCGGTCAGGAAACGGGCCCTGGCCCCGGTCTGCTGCGGCGCCGGTTTGAAGCTGATCGGCACGCCTCAGCTCCTGGACCTGATCAACGAGGTCCTGCCTTCCCCGGCCAACCGCGGTCCGGTTAAGGGACACAAGCCCGGAGAAGAGACTGAGGTGGAATTGGCTCCTGATCCCAGCGGACCTTTTTCGGCTCTGGTCATCAAAACCATCACCGATCCCTACGCCGGCCGGCTGACCATCTTCCGCGTCTTTTCCGGAACCCTGGCCCCTGATTCAACCTTTTACAACGCCAACAAAGAACTCAAGGAGCGCTTCGGCCAAATCCTGGCCTTGGAGGGCAAATCCCAAAAACCCCTGGAATCGGCCGGCCCTGGAACCATCGCCGCGGTGGCCAAGCTCAAAGAAACCACCACCAGCGACACCCTTTGCGACGAAGCCAATCCGATCATCATCGAGACGCCAAAGCCGCTGCCCCCGGTCATTTCCTACGCCATCGAGCCCAAGGCCAAGGGAGACGAGGAAAAAATCTTTTCCGCCCTGTCCAAGGTCCTCGAAGAGGACGTCTCCTTGAAGATGGACCGCGGCGGGGAGACCAAGGAGATCATCCTTTCGGGCATGGGCCAGATTCACCTCGAAGCCACCCTGGACAAAATCAGACGGAAGTATGGAGTCGAGGTGATCCTCAAGACGCCCAAGGTAGCCTACAAGGAGACGATCAAAGGCAAAACCAGGATTCAGGGTCGGTACAAAAAGCAGACCGGCGGCCGGGGCCAGTTCGGGGACACCTGGCTGGAAATCGAACCCCTGCCCCGAGGCGGCGGCTTCGAGTTCGTGGACAGGATCGTCGGCGGCGTCATCCCCAGGCAGTATATTCCGGCCGTGGAGAAGGGGATCGTCGAAGCCATGGCCGGCGGGGTCATTTCCGGCAACCCGGTCATCGACGTCAGGGTTTCCCTGGTGGACGGCTCCTACCACAGTGTGGATTCTTCGGAAATGGCCTTTAAAATCGCCGGTTCCCTCGGCTTCAAAAAGGGCTTTGTCCAATGCAACCCCACCCTGCTGGAACCGATCATGCTTTTGACCGTGACCGTGCCCGACGAATACATGGGCGATGTGATCGGCGACATGAACTCCAGGCGGGGCAAGGTTTTAGGCGTAGAATCCAAAGCCGGACGCCAGGTGATCAAGGCCCACGTGCCCCAGGTCGAGATTCTGCAGTACTCCCCTACCCTGACCTCCATGACCGGCGGCCGGGGCTCGTTCACCATCGAGTTTTCCCATTACGACGAGGTGCCGGCCCATCTCCAGGAGAAGATCATCGCCGCTGGCAAGAAGGACGAGGAGGAATAACGGCCGGGCTCGGTCCGCCGGCTTTGTTTATGACCAAATCCCATTCATTCGCCCCGGCCGGGGGCTACCGCTGCGGGATTCTGACAGCCAGCACCAAAGGTGCGGCCGGAACCCGTGAAGACCTGGCCGGTCCGGCCCTTGCATCACGATTGATCCAAGCCGGTTTTCAGGTCGCGGCCCGGGCGGTCGTGGCCGACGACCTGGAAGCCATTACCGAACAGCTAAGAAAATGGATCGATGAAGACGGGCTGGACTTGGTTCTCACTTCCGGCGGGACCGGTTTTTCGCCCAGCGATGTCACCCCTGAAGCCACCCGCGGCCTGATCGAAAAGGAGACGCCCGGTCTGGCCGAAGCCATCCGGGCCGCCGGCCGGTCCAAAACCCCCCACGCCGATCTCTCCCGGGGGCTGGCCGGCATCCGGCGGCAATCCCTCATCGTCAATCTGCCCGGCAGTCCCAAGGGGGCTTTGGAAGGCCTGGAAACCATCCTGCCGGCCCTGCCCCACGGCCTGGACAAACTCAAAGGCGACCCCCGGGACTGCGCCTGATCCTCCGCCGGCTTTAAAATCATTCTGACAAATATCACCCAGCGGTCATCGGATCGCCTTGCTCCGGAGATGTAATTGTTTGTTGATATTACAGACCTCCCGGATCAAGGGGTGACCGCCGTCTATGGAATATGATGAGCTGCTCCGCCATTTTGGTTATCCGGCCGTTTTTTTCGGGACCCTGCTCGAAGGAGAAACCTTTCTCTTCCTCGCCGGTCTGGCCGCCTATAACGGCCTGCTGGCCATGGAATGGGTTTTATTCTTCGCCTACCTGGGGGCCTTGGCCGGAGATCAACTTTTTTTCTTCCTGGGTCGATTCAAAGGACAATCATTGTTGGATCGAAGGCCCAAATGGTTCAAACGCAGCCAAAAGGTCTTCCAGTGGCTGACCCGGCACAAGTTAAAAGTCCTGCTTTGTTATCGGTTCATCTACGGTTTTCGGGGTGTGACACCGTTCGTCATCGGATTGACCTCCATCCGGGCCGGATTCTTTTTCACTTTAAACGCCTTGATGGCTCTGGTCTGGACCTTGGCGGTGGGAGCGGCCGGCTATTATTTGGGCCGGCTTTTTCAGGAGCTGGGAGTCGAGTTGTTGCAGCTCCAAATATGCCTGGCTGTAATCATAGCCGCCGGCTTTGGTTGCTTTATCCTTATAAAAACTAGAAAGGACAGATGACCCGGCTTGAAGATCGGACTCACTTAACCGCCCGGGGATCGGCAGAGGTTGAGGCCAAAAGCTTTTGGGCTGCTTCCCGCCATTCGGCCGATTCCGGCCGGTAATCCGGCAGGGGTTCGGACGACATGACCTCTTGAAGAAGGTCTCGGGCCTCTTGGATTCGTTTCTGGCCGATGAGTAAATCGGCCAGATAGAGGTGATTGAGCCAGTAGCGGGGTCCAAGGCCGACGGCTTTTCGGAGGTGATCCTCGGCCTTGGTCTTGTCCCCGCCCAAGAAGGAAGGCAGTTTGGTAAATAGTCGTCCCAGGACCCGGTCGGCTCCTCCGTATTCGTACCCGGGGTCCAGTTCCAGGACCTTGGTCATTTCTTTTTTGATGGGCTCGACCAGGCTCATGGCCCGCCACGGACCGGCCTGGTTGGCCAGGAGACCGTAAGCGGCCCCCAGCCAGTAATGAAGGCCGGGGTGATCCGGATGATGGATTAAAGCCGTTCGGGCCGTTTCCACTGCTTCCTGATAATAGGCCTGCTCTTTTGGCCCGTCACTTTGAACCCCCAGCCAGACCAGGACCCTGAGCAAACGGACGGCCGCGCTCTGGTCGGTGGGGTCCAGGGCCAAGACCCGGCGGAAACAAGCGGCCGCCTCGGCCGCCCGGTCCAAGTCCTGACGCTGGGCGAACAGGGCCTCGGCCTCGGCCTTTAAGCCAGCCAATTCATCGGCTTCGGCCCCGGCCCCCTGGTTCGTCGCCGACGACAGAATAAGCAAAACCAGAAGGGCGGCCTTTACTTTTAGGTATTTTAACGACAAAATGATTTTCAAGCCCCTTCTTCATCCGGACGGCGGTTCAGATTTGATCCGTGACCACGTGAAAACTGATGGTCGAGGCCGTGACCTTGCTCCGGCCCATGTAAAGCAAGACGGTGAACCAAAGAACCTGAAGGGCGATGATCACCCCGGGATTCCAGAGGGCCCTGAGGCCCAAGGCCAGTTCGGGCCATAGTCTGGCGGTGGAAAAGAGGAGAGGGGCGACCCCGCCGTAAGCAACGGCCGTCAGGGCCATGACCTGGTAAGCGGTCAGGCGGCCGCCTCCCCGAAAATCCGCCCGGAGGGTTTCGGAAAAAACCCGCCAGCCTTGAGAAATAGACAGGACGGTCCACAAGGCCACGGCGAACCGGCCTTGCATGAACAGATAAAAGCCCAGCAAGCCGATGCCGACCAGGACGGCCGAAGTGACGGCCTGGATAGGCAGGACTGGTTGTCCGTCCAGGCCGCCGGCGTAGGCGATTTTTTTGGTGGGTCCGCTGAAGACAAAACCCCGGTTTTGAAAAAGCCGTTGCAGCAAGGCGGGACATTCGGCCAGGGGCTTGCCGTAGCAGCAGCCGAAACTGATGCAGGCCAGCCGGCCCAGACCTTCGCCGATGGTATAGGCGATTATCATGGCGGCCAGGGCCGGAACCACCTCCAAGCTCGGCCCGGAAGACGGTTCCACCATCCGGCCGGCCAGGAGGACCAGCCAGGGCATGATAATCAGGGCGCTGAAGAAAGCCCCGGCCACGGTGAAAGTCTGCTTCTTTTTCTCCACCAGGCGGGCGATCCAGCGGGAAGCCAAGCCGGAAACCGACAACAACGGGGCCATAATCAGCAAAAGATCGATGGGGGCGATCCCTAAAGACCCGATCATGACGATCATGAAAACCCCGGCAATCATAAAGGCCCCGGCCGAAAAAAATCCATAGAAGGTGATGTTCAGGCCGTGCCATGAATCCCGTCCGTTTTTACGGACGGGAACGGCCGCCAGCATCTGCCATCTTTCGCCGGGCAGAGTCCGACAGGCCCACCACAAAAGAAGAATATAAAACAAGGCCAGAACGACCGCAAGAATCAAGGCGGACATAAGCTAAGCCTCCTCCACGCGCTTTAACCGTCAGGCCGCGGCAGAGCCGATGCCGGACCGGACCCGGACTTCGGTTTCGACCAGGGGCTGACCAAAACCTTGGGAGAATCGGCTCATCACACCAAAAGCCCGCTGGTTGTCCAGCAAATCCCCGTCAAAAACCACCCGGTCTTTTTGAAAGACCAAAACCACGGTGCTGCTGCCCGGCCGAAACAAGCTTTTGGGCCGACCCTTTTCCACAAATTGACCGGGCTCGACCGGTCGGGGATTCTGGTATTCCACTGGGCTGTAACACTGCTCGATCCGGCCGACCATGAGGGCCACCACCTCGATCATGGCCACCAGGCCGACCCCGTTCCCGCCGTTCACATCGGTGTCCAGCACGGTCACGGTCCTGGTGTTTTTCGAGTAGGGGGTGACCAGGCTGATCACGGCGGTCGGATTGCAGGAATGGTAGTCTCCGTCAAGCCGGTAAACATCTTTTACCAGTCCGGACACAGGGGTGTGGTTGTAATGGTATTTGTCGGGGGTGAGGCGAAAGACGGCGAAATCGCCCTGGGTAAAAGCCTCGAGCCACCCGGCTCGGTCCTGACCTAAAAGGTCTTGAAAATCGAAGAACTTATCCTTGACGTACAGAAGAGATGTCTCCCGGAAGGAACCGACCAGGATTCTGGCCTCACACGGCGAAATCACGACTTTCGGATCAGGGGGCATGGGACGGCACTCCCAGTAGCGAAGTTTTCGGGTGAACAATTTTTCCGGGGTGTCCAGATATTCCGGCGGGTCCAAGCATTCGCTCACATCCACACCCCAGGAATGAAGGAGCTGGCGGGTTGAGCCGGTTTTTGTGCTTAGAAACAAATCGAAGTTGAGGAACCCCAAGAGACTGGACGCCCTGGCGCTGATCAGGGTTTTGAAGACGGCCGGGATGCTCTCCCTGATTTCGGAATAGAGGAAATTGACCAGGCGGTCGGCGAAGAGGCGTTCGGTGCGGACCTTACCCGTTTGCCGCTCGATGTACTGGTGGGTTATTAATCTCATGATCATGTTCTCCCGGCCCTTTTGGAGTTTTCAGACCGCCGGCCGCGTCGAGGGCCGCCGAGTGAATGGTCAACATAACCAGATTAATCAATTTAACGAGTTCTTCCCGGGTCATCGTTTCATTCAAAACCGACTGCTTTATCCGGCGAACGAATCCCGCCGGGTCCTGATCCCCCAGAACCTGCCGGAGGGTCTTCCGAAAGAGAACGTCTTCAAGGCTCCAGGCCAAACTCCCATGGCTCAGGTCTTGTTCCAGGCCGTCCAAAGCTTCGTCTATGTATTTCAGACGCAGGTCTTCCCTGTAAAAACTCTCGGCGGCCAGATTGAAGGCTTCGGCCTCGGCCTGAAAGGGCGACCGGAAACGGCCCTTGGCCAGGATACCCCGGGTCAGGCGGCCGCCGGCCGAATATTCATCGGGATTTTGCAAGCGGTTTGTAAGGTCGGCCATCGTCTTTTCCAGATTCAGACCTTCGACGAGGGAGGCCGCCTCCTGATCAATCAGGCGGGTCAAGGCCAGGCGATATTGATGGTGTTGGACTCTTAAATAACCCGGATAGCGCCGGCTGGGACGAATTTCCCTGGTTTGTTCCAGGATGGAGCGGAGAAACAGATTCCTGGTGTCGGCCTTGACGAAAAAGGTGGGCAGCCCGATGGCCGCTCCGAAAAATATCTGGCGTCTTTCGCTTTCGATGACCGGATCATCCGGGATGTGGGCGTGGATCAAACGTCCGGAAGCAATCAACTGAAAAGCCAGGGCGGTGATCAGGGTCTGAAGTTCCACGGCCGGCGCCAGGTCCTGGTCCAGACCCCCGAAGAGGCTGTAATACCGGCCTTCGAATCCGGAGAAGCCCTTTTGGCCGAACTCCCTCTGCCGGTATGGCAAGTATACGGACATTCGAGGATCGAACACGCCAAGCTGGGCCAAGTCCCGCTTGAGACGTTCCTGGTTGCCCAATCGGCCGTCCAAAGCCGGGCTCCGGTCCGTGCTCATAATCGCGACCAGGTAATCGATCAGACGGAAATCAGGGACAAAATCGCCGCGAAGCCGAAACAGACGGCTTAGGGTCCGGTCTAGCCAGGGCGGACCGAAGGGGGTCAGCCGCAGGTTCCAAGGCCGGATTTTCAGATGGGCCTTTTTTTTCCAGCGCCGCCAGATCATGCGCAGATGAGTGTAATCCAACTCGTAGGGCAGAAAACTGAGGACCTTTTCCGGATGAAAGTCGCCAAAACCGAGCCGGTAAGGGGCCGCGCTGTAAAAGCCGACAAACAGCGGCAGGAAATGCTCGACGAACTTGATGACCAAGTCGCCTAATTGTTTTTCCTGTTCGGGAGTAAAGCCCGAGGAAGGATCGGTCAGGGCTTGACCGAGCCTTCGGCTGCCCAGACTGACATGAGTCCCGTTGTTGGCCAGGCTGATGTTCGAGGCCGAGGGCAGGATCACCAGGTTCCGGGTGATGATCCCGGCTTCCCGAAGCCGGGCCAGGGCGTTAAGCTGGGCTCGGGAAAGCACCTGATGGCAAAGATGCATGTACTCATGCTTGTCCTCGCCCCGAGCCCACCCGGACAGGCATGGATTCATGAACAGTTCCCGGTAAAAGCTGTCAGTGATGACCTGACTCAACTGTTTCTGTCGAACCGGCGGGTGAGGCGCGAAGTAGACCACCGCCTTTTGGCCGGAATCCAGAAGACCGAGACAACGTCCGGCATAAAGAATCAGTAGTTGAGTCAGAAGGAAGCGCCTCCCTGTCTCGGCGGCCACGGCCCGGCCCTGGCCGGCGGACGCGGTCGGCGGTGAAACATAAAAGGAGTATGTCTCCGGCGAGGTATTGTCGCTTAAAAAGTGGTCGACCAAGGTCAGACCGATCTTTTTGATCAAGGCCGGACCGTCCGCCTGGATGCCGACCACGTCGATCAGACTCAGCTTCAGCAGATAACTGACCGGAATACGTAGATAAGACTCATTGCCCTCCATGATGATAAAATGATCGACGTCCCCGCGCCGCCCCTTGGCCGGATCGTTTTTATCGGCCAGAAGGTCCCGTTCCAGGACTTGCCGGGCCAACGGACTGAGCAGTCGAACCGGCAGACGGACCCAACTGTTTTCCCAGACGCCGGCGGGATTGTCCGCCAGCCAGCGTTCCAGGTCGGTGATGACCCGGCGCGGCAGTTCGCCTCGATGACGACGCCTCACGATGTTGCGGTAATAATTCGATTGTTCGATGGTCCGGGCCAGATCGATTTGGTTCCCGCTCCCTATGACAACGGCTTGTAACTCGTTTTCCACCCCACAGGTGGCGTCGCCCGAGGCAAAGGGCAAAGTGGCGGCCATGGTTTTGAGAGATTTTAGATTGACGCCCAGTTTGCTCAGAACCCCAATCGGACCGGCCAAGGCCGGGCTGAAGTTGATCGGGCAGGTGATAGACTTCACGGGTTTCCCCCTTCATCATCTTCGCCCGGGCAGAAAATCTTGCTCAGGCTTTTAGAAAAAATACGCTCCCTTGAATCAGGCCGGCACACTTTTCTCATGCCGCCGAGTCTAACGGGAAAAGATGGCGGCCGGGTGACCGCCCGGTGAATTTTCAAGCCGAGTTTGCTGGAGTTATGGTTTCGTCAGGGTGAACTGGGGGTGTCAACCACCGGGGTCATTATGAAACGGATGAGTGAAAAGCAGAGGTCTCCGGTTGAAAAACGAAGCGAGGACAGAGGAAAAAACTGATTCAGACGTACCGGGAATCGATGACTTTAAACCCGGTCACGTCGTGTAAAAAGCCAAGCCGGGGGTGATCGGCCGCAGCCTTGATCTCTTCGGCCAGGAGCCCGGCCAGAGCCTTGGCTTGGCCCGCCTTGAGATCAGCCGCCTCGACCGCCGGCGCTCCAGATTCTCCTTGAACTCCCGAAGGCGAAATCCGGCCTTCCTCTTCTAATCCCTGGGGCTGTCCTTCGTGATGCCTGACCAAACGGCGGGAGTCACGGGCCACCCAGCCCAGTCGATCGTAAACCTCAGCCAAATCTCGGATTTGCATGGCCTTCTCTCCTCAGACGTAGTCGCCCCGCTTGAATTTGGCCGCCTCCACCACGGCCAGAACCGCCGTCCGGTCAAGCAGGCCTTTCAGACCGTGGCCGGAGGGGAGTTTTTCACCTATTTCCGTCAAGGCCGACACCTGATCCTCCAGGTCTTCGACTAAGGAAGACATCTGCTTAAGACTCCGGGTCGGATCGCTTAGGGCTTGAGCGTAACGGTCCAGCAAAGCCAGGGTCTTCTCGATTTGGACCGCCAGCCCGCTGGAGTAGTTGATAGGGAAAATTCGGCCGGTCGGAGACATCTTTTCCAAACCAGCCTTATCCGTGGCCGGAGTCGAGCCTTCCGGCAAGGCGGCTTCGGCCTGGGACAGGGTCCGGGCGAAATCGCCGCCGGCTTTCGGTTGAGGCGAGTTGGTTTGGGGGGCGATCAAGTTTTGGGGCGGCAGTTTATCTGAAATTTTCACCGGCATCCTCCTCCAGGCGGCTTTATCTGGAACTGGCAGATTGATAAGCAATCGGCATGCCAAGAAAAAAATGAGGTTTATATTCTTAACTCGGCTGATTTACTGGCAATTTGTCTTAGAGTCTTCTCCAGCCGCCTGAGCCGGACTGAAGATCGGGTGGGCAAGATTTTCCCTGACCGCCGAGGGCCGACCTTTTTAATGATGGGATTTTATCAGTAATATCAAAAAATAGAATAATGGGGCCGCTCTCGGGTTGAACCTGACGGAATATTGACGCTCTTTTTCACAGGTTGTGGATAAGTCGCCAGGGCGAACACACAGGTTCGCCCCTATGCCGGTCGGCCCGGACAATGCCCGGGTCCGCCGTTAGGCGGACAAGAGGTCCGGCCGGGGGATTCAACATGAAGTCTCCGGACCTTCCCCCCGCCTCATTCCCAGGCTCCGCCTGGGAACGCCCTGTCTTCGCGGCTCCGCCGCACTTTTATCTGGCTCCCGGGTTCCAGCTTCCGCCTGGAGTTGAAACCCCAGGCTACAGTCGCCCGTCCCTAACGGGACCGGCGGGCAGATCGGATTCGCTGACAACGAGGTTTTTCCCTCTTTTCTTGGCCAGGAGCAGAGCTTGATCGGCCCGGTCGATCAGATCGTTCACAGTTTCACCGAAACGATACATGGCTGCGCCCCCGCTGATGGTGGCCTTGACCACGGCCCCTTTGACCGTGAACGTGGTCTCCTCGATGGAAACCCGCAGGCGGTTGGCCAGGTTGACCGCGCCGTTCAAATCGGTCTGCGGGCAGATCACGGCGAATTCCTCCCCCCCGAAGCGGGCCGGCATATCGCAGAGACGGACCACGGCTTTGACGGCCTTGGCCGTGATGGCCAAAAGACGGTCGCCGACCAAGTGTCCGAAAGAGTCGTTGACCCTTTTAAAATCATCCAGATCGAAAAGAATAAATGAAAGCGGAGCGTTGTATCGCTTGGCCCGGCATTCTTCTTCTATGAGGCGGCGGTTAAGGGCCCGGCGGTTGGGCAACCCGGTCAGTTCGTCGGTGTTGGCCAATTCCTCGGCCCGACGCAAATCTTCCTCGAGTTGACGCAAATTTTCGGAAGTTTCCTTCATCTGACCGTGAAAGGTTTCATGAACTTTGATGACCCGGTTGCTTTCCACCAAAATCCTGCCGACCATTTCCTTCAAGGTTTCCAGGTCCTGAGCCTCTTCGATGAGCGACAGATAGCGCCCCAGGCTTTGGCTGAAATCGGTGGAATGGGAGATGGAGATGAGAAGTCCTTTAATAATTTCCAGGGCCATTTTTTGGACCTTTTCTTCGGTCCGGTTTAAAATCTTGAGCCGATCGTCGGAAGCCTCGATGCTGAAGAAGCGATGGTAAAGACTGTTGGTCAGGTCCGGGGTGAATTCCAGACCGTCACTGAGCAGCCCATCCAGGGTCTCCCGCAGTTCAGGCCAACTCCCGGCAAAATATTCATACCACAGTCGGTAATTGGGCGGAGTGATGGGAATGGCCTTCTGGCTCAAAAAAGGCAACACCTGACGCGCCACGGCATGAGAGGCGGCTACGAGTTCCTTCATCCCCCCGGCAGGCTCATTTTGGCCGCACCGCCACCCCGCATTCGAACTTTCTCCTGGCATGAGACCCCCCTTCTCCCAGGTCAAATCGGATTTACCGTTTTCCCCTTTACTATTACATATTATCGATCAAACCAAAGAAATAATGAACTTCAAACGCCTGCACCGCCCCGGACCCGACCCGAAGCGGCGGTCCATCCCGGCCAAATTAAAAGACGTATTTTTCGAGGCCCCCGGTGACAGTTTTTTATAACATCCCCTCATGAAATTTTTTCACTGTGACCGGATCAATAGCGGTCCTTGAGGCCTTTTTTAAAAATTTTACCCGAACCGGTCTTAGGCAGTTCATCAATGAAATCAATCGATTTGGGAGCTTTGAAATGAGCGAGCCGCTCCCTGCAAAAGTCGATCAACTCCGCTTCACCGGCCTGGGCCCCCGGCTTCAAAACCACCACGGCCTTGACCGCCTCACCCCATTTCGGATCGGGCGTCCCGATGACCGCGGCCTCCAGCACCGCCGGGTGCTCGTACAAAACATGTTCCACCTCGGTGGAATAGACGTTTTCCCCGCCGGTGATGATCATGTCCTTTTTGCGGTCAACGATGTTGACGTACCCTTCCGGTTCGATTACGGCCAGGTCGCCGGTCTTGAGCCAACCGTCTTGAAAGGCCTGGGCCGTTTCCTCGGGCCGGTTCCAGTACCCTGGGGTGACCGAATCGCCCCGAACCCAGATTTCACCGACTTCCTGGTCGTTGGGCTCCACTTCCCGGCCGTCATGGTCGACCACTTTCAGTTCCACAGTGATGAACTCCCGGCCGGTCCGGGCCTTATACCAGAAACGTTTGTCCTCAGGCAAGTCCCGCATGTGGCTTTTGAGCAGACTGAGAGTCAGGTAGGGGCTGGTCTCGGTCATGCCGTAAGTCTGAACGTAATCGCAACCGAAAGTGTCCATGATCTTGCGCACCACTTCCGGGGCGATGGGGGCTCCGCCGGACAAAAGGCAGCGCAGACTGGGGTATTTGCGCTCAGCCGCGCCGGGCTGATTGACCAGCATATTAAGCATGGTCGGAATCATGTTGCTGATGGTCACCCCCTCCCTGACGATGGTCTCCAAGACCTGGGCCGGTTCAAACCTGGGGATGATCACGTGCTTGCCGCCGACCACGGTCAGGGCGAAGGTGGCCCAGGCGTCGGCCAAATGAAAGAGCGGGGCGACATGGGCCCAGACGTCGGCGTCGGTCAGATGGAGTTCGGCCGCCGTGCCTAAAGCGTGGGCGACCACGTTGGTGTGCGTGAGCATCACTCCCTTGGGCCGGCCCGTGGTCCCGCTGGTGTAATAGAGGTGGGCCACTTCATCATTGCCCTGGGACCGCGGCAGAGGCCGGTCCGGAGCTTCCAGGAGGGCGGCTTCGTAAGTCAGTGAGGGACACTCCCTGACCCGGCATGGTTCTGAACCGGTCCAAATAACGGTTTCCACGGGATTGGCCCCGCTGGACAGGGCATCGGCGATGGACGGACCGAAATCCGTATGGGCGATCAAGACCCGGGCGCCCGAGTCTTGAAGGATAAAGGCGATCTCTTGGGGCGCCAGGCGGAAATTGACGGGGTTGAGAATCAGGCCGGCATAGGCTGCCCCGTAATAAGTCTCGAGAAAAACATGGGAATTGTAATCGATGATCGCCACCCGCTCGCCGGGGGCCAGTCCCAAACCCAGGAGGACCCGGGCCAGTTCCCGGGACCTGTCCCGGAACTCGGCGTAACTGATCCGCCTCTTTCCATCGACAATGGCTTCTTTCCCCGGCCAAAGCCGGGCCGCTTTTTCCAAAGAAACCGTAATATGCATTCTTCAACGATCCTTTTTATAGACAAAATCCTGACGGCCGGTCTTATAGACCCGAACGGCCGTCCAGGTTTCATTCAAGACAAAAGCGGCGATGCAACGGGGATTTTTCGAGATATGAGCCGCAGTCTTATGGCGCATGCCCAGACCCGGCTCCACTTCCGAATTGATGTCCGTTTCCACCAAAACGTCCAGGGCCGCAATCTGGCCGGCCCCCCGATCCACTATCACCGCTCCGTCGCGGCTGGGATCGGCCAGTTCGTAAAGGAACTCTGGGAAATCATCGTCGGTGACGTACCGCGGCTCCTGCCCGACCAGGAAGTTCTGGCCTTCACGATAGGAAAATTCCGGCAGGTCCTGACCGTAATAATCGCCAAGCAGAATGAGCAGACCGTGGGTATGTTCCGGCGGGCTGCCCTTGGTCATGGCCACCAGGGCGTCGAGGATGATTTCTTCATAATGAGCGATGCGTTTGTTCGCTTCCAGAATCTTGGTTAAATTAACCGGATTGTGACTGCCGGCCACCGTTTGAACCTCCCTGACCTTCAATTGGCCCGACCGAGCCCGGCCTGGAATAAACAGCCTTTAAGCCTTGATCGAATGAATCTCCCGCCCTCCCCTTAAACCCGGTTTAAACTTGAAACCATAAAAAAATCCCATGAAGGGCGAGCCGAGGAGGCAGTCACCACTATAACCCGAACCGAAAGGGTAAACAAGACCTAAACCGGCGACTTTTATCCGGGTTTTCCCCTGAATAAAAATTCCGGGCCTGAGCCGATTACGAGGTAGCTTAGGGTTTGAAATTGTTTTGTTTCTGGAGGGGGTAAAAATAATTTACCCCGAAAAATGTGTTGATCCTCGTTCCCAGGCTCGGCCTGCTTATTTGCATGTGCGATCCCAAACCGCCGCCGGCCCAAACGAGGCGCAGGGACGAACTTTGTGTTCGCCCGATGTTTTGGGCCTGGGCGAAGACCTGCTTCGCCCTGACTCCAATATGTCAGCCGCAGCAACTGTGTTATTTGTCAAGAGGGGCGCACGGCCGTGCACCCCTTGTATCTTGGTCCGGAGATCTTTTATGAATCAGAGGGGAGGGGGAAAGGGCAACCACAGGGGGTTGCCCAATAAGCGCTAAGTTAATTACATTGACATATATTTAAAAATAACTTATGTTTCCCTCATATCAATGATGGGGGTTAAGAAATGAAGGAGGATTGGCCGATATTATTGTCTTTCTTTCCTGTTAA
>Ga0209164_1000925_pt1 | contig 47109 bp, 51 predicted proteins | sample MTBNYHSulfiMetaG_FD_187458 | JGI IMG/M metagenome (GOLD analysis project Ga0209164, IMG submission 187458) | Enrichment culture microbial communities from rom New York Harbor, USA that are MTBE-degrading - MTBE-NYH (New York Harbor Sulfidogenic)... | ecosystem: Environmental > Aquatic > Marine >... | reverse complement strand
GGCCGTCATCGGAGATGTCGGGGTCGCGCGAGCCGCGGTCGTTCTCGGCTGCGCCCGCCCTGGGGGCGCTGATCAGCGTTGTGGTGCCGGCGGCGACGTCGCGAAGGAACACGTCCCTTTCGCCGTCCACGCCTTCAGGCGTGTCGTCGTTGTCGGCCAAGGTCCCGGCCTCTGACTCGAACACGACGAGGTTGCCGTCATCCGAGCAGCGACCGTTCCCCGACCAGTCGTCCCCTGCCGTCCCGTCGGTGTGCTGGCTCACGAGCATGGTCTCGAAGCCGGACACCCACGTCCCGGACGCGATCGGCACACCGGTGGAAAGCACCAGCGCCGTCATCAGAACCATGAACAGGACTGTTCTTCCGGTACGTGCCGCAGGTCTGAACCGATTCACGCTCATAGGCGCACCTCCCCGACATGGGCTTTGGCACAAGGCACCCCGAGGGTGCGTTCAGCCAGGCCCCCCAAACCGGCCTTTGCAGCAGACTTTCTCGCAGGTTGTGACAAGCATATCAGCACGGAGTAGCTGCGTGGACACCTATTCTCGGCTCAATCGGAATTCGTTCGCGCCCACCACGGGGCCCCGGACGATGTCGTCTGGCTCCCTCACCAACAAGGACGGCCCCGCCTCGGTGGCGGGGCCGTCCCCGATGGCGCTCATGCGCTCAGGTCAGAAAGAAGCCTCTCACAGACCGAGGAGCGTCTTGACCTGTGCTTCCACTGCAGCGCTCACGGCACCGGTGCCGCCGAGGAAACGGACGGCGTCGATGTCGTCCTTGTTCTCGGTGAGCTTGGCCTGCGCGGCCGCGTGCAGCGAGGTCGGAGGTGTCAGGAGCACGACGCTGCGCTCCAGACCCAGTGCCGCGCCGCCTGCGAGGGCGTCGGGGAACAACTGCCCCGTGGAGATGCCCACGCCGTTCCACAGCATGCCGTTGTCGGTTCCGTAGTCGGCGACCATCGCGGCGGTCTCGTAGCGGGTCGCGCCACCAAGACGCACCACCATGTCGTTGCCGAACTCGGTCTTGAGCGAGGTCTCGAGGGCAGCGGGTACCGCGCCCACGCCTCCCAGGATCACTGCCTTCTCCATGTCGGCGGGCGTATACACCGTACCGTCAGGCGTCAGCAGGATCGGCCAGCCGAGGCCCGAGGCGAGCGGGGCCGCGCCTATCGCGTCGGGGAAGTTCTTCCCGGTCGCCACGAAGCACGTCCCGTCGAAGTCGGGGCCCAGAAGCTCGATCGCCCGGTTGGCCACCGCGCGCGAAGTGCCGTAACGGTCCAGGCCTCCGAGGCGGGTGACGTAGCCGGGCAGGATGGCGTTGAGTTCGTTCTCGACGGCTGCCGACACCGCGCCGGTGCCGCCCAGGATGTAGGCGTCGCGTGCACCGAGGCGCACGATCTCGGCCTTGACGCTTGCGGGAAGCGCGTCGGGTGTCGTCAGCAGGATCGGACCGCCCACCGCACCTGCCAGCGCCGAGCCGCCGAGCGCGTCGGGCCAGTTGGCACCGGTCGCGACGACCACGGTGTCAGCGCCCATCGGGAAGGTCTTCTCCGACACGTCGATGGCCGTGGCGTAGCGGTTCTCGCCGGCCAGGCGGGCCGCGCCGTCTGCCACCGGACGCGCGATCTGGCGGATGAACACGTCGTCATCGCGGTTCGTGTCACCCGGGGCGAAGTAAGCGCCCCACCCCGTGAAGCCGAACCAGGCGCCGTCACCGCTCATGAAGAAGTCCCACACATCATCGCCGGCCGCTGTACCTTCGATAGTGACGGGGATCCTCATGACGATGTCGCTGACCATGTCCTTGAGATAGACGTCCTGCAGCCCGTTCGTGTCGCCTGCCACCAGGTCTTGGCCCGACAGGAACAGAATGTAGCGCCCGTCGTCGCTGATGACCGGGTCGCGGGAGCCGCGGTCCCATTGGGTCGCGTCCTCACGCGGGGAGCTCACGAGCATGGTCTCCTCGGTCTCCCGGTCATAGACGAAGACGTCACGCCTGTCCCAGCCGTTCTCGTCGTCGTCCGACAGGTCGCCGTTCTCGGACGTGAACACGACGTAGCGGCCGTTGCCGCTGATCTGGATGTCCCAGGTGTCGTCCTCGACCGGAACGGGGGTCATGGCGATCTCGAAATCGCCGGTCTCCATGTCACGGATGTAGATGTCTTGGTCGCCGTTGGTGTCGGATGCGAGGAAGTCCTGGCCCGACAGGAACGCCACGTAGCGCCCGTCGTCGCTCACCGTCACGTCACGCGACCCGCGGGTGGTCTGCGTGCCGCCCGCACGCGGCTCGCTGATAAGCTTGAGCTCTTCACCCGCGATGTCGTAGTAGTAGACGTCCCGGTTCGCGTTGTCCTCGGGAAGCAGGTCCTCCCTGGCCTCGAACACGACTGCGCTGCCGTCGCCGGAGATGCGCGTATCCCAGATATCGTCGCCGGGACTCGTCGTGCCGTCGCCGGTGATGTCCAGGCGCTCCCAGGCGTCCGTCTCCGTGTCGTAGACGTAGACGTCCTGGCCGCCGTTGGTGTCCGATGCTACGAAGTCTTGGCCTGAGAACAGGACGATATAGCGGCCGTCATCGGAGATGTCGGGGTCGCGCGAGCCGCGGTCGTTCTCGGCTGCGCCCGCCCTGGGGGCGCTGATCAGCGTTGTGGTGCCGGCGGCGACGTCGCGAAGGAACACGTCCCTTTCGCCGTCAACATCGGCCGGTGTGTCGTCGTTGTCGGCCAAGGTCCCGGCCTCTGACGTGAACACGACGAGGTTGCCGTCATCCGAGCAGCGACCCTCCCACGAGTCTTCGTCCCCTGCCGTCCCGTCGGTGTGCTGGCTCACTAGCATGGTCTCGAAGCCGGACACCCACGTCCCGGACGCGATCGGGACGCCCGTGGCAAGCACCAGCGCCGCCATAAGGGCCATGAAGAGGACTGTTCTTCCGGTACGTGCCGCAGGTCTGAACCGTTTCACGCTCATAGGCGCACCTCCCCGACATGGGCCTTGGCCAAGGCACCCCGAGGGTGCGTTCAGCCAGGCCCCCCAAATGTTCGTCCTAGATACATGAGTTCCCCAAGGATGCGAACGCAAACTCCCCGAAAAGAAAAAAGGCCCCGCGAGCGGGGCCTTCGGCAGTCGCACGTCACGTCAGGCGCTGACTTGCTCCTTGGCCATCTCCACAAGCCGCGCGAACGCCGCAGGGTCGTTGATCGCCATATCCGAGAGCACCTTGCGGTCCAGTCCGACGCCGGCCAGCTTGAGGCCGTTCATGAATTGCGAATACGACATCCCGTTCTGTCTGGCACCGGCGTTGATGCGGGTGATCCACAGGCGGCGGATGTCGCGCTTCTTGTTGCGACGATCGCGATAGGCGTACTGCAGCGAATGCTGCACCTGCTCCTTGGCCTTGCGGTACGACCTGCTACGAGTGCCGTAGTAGCCCTTGGCCTTGGAGAGTGTCGTCCGGCGCTTCTTCTTCGCCGTGACTGCGCGCTTCACACGAGGCATGGTTCTTCACTCCTTGAGGGGTAGTCGAAGCGCCGGCGATCAGCCGATGCCGAGGTTCTTCCGGATGACCTTCTCGTCACTTGGATGTACGTAGGAGTCCGCACGGAATGCGCGCTTCCGCTTCGGGGACTTCTTGGTGAGGATGTGGCTCTTGAAGGCGTTGCCGCGCTTGATCTTGCGGCCCGAGCCCGTGAGCTTGAACCTCTTGGCGGTGCCTTTGTGCGTCTTCATCTTCGGCATACTGCTGGCTCCTTACTCTTCGGCCTTGGCGACGGCGCCGGAGTCTTCGTCTGCTTCGGTCTCGGGACTCGAGCCCGCCTCTGCGGCCGAGTCCCCTTCCGCGCTCTCTTTCGACTGTTCCTTCTTGTGGGGCTGCAACATCATCAGCATATTGCGACCCTCGAGTTTGGGCGGGCTCTCCACCGACGCGAGGTCCTCGACCTCTTGCGCAAGACGGTCGAGAATCGCAAGGCCGCGCTCCGCATGGGCCATCTCGCGTCCGCGGAACATGATGGTGACCTTCACCTTCGCACCGGCGTTGAGGAACCGTAGGACGTGGCGTTTCTTGGTCTGATAGTCGTGCTCGTCGATCTTGGGCCGGAACTTGATCTCTTTGATCTCGACCTTGGTCTGGTGCTTGCGCGCCTTCTTGGCCTTCATGTCCTGCTCGTACTTGTACTTGCCGTAGTCCATGATCCTGCAGACAGGCGGATCGGCGTTGGGCGCGACCTCCACGAGGTCTAGTCCCTGGTCGTCCGCTATGCGCAAGGCGTCTTCGGTCGCAAACACTCCCAGCTGAGAGCCGTCCACGCCGATCAGCCTCACACGAGGCACGCGTATCCGTTCGTTGATCCTCGGTTCCGTCGTGCTAATGGGCGATTCACCTCCGTTGACTGCGAGCACACCCCGTCTCGCGCCCGTCAAACAAAACGTCCCGCGGCGTCATGCAGCCGGCGGGACGATTACCTGCCGAAGAGACCTCAAGCGGTCCTCGGCTCTCTCGACCAGACAGCTGCCGCAGCACGGCGCCGCAAGGTGGGGACCGTTCTCGACCCGAGGGCCGGGTCCCACTTCGTATCCGTATGCGGTTGTAGCTTCGACAGTATAGAGGCGAGTCATGTGAGTGTCTACTCGGTCACCACCTCTATATGCGACTCTTCTTGGGCCGGAGTCCCCTCCCAGACAGCCGGTGAGATCACGTAGGCGCCGTCGCGGCGCACGGACAAGAGCACATCGCTGCCGATCGGCAGATTGACGATGGGGCTCCTTGCTGCTACTTCGGTGCCATCGTCCAGCCGGACTACCGCCCAATCGCCTTGTTGCTGGTAACGCACGATCACGCCGGGCATACGGTGATGTCTGATGTAGTTCCTCATCACCACGATCCCAACCACGAGCACCAGGATCGCGCCGATGCCCCAGAGGGCGGCAACCACAACGACGACGATCGCCGCCGTCCTCAGCGCCATGCTTGCTCGGGTCGTCACCATCGCGTAGACGTCCTGCCATGACGGCAGCTCGTCGGGATACGGCTCGGTCCTGAATCTACTGAGCGTGCCCATCGTCGGCTCTCCTCTCCTCGGGGACAAGGCCTGCATGCCCCCCAACGCGAAGGGCATGCCGCTCCTGTTATGTACCCCGAGTCTTGTTCCGGCGATGCGGCGACATGCCTCGCTGTGCCGCGGCGGACGGGCGGTGGGTTACGGTTGCTGAGCGCGGACCATCTCGATGAAGTCCCCCAGTGCCATCGCGCCGATGTCGCCCTGCGTGCGCTCGCGCACGGCAACGGTGCGCGCGTCGGCTTCCTTGTCGCCGACCACAAGCATGTACGGCACCTTCTGCTGCTGGGCCTTGGCGATCTTGATCTTCATGGGCTCGGACTCCGAGTACACCTCGACCCTCACGTCGGCATCCATCAGGTCCTTCGACACTTCCTCCGCGTACTCCATGTGCCGGTCGGCGATGGGGATCACCACCGCTTGCACCGGAGCCAGCCAGGCGGGAAACGCCCCCGCGTAGTGCTCTATCAGTATGCCGAGGAACCGTTCCATGCTGCCGAGGATCGTCCGGTGCAGCATCAGCGGCCGGTCTTCGGTGTTCTGCGCCGTCCGGTAGTTGAGATCGAAGAGCTCCGGGTTGTTGAAGTCGAACTGGATGGTGGCGGTCTGCCATGTGCGGCCGATCGCGTCTCGTAGCTTGATGTCGATCTTCGGCCCATAGAAAGCGCCGTCGCCCTCGTTGATCGCGTATGTCATGCCGCGCGCGTCGAGCGCGGCTTTGAGGGCCTCTGTGGCCTGGTCCCACAGCTCCTCGGACCCGACCGACTTCTCCGGCTTGGTGGAGACTTCGGCAGTGTACTCGAAGCCGAACACGCCCACGACATAGTCGACCAGCTCGAGCATTCTGATGATCTCGTCATGCACCTGGTCCGGCGTGCAGAAGATGTGTGCGTCGTCCTGCGTGAAACCGCGAGCGCGCATGAGTCCATGAACCACTCCCGAGAGTTCGTGACGGTAGACCGTACCGAACTCGAACATCCGTATCGGAAGGTCCCGGTAGGACCTGATGTCGTCGGAGTAGATCATGATGTGGCCGGGACAGTTCATGGGCTTGATGCCATAGTCGCTGACGCGGCCGTCGCCCTCGTCCACCTGGAAGAAGTACATGTTCTCGCGGTAGTTGTCCCAGTGACCCGATCGCTTCCAGACGTCTGCCTTGTAGATGTGCGGCGTGATGACCTCGACATAGCCGCGCCTGTACAGCTCCGCGCGCAACCACTCCTGGATCATCCGCAGCACCCGGGCGCCTTTGGGGTGGTAGAGGGGCAACCCGGCGCCGGCTTCCTCGTGAAGGGAGAACAAGTCGAGCTCGCGGCCGAGTTTGCGGTGGTCCCGCTTCTCGGCCTCCTCGATGCGCTCTAGGTATTCGTCGAGCTCCTTTTGGGTGAACCAGGCGGTGCCGTAGATGCGCTGGAGCATGGGGCGGCCGGAATCACCGCGCCAATACGCGCCGGCGACCTTGGTGAGTTCGAACGCGCCGATCCGGCCGGTGTGCGGGACGTGCGGCCCCCGGCACAGGTCGGTGAACTGGCCTTGGGAGTAGACCGAGATGGTCTCGCTTGCGGGCAGGTCCTCGATCAGTTCCTGCTTGTACGGCTGGCCCTCGAAGGCGTCGACCGCCTCCAACTTCGTGAGCTCGGAGCGCTCGAACGGCAGTTCCTCGGCAACGATCTCGCGCATCCGCTCCTCGATCCGCTCGAGGTCTTCTGTCGAGAACGAGCCGTCTATGTCGAAGTCGTAGTAGAAGCCGTCCTCGATGGAGGGACCGATGCCGAACTTCGTCATAGGGAACAGCGACTTGACGGCCTCGGCCATCACGTGTGCCGTCGAATGCCTGAGAATGTCGAGGGCTTCGGGGCTGCGGTCCGTGATGATCTCCACTGTCTCGCCGTTGTCTACGCGCGCGTCGAGGTCGACCAAGTCACCGTCGATCTTGCCCGCAAGCGCGGCTTGAGCCAGACGCGGACCGATCGCTGAGGCGACGTCGGCGATGGTGGATCCTTCCGGAACAGCTAGTTCGCTGCCGTCGGGAAGCTTGACCGTGACTTCGACCATCGTTCGTTCCTCACTCCTTATGAGACAACAACGCCCCGCCGCAGGGACGGGGCGGCGAACCACAAGAGGAGCCCTCTACTGCTTAGTCTTGCAGTAGGGACACACGTGCCAGTTCAGCTTCAGCGCCTTGCCGCATTCGACGCACGGCTTGCGCAGCTTCTTCATGCAGTAAGGACAAATGAGATAGTCGGGCTCGACCGGTTTGTGGCAAGCGGGGCACGTCTCGAAGTCCTTGCTGAGCGCGATCTCCTTGGCGCGAATCTCAAGCTCCCGCTCCCGCGCGTCCTCGGCGTACTCTGGGGGTCTGATGACGAGGTAGATGGCCCAACCGGCGAGATTGAAGATGAATACCGTCAGGGCCCAGAACCAAGCCATCGCGCCCCTGCGAGCGGCGTCACGATAGGTCCAGAATGTGAGCGCCAGGTGGAAGACGATGAAGAACAGCGTACAGAGCTGGGTCATGAGCTTGAACTCGCCGCTTTGCGTGATCGGCGCGAGTATGTCGCCCATTGCCTCCCTTTCAGCACACGTGCGAGCAAGGTCGGGTACGTTGTCCTGCCCTCGTTTGACTACGGGGATTCTAGCAGATGCCCCTGGGAGTTGCGGGCGGGAACAGCAGCGGTCTCACCGCCGCCACGCCCTCATCTGAGCCCCGGACGGGTGAGCTCCAGCGCCTCACCGACGATTGCGTGTCCCCCTGTAACGACTAGGCCAGCCCGCACTGCGTGGAGCTCCGCCTCCAAGGCATGCGGAACGTTCGGGTACACGGCGGGCTCCACGCCTCGTTCCGAGCGGACGATCTCCGCCAGAGACTCGGCCGGCATCGATCGGGGCGCTCTCGTCTGGGTGACCGCAAAATGCGCGGTGACCTCCCCCAGCGCCCTCACCATTCCGCGAGCGTCCTTGTCGGAGAAGGTGCTCAGCATTACCCCCGGCCTCACCGTCGGGTCCGGCCACGCCTCAGTGATGGCGCCTGCGAGCACCTGAGCGGATTGAACATTGTGGGCCACATCCACCACGATCACAGGCCTGCTGCGGACGAGTTCGAACCGGCCCGGAATGCGCAACCTGGGCAGAACCTCCCAGGTCGCGTCCTCGTCGAGCGCGTCACACAGGAAGGCCTCCGCCGTTGCGATGGAAGTCGCGATGTTCGCGGCTTGGTAGCTGGGAGCGAGCATCGCGACTCCGGTGTAGTCCGCATACCTGCCCCTGACGGAGATGACCAGGGTGCCGCCCGGGCGAGACGGCCGTTCGACCACCTCGAAGCGAACGGTGTGCTCCTCGGCAAGCGGTGAGGCCTTGTCATATGCGCGGACCGCGATGGTCTCCGCGCCGACGTCCGATGCGCGATCAAGGAACACCTCGTCCACTCCCGCCGTACCGGGACCGAGAACAGCCATAGTGCCCGGCTTGATGATGTTGCTCTTGTCGGCAGCGATCTCTTCTCGTGTCGAGCCCAGGTGCTCTACGTGGTCGAGCGCCACGCCCGTGACGACGGCGATCGCCGGGTCGACGACGGACGTCGCGTCCCACCGGCCACCCATACCTACCTCGAGGACCCCCGCGCCGACCCGGTTCTCGTGGAACGCCCACAGCGCAGCAGCCGTAAGCAGCTCGAACTCGGTGAGTGGATCGTCATAGCCCTCGTCCGGGGCGGCCAGGGAGGCCTCGAGAGCCATGGCAACCGCTCGTGCGAAGCCCTCCTCGTCGATGGGTTTGCCGTCCAGTTCGATGCGCTCCGTGTAGCCCTCGAGATGCGGGCTCGTATAGCACCCCGTGCTCACGCCGTGAGCTCCAAGGAGTGCGGCCGTCATGCGCGCCACCGATGACTTGCCGTTCGTGCCACCGATCTGTATGGCCCGGAAGGCGCGCTGTGGCCTGTCGAGTATCTCGGTGAGGACGCGGATGCCGTCGAGCGACGGGTGGGTCCCGAAGACCAACGCGTTCTCGAGTGCTCGAACCGCGCGTTCGAAAGCGCGACTCGGCTTGGTTCTTGTCCCGCCCACAGCGTCTCCGCTAACTGAGTTCCTCCAGCTGCCCCGAAAGCGTCACAACGGTGTCGCCCAACTCCGCCGCGCGCGACCTGTCTTTCTCCACGATCTCGGGCGCCGCCTTCGCGAGGAACCCTTCGTTGGACAGCTTGCGCTCGAGCCGCTCCAGGTCGGCTTTCGCCTCGGCAAGCTGCTTCTCTACACGACGCCGTTCGGCGTCGAAGTCGACGAGTCCTTCAAGAGGCACGAATACCTCGAGTCCGCCGGCCACGAAGGACGCGGCATGGTCCGGCTTGGCCGCATCGGTCGCCGCGTCGAACGACGCCACGCCCGCAAGTTGGGACATGAGACCGAATTCAGCATCCAGCCAGCGGTTGTCTGTTTCGGAAGACGTCTTGAACACCAGTCGTATCCCCTGCCGAGGAGGCACTGCGTAGCGCGCCCGCACCGCGCGCACCTCGGTGACGAGCTCGATGAGCCGCTGTACGGACTGCTCGGCGCCTTCGTCGAGGTAGCGGGCGAGAGCCGCAGGGTCCGGCCATGCGGCCACCATGAGCGACTCCGGACGGCCCGACGCCAGCGGAAGGTTGCGCCAGATCTCCTCGGTCACGAACGGCATCATCGGGTGCAGGAGGCGCAAGGCCTGGTCGAGCACGAACACAAGATTGCGCTTCACCGACAGCGCATCGGAGTCGCCTTCGGCAAGCCGGGGTTTGGCGAGTTCGATGTACCAGTCGCAGAACTCGCTCCAGAAGAAATCGTACAGCGAGCGCGCGACATCGCCGAACTGGTAGGTCGCAAGCCCCTCATCCACGACAGCCGCGAGATCGGCAAGGCGCGAGAGTATCCACGCGTCCGCGACGGTATCGACATGCGACTCGCCCGGCTCGTAGTCATCGCCGAGGTTCATGAGCACGAAGCGGCTCGCGTTCCAGATCTTGTTGGCGAAGTTGCGGCTCGAGAGCAGCTTGTCCTCGGCGAAGCGGATATCTTGGCTGCCCGTGGTCTGGAGCATCAAGCCGAAGCGCATGCCGTCGGCGCCGTAGTGGTCCATGAGGTCGAGCGGGTCCACACCGGTGCCGAGCGACTTGCTCATGCGCTTGCCCTCGGCGTTGAAGACGGTCGGGTGGATGATCACGTCGCGAAACGGGACCTCGCCGTCGTTGAAGTACATGCCGCTCATGATCATGCGCGCGACCCACAGGAAGAGGATGTCGCGCGCGGTCGAGAGCACGCCCGTCGGGTAGAAGTAGTCGAGTTCGGGAGTCTGTTCCGGCCAGCCGAAGGTTGCGAACGGCCACAGCTGGCTCGAGAACCACGTGTCGAGGACGTCCTCGTCCTGGCGGACCCGGTCGCTGCCGCACTTCGGGCATGCGGCGAGGTCCTCCATCGAGGCGACCATCTCGCCGCACTCGTCACAGTAGAACACCGGGATGCGATGACCCCACCACAGTTGGCGCGAGATACACCAGTCGCGAATGCTCTCCATCCAGTGGAAGTACACGTTCTCCCACCGCTTGGGATGGAAGGCGACCCGCCGGTCCCGCACCGCCTGGATCGCCGGCTCGGCGAGCGGCTTCATGTCTACGAACCACTGGTCCGAGAGCCAGGGTTCGATGACGGTATGGCAGCGGTAACAGTGGCCGACCGAGTGCACGTGGTCGTCTATGGCCACGACCAGACCTTGTGACTCGAGGTCGGCGACGATCGTCTTGCGCGCCTCATAGCGATCCAGCCCCGCGTACGGGCCACCCTCGTCGGAGATGGTGGCGTCAGCGTTCATGATGTTGACCTTGGGGCAGCCGTGGCGCTCGGAGATCTCGAAGTCGTTCGGGTCGTGCGCCGGCGTGACCTTCACCGCGCCGGTGCCGAAAGAGGGGTCGACGAAATCATCGGCCACGATGGGCATCTCCCTGCCCATCAGCGGCAGCACAACGGTAGCGCCCACCAGTTCGGCGTAACGCTCATCGTCCGGGTGCACGGCGACGCACGTGTCACCGAGCATCGTCTCGGGGCGCGTGGTCGCGACGATCACGTGATCCACGCTCGCCACCGGCTCCTTGAGCGGGTAGCGGATGTGCCACAGATGGCCGTCGAGGTCCTCGTGCTCCACCTCGATGTCGGACAGGGCCGTCGAGCAGCGAGGACACCAGTTGATGATGCGCTTGCCCCGGTAGATCAGCCCCTTCTCGAACCAGTCCACGAACACCGTGCGCACCGCGCGCTGGTACGACGGGTCCATCGTGAACCACTCGTCGGAGTAGTCGCAGGAACAACCCATGCGCTTCAGCTGCTCGATGATGATCGAACCGTGCTCCTCGCGCCATTCCCAGCACATCTGAACGAACCGGTCGCGCCCCACGTCATGGCGCGACTTGCCCTCGGCCGCGAGCTTCTGCTCTACCTTGTTCTGGGTCGCGATGCCGGCGTGGTCGGTGCCCACCACCCAGCGGGTGGGGCGTCCGGTCATGCGGCTCCGCCTGATGACCACGTCTTGGATGGTGTTATTGAGCGCGTGGCCCATGTGCAGCGAACCCGTCACGTTGGGTGGCGGGATGACGATCGAGAACGGCTCGACACCTTCGACTACGGGCTGCTCGAACAGACGGGCGGCCATCCACGAGTCGAAGACGGGTCCTTCCACGGACTTGGGGTCGTACGCTTTTGGCATCTCGCTCACTGTCGAGTCGTACCTCCTCGGCGGGCAGTGCTTGTGATTCTAGGATAAGCATCCTTGTTGCGACAGGTAGGCCTCTGCGATGCTGCTCCTTCCGCACGGATGCCGGAATTGTGACGTTCCGACCGCTCTCCGCGTTGTACGCTCGAACAGTAGCCGAGGCGGAGACGGGGGCGAGATTGTGGAGGAAGCCCGGTTCGAGGCGGCGTGGAGCGAGTACTGCGGCCCGCTTGCTCGCTACTGCACGTTCTCGACCGGGTCGAGTCAGGACGGAGAGGAGATCGCCGCAGAGACGTTCTCCCGACTGCTCGCCACGCAAAAAGAGATACGCCCGGAGAAGACGGAGGCGTGGCTGTTCACCGTCGCCCACAACCTCTGCATGAGCCACCATCGCGCAAATGCCCGCAACCGCAGACTGCTCGCTCGCATCGCCCAGTACCCTCCCGAGTGTGCCGGCGAAGCGTGGAGCGACTCATCGTTGTGGGAGGCCGTCCGTAAGCTCGACGAACGCTCCCGACTCGCAGTCTACCTGCGCGCCATCGAGGACCGACCGTTCTCGGAGGTTGCGCGACTCGTGGGCGCGTCCGAAAGTGCCGCCAAGATGAGCTACTACCGCGCCATGGAGCGCCTGAGAGCACTACTCTCACCCGCCCTGTCCGATAGCACAGCATCTCGTGCAGGAGGTGTCGCAGATGTCGAATAGACCGCCTGATCAGGATGTCGACGAGCTCGTGTCTCGTCTGAGGGAGGGCGCTCCTGGCGAGACGGACGCCGCCGGTGTCGCTCGGATTCGCAGCTCGATCGCTCGCCCCCGATCACGAAAGTGGGGCGTCCGCATGGTGGCCATAGCCGCGCTAGCAGCGGCCGTGGGAGTGACGTTCGCCGTGTGGCCTCGCACCCCGGACAAACTGCAGCCTGTCCAGGCCTTCGCCTACGACCGCGCCGCACAGGCCGTCGCCCCAATGGACGGTGTCCTACACTTCAAGCTATCTGTTGAGACCACTCCGGTCGGGCCGACGAGCCTGGTGATCGACAACGGTGTCACAGTGACGGCCGAGTACCCGACGGACACGACCAACGCGACCGAAGCGTGGCTCGACTTCGGCAATGGGCTCACGCGAAGAGAGTCCGCCTCGGGCTACCCGGCATCGATGAGCACGCTGTGGATCGACGACCCCGATCGTACGCTCATAGTCGACTACATCCCGGACGCGGACCAGCTGCTCATCAGCGAACGCCTCAAGCTCGAGCACGAGAACGAATCCTCCTTGATGGAGCTTGAATGGCTCGGTTGGGCCTGGACGCAGTCGTTCGCCCGGGCGCTCGAGGAGCGATCGTGCGACGTGACCGAATGCGTCACCCAAGAAGGTACCGAGGCCTGGTGCGTGACGTGGACGGAGAATGTGCCCGGCGAATTCGAGACCGTCACCACCTACAGCGCGTTGTTCCGGCGCACGGACTACCGGCCGTTGGGACTCGACGCGCACACGGAGTACGCTTTCAACCGCTACCCTGAGCCGAACGTAACCGACACCCACGTCGAGGTCGAGGTGTGGGAAACGCTGGACCGAGACGACGTGCCGGACGACCTGTTCGAGACGCACACCGACTTCGAAGACACGAGCGCCTCGTACAGCGTCATGATGGTTCCCGACGACCCCCGGATCAACGAAGTCGGGTTTCCCGTCTGGAGGGCAGGCGACGGCCTCGATCTACCGCCGGCCTCGACGGCCCGATTCGGCCGAGGAGACCTCGTCGGCTACCGCGGCAACATCTCGCCATTCCAGCTGCACAAGTCGGGCTTGCTGACTCTCTACTACGGGGACTTCGATTGGTGGGTACCCGCGCCAGGACTCGTGAGCGTAACCAGCTACGCCAGCAGCGACCCTGCCGATGTCGAGGAGTTCTGGGCATCCCAGATGCAGCGCGCAGAGCAGGTCTCCGGTGATGTGGAAGACCGCTCGTTCCGAATGCGTTCGTCCACCGACGAGGCGGTGCTCATGGCGTCCGTAGACGGCAGCGCGGTGCTCATCTCGGGACCGGACGAAGAGACGGTCTTGGCCGTCCTGGGTTCACTTGAGCTGGTGGAGTGAGTCGCACCGGCTCCGCGTGCGGCTCAGGCCGACTCCTCGGCCTCCCCTGTCCTCACGAGTGTGGGTCCCGTGCCGTGAACCACGGTGTCCTCGGTGACGACGACAGACTCGATGTCGTCCGAACTCGGCAGTTCGTACATCGTGTCCAGCAGCAGGCCCTCGAGTATCGAACGCAGGCCGCGCGCACCCGTCCCGCGCCGGAGCGCCTGGTGAGCCGCCGCGCGAAGCGCGTCCGGCGTGAAGCGCAGGTCCACGCCTTCGAGCTCGAACAGGCGCCCGTACTGCTTGACGAGGGCGTTCTTGGGTTCTGTAAGGATACGCACCAGGTCGTCTTCCGTGAGTTCGACAACGTGCGTGATCACGGGCAGTCGCCCGACGAATTCCGGAATCATCCCGAAGTGATGCAAGTCCTCCGGCAGCACCTGAGCGAACAGCTCTCCAGTCCGCCTTTCTGATGCCGCGGCCAGTTCGGCGCCGAACCCGAGGCCCTTCTTCCCGATCCGATCGGCAATGATCTTCTCGAGCCCGACGAACGCTCCGCCGAGGATGAACAGGACGTTGGTGGTGTCTATCCTGATGAGCTCCTGCTGGGGGTGCTTGCGGCCGCCCTGTGGGGGCACTGCCGCCTCTGTACCTTCGAGGATCTTGAGCAGCGCCTGCTGAACACCTTCCCCAGACACATCGCGAGTGATCGAGAGGTTCTCCGCTTTGCGGGCGATCTTGTCTATCTCGTCGATGTAGATGATGCCGACTTCCGCCTTCTTCACATCGAAGTCCGCGGCCGTGATGAGCTTGAGCAGGATGTTCTCGACATCTTCACCGACGTAACCGGCTTCGGTGAGCGCCGTCGCATCCGCGATGGCGAACGGTACCTTGAGGATGCGAGCGAGCGTCTGGGCGAGCAGCGTCTTGCCGCACCCGGTGGGTCCGAGCATGAGGATGTTGCTCTTGGCGAGCTCGACCTCGTCACCTGGGCCCTCAGGCATCACTTGTACGCGTTTGTAGTGGTTGTAGACGGCCACCGAGAGCACCTTCTTGGCTCTGTCCTGGCCGACCACGTACTGGTTGAGGGCCTCGTATATCTCGCGCGGCGTCGGCAACTCCTCGGCGAACGGCGCTGCGGCCTGCTGCTCCTCAGTGATCTCGTCGGCAACGATGTCGTTGCACAGCTCGATGCACTCGTCGCAGATGTAGACGCCCGGGCCCGCGATGAGTTTGCGGACCTGGCGCTGGTTCTTGCCGCAGAACGAACACTTGAGGTGTTCTGGGCCGTCTGCTCTGGGTGTCATTGCGAGCTCCCGTGACTCGACGCCTTCAACACCAGTCTACTTGGCTTCCTTGCGGCTGACGAAGACCTTGTCGACGAGTCCGTAGGCTTCGGCCTCTTCGGCGGTCATGATGTTGTCACGCTCGGTGTCGAGATGGATCTTCTCGATGTCTTGCCCGGTGTGCTTGGCCAGGATCTCGTCGAGAGTCTTGCGCATGCGCAGCATCTCTTTGGCCTGGATCTCGATGTCGGTGACCTGGCCTTGCGCACCGCCCCATGGCTGGTGGATCAGGATACGGCTGTGTGGCAGCGCCATGCGCTTCTCCGCGGTGCCTCCGGCGAGCAGCACCGCGGCCATCGACGCGCACTGGCCCACACAGATGGTGGACACGTCGCAGCGGATGTACTGCATGGTGTCGTAGATGGCCATGCCTGCCGTCACCGAGCCGCCGGGCGAGTTGATGTAGAGGTTGATGTCCTTGTCGGGATCGTCGCTTTCCAGGTGGAGCATCTGGGCGATCACCAGGTTGGCGATGTCGTCGGATATCTCATGGCCCAGAAATACGACGCGCTCGTTCAGCAACCGCGAGAAGATGTCGAAGCTGCGTTCGCCGCGCGAAGTCTGCTCGATCACTATGGGCACGAGGCCCATGGGGTCGTTCGCCATTTCCACTACTCCTCTTCGTCAAGCTCGGTGTCGGCCTCGGCTTCGGTGTCGGCCTCGGGCTCGGTTGCGGCCTCGGCGTCAGCGTCGGTTGCAGGCTCGGTTTCCGCCTGCGCCTCTGCCTCGCCAGCCGTCTCTTCACTCTCGTTGATTCCCACGTTGGTGTCATCCATGAGCCAGGCGATCGCCCGCTTGTGCATGATCTGCTCGTGGAGCACCGGCATGACTCCAGCCGCCTCCCACTTCACGCGCAGCTCCTCCGGGTCCGCCTCAGACGCGCCTGCCATCTCCTTGACGGCCTCGGTGACGTCGTCTTCGGTGATCTCGTATCCCAGCCTGCGAAAGAGGGCCTCTAGAGCGAGTTCCTCTCTGACGGCGTCCTCGGCCTGCTGCGTGAAGTCGGCCTCGAGCTGCTCCATGTCAGTTTCGGTCACCTGCATGTACTGCTCGAGCGTCATCTCGCGCGACTGCAGGCTGGACACGAAGTCGCGCTTGATTTGCTCGCGTGTGGCATCGACCATCTGCTGCGGGACGTCGCCCTCCAGCCGCTGAGCAAGCGCCCTGCGCGCCTCCCGCTCACGCGCGCGTGCGCGACCAAGCGACTTGGTGCGGTCGAGCTGCTCCCTGATCGAGTCGCGCAAGTCGTCGACCGACTCGAATCCGCCGACATTCATCGCGAAGTCGGCGTCCACCTCGGGAAGCACCTTCGCCTTGACCTCGTGAATCGTCACCTCGAAGGTCGCGGGTTTGCCGACGAAGTCGGGGTTCGAGGACGTTTCCGGGATGACGTACTCGGCGTTGACCTGTTCCCCCGCCTTCGCCCCAACGAGTGCCTGCTCGAACTCGTCCGGCATGAGGCCGCGACCCATCTCGTACAGATACTTGTCAACCGTGTTGCCCTCGTACTCCTCACCGTCGATCTTGCCGACGAATGAGAGCAGTACGAAGTCGTCTTCGGCAATGCTTCGGTCCTCGACCGGCTCGAGCGTGGCGAACCTGTCACGGAAGTGTTCGATCTGAGCATCCACCTCGGCATCTGTGGCACGGGCGGATGGGAGATCGACCTCGAGACCCTCGATCGAGGACAGTGTGAGCTCGGGGCGCACGATCACCTCGGCGACGTACTCGAACGGCTTGCCGGGCTCCAGGACCTCTATGTCGTCGATCTCCGGCTGCTGCACTGGTCGCAGGCCTTCCGCATCGAGCGCCTTCGAGTACGACTCCGCAAGGACCTCGTCTTGTGCGTCCGAGATGACCGCATCCCGACCCACATGCGTGTCGATGATGGGCTTGGGTGCCTTCCCCGCTCGGAAGCCCGGCACTTTCACCTTCTTGGCGACTCTCTTGTAGGCCTCGTCTATGGCCTTGTCGACTTCTTCGGCAGGGACGGTCACCGTGAGCCGCACTGTGTGACCGTCGATGCGTTCGAGGGACGTCTCCAACGTAGGGTTCCTCCTAGACAACGGATGCCGGTGCCGATTGTTCGCGAATGGTGCGGGCGAGAGGACTCGAACCTCCACGAGTCGCCTCACCGGGACCTAAACCCGGCGCGTCTGCCAATTCCGCCACGCCCGCACGCAAGCGGCTATCCAGTATAGCGAAATCCAGCCCAAGGAGTTACGCCCCTGAAGTCCAGGCAGCACACACGAGAAGGAGGACCCGGCCTAAGCGAGGTCCTCCTTCCGATCCACATGTCAGTCTGCGGTTACTGCTCTCGCAGGGTCGCGAGGATCCGTCTGTACTCCTCGGCGTCGATCTCGCCGGCTGCAAGGCGCCGTCGCGCAATCTGCTCCGCCGTTTCCGTCGCAGCGGCGGCGCGTGCCTGCGCGCCGAACGTCCCCTGAGTCTGGCCCGGCTGCGTGACGCCCGTCAGTCCCAGCGAGTAGCGCTGGGACCACACGAACCACGCGATCAGAGCGACGATGAGCAAGAAACCAAGTCCCATCACGGGAATCACCATCCATCCTGTCATTCCATGCGACCAGCCCGACATCATCCAGTCGCCGAATCCGTATCCAAATCCGTGCATCATTGCTGTCGCCTCCTTGGGCTCACGACCGCGGGGTGCGGGAGGCCCCCGCGCCGAGTCGGTCTCGCACCACCTGGGCATCGAAGCCAGCCGAGCGGATCGTCGAGGCAATCGCCTCGGGTGTGACCGCGAGCGGCTCGTAGAGAACCGATGTGAGGTTCAGAGATCTGACCGGCAGAGACGCGGCTACGCCTTCCACACGCGCGAGTGCCTCTTCGATGCGCCGCGGGCAATCCGGGCAGTACATACCGCCGGTGCGGACATGAATCGCTTGCATGATCGACTCCCTCGCTTGTGTGACCGAATGTCGGTCACAGGACTACACTGCATTCCTCCGTCTTGCGACGGAGCCGGCGCTGTCCTAGAGCAGGAGTCTGCCGAAGAGTAGGTCCCCACTGGGCGAGATCGGGGTCAGCGGCCCGACGGGCACGCCAACCTCCACGGGCGTCGACCAGGCGGGGTGAGTGTCCCATGCTGGGAAACCGTCGCAGAGGCGCTCCACCCGGTCGGGAGCCGGCAGCGCGACTCTTGCTGCTTCCTCACCGCGGTGTTCCCAGCAGCACAGTCCAGCGGCGTGGACGGGCTGGACGGCGGCGAAGGCCGCGTCTGCACACGCGATTACTGACATCGCAGCAACGACCACTGCCAACAGAAAGATTCCTGCCGCAGCATCGGTCGGCCGTTCTCGATGAATGAACGCGCGATGCACTGGCTCGTCACCTCCGGACTGTCAACCGGAAGTGCAGCAATGTCCGTGCCTGCAACAGGGAAGATGCTGTGACGCGTATCGCCTGCAGACGATGGGCACACAATCTGCGCGAAGCTTACTCTTCCTGAGGCCACTCCCGCCGTGCGGCCTACTCGCCGTTCGAGTCCGAGTACCTGCGCACGTGCACGTCCTCGACGATGACGAGCCCTCCTCCGACCATCTCGTCGATCCGTGGAAGCACCGCTTCCACCCGCTCGGGCTTGTCAACGAAGGTCAGGACGACGGGCAGGTCCTCGGACAGCCGAAGAATGCTCGCGGTGTGTATGCGGCTGTCCTTGCCGAACCCCTCGATGCCCTTGACGACGGTGGCGCCCGCCAGTCCCTCGCGGCGCAGCATCTCCACGATGGCCGTGTGGAGCGGCTGGTGGTTCCAACGATCGGACTCGCCGATGAAGATGGTCACGCGTTTGGCGTCTCCTTCGATCCGCATGCGAACTCCCTAGACTGCTCTGCCGACAGCGAGCCCGAGGATTGCCGCGGCCAGGCCGAGGATCCCCGAGCCGAACATGTTGGCTGCGCCTTGCGCCACGAACCCCTGCTCGATCAGCGCCAGGCTTTCGTACGATAACGTGGAAAACGTGGTGAATCCGCCGAGAATCCCTACGCCAAGGAACAGCCGTACCTGCGCCGGTACCAGCTCGCGCTCAACCGAGAGAGCCATGAGCAGGCCCAGCAGGAACGCGCCCGCGACGTTCACGACGAGCGTGTGCCAGGGAAACGCCGTCCCCCACTTCCCCGCCAACCAGCCGCCAAGCGCGTAACGCAGCCCACCACCGATTCCCGCGCCGACCACGACCTGCATCACCCCGGCCAGTCTCACGTTGCGTCCTCCAAGAGAAACGGCTCCCACACCCGTTCGTGTAGGAGCCATCAGCCCTGCGGCGGTTCGAGGCGAGCTCCATCGCCTTGCGAAGGAGTATAGCCGCTCCTTCTTTCGCTAGTCAGGCGCGGCGGAGAAATCCGGGACCGGCCTGGCTTCGGCCTCCTTCTCCGTGGCGGCCACTCCTTTCGCCCGGATATCGTCGATCAGCCACTCCATCTCCTTGATCTCCCTGCGTTGTGCGTCGATGATCTCGTCCGCGAGTTCTCGGACACGAGGGTCTTCGATCTGCGCCCGCTCACTCGTGAGGATCGCGATGGAGTGGTGCGGGATCATCGCCTCCATGTAATCCATACCAGTGACGGTCGCCTGCGATCGCACCAGCCATATCGCCAGCGCGATCAGCAGCACTGCACCTGTGAAGATCGCGATGTTGATGGCCGTGTGCTTGTACATCGTGAGCATGTAGGCCAGCATCACCACCGCCATGGTGCCGCCCATGACAAGGGTCATGAGGAGCCGAGTCTCGCTGAACCGCGCGTGGCCCAGGACCTGGTATGAGTTCACGTACATCAGGAAGAACATAGCCACCATAGAGGTCGCGATCATGGCGAAGAACCTCGGGTAGCTGCCCCCCGAGCCCTGTTGCTGCTGCTCCATGGTATGCCCCCATGTCCTCGAAGGAGCCTCCTGGCCCTCGGAGCGATTCATACCCGGAAGCGCCAACGTGGAGAGGCGGGGCAAACGAACAACCCCCGGACGAGCGTCCGAGGGTTCCGGGAGTGCTCATGGTGGGCCATACAGGGATCGAACCTGTGACCTTGGGATTAAGAGTCCCCTGCTCTGCCAGCTGAGCTAATGGCCCGCAGGCATTGTATCGGCTCAGGAGCGAAATGCAAGTTGAGAGCGGGCGCATTGGCCCGATACCACTGGACGATGGGAATACTCCACAAAGTGACGGCGTACTGAACACGTGAGGAGCCATGCCATGGCAGGTCGTTCACCCATCGGTCCCCTGATGCGGGAACACCGGGTCATCGAACGTCTGATCGCAGTGCTGCGGGCCGAACTGGATTCGGCCGTCGATCTCAGGGAAGTCGATCCGCGCACCATCGATGCCGCAAGCGACTTCATACGCAACTACGCGGACCGCTGCCATCACGGCAAGGAAGAAGACATTTTGTTCGTCCGCCTCGCGGAGAAGGAACTCGATTCCCAACTCAGCGAGGCGATGGACGACCTCATCCAGGACCACGTACACGGCCGCGAGCTCACGCGCACCCTCGTGGACGCGAACGCGCGATACGCGAGCGGCGACCGGGAGGCGCTGGGCGACATCGAGTCGGCGCTTCGCGGGCTGACCGCGCTCTACCCGGTTCACATCGAGAAGGAAGACAAACGGTTCTTCAAACCGTGCATGGAGTACTTTGACGATGACGAACGCGCGCGGATGCTTGCGGACTTCGAGGAGTTCGACCGGTCTCTGGTCCACGAGAAGTACCGGAAGCTCGTCGAGGAACTCGAGACACGCGCGCGCTGAGTGCCCGCGTCGCGTGCGCATCGACAGCTCAACCGGGCGCGCCGGGTCGCCCCGTCTGCTACTTCGCCGCCGCTCGCCGACTCTCCTCGGCCCGGAATTCGACGACGCGGCGGATCAGGTCCTTGGGCAGTGGTTCGCCGAGCGGGAACTGCGCGGTACCCTTACCACCCTTGTAAGCCTTCAGCTCCTCGGCGAATTCCTTCGAGCCCCTGGGCACGGGATAGAAACCGATGTGGTGCTCATAGCCCGCGAAATGCACGACATGCTTCCCGTTCAGGTCGAACGTCGGAATCGCGTAGCTGATCGTCTCCGTTGCCTCAGGAAGAGTCTCTCGAATGAGCGCCCTGATCTCCTGCAAGCGCTTCTGGGTTTCCAGTGGGAACTCGGAGATGTACTCGTCGATGGACGTGGCTTGCGATCTCATTGCCATCGTGAGCGCCCTCCCGTTCACGCGCTCGCTAATGCCCGGAACCGCTCGTCCTGGTTGTGAGGGGTATGTCCCCAATAAGCGCATCAGACGGACACAGCCTGCGACCTGACCGGACCACGCCGACCTGGGCAAGTCTCGATTCTGCCGTCGTCTGTTACCACGACCACGAATGCCCGCCCACGCACATATCGATTTTCGAGATATTGACACCCTGTGGGTACAGACTCAGAGTCTAAGCAATCCTGGGACGAGGTCCGGCAAAACCTCCCCGGGAGGAGCGAGATAGCCGAGAGGGGTAAAGGGACGATGCCGAACGCAGTGGGCTGCTCGCGGGCTCCTGCGACGCGCCGGTCATCTCAGCGGTCGAGTCGCAGCTCTCGCTGCGCCCTGCCTTTCTCTCAACTTGCCGAAGACGCCTTCCGAGGTGCTCTCGCGAGCCCGCACCGTCCGAGGAGGCCCTCAACTTAGGAACGACGTGGGCCGCCGACTCGGCTCGCGTTTCGTTTCCACTGGGGCGTCGCTGTCTGTGCCGGGACAGCGACGCCCGACATTTCGCCGTGAAGCGTCCGCCCGCTTGGTCCGCTCTGACACCTGAGGCTCCCACGCCACGCTCCGCCGAGCAGTCGCACGACCACGTAAGTCTCTTCGGCGGCAAGGCGTTGTGGAGACAGTGGGGTCATCAACGGCGGACTGTGGCAAGATGGGCAGGGGCAGTCGTACGCTGATGCATTATGGCTGTCTGTTTATGCGTAGCTTGCCGACTCGAGAGACTGGGGACGGGTCATGATCATCGGCATTCCTAGGGAGATCCTCGAACGCGAGCGCCGCGTGGCCGCATTACCGGAGGAAGTGGGCGCCTACGTCCAGATGGGCTTCGAGGTCTTGGTCGAGGCAGGAGCCGGGAGCGGGGCGCTCCATGCCGATTCCGAGTACGAAGCCGCCGGCGCGACCATCGAGCCCGATGCCGAAGAGCTGTTCGCCCGCGCCGATGTCGTGCTCAAGGTCAAGCAGCCCCACTTCAACGACGCGGTGGGCAAACACGAGGCCGACATGCTGCGTGAAGGCGCGATACTCATTACCTTTCTACACCCCGCCGCGCCCGCGAACCACGATGTCGTCCGCATACTGAGGGACCGCAACGTCACGTCGCTGACCATGGACGGCATCCCCCGCATCTCTCGAGCCCAGGGGATGGACGCGCTGTCCTCGATGTCCACGGTCTCGGGGTACAAGTCGGTCATCATGGCTGCCGCCGCCCTGCCCAAGTTCGTCCCGATGATCGGCACCGCCATCGGCGCGACCAAGCCGGCGGAGTTCCTCATCATCGGCACTGGTGTGGTCGGTCTGCAGGCAATTGCCACCGCCAAGCGACTCGGAGGCGTGGTGAAAGCGATCGACATCCGCGACGCTGCGCGAGAAGAAGCGATGAGTCTCGGTGCCACGGTCGTGGGTTTCGAGGCACCAGACGAGTACGCGATCGGCGAGGGCGGCTACGCGGGCGCGCTGCCCGAAGAGTGGCTCGCCCGCGAGCGCGAAGCGATCGCTCCCCTTCTCGAGACCGCCGACGTGGTGATCACGAGCGCGCTCGTGCCCGGAGAGGTGGCGCCCGTGCTGATCACCACTCAGATGCTCGAGCCGGTACGGGCCGGTGCGGTGGTCGTAGACGTGGCGGTCGACCAGGGCGGCAACTGCGAAGCCACCCTCCCTGCCGAGGAGACGACCGTGCATGGCGTGACGGTCATGGGCTACATCAACATCCCTGGATCGGTACCGGTGCACGCGAGCTGGCTGTACGGCAAGAACATGCTGATGTTCGTACGCAACCTGTTCAAGGACGGGCTGGATGCGCCGGACTTCGGCGACGAAATCGTCCACCATACGCTTGTCACCCGCAACCGCGAGATCGTGCACGCCGGCGCGCTGCACGCGATGTCGCAGGCGTAGCCGCACCGGGAGCGACCGCAATCAAGGAGGACGCTGTGGCTGAGATCGCCTTCATGCTTGCCGTTTTCGCCGCGACCTCGGTGGTGAGCTACGTGCTCATCTCCAAGGTCCCGCAACGGCTGCACACCCCGCTGATGGCGTTCACCAACGCGATCTCCGCGATCACCATCCTGGGAGCGCTGCTCCTGTTTGCGGATGAGGTCTCGCCTGTCGAGAGCGTACTCGGCGGCCTCGCGCTCGCGATGGCGGCGTTCAACCTGATCGGCGGCTTCGCCGTCACCGACCGCATGACCAAGATGTTCAAGCCGCAGTAGGCCCCTCTTCGGACGGAAGCCCATGGCCAGTTGGCAAGATGTAGCCGCGGACCTCATCGTGATCGCCGTCTTCATCGCCGGCGTCGCGATGTTCCGATCGCCGCGAGGTGCTGGGCGTGGGAACGTGATGACCGCCGCAGCGTTCGCCGCAGCGCTCGGCTTGCTCGTGTACCGCAACGCGATCGGCCACCCGTGGGCGGTCGTGCCCGCGACCGCCGCAGGCGGGCTGCTCGGATGGCTCGTATCATCGCGCATCACGATGACGCGAATGCCCGCCCTGATCGCGCTCCAGAACGGCGCAGGAGGCGGTGCTTCATTGCTCGTGTCGCTCGTCGAGCTCGGCCGGATGGGCTCCTCGGCGGGTGCGTTGTCCACGACGTTCGCCGTCGCCGGTGCGCTTGTCGGCGGCGTCGCGCTGTCCGGCAGCACCGTGGCCGCAGCCAAGCTCGAAGGCCGCATGAGCCCCCGGCCTCGGACGCTTCGCGGCCACAACGCGATCCTGGTCGCGCTGCTCGCACTCGTGGTCGCGACCGGTACGCTGACCCTGGCCCTCGGCGACACGGCGCGCACCGCCTTACTCGTGGCGCTCGTGGGCTCGACTCTCGCCCTGGGCGTGGTGTTCTCGATCCGCGTGGGCGGCGCGGACATGCCGGTCATGATCTCGCTGCTCAACGCCTTTTCTGGTCTGGCCGCTGCATTCGTGGGCGTGGCCATCGGCAACCAGATGCTGATTGCCGCAGGCGCGATGGTAGGCTCATCCGGCACGGTCCTCACACTCGTGATGGCGAAGGCGATGAATCGCTCGGTGAGCGCGATCATGGCGGGTCGTCAACTGGCCGAGGAGCCGCGAGGCGCAGCGCTCGTGGCACCGCCGGTACCCGGGGACGAGGCAGCCGGGACGGGTGCCGAGCCGGAGCGCACCGCCGCGGCCGAGGCCGCATTCGGCTCACCGCTCGAGCGGGCCTCTGCCGCGCTCGCGAAGGCGTCGTCGGTCATCATCGTCCCGGGCTACGGGATGGCGCTGGCTCAGGCACAAGGCGAGGTAGCGGCACTGGCAGCCAAGCTCGAGGCGGAAAGCAAGACCGTGCGTTTTGCTGTGCACCCGGTGGCAGGCCGAATGCCGGGCCACATGCACGTGCTGCTTGCCGAGGCCGACGTCGACTACGACCATCTCTTCGAGATGGATGCGATCAACGACGACTTCGCGGCAACCGACGTCGCGCTCATAGTGGGTGCCTGCGACGTGGTGAACCCCGCAGCGATCAGCGCCGCGGACACGCCGATCTCGGGCATGCCCATCCTCAACGCGCAGGAGGCGGGCACGGTGATCGTGTGCAACCTCGACGACAAGCCGGGCTACTCGGGAGTGCCCAACCCGCTGTACGACGACCCCCGAACCATCCTGGTATTCGGCGACGCCAAGCAGACCGTTAGGGAGTTGATCGAGGCGCTCGGGTAACAGGGGGTGTGCTGCAGCGAGCTTGCCCGGGACACACGTCCGGCGCGCGTCTAGGCCACTCGACCGTCCACCAGCTGCAATACGACGTCGGCCTCCTCGGCCATGCGCGGATCGTGCGTCACCATCAGGCACGTCATCTTGCGCCTGTGGATGTGGTCGCGCAGCATGTCGACGACTTGCGTCCCTCGCTCGGTGTCCAGGTTCGACGTGGGCTCGTCCACGAGCATCACCGACGGTTCGTTCATCATCGCCCGCGCGATGGCCACGCGCTGACGTTCGCCGCCCGACAGCTTCGCAGGCCGGTGATGCGCCCTCGGGCCCAGGCCGAACTCAGCCAGCAGCCCGGTGGCGCGCTCGCGGTCCTCGCGACGCACACGTCCAGAAAGGTGCGGCACGAGCAGGAGGTTCTCCTCGGCGGTGAGGTATGGAACCAGGTGGTCGTCCTGGAACACCAGCCCGACCCGGTTGCGACGGAACGCAGCCGCCTCGCCGCGCGTGTGCAGGTGGACGGACTCGCCGTCGAGCACAATCTCGCCGGCGGTGGGGGCCAGCAGCCCGCCGATGATCGAGAGCAAGGTGGTCTTGCCCGATCCCGACGGGCCGAGGATGGCTGTCAGCGTACCGCGCTCCGCGGACAAGGAGACGTCGTCGAGAGCGGTGACGAGCGTGTGCCCCGAGCCGTAGGACTTCGTGACGTTGCGGACTTCGAGCACGCTCATGAGACGCTCCTCGAATTCAGCGCCGAGGCGGGGTCGATACGCAAGATGGCCACAAGCGAGAACAGGCTGCCGACGTATGCCGCGAGGTACACGGACGCCAGCGTGAGCGCCCATGCCTGCGCCTCCGGCTCTATCGCCATGTCGGGCGGCATCGCGCTCGCGGTGCCCAGCGCCAGCAACGTGCCGAAGACCGCTGCAACGCTCACAAGGATCGTGACCTGTACGAAGAGCTGCCTGCCCATGTAGGCGTCGGAAGCCCCCAGTGCCTTCACAGCCGCGATCTGACCGCTCTTCTGCAGGGTGGTGATGTAGAAGAAGACGCCCACGACCAGAGCACCGATCACGAGGGAGACCCACTGGATGCCGTCCACCGCGAGTACCATCACCGCCATGCCGTTGCCGGCAAGCGCGGCCTCTTCGGGTGTGACCACGTCGAAGTCACTTCCGAGCGTGTCGGCGAGTTCGGCGTTCGTCGTCCCGGAATGGAGCCGCACGGCTGCGATCGACGCGCCACCGGACATGGTGGCGCCGATGCGGTCGCTGACGCGTTCGGCTGTCGGCGGGTCCGGCTCCGTCGCATTCGACTCGGCTGCCGACTCCATCCGGCCCAGCGCCGAGGCGATGTAGATCGACTCCCATGTGCCCATGTCCACGTAGATGGCGGGCGCCATCACGTAGCGGCGCCCCTCGGTGAAGCCCACGACAGTCAGTTCGCGGTCGATCGGCGTGAGATGCAAGGTGTCGCCCAGCGCAACGCCGTCGTTGGCAGCCGCGATGTCCACGACGGCTTCGTCGGCGCCGGGCACCCCCCTGCCCTCCACGATCGGAAGCTGGTCGAACCGGTCCTGCAACCCGAAGACGCGGGCGTCGAACTCTTGATCGGCTGAGTCGACGGTGACGATCGCATGCCCCACGCCGTAGGACTCCGCGACGCCTTCCGCAGCGGCGATCGCATCGAGGTCCTCGGCAGATAGCACGCTGCGTTCGAGCGCAATGTCGGTGTCGCCCTGGAAAACGAGGGCATCGGCCTCGAGCGAGCGCTTGGCACCGGTCATACCGGCGATCAGGCCCTCGGACATGGCCGACATGCTCATGGTGAGCGATACGACGAGCCCGATAGCCAACGCGATCAGGCCGAACTTGAGTCTGCTGCCGAGGAGTTCCTTGACTGCGAGCACGGGGTCTTTTGCGTCCTCTTGGTTCCGTGTTTAGAGCGACCGGAGGGCCATGTGCGCGATGTCGCATTCTGAGACATATGTCTCACCGTGTGACATCCGCGGATACAGCATACCGCGCCGAGGCACGGGGGCGGGTGCGGAGGCCACTCCCCGGCCCAATGGCGCGGTACAATGCGCTGGACCGCGACGCCGCGCCCTTGGCTGAGAGGAGCCTCCATGGAACCCGTCAAGATCATCCCGTGTCTCGACATGAAGGACGGCCGCGTGGTCAAGGGGGTGCACTTCGTCGACTTGCGCGACGCGGGCGACCCCGTCGAGAACGCCCGTTTCTACAGCGAAAGCGGTGCAGACGAGCTTGCGATGCTCGACATCGCGGCAACGGTCGAGGGCCGCAAGACGCGCATCGCGTGGGCGCATCAGGTCGCCGCAGTCCTCGGCGACGTTCCTCTCACGGTGGGTGGCGGCATCGGCGAGCCCGCCGACATGGAGGACCTGTTCGATGTTGGAGTAAGCAAGGTCTCGGTGAACAGCGCCGCGGTCGCCAGGCCCGAACTCGTCGCCGAAGCAGCGCGGGAGTTCGGCGGCGACCGGATTATCGTGGCAATCGACGGCCGACGCAACGAGGAAATGCCCTCGGGCTTCGAGGTCATGGTGAGTGGCGGACAGAAGGACACCGGCATCGATTGCGTCGAGTGGGCGCAACGCTGCGAGTCGCTTGGGGCCGGCGCCCTACTGCCGACCAGCATGGATGGGGACGGCACACTCGCCGGCTACGACATCCGGTTCACGCGCGCCATCGCTGACTCGGTCGGATTGCCTGTCATCGCCTCCGGCGGAGCTGGCACACTCGAGCACTTCTACGAAGGCGTCGTCGAGGGTCACGCGAGCGCCTTGCTTGCCGCCTCCGTCTTCCATTTCCGGACGTTCACCGTGGGCGAAGTCAAAGAGTATCTCGCCGAGCACGGAATCCCTGTGCTCCTCTAGAATCCCAACAGGCGGCGGTGGGTGCGGGACGCCACATCTCCCACGCCGCAGGACACAAGAGCCCGAAGAAGCCGTCGAGGGGAGCGCCGCACGTGCCCAAGCGCGACGATATCCACAAGGTCATGATCATCGGGTCCGGACCGATCATCATCGGCCAGGCGTGTGAGTTCGACTACTCCGGCACCCAGGCGTGCAAGGCGTTGCGAGAGCTCGGCTACGAGATCGTGCTGGTCAACTCCAACCCGGCGACGATCATGACCGACCCGGTCATGGCCGACGAGACCTATATCGAACCGCTCAACGTCGACTCCCTCACCGAGATCATCGCCGCCGCCCGCCCCGACGCGCTGTTACCGAACCTGGGTGGCCAGACCGGCCTGAACCTGTCCTCCGAACTCGCGCAGACAGGCGTGCTCGAGCGCTTCGGCATCGAGATCATCGGCGTGAGCCAGGGCGCAATCGAGCGCGGCGAGGACCGCCTCGCCTTCAAGGAGACGATGGACCGCCTCGGCATCGAGATGCCGCGCTCCACCACCGTCACCTCCGTCGAAGCCGCCGAGCAGATCGCCGCCGACCTCGGCTACCCGGTCGTCATCCGCCCCGCGTACACCATGGGCGGCACGGGCGGCGGGCTGGTCTACAACGTCGAGGAGCTGCGCACGATCGCCTCGCGCGGCATCCAGGCCAGCCGCGTGGGCCAGATCCTGGTCGAGGAGTCGGTGCTGGGCTGGGAAGAGCTCGAACTCGAGGTCGTGCGCGACGCCAAGGGCCAGATGATCACGGTGTGCTTCATCGAGAATGTGGACGCGATGGGCGTGCACACCGGCGACTCGTACTGCACGGCACCCATGCTCACCATCTCACCCGAGCTGCAGGAGCGCTTGCAGCGCTACAGCTACGCGATCGTGGAGGCCATCGAGGTCATCGGCGGCACGAACGTGCAGTTCGCACACGACCCGCAAACCGACCGCGTGTGCGTGATCGAGATCAACCCGCGCACGAGCCGCTCGAGCGCGCTCGCGAGCAAAGCGACCGGCTTTCCCATCGCGCTCGTGAGCTCGCGGCTTGCCGGCGGACTCACCATGGACGAGATACCGTACTGGCGCGACGGGACACTCGAGCGCTACACGCCGTCAGGCGACTACGTGGTCGTGAAGTTCGCACGCTGGGCCTTCGAGAAGTACCCTGGCGCGGTCGACCTCCTCGGCACGCAGATGCGCGCCGTGGGCGAGGTCATGTCCATCGGCAAGCACTACAAGGAGTCGCTGCAGAAGGCGATCCGCTCGCTCGAGATCGGACGCTACGGCCTGGGCTTCGCGAAGGACTTCGCCAGCAGGACCGCCGAGGAGCTCCTCGAGCTGCTGGCCGAGCCGTCCAGTGAGCGGCAGTTCATCATGTACGAAGCGCTGCGCAAGGGCGCAGACTCCGAAACGCTGCATGCGCGCACCAAGATCAAGCCGTGGTTCATCGATCAGATGCGCGAGTTGGTGGAACTCGAGGAAGAAGTGCTCGCGTACGCGGGGCCGAAGGGCGTGCGCGGTGCGGGCAAGCAGGCCGGCGAGGCGGGCGCAGCTCCCCGCCAGCTCCCCGACGACCTGCTCGCGCGCGCGAAGCGCGACGGGTTCGCCGACGCATATCTGGCGCTACTCCTCGGCGTGCCGGAAGCCGCGATTCGCGAGCGGCGCACCGCACTAGGCATCACGCACGGTTTCGAGGCGGTGCCCGTCAGCGGTGTTGAGGACGCCGCGTACTACTTCTCTACGTACAACGCGCCCGATTCGGTACCGGTGAGCGACAAGCGCAAGGTCATGGTGCTCGGCGGCGGGCCGAACCGTATCGGGCAGGGCATCGAGTTCGACTACTGCTGCGTGCATGCCGCCTACGCCCTGCGCGACGCCGGCTTCGAGACGATCATGGTCAACTGCAACCCCGAGACCGTGTCGACCGACTACGACACCTCCGACAAGCTGTACTTCGAGCCCCTCACGGTCGAGGACGTACTCGCCATCTACGAGAAGGAACGCCCCGAGGGCGTGATCGTGCAGTTCGGCGGGCAGACGCCGCTCAACATCGCGCGCGAGCTCGAGGCCGCAGGCGTGCCGATCATCGGCACCACGCCCGAGACGATCGACCTTGCCGAGGACCGCGATCGGTTCGCCGACATCATGAAGCGTTTGGACATTCCGATGCCTGCCTCAGGCATGGCGTCCACGCTCGAAGAGGCCGCCGACCTGGCCGAGCGCATCGGCTACCCCGTCATGGTGCGCCCGAGCTACGTGTTGGGCGGCCGAGGCATGGAGATCGTGCACGACGCCGAGATGCTCGAGCGCTACATGGCGGCCGCCGTGGGCGTAACGCCGGAGCGACCCATACTTATCGACAAGTTTCTGGAGAACGCGCTCGAGTGCGAGGCCGACGCGATCGCGGACGGCACCACCGCGTTCGTGCCGGCCGTCATGCAGCACATCGAGTACGCGGGCGTGCACTCGGGCGACTCGGCGTGCGTGATACCGCCGGTCTCGATCCCGGACCACCACCTCGCCACCATCGAGGAGTACACCCGCAAGATCGCCACCGAGCTCGGAGTCGTCGGCCTGATGAACATGCAGTACGCCATCGCCGAGGACACGGTGTACGTGCTAGAGGCCAACCCGCGCGCGTCGCGTACGGTCCCGCTCGTGTCGAAGGTCTGCGATATCCAGATGGCACGCCTGGCCACGCAAGTGATGCTGGGCGCGAAGATCGCCGACCTCGGGCTCGCGAAGCGCGACGTGCCGCACTTCGGCGTGAAGGAAGCGGTGTTCCCGTTCAACATGTTCCCCGAGGTCGACCCTCTCCTCGGCCCCGAGATGCGTTCGACCGGCGAAGTGCTGGGCATCGCAAGCTCGTTCGGCCTGGCGTTCTTCAAGGCGCAGGACGCTGCCGGCCAGCGTCTGCCCGAAGATGGCACTGTGCTCATCACGGTCGCCGAGCGCGACCGTGAGCTGGTGCTTCCGGCCGCTGCCGAATTCGCGCGACTGGGCTTCACGATCCGCGCGACCGAGGGTACGCACGCGTTTCTCTCGGCGAACAGCATCGACAGCGAGGCGATCCTCAAGTTGCACGAGGGTCGCCCCAACATCGAAGACGCCATCAAGAACGGTGATATCCAGCTAGTCGTGAACACACCGGCGGGCAAGACGTCTGAGTTCGACGATTCCTACATCCGCAAGGCGGCAATCCGGCACAAAGTGCCCTATATCACGACCACGAAGGCGGCTTTGGCAGCGGCTCAGGGAATCGCCGCGCACCGGGAATCACGAGACGGAGTCCGTTCGCTGCAGGACTACCACGCGCAGATCAACTGAGCGCGAACGCCGAGGGCAGCTGCACAGCCCATGAGTGTATGGCGTCCCAATCCCGGTCGTCGTGTGCGCCCAGGCCGTGCAGGGGGCTAGCCGGCGGAAGCGCTGCCAGCTTGTCGAGCCACCTCAGCTTGCTGGGATCGTACGCACCCACGAACATCTCCGCCGCCACCGGCTCGAGCCAGTCAGTCTTCCGCAGCAAGCCGTCCAGCTGCTCTCTCGCTTCGGCCATGTCGTCACTCGCCCGCAAGGGTCCCAACGAGAAGATCGCCACCGGCACGGACTGCAGCGCAGCCTTGTGGCACTCCAGGAACTCCGTCGCCCGCTTCAGCATCTTGCCGATGTAGAAGGGCGCGCCCACGACCACCGCCTGATACTCGCCCACGTCCTTGACATCCGAGCATGGCTTCACGTCGACGTCGTAGCCCCTGCCGCGCAAGGTATCTGCAACAGACTGGGCAACCTCCCGCGTCGAGCCGTACCGCGTCGCATAGGTGACAAGAACCCGCCCGCTCATCTTCTTCACCCCTATTCCGTAACCGCGAGGACTCCCCCCTGCTACCCGCCAGATATTCTACCCGCCGCCTCGGGGAGGGGGATTCCAAGCGTGGGCCCGGGGATTCGGCAGCTCTTACGCCGCGGGACGCAGCCGGAACACCGACCAGGTCTCATCGACACCGATGAGACCGAGAGGTCGCAGTCCGAGCTCTTCGGCCACTCCCCACACCGTGTCGCGATTCATGTCGAGTCCGGCGCTATTCGACCCCTTACGGAAGAAGACCCAGAGCGCCGCGTCAGGCGCGAGATCTGCAGTCACCCGCGGCATCCGCTCCTCGAGCTCAGCTCGATCGTTCACGAACAGGAACACGAGCTGCGCCGCAGTCGGCTCCACGAACCGGACATCCGCGGGGAGGCCCAGTGACTCGACAACGCCCGGCACGGGATTCAGGACGGCAATCGCAGCACCGGGTTTGAGGTGCGCTTTCTCGGCAACAGTCCTGTCTGACATCTGAGGCTCCGGTCCTTCGTCCGGCGATTCACGTTGAGGATGTACCCATCGGCTGACAGGATGCTGTATGTTTCGCGTCGTCGGCGCCGTTCATGCCGTGCACGCAGAACACGGCCACCGGAATCTTCCCGAGCGCCGATGCGTGCGACCCGAGCCAACTCATCGCCTCGGGCAGCCAGGCGGCGCCGTTTGCCGCGCTGCCCAGGACCGCGGCATCGTAGCCGTCGGGCAACGGATGCTCGCCCAAGGGTACGACATCGACTTCACATCCGCGCGCGCCGAGGGTCCGCCCGATCTCCTCGGCGACTCCGGTCGTCGAACCGGTTCGCGTCGAGTACCCCACCAGCACTCTCTTGGGCATCGGCCTTCCCCTCACGGGACGAACCACGCCGTCACCTGCCTTCGGCAAGCTTGCGCACGAGTTTCAACAGGCGCCCGCCCTCGAAGGGCTTGGTGTAGTACTCGTCGATGTGGACCGCCTGGGGCATCGACTCTTCGTGGACACCCAGTGCGGTGAGCATCAGGATGGCGATGTCGCGGGTCTCGGGGTCTTCCTTCAGCCTACGGGCAACCTCCCAGCCGTCCATGCCCGGCATCATCACGTCGAGCACGATGACGTCTGGTGGATCGCTTGCGACCGCCTCGAGCGCTTCCGGACCGCTATTCGCCGTGCGGACATCGAAGCCGCCGTTGCTGAGTTTGACCTTGGCGAGATCGGCGATATGCGGCTCGTCGTCGACGACGAGAACCTTATTGCCCATAACGACTCCCCCTAGCCTCGTCGGGCCTCCCAGGCACGCCCACCGAGCGTCGTCCGTCTACGAGGATACCCCTTGGAAGGCTTGGAGACACAGACCGCATGGGTCCGGCCCTCGAACGAAGCGTTGGCCAGGCAGCAAGGAGTGCTCTGATGTCAGCCTGCAACCGGGTACCTGCGGCTGAACTCGTCGATGACCTCGATGAACTCCAGCGGAAGCCTATCGCGTGTCTCCCGCACAATCGCGTCCGGAAGCCCGCCCCAGTAGGCCTCCGCAATCCCTCCGGCGATCGCCGCCTGCGTGTCAGCGTCGCCGCCGAGCGAAACGGCGTTGCGAATCGCGCTCTCAGCGCTCCGCGACTCAAGAAAAGCGGTCATCGCTTCCGGGACGGAGTTCTGGCACGACACCTCGAACCTGTAACCCGGCCTGATGTCTGCGAGGGTGCGCGAGAGGTCGTAGCCGATTCGAGACTCGATCTCGCGGCGAATCGATGCCTGATCATCACCGGTTCTGGCCAGATAGACGGCGAGGGCAACCGCCTGGGCCCCTCGAATCCCTTCGGGATGGTCGTGCGTTACGGCAGCGCTGGCCTCGGCAAGACGCATCGCCTCGTCGATGGATCCGGCCGCCAGTCCCAACGGCGAGACCCGCATCGCGGAACCGTTGCCCCAGCTACCGTATGGCTCGAGGGAATCGCTGCGTAGCCACTGCCGGAACGCACCTCCGTAGCCCGCATGGGGATATCTGTTCCCGTAGTAGTGGTAGAGCGCCGCGAAGTCGCCCCCCTCGAGAACCGCCTGCGCTGTCGCAACCGTGAGTACCGTGTCGTCGGTGAAGCGGCTGCCTGGACCGAACAGTGGGAACTCAAGCGACTTGAGTCCCGCGTGCTCGTACACCGAGCCGATGACGTCTCCGGCGATCGCGCCGAGCACAGCGATCCTCCCGTCCCGCACTCAGGCTCGCCTTGCCATGGTTGGGTATACGACGTGAGAGGATCCGTTCCTATCCGGGAGGTATGTCATGCACGCGCGGGTGAGCAGGTATGAGGTCCCCATCGACAAGTTGGAGGAGGACGTGGCCGGCCTGGACGACACCGTGGCCAAGGTGGCGGCCATGCCGGGGTCCCTTGGGCTCTACTACCTCGTCGATCGCGAGGCCGGTAAGACGATGTCGGTGACCTTGTGGGAAAGCGAACAGGCGATGCGCGACAGCGAGACGGCCGCCGACCATCTGCGGGATGAGACTTCCTCGGCCGTCTCGGCGAAGGTTCTCGCAGTGGAGCGGTACGAGGTCGTCACGCATCCGTAGACGCCCGAGGGGCGGCATGCCGCCTCGGATCGGCCTCGCGTCGATCCAGGGCGGCGACGCCGACCATGCTAGATCCAGGGGAAGGCCACCTCGTCCACGTACGCGTCCCACGCCGGGCCGAATGTCTGGGCAAGCGCCTCTTCTTCGGCAGGCGCGTACAGTCGCGCGGCAACGTACAAGACGATGCCGAGCAGCACACCCAGCCAGGTATTCAGCAGGAACCCGGCCCATGGCAGAACCAGCAGGGCGACCGCCGAGTACAGAGGGTGCTTGACCAGGGTGTAGGGACCGGTCGTGATCAACTCGTGCCGCGGCACCTTGGTCAGGATCAGACCGACCGACCACGCCCACAGCGCGATCCCTGGAACGAGCATGATCACAGAAAGCACCTGCAACGCGGCACCGGGACCGCCGACGCTGAACAGAGCCGGGCGCCAGATGTTGAGCGCCAGGCCCGCGAGCAAGAACGGCGCGGTGCAGCGACCGATGCTGTCGCCGCTCCCCACTAGCACGCGCAAGTCAAGCTTCCGGGCGAACGCCGCCCGCTCGCTCCTGTGCGTTCCGGTTACGTCACTCATAGCCGTACTCCTTCGGTCCTGGCCGCGCCGGCTGCCGGCGGCGGCACGTGTCCTACGCGAAGTGCCACGGGAATCCCGCGTAATGCCCCCATGCCAGGAACCCCGCCATGCCGATACCGGCCAACGCGAGGAGCGCTGCGATCACGCCGAGCGTCCAGCCGCCCCATCCGCCCCACCTGATGGCGTATACGGCACCCACCAGCGCGAGCACGCCGACGACGGCGCACGCCGGCATCACGGCTGCCGGAAGGGTCATGACCTCGAACTCCGCCTGCTGCACTTCTCCCGAGGCGGCACGCGCCTCGATCGCAAGGTCATCTCAAACGGGCGTGGAGTCGAGTACCTCGACCTCGAGCTGCGCCTCGACGCCGTCGGCCGTCTGCCTGCTTTCCAACACGCGGACCTGCATCCCCTCCATGCCGTTCGGCGGTACGACCACCTCGGTCGCGCCTTCGGCCTTGACGACATAGCGGAGCGTCGACCCTTGCCAGCCGACCCGGCAGGACGGGCTTGTCGTGATTTGCATTGCCTTTCCTTCCTCCCTCGGGGGCCTTGCCCCCATCTACTTTACAGCGTATACTTTACGCCGTAAGGCATCATACCCCCTTACACCGTAAAGTCAACAGTTTTCTTGAAGAAAGGCCGAAGAAAATGACTCCGCACCCCAAGAAGTCCGGTCGCGAGCCTCTGAGCAGGGAGAAGATCGTCGAGAAGGCCATCGAATTGATTGACGCCGAGGGCGTCGAGGGTTTGAGCATGCGCCGACTGGGTGATGCGCTCGACGTGGAGGCAATGGCCTTGTACCACCACTTCCCAAACAAGGACGCGATGCTCGACGCTGTCGCCGCGCGAATCATCGAGGAGACAGGCCCCGCAGAGCCGATCGATGCCGCACAGGACTGGAAGAAGGTCATGCTTTCGGGACCCGCCGCGGCTGGACGCGCGATCGAGGCACACCCGAAGGCCGGCTGGCTATTCCTGGGCAGGCAGTACAGCACTGCGGTATCGCTGCAGATGCTCGAAGCACCGCTGCGGATCCTGCACGGCGCGGGGTTCCGCGGACAAGAGCTCGTGGACGCGGCCCACGCGATATTCGCCTACACCGCCGGATGGTACATCCTGGCGTCGGGCCAGGGGGGCTCGTGGAGCGGGCCTGCCGAAGAGGCGATCGAGGCGGCGGGCGACTCTGTGCCGCTGGCGGCCGGACTCGCACCGGAACTGCGCGACTGGAGCCGCGGGATGGAAGAGGGGCTCATCGCGCTGATGGAGGGACTCGACGCCAGGCGCCGGAAGTAGGGCGGCCGCCCCTACGTCATCAGGTTGCGCCGCTCGTAGCCGATGGCTGCAGCCACCGCGGCCACGATCGAGAGGCCAGCAAGCGCCGCGATGCTCCACACGTCGAACCCGTCGAACAGCGGCCGGGGTTCCAGGAACCACGCGAACGGCGAGACGTCCAGCATCCAGTTGGCCTCAAGGATCGGACCCATGGAGTTGAAGGCGTAACTGATCACGGCGAGCGCCGCTCCCACGGCGAGCGCGATTCCTCGGCGACCTGTGACAGCGCCCGTCGCAAAGGCCACGGTACCGAACCCCGTCACCAGTAACAGTAACCCCACGGTACCGGCCAAGATGTTGCCGAGCGGAACGTCTAGGTCGAGGACGAGGACCATCACGACCGCTGCCGCCCCCACGGCAGCAGCAACCACGAGAGAGCCAGCCCACAGCGCAGCCACGCGCTGCAGCAGAAGGCTGCGGCGCGAGACAGGCGCCGTCATCTCGAGCTCGAGGGTGCCGTCCTCCTCCTCGCCAGCGAGGATCTTGGCCCCAAGGCCGATGGCAAACACAGATCCGAGCGCGGGTGCGATCAGGCCGAAGATCGTGGAGGTGAGGTACCCCGGCACCGTGACGATGTCCTCCCAGTTCATCGCAGTGATGATGTCGGAGGGCAGGCTCTCGACCAAATCCTTGCCGGCGTCCCGCATCAGCGGGTACCACGCGATGTACATGGCGCACAGGGAGAACATCGCCACGAACCACAATGTGATCCGCCGGCGGTTCTCGCGAAGCGCCCCGGTGAAGACGGCGAGTGAGCTACGCATCGGCGGACTCCTCACCTTCGCGAGTGGGCGGCATCTCGTAGTAGCTCAAGAACAGGTCCTCGAGTTCGCGGTCCTCGGCCGCCCAGTAAGTGACGCGATAGCGCGCTGCCGCCTTGAGCAGCGCGTCGGGTTCGCCATGCAAGTGGCACGTCAAGCGCGAGTCTTGGACCGTGACGTCCTCCACGCCGGACAACCCAGCGAACGCGTCGGGGTCCACGGGCTCTGCGAACCGCAGCTCCACGAGCTGGCCGGCGTGGGTGCGCAGCGCGTGTACGTCGTCGACGTCCACGATCTTGCCGGCGCGGATGATGGCAACGCGATCCGTCACGTCCTCGACCTCGCTGAGCACGTGCGACGACATGAAGACCGTGGCGCCCCTCTCTCGTGCCTCCAAGATCAGGTCGAGCATCTCGCGCTGCAGTAGGGGGTCCAGCCCGCTCGTGGGTTCGTCGAGCACGAGCAGCTCCGGCTCGTGCATGAACGCCTGCACAACGCCGACCTTCTGCCTGTTGCCCTTCGAAAGCCCACGGAACCTGCGATCGAGTTCGAGGCCGAAGCGCTCGGCAAGCTGCTCGATGCGGTCGGCCCCTGCGCCACCCCGCACCTTCGCCAGATGTGTGAGCAGCTCCCGGGCTGTCAGCCGCCCGTTCATGGTGAGGTCGCCCGGCAGATACCCGATGCGCGCTCTGAGCGCCGGCCCGCCCTCCCTCGGCGTAACGCCGAAGACCTCGGCGCGTCCCGCATTCGGGCGCAGCAGGTCGAGCAGCAAGCGGATGGTGGTGGTTTTGCCCGCCCCGTTGGGGCCGAGGAACCCGTAGATCTCCCCGCGCTCGACTTCCAGGTCGACACCGCCGAGTGCGCGCACCTTGCCGTAGTCCATGACAAGGCCGGACGTGCGGATCACCGTGTCGCCCATGTCAGCGCTCCCCCCTGTCGTCACTTCCGAAGGGCTATCCTGCGGGACTGCGCGTCGGCAAGCGCGTCGAGCCGCGCGTGCAACGCCTTGGACCTTCCTCGCACGTCCTTTCCTCGGCCGTCCTCGCGAGCCGCCTCGAGGGCTGAACGCAGTCCCTCGACATCGAGAACGGTGACCGCGATCGAGTAGTACGTCTTGGAGCGGCCTTCGTTGAACTCCGAGAGCATCTCGAGGAGCAGCTCCTCTCGCAGCCGCTGCTCGTCGACGAATGCCTCGACTCCCACCCGTTCGATCATCGCGATGTTGTCCTCGAGCGCCGCGTAGCACACGAAGGTGTCGCGTTCGCGCCCGTACCCCCTGTGTCCCGCCCATCGCTCACAAGAATCGCTGTCTGCGCATTCCCAGCAGAACTCGATGCCCTTGCGCTTGACCGCGCACGTGATGAACGGGCACCCGACCGCCATGCGACTCTCACCCTTGCAGCCGGTGCAGCGACTCTCGCCGACGGTGTGGTAGTGCGGACACAGGCGGCACGACAGTCCGCAGACCCCGACCTCACGGTACCGAATCTCCATCACGGTCCCAATACTCCGCCTTGCGCGACTGCGCGGAGAAGCGTGTCTCCCCCACGGCGTTCCAGTCCCGAGTCTACCGCAGCCGGCCCGGCAGGCGGTCTCACGTCTGTCGTGAATCAGCTCTTGTCGGCGACCACGGGCCTACTCCGCCGACACACCCTCGACCTTGTACAGGAAGCTCAAGCGACCGGTCGCGCCTTCCGGCAGGCCCATGAACGTCGTGTACTCGTCGGCGGCTCGCCCCATCGCTTCGGTGAGCGCCTCGCCTTCGCGCATCTCGCTCACACCAGTTCCCAGTCCCGAGCCGATGTCGTCGAGCGCCTGAACCGTTGTGGAGATGCCGGGGAGCTGCTGGCCTCGCAGCGCGCCGCCTTCGGCAAGCGCGCTTAGCGTGGCCTGGAACTCGTCCATCATCGCGGGCAGCTGTTCGAGCATCGCCAGGTCGGCCGAAGATTGCGCAAGGCCGCTGCCGGCCTGCCCCAGGCCCGACGCCAGCCCGCCAAGCCCGTCGCGCGTGGCTCCCAGGCCGGGCATCACGGGCGCGGGCCCCCCGCCGTCGGGGTCACCGCCGTCGCGAAGCACCACGAGTGCCGCCTTGAGCTGCTCGAACGCACCGGGTATCGCGGTGAGCCCGCCTGCCTGCGCCTCGAGCTGCTCGAGTCCGGTGCGCAAGCCCGTCAGGCCGCCGGCGGTCTGCTCGAGCTGGACGCGCAGGAACGGAAGCCCGGGAGGTGCGTCGGCAGCCAGCAGCTGGTCGAAGAGCGCGTCTTGCTGCGTGAGGCGTCCCACGATTCCGAGCACCTCGGAATCTGCCGGGTAGCGAGCCGCAAGGACCTGTGCGTCCGCGAGTGCCTGGGCGTTGAGGGCGTCCATCTGCTGGACCATGCCGATCTGCCCGTCCACGAGCGATACAAGCCCGGCCACGCCGGTCTCGAGCTGGGATGCGGCCGCCCGCAGCTGCCCGATGGCACCGACCAGCTGATCGATCGAGCTGAACTGCGAAGTGTCGATTCCGCCGATGACGCCGTCAAGGTACGTGTACTGCCCCGCCGAGAGTTGCGCGAGTCCGACTGCGCCGTCCTCCATCTGCTCGAGAGCTGTCTGGAGCTGCTCGAACCCTTCGGCCGCTCCGGCCGCCGCCGACAGATCGTAGTCGGCCATGCCCTCCGAGATGCCCCGTACGACTTGCAGGTGTCCCTCGGAAAGCTGGCCCAGCTGCATCAGGCCGTCACGCAGGTCGACGAACTCCTCGGTCACTGAGAAGTCAGGGGAGGCCGCGAGCTTGGGAAAGACCGACACGATGGTTGACGCGAGTTCGATGTCCCGCGCATCCATCTCGATCGAGGCCTCGGCCTCGGGCACCGGCACCATGGGTATGGCGTAGGTGAGCGTTTGGCCGGCGATGGCTATCTGCGCCTCTTTCGGTCCCTCGATGTCCGTCATCTTGGTGCCGTCGATCTCGAGCTGCGGGACACACAGCAGCGGCACGGTATAGGTGACCTCGGACGACTCCATCGTTCCGCCGGCCGTGGTGTAGTGCACGGTCTCCGTGCGCTCGAGGTGGTTCACGATCGAGATATCGATGCGCAGCCTGCCGGTCTTGCCGGCAAGTTGCTGGGGCTCGGTCTTCACGCCGTCAAGGTAGTAGTCGAAGCTGACCTCGAACGGCAGGGCGGCGTCGGTCTCGGCGCGGTAGAAGAAGTCTGCGTAGCCGTCGACATCCACGGTGGCCTGCACGGCGTCCCCCGATTTCACCGGCTCGAAGCCGTCGGTGAGCGATTCGATCTCTTCGGCAGCCGCGGCAGGGTCGGACAGCTCGAACGTGCCCGTGCCCTGCACCTGCAGCCAGTCCACCACGACGGTGGTCTGCGGTGCGCCGGTCGCGTCGGCAACCACGTACACCGTCTCGTTGTCCACGATACTGGCCGGCTGGCCGGGGGCCGGCTGAGACGATGCGAAAGTGCCTGACAGCAGGCTTGCCACCACCAGCGCCACCAGGACCGACCGCACGCGCCTGACCCGGACCGTTCGTACAGCTCTTTCCATGATGCTATTCACCCTTTACGGTATGGCGAGGCCAGCCGATGCTGAGCCGTTCGTACACGGGTTGGCCCACGACCAGGATCGCGGGCAGGACCACGAGGACGACAAAGAAGCTGATGGCCGCACCTCGCGCGATGAGCATCGTGAGCGAGGAGATGATGCCGATGCTCGACATCACCGCAAGCGCGATGGTCGCCGCGAACATCGTGGACGCGCTCACTAGGATCGACTGGCTCGACTCCGAAACCGAGACCTTGATCGCCTCGAGCCGGTCGCGGGTGCGGTGCAACTCCTCTTCGTAGCGAGTGGTCACGAGAATCGCGTAGTCGACCGTGGCGCCGAGCTGGATGGCGCCGATGGCAAGGGACGCGACGAAGATCAGATCGCCGCTGCCGAACGCCTCGATGCCCAGGTTCACGAGGATGGCAAGCTGGATGACGGCCACGAGCGCGACGGGAATGGCTATCGACTTGAAGGCGATGGCCACGATGATCGCAATCGCAGCGATTGACAGCAGATTGATGCGGACATCGTCACCTTGTGAGACCTCCTCCATGTCGTTCATGAGCACCGACTGCCCGGTCACGTAGGACTCGCCCGGCCACTCGGTGTCGGCCACCTCGCGCACCGCCGTGATCGTCTCGGCAAGCCGCGGGTCGGACATGTCGTAGGCCGCGTCGAGCGTGAGGTACGTGTAGCCGCCCGAGAAGAAGGACTCGCGGGCCTCCGCAGGCACGAACTCCACCGGGATACGTGGGTCCACGAGCGCCCCATAGCCGAAGACCCGCGTCACGCCGTCGAGCTCTTCGAGTCGCGTGCTCAGCCGCTCGAGATCGACCGAGGAGCCGTCGTCCTCGAGCGCCACGATCATGGTGGAGGCGCGCCCGAACGCTTCGGAGATGGCCTCGTCGGCCTGCACCGAGGGCATGTCGCTCGGCAGACTCGTGTTCAGGTCGTACGTCACGTCGAGCTGCGAGTTCGCCCACAGCGCGGGCACGAACAGCAGCGCACCTACCACCGCTACGACGCCGGCGTGCTTGGCCACGAAGTGCCCCAGTCGCGAGAAGTCGAACGACGGTGTCTTGTGACGGATGCGGTCGATCAGCGGAAGCGCGGTAAGGATAAGCGCGGGCAGCAGCGTGACCACAGCCACCAGCGTGATGGCAACGCCGCGCGCGAGAGTGACGCCCATGTCCTTGCCGAAACCGAGCTGCATGACCATGAGAGCAAGGAAGCCCGCCATCGTGGTGGCGGCAGCTGCGACGATCGACTTGAACGTCGTCGCGACCGCGGTGATCATGGCCTCTTCGGCTTTGGAGCGGCGCCGCTCCTCTTCGAACCGGTGGTACAGGAACAGCGCGTAGTCCATGGTCACGGCGAACTGCAGCGCAAACACGATCACGCCGGTGATGTAGGACATCTCCTGGCCGATGTAGTAAGCCATCCCCAGGTTCATGACCACGGCCGAGCCGATGGTGACCACGAACGTGAGCGGCACTACGATCGAGGGCAGCGTGAGCAGCAGCACGACGGTCACCAGCACGAGCGCGACGAGCGCGAAACGCACTGTGTCGCGCTGCATGACCTCCTCGAGCTCGAGCTGCTGGTTGCCGGTGACGAGCGTGTCGTAGTCCTCCAGCAGCTCCGTGATCTCGCGGATGGCCTCCTTGACAGCCGGATCGTTCGAGCTGCCTTCGAATGCGACCTGCAGCAGCGTTCCTCCGCCCGCGTAGTAGTTCTCGATGACCGCATCGTCTCGGAACTCGGCCGGCTCGCTCACCGGCGCAAGGTCCGTGACCCAGTGCACGGCTTTGACGCCTTCGACCTCGCGGATGCGGTCAGCGAGCGCATCAACCGTGGCATCGCTCTCGTCTTTGACGAGCACCTGGATCATCGTGCCGAGGGCGAACTGCTCGTCGACGATCTCGAGACCTTGGACCGAGTCCAGATCGCCCGGAAGGTACGACATAAGGTCGTAGTTGATACTGCTGTTCATCATGCCGAAGACGCCCACGAGCACGAGCAGCGCGGTGATGGCCAGGATCGCCTTGCGTCCTCGGACTATGCTGCGAGCCAGCTTCAGGAGCACGCCGCGATTCCCTCCAGGAACAGTCGGGTCATGAACTCGGCGTGCTGTTGTATCGACGCGCCGCCGGTCTCCCCGAGCGGCGTGTCCAGGACGCGGGCGGTGATAAGCGTGTTCACCAGCGCGAAGAGCGCGGTTGCCGCCATACGGGCGTCGGTCTGCTTGAACTCATTGGCCGCGATGCCGTCCTCGATCACCGACTGGAGTCGCTCGATGGTGACCGCGCTGCGCTTGAGCACGTGCCCAGGCGCGGGGCCGCTCAAGTCGGTGACGCTGCGGATGAGCAGACGCATCAGAGCCGGATGCCCTTCGAGAAGCTCCATGTACTGCAGAACGAACGTCCCGATCCGCTCGGTGGGAGTACCTTCGCCGCCCAGCGCCTGGGCCGCGGTCTCCTCGAGCAGCTGGAGACCCTGGTGCACGACGGACTCGTACAGCGTCGCCTTGTCCTTGAAGTGGTAGTACACGAGCCCCGTGGAGATGTCGGCTGCGCCCGCGATGTCGGCGATCGAGACGCCGTCGTAGCCGCTCTCGGCGAACAGCGCGCCTGCGGCTTCGAGTATGCGGTCATGGGCCGAAGAATCGTTGCGCGTCAAAGAACCACGCCTTCCGAGAAGAACTGTCCAGACTGCGATCGAGTAAGCCGAGCGCTCGGGAGAAAGAGAGGAGGGCTGACTGAACGTTCAGTCAGCCATGATGGCAGCTGTGGCGGCGGGTGTCAAGGGATGGCACGCCGCGACCCCGGGCATTGGGGGGTGATTTCTTCGGCCGGATCTACTCGAACTCCTCGGAGTCGAGGTCGAAGCTGGGGGTGTGGAACAGGCACAGGCGCGCCATCTCTTCGCCGGTGTTGCGGTACGAGAAGCGGTCGCCCTGCCCGACCATGCAGAAGTCACCTTCAGACAACACCTGAGTCCCGTCCGAGTCCACGAACTCCACGCATCCAGCTATGACGTAGTAGTACTTGTCTGAGCGTCGCGACCACGAGACCCGATGTGTCACACCCGGCTGGACGTCGATGACGGCAAAGGAGGAGCTCATGTCCTGATCGGCGGTGTGGTCCCGGATCTCCAGACCTTCGAAGTCAAACGGGGGAACGTTGGCACTCTTGATGATCATCGCCGCCACCTCCGCTAGTATTTGAACCTGTCGTCCGACCTGTGCTCTGAGACCGCCCCGCTGTTCTCCTCAAGCCACCCGACACGGACACCCCCCTGCGGGTCGAATGTCGGCACGTATGGCTTGATGTCCAACAGCGGGGTCCCGTCGAGGACATCGATGTCGAGAACGTGGATCGCGGGCCCTTCGATCCCTTCGAGACGCACCACCGAGATGCCCAGGGGATTAGGACGCCGTGGCGCCCGAGTGGCGAATACCCCGCGCGGAGTCGAGTCCAGGAAGGGGACGACCTTGAGGTCGAAGCCGCGGCTGCGGTGGAACTCGTAGATCAAGATTATGTGAGAGAACCCGTCGAGGTCTTGAAGGCCGTCCGCATACTCATCCAGGACCTCGACCGTGCCTCGGACGCCCACCGCTCCCGCAGGCTGGATGGGCATGCCTGCGAGCTCGGTGTAGGGGCTGCGGATGATACCTATCGGCTTGAACTCGGTCATGATTCCCGTCTCGCCCATCGGCCTGTGCTGAACGGTATATTCACATTATGAGGTACGTGGCTCTGCTCCGCGGCATCAACGTCGGTGGAGCGAACAAGGTGAGCATGGCCGAGTTGAAGGGCGCCTTCGAGGACGCCGGCATGACCGGGGTCAGGACATACATCAATTCCGGCAACGTCGTGTTCAGCACGGACATCGAGGACCGCGAGCAACTGGCGGATCTCTTACGCACGAGCGTCGAGAAGCCGGCCGGCACGAACGCCGACCTGCAGCTGCGAGACGAAGGCGAGATCACGGCGATAGTGGCGGCTATACCGGCCGACTGGACCAACGACGCCTCGATGAAGTGCGACGTTGTATTCCTGCAGCCCGATGTGGACTCTGCCGACACGCTCGCTGAACTCGGCCCGCGCCCCGGAATAGAGGACGCACTCTACGTACCGGGCGCAATAATCTGGCGCGTAGATCGCGAGAATGCTACGAGAAGCAGGCTCACGAGGATGGTGGGAACCCCCCTCTACAGCCGGGTGACCGTCCGCAACTGCAACACGGCCCGTAAGCTCTTCGAGCTGATCCGGGAGTGAATGACATACGCAATCTCGACCAAGCGATGGCGCTTCCCTGCCTCAGCCGTCACGCCGAGGCCGGCCTACTCGATTACCGGCAGTACGTTGACTGCTTTGACGACCAAGCGGACTTTGTCGCCCGGTTTCAGGTCGAGTTCCTCGAGCGATTCCGTCGTCACCACCGAAGCCATCTCGCAGGGTGCAACATCGAACTTGATCAGGGACATGATGTCCCCTTTGTCTACCGACTTCACTTCGCCGGCCACCGAGTTGCGGGCGCCGTACTTCACTGCCGATCCCCCCTCACTGACGCGTTCGGCCTCACTCTTCGCCTGCAAGACTAGGCCGTGGGGCTCACTGTTGTCGAGCGTTGCATCGGGGCCGGGCTCGCACTGGCCGAGCCTCTTCTGGAGGGAGCGTAGGCTGGAAGGCGCTGGCGGCCCGATGTCCCCGCCTACCCGATCGTCTCGACCCAGGGAGCACGCCAGTCAGGCGCCGGGAACGGCTTGGACCAGTAGCCGGCTTCCTTGGCTATGAGGCCGTCACGCATCTCGAAGATGAAGACGCACATGTAGGGGTCGCCGTCGCCGTAGTCGAGACTGGCCTCCAGCGTCCACAGGTCGTCGCACCCCGTCATCCGGCGTGGCGTCACGTGGGGAAGAGACGGGAACCGGCTGTAGACCTCGCGTCGGTTCTGCCCGCCCACGATGCGCTCGCCGGACTGCGGCCACTCCATGACGATGTCGTCCGCGAACACGCGGTCGAGCGCGTCGAGGTCACTCGCATTGAGCGCTGCGACAAGCGCTTCCAGTGTCGCCCGATTCTCATGCTCGCTCATGGCTGTCCCTCCGTCGCCGGCTTCCAAGTTGATGTACCCGCTCGCACGGTTGTCGTGCTCGGCGCTTTCCAGCCTCGCCGAGCTTCTTCCCCAGGGGAGTCGAGGGAACCATGCAGGAGACGAACGCCGAACCCACTGGAGGGGGGCAAAGGCCGATCCGAGCCTCTCCATCCCCGCCAGATACAGCGAAAGACCGCCAAAGAGCAGCACCGAGCCCACCACCAACATCACCGCGCGGAGTGAGTCGGGAAGCCGAACAGGAATCGGACGCCAAAGCAACACACCTGCCGCGATGAACGCGAGAGTCTCTATCAGCAGTAGCCCCGGCCGAAGGAGGCGTGCGGCACCAGGCTCCTCGATGTCGGCAGGGCGGCGTGCGGCTCGAAGCATCGCGACGACCGCGTATGCGAGAGTCCCGAGGGCAGCGAGTGCTCCGAGTGTGCGCGCCAACGCCTCTATGCGGTGTAGAGCCACCGTGTCACTTCCCGCCTCAGACGCCGAGGGAACGCACCCAGCGGGTCTTGAGCTTCAACCGCGATAGGGGTTGTGCTCCAGCGTAGCGCTTGCGTGAGTCGGCCGAGAGCGAGGGTCAGCCGACGCCACGCGCGGCGCGCCGTTCCTCGACATCCAGTTTGGCCTGCAAGAATACGGCCGCGGCGTCACGTTGGCCCTTTATCAGGATGTCTGCCGCGGCGTTCTCCACGACGGCGTTCAGCACGATGGCCGCCTCGTGCTGTGCTTCGAGAAGCATGGCCGCAGCAGCCTTCTGCGCTTCGAGCAGGTCGGCCGCGTTGCCCTCGTGGCGGTTCAGCGCTACTCCCCCGTCATCGTCAGGCCGTTTCTCAATCCGCTCACGCTCGAGACCGTTCAACAGGGCGGCCGCCTGGTTCTCCCTGAGCAGGAGAGCGGCAGCCGCTTCCTGCTGTCTGACCAGGAGCGCGATGGCCTTGTTGTGGGCTTCGTCGAGAAGCCTTGTCGCACTCTCGCGCGATTCGCTCAGTATGCGCCGAGCTTCCGCATGCGCTGCAAGAAGGATGTCGGTCTCGCATTCGTGGGATTCCATGAGCGCTTCCCCTCCGGGTGAGGTGGACCTCACGATAAACCCTACCCGACCGTCCCGCCAGCGTGTTGGCGCATCAGCTGCGGCGCGCCCAAGACCGCTCTCGACCCGGGTCCAGAGCACAAGGCGCGCCGCGCCCTCGGCCGCGTGTACTTTCATGCTAATTCGAGCGGGCGCCGTCCGCTCGAAACGTGGATTAGGCCGCGCGAATTCAGATACTAAGTGCACCACCCCAAGGTCGCGAGGGTGAGGCAATCTGGGACACTCCCAGTCGTCCTCCCACTCCGCCAAGAACAGGGGAACCGCACGTGAAGTATCGCCAGATCACCTC
>Ga0209164_1000920_pt1 | contig 47339 bp, 46 predicted proteins | sample MTBNYHSulfiMetaG_FD_187458 | JGI IMG/M metagenome (GOLD analysis project Ga0209164, IMG submission 187458) | Enrichment culture microbial communities from rom New York Harbor, USA that are MTBE-degrading - MTBE-NYH (New York Harbor Sulfidogenic)... | ecosystem: Environmental > Aquatic > Marine >... | reverse complement strand
GGGTTGCTGCGCTTCGAGATCTTTATGGTCTCTGCGCTGCGCAACCCGACGGTTTACATATACCGAGGTGAAACAAAATAGTGCTTGACAGCTGCAGGCTCATAGAAGGAGCGGGCCATGCCCGCGACCTGTGGCATTGCGAGACCCCGTTATCGCGGGCATGGCCCGCTCCTACCCGGCGAGACTTTCATGCTTCGCTGTTCCCACTTGCGGAGATGGCGGTTAGTTGAGTTATAAATTGGAAAAAACTGAAAATCAACCACAGAAAACATCGAGCCCGCAGAGCTGATTATTGTTAATAGGATGTGGTGTTTTTTTGTGTGCTCCGCGCTCTCTGGGGAAAAAACACGAGCCAATCAATTTTATTTTCTCCACCAGTTCCACCAGACGGTTCATGGCCCTGCCCTCTAAGTGCGGTTAGCGGCCTTGCGCAATGTTCCGTGGTGATCGGTTGTTTTTTTTGAGGTTTAGGATTAAGATATCACGATTTTTCCTTACCGGCCAGGCGGGAGGCACCAGAACAGCGCCGTTCCAGCCGCCCCTTACAACGCATAGATAAAATCACCCGGCTCAATTTATCTTCAAGGAGGAGACCTTCCATGCAGACAACCTTTACCTCAAATGTCTTTAAGACGCAGACCATCAAACTGGCCAACACCGAAGAGACCATTGTCAAGGGCGGCCGCGATCTTTTCCCGCTGCTGCCCAGGGCCCTGGACGGCATCAGACAGATCGGCGTCATCGGCTGGGGCTCCCAGGGGCCGGCCCAGGCCCGGAACTTCCGCGACTCGCTCACCGGCACCGACATCAGGGTCAAAATCGGCCTGCGCGAGGGCAGCTCCTCCATGCAGGCAGCGGCGGCCGCCGGTTTCACCCGGGAAAACGGCACCCTGGGTGAGATGTATCAGGTCATCAGGGAATCCGATCTGGTCATGCTGCTGATCTCCGACGCGGCCCAGGCGGAGAATTATCAGCAGGTATTCGCCAACATGAAGGACGGTGCCACCCTGGGCCTGTCCCACGGATTTCTGCTGGGTTATCTCAAAAGCATCGGCCAGACCTTCCCCGAGAACATCAACGTCATCGGCGTCTGCCCCAAGGGCATGGGGCCGTCGGTGCGCAGGCTCTATGAGCAGGGCAAGACCATCAACGGCGCCGGCATCAACTGCAGTTTCGCCGTGGAGCAGGACATCAACGGCAAGGCCACGGATTATGCCCTGGGCTGGGCCGTGGCCGTGGGCGCCCCCTTTGTCTTCAAGACCACCCTGGACCATGAGTACCGCAGCGATATCTTCGGCGAACGCGGCATCCTGCTCGGCGCGGTGCACGGCATCGTGGAACTGCTTTACCGCCGCTTCATCACCGTGGACAAGATGAGCGAGGAGGAGGCCTTCCGCCACTCGGTGGAGAGCGTCACCGGCCCCATCAGCAAGATCATCTCCCATGACGGCATCCTGGCCGTGTATGAAAAACTCGACGCCCAAGGGAAAGAGATCTTTGAACGGGTTTACTCGCTGTGCTACGCCCCGGCCTTTGAGATGCTGCTTGAGATCTACGACGAGGTGTCCAGCGGCAATGAGATCAGAAGCGTCATCATGGCCGGCCAGCGCTTCAAACGCTTCCCCATGGGCAAGATCGACGGCACCCGCATGTGGCAGGTGGGGCAGAAGGTGCGGGCCGCCAGGGTGGAAAAGGACATCCCGCTGAACCCCTTAACCGCCGGCGTTTACTGCGCCACCATGATGGCCCAGATCGACCTGCTGGTGGAAAAGGGGCATTGTCTGAGCGAGGTGTGCAACGAGTCGGTGATCGAGGCGGTGGATTCGCTTAATCCCTACATGCATTTCAAGGGCGTGGCCTTCATGGTGGACAACTGCTCCACCACGGCGCGGCTGGGCTCCCGCAAATGGGCGCCCCGCTTTGATTACATCCTGCACCAGATCGGCCTGGTGGCCTATGACGACGGCGCACCCACCGACACGGCCAGGGTGGCGGCCTTTAAGAACAGCATGATCCACGCCGCCATCAAAACCTGCGCCACTCTGCGGCCCTCGGTGGACATCTCCCTGTCGGAATAGCGGCAACTGACGGTAACCAGGACGTCAGTCAACACATTTCCCTGCCGCCAATAAAAAAGGTGGGCCTTGCGGCCCACCTTGATCAGCATTCAGACAACCTTGCCGCTTAGTTTTCCATAAACTTCTCGAGCTTCCTGATCTCAGTCTCGTTCAATACATAGCGCAGAGGACCGCGCTCGCCTTCAACCAGGGCCATGGATTTATCAAACAGGGTCCGCGTATTGCCGAAGGTATGGGCAAAACTCGTGCTCTCCACATCGGAGTAGGCAACGGCAGCCTTCAGATCGCTGACCGCATCCTCCTCGCAGCCAAGCTCGCTCTTGGCCAGCCCTCTGGCCAGAAAGGCGGTGCCGCGTTCAGGATTCAGGACAAGGGCATGGTCCAGATCTTCCAGGGCATGCTCAAAATCCCTTTTGTCCATCTCCGCGATACCCCGGTAATAATAGCCTCTTTCATTGTCGGGGTCCAGGGTAACTACCGCGGTGAAATCATCGATGGCCTTATCATAGTCTTCGCTTTTAAGATAGGCCACACCGCGGCTCAGATAGGCCCGCACCGGGTCATACCCTTCATCGTGGGCCCTGGTGAACATGTCAATACTCTCTTGCAGATTTCCGTCCACGAAGAAATTCTGCGCTTCACGGAACAGTTCTGTTGTTGTCATAAAGCACCTCCTCCCTTCTTTATCTTGCTGAAGGGATCAGTAACTGGTCATTTTTAAAGGGGGGGTTAAAGTCCGCCTCCTTACTATAAAGATAATTATTACTATTAAATAATACCAGTTAATCATGCCTATTTTCAAACAAATCGTCCGGATTTTGACAACATTGAACAACACCGCAGGAGTTGCCCATGCAACAGGGATGATGTCAATGGCAATCAGGGAAGCGGTACGGTAATGCCTTTATTGCTGATACCTTTTTTCAGGACCTCACGATTGTAAGCGGCAATCACGTCACGCCTCTTCAGCATGCCCACCACCCAGCGCTCGTTCTGATTTTCCACCACGGGGATTTCCTCAATGCCTTTCTTATTGAGCAGCTCCATGGCGGTGAAGAGGTCGTCGTCAGGGGTGAGGGTGATGACATCACGGGCGCAGATGTTGCCGACACTGGCGTTGGCCCGCATCTCCTCGTCATGGAGAATAGTCTTCACATCCTGCAGGGAGATAATGCCGACCATCTGTCCCGCATTGCGACCCGAGTCAGCCAGCACCGGGAAATAAAAACTGCCCTCCGCCATGCTGAAAATTTTCAGCAGATGGTTGACATTGGCCGACTCGCTGACAAAACCCACATCCTCGGTCATGGCCATGCCGACCTTGATGGATTTCATGACCGCAGTTTCGCGCCCATCATGGATATCAATTCCCTCCCGGGTGAAATCAACCGTATCAATGGAATCCGGAAAGAGCTTTTTTGCGACAACCGTACCGATGACGCTGGCCAGCATGATCGGGATGATAATCAGATAATTGCCCGTCATCTCAAAGAGCAGAAAAATGGCGGTGAGCGGGGCATGGGTCGCCGCGGCCAGAAATGAACCGATGCCCACCGCGGCATAGGCGCCGCTTGCCGCGATGGTTCCGGCCGGCAGCAGATAGTTGGCCGCGCCGCCGAAGGTGCCGCCCAGCACCGCCCCGATAAACAGGGAGGGGGCAAACACCCCCCCTGCCCCGCCGGAACCGAGGGTAACGGCCGTGGCAAAAATCTTGAGAAAAACCAGCAGCAGCATGACCCAGACAACTCCGTGGCCGTGCAGCACCTCGCCGATGTAATCATAGCCGTTGCCCATGACCTGGGGCATGACGATGCCGATGGAACCGACGATGAAGGCGCCGACGATCGGTTTGACAAAGATATTGATGGGAACGGCGGCAAACCGGTCCCTGACCCAGTAGAATATCCGGATATGCAGTACCGCCACGATGCCCACCACAACGCCCATCAGGATATAGAGGGGGATTTCCACCGGGGCATTGACAAGCTGATAATCAGGCACGGGAAATGCCGGACTTTCACCATAAGTGGCCCGGGAGACGACAGTGGCCATGGCCGAGGAGATAACCAGAGCGGAAAATGAGGACATTTCATAGGTGCCGAGCAGGACAATTTCCGATGCGAAAAAAACTCCGGCAATGGGGGCGTTGAACATGGCGGCAACACCGCCAGCGCAACCTGCGGCGATGTAGACCTTCATGCGGCTGCCGGACACCCGGAAGAACTGACCGACCTGGGAGCCGAGGGCGCCCCCCACCTGGGCGATAGGCCCCTCCACCCCGGCGGAACCGCCGGTGCCGATGGTGAGCGAGGTGGAAACGGTCTTGAGCAGGATGGCGCGGAATTTGATTTTCCCGCCCTCCAGATTCACCTTGCGCAGGAATTTGGTAAAGCCGTAGCCGTTTACCTCACCGGGGAAAAAATAGCTGAGCGGGATGAGCAGCACCATGCCGAACATGGGCAGCAGAGGAAGCAGCAGCAGACGCAATCCGCCGTCACCGATCAGCAGTTCATGCCCGGTCTGAAAAATATAGTGGTGAACGAGTTCTTCGGTAGACCTGAAAAGTATATTGGCAAACCCTGCCGCAAGTCCGATGGCAGAGGCAATAATAACCATCAGGGCGTTTTCGCCCGGGAATAATTTTTTGATACGCTTCATTACTGTTTCTGCGGGACAGCGCAGCCTAACAAATCCGCCTGCTTTAAAAAATAATCATCCGTCATGCCGGCTAAAAAATCGCAGACAATGGCGGCAGGAGGGGTCTCACCTACATAGTCGGGATCCATCTTATTGATAAATTCGGAGAAAAAGGTGCTCTTTTGCTGGGGTAAATGCATTTCATCCAGGTAGGCGAGGAAAAGACGACAGTAACATATTTTTATTTTTTCCACGTCCTTTTTTATGACAGGATTCAAATAAATCCGCTCATAATTGAACTTTTTCAAAGAGCGCAATGCTTCCGAGATTTCCGGGCTGAAGGCGATGGCATCCTGCTCGCTGTTCTTGAGCAGATCGGTGACCAGATTATGGACAATGGTGCCGTTGGTCTCACCTAAGCTCGCTCTGCAGTCCGCCGGGATATCGCTGCGCCGGATCAGGCCCAGTTCAATGGCGTCTTCGATATCACGGCCGATATAACTGATGGTATCGGCGAAACGGACGACGCAGCCTTCCAGGGTCATGGGTACCAGAGCGGCGGCGGGGTTTTGCGCCTTGCGGCGCATTTTGTCGTCAAATTCGGGAAAGGAAACATTACGCTCAGGCCGCAGGCTGCGATCATGCACCTCCCCGTCATGGCTGAGAATGCCGTCAAGGGTCTGTAAAGTGAGATTGACCCCCTTGCCTTTTCTCTCGATATGTTCAAGAAAGCGGACACTCTGCAGATTATGCTGAAAAGAGGGCAGTCCATGCTCCCGGCATAACGCATCAAGGATTTTTTCGCCGTCATGGCCGAATGGGGGATGGCCGATATCATGGCCCAGGGCGATGGATTCGATAAGATCCTCATTCAACGAGAGCACCCGGCCGATGGTTCTGGCAATTTTCGAGACCAGCTGCACATGGAGGACCCGATGGGTGATATGGTCATTCCTGACCATGTAAAAGACCTGGGTTTTATCAATATATCTGGTATAGGCGCGGGAATGCAGGATGCGGTCCGTGTCCACGGCAAAGGCCGGCCGATGCCCCTCAAGATGTTCCTGGCGGCGGCGGATGGCCTCCCTGCTTTTTGCCGCAAACGGCCCGAGATACTGCTCCTCCTTGGCCGCCAGCCGGTTTTTAATTTCTTTAAGATAGGGGTCCTGTTTCATTTATCCATACAGAGCAGCTTACTGCGTTCATGTTTTTTGGGGCATTCCGCGAGGGAAATACTCTTCTTATCCTTTTTTACTCATCAGTCAACCGATAATCGGCTCAAAAAAATCACGGAACTTGACCCGGTTGACCATTTTCACAAAAAAAACACTCTTCATCCCGTTAAAAATATTGTAAAATTCTAACGAATTCATTCAACTGAAAATTCCTGAAATAATTTTTACATCACGGAGAACTGTTATGACTGTCAGCGCAGCAGAGTTTAACAAGGCACTTGAAATCGGTCGTCCGCCCAATATCGTCAAGTTATTCCCCAATTCACGGGGACTGCTTGTCAGCGGCAAGGTGATTGATCATGCCCTCGCACTGAAGGGCAAGGCCATGACCATGGCTGCCAATGGCCGTAATTATTTTATCATCCGCGGCGCCCTGATGGCCGCCCAAAAAGCCAATGCCGCCATCATCATTGAAATTGCCCGTTCCGAAGGCGGGGCCAAGGCGTATTGCCCGACCAACTACTGGAACATAGCCCGCCAGGTCGATCAGGTGTGCAACGAACTCGCGATCACCATTCCGGTGGCCATCCATGCCGACCATTACGGCATCAAGAGCGAAAAGGACCTTCCCTTTGCCAGGGTGGAGATCCCCACCATCTTTGAGGCCGGCATCACCTCCATTGCCATTGACGCCTCCCACATGCCGGACGACAAAAACCTGCTGGCCAATCTGGAACTCAATCAATTTATTCCTGCCTGGGCCGGCCTGGAGACCGAGGTGGGGGAAATCAAAGGCAGCCAGGGGCTCTCTTCCCCTGCTGAGGCCCTGTTCCTTATTCAGGGGCTCAATGCCCACAATATCTTTCCCAACTGGATCGCCTTGAACAACGGTACCACCCATGGCCTTGAAGCGAGCAGCCAGGGCATCCAGGTGGAACTTACCGCGGAAATTCACCAGGCCCTGTCTCCCTACAAGACCTCCGGCGCCCAGCACGGCACCTCCGGCAACAGCTCGGACCGCCTGCGGGAAATCGCCCAAAAAACCCGCACCACCAAAGCAAATGTCGCCACTGCCCTGCAGATGATATCCTGGGGGGTTGAGGTCAACGACTATGGCAATGCCATCCTTGATAGTGACGGCAACCTGGTCAAGGTCAAAAATGAAGGGGTCACTGAAGAAATGTGGCAGTCAATGGTGGACTATGCCAGGGAAAAAGGCTGGAAAGCCGGAGGCTACAAAAGCCTCAATCTGCCCTTTGAAAACAGACTGCTCGGCCAGCCGGCCGCCATCCGTGAACGGATGTGCAAAAGGGTGGAGGATTTTGTCTACAATATGCTGGTCAAGGTCTTTAACGCTGAAAATACGGCGGAGCTGGGCATAGAGGCCATCCTGCAGAAAGGCTCTTTTGATCTGGGACCAAAGGCCCAGCGCATTGAAGACCCTGCCGAATGGACCCCTGAAAAAATCATTGCCAGGGCTGCTGCCCTTGATACCGATAAAGGCCCGAAAGGCGATTTTGACGATTAACAACCACTCCGTGCTGAGAAAATATTCGTCCCCTCATTGCCGTAATCCCTCCACCCCGGAGGGATTACGGCAAAACCAGCACGGCTATTCGGTTTTGAAGCGCCTGTTGAAATTGAGGGACACATTGGCAAAATAGCCGCCGCCCAACGCGACTCTTTCCATGGTGCCCGAGGTAACATGGTTCAAGTCTTCATAGATTGGTATCCCTGCTGTTAACCGCAAAGAGAAATTGCCGCCCAGTGCTGTCAGGAACTTCCAGTCAGCCACCGCCGCCAGATTAGTCCGGGAGCCGCCGGTATTGCCGACATCCATACCGTTTTTCTCATTTTTCCCCTGGAAAAGACTATCAAGCTCAAGCCCCAGCAACCAATCATAATTTGGGGTGTAATGCAGAGCAAGGCCGATCCTGGCGTCGTCTCCAAACTTGTAGTCGTCATTATTCTCCACTTTATAGGTATAACTGGCAAGGCCATGGAACCAGAAATTACTGTATCGCTGGGAATAGAGCAGACCGCCGGTAAAGGTGTAATCGCCGGTGCCGAGCTGCAGGCCGGCGGTGTCAATCCATTCCTCAGCAAAATCACCGGTGGGAAAAGTGGTTTCGGCCAGCAGCGTGAAAAATCGGCTGAAGTAATTGTCCCGCCAGATATTATAGCGAAGCGACAATGCCATATCCCCCAACCCGCTGTTGGTATCGGTCTGCACCTGGTTGCCGCCCATCTTGTACATCTGCATTTCCTTTTCCAGATAGGAAAGGTTCAACCCGAGGGCCACACTGTCGGTGAGACCGAAGTTGAACATCATCATCTCGGCGTCGGTGGTCATTTCCTTGGGGGCCATCATCTGGCCGGGCCGCCGCACAAAATCGTCCGGGTCCTTGCTGCTTGATCCCATCTTGATTTCGTCCATTTTCATGTACATGTAGCCCAGTCCGACACCGAACGCGCCTTGAGGAGGCAGCACCGCGGACTTGATTCTGGTGGGCATGGTCATGCCCATGGGAGAAATGGCGCTCAGGGCCTGATGAAAATCCAGCGGCTCACCGCCCTGTTCATTGATAAATTTCTGTGCCGCTTCACTGCTGCGGAAGGCGATGATGCTGGGCATCATGTCTGGAATCAGCCTGCTGCCGATAACATAGGTGGCATCAGCTGCAGAGACCGGCTCTTTACTTTCCCAGTCACGCACCATGATTGAAGTAAAGGAGTCCGGGCCGCCCTCATCCTGGACAATGCGCAGCAGACAGGCCATGCCGCAGGCTTCAGAGTGGCGGCCGTCCTTGTACGTCAACTCGGAAGCCGTGTGCTGATACTGGTCAATATACATACCACACACCCGGCAACCGGTGCGGCCTCCCAATTCAGCAGCAACAGCTGAACCTGTGGCGCATGCTGCCGCCATCATCACAATAATTAAAAATATGCGCCGCATTGTTCACCTTCCTTTCCGGTAACAGCCGTCAGACCGTTATATGTTATGGTAGCAAGAAATCATGACAGCAAATTCCGTCACAATCCCGGTATTGATATTTTCCTGGGACGCCAAAATGACAGGAAATCCGTTGCTGACAATTAACAACAAATACCTAACAGCATCATTACCCATTGGCAATGCGGCAATTTGTCGCACCTACATATAAAGTTGAATATTCTACAGATCAGCGGGGGGGAACGCAGCTGGGTTGTGGAAGTTGCCCATTTCCGGGTCAACCGGTTGGGAAAACCGCGGATGAGAGACGAAAAATTCCCGGAAACATACGACGCACTGCTTCATATGGCACAGAGAGCACAGCCTTACAAAAGGCTGGCATTATGTTGGATAAGCTCAAAATGAAAAAAGGGGAACCGGCAAGCTAAACGCTTCCGTTCCCCTTTTATTCGCAAACACGTTTCCCCGAGCCGGAGAATATGTACCTCACGCCTTTTTCAGCGCATTACCGATATCCTTCACCTTATCAACCTCTTCTTTGAGAGCGGTCACCTCTTTTACTCCAGGGACACTTTCTTCCGCATCCTTCAGTCCTCTCTTAAAGGAAGAGATCCCTTTACCGAGTCCGGCGCCGATCTCCGGCAGCTTCTTGCCGCCGAAAACGAGAAAGGCTATCCCCAGAATGACAATAAGTTCCGGCGTTCCCAGTCCAAACATTGTAAACCTCCTTACAGACTATTATGAAAATCAACTCTCCACAGGGTCATATTACCTGAAGAGACGATGATCCAAATCCCAAATCAAGCATCCTTGTCCTTGTCGGACTCATCCAACTTTTTCTTGTCCTCTTCATCCTTGGTGGCATTCTTAAAATTCTTGATGCCCTTGCCGATGCCTGAGCCGATCTCCGGCAGCTTGCCTGCTCCGAAAATGATGACGATGATAACCAGAATGATGATCAGTTCCGGCATGCCGAGTCCAAACATAACAAACCTCTCCTGTTAATTGCTAGTAAAATATACCATAAATCTTACTCATAACGCAAAGCATCTTGCACCGCAAAGGAAAAATCAGCGTTTGCCGGTCAATACCCGGGCCATTTCATTGACCTGAGCGATGATTTCCTTTTCATCAAGCCCGGTCAGCTGCCTGTGCCGCATGACGATTTTGCCGTTGATCAGCGAGTGGGCGACATCACTGCCCTTGGCCGCGTAAACCAGATGGGAGGCAATATTGTACATGGGGGTAAGATGGGGCTTGTCAAGATCAAGGACAATCATATCCGCCTTCTTGCCGGGCTCAAGGCTGCCGATTTCCTGCTGCGCGCCAAGCACCCGGGCCCCGCCCATGGTGGCCATATGCAGGGTTTCCCCGGCCGTCATCACCGTGGGGTCAAGCCGGTGCACCTTATGCAGCTTGGCTGCCATATCCATTTCGGCAAAGAGATCAACATTGTTGTTGCTGGCGCTGCCGTCCGTACCAAGCCCCACGGTCACTCCCGCCGCCAGCAGCTCCGGTACCGGTGCGACACCTGAGGCCAGTTTCATGTTGCTTTCCGGACAATGGGCCACCTTCACCTGCCGCCTGCTGAGCAGGGCGATCTCCTCTGCCGAAAGCATGACGCAATGATCGGCGATAACGCGTTCATCAAGCAGCCCCAGTGCCTCAAGATGGTTTACCGGCGTTTTTCCGTAGCGCTGCAGCACCGTTTCCACCTCATCTTTATTTTCCGAGAGATGAATGACGTAAGGGCAGTCATGGTCCACCGCCTTCTCCTTCAGGGTGACAAGCAGGTCAGGGGCGCAGGTGTAAACGGAGTGCGGATCCATGGTGATGCTGACCAGAGGATGGTTTTTATAGCGTTGCGCCATCTCCTCCACACAGGCAAAGCCTGCGGCCAGTTCCCCGTAATTGGGCGAGGGGAAATCATAGAGCACCTCGCCGACCCAGGCCCGCATGCCGCTCCTGTCGGCGGCCCGGGCCACATCATCGGCAAAAAGATACATGTCACAGAAACTGGTGGTCCCTGATTTGATCATCTCAACCATGGACAGCAGCGAGGCATGATAGACCATCGCGCCCGTCAATCTCCCCTCCACCGGGAAAATATGCTCCTGCAGCCATGTCATCAGGGGCAGATCATCGGCAAGCCCCCGCATGCATGACATGGCGGCGTGGGTGTGAACATTGACCAGACCCGGCATGATCAGCGCCTTGGGCAGGGTAAGGGTTTCACCGGCCTCATATTGTTTCTGCAGTTCCCAGGCCGGCCCCACGGCGGCAATGGTCGCACCACGAACCGCCACCGCCCCATTGTCGATCACGGTATTATTGCTGTCCATGGTTACCACGGTGCCAAGCAGCAGAATATCACATTTTCGCCTGTTTTCCTGATTCATCACTCTGTTATCCGCTGTAAAAACTTTCACATCCGTCCTGGGGCTGTCCCAGTGCGCCGGGAGATTCCCATGATCACGCCCCGGAGCAACATCACCCGCCAATCAGCCTGTTGCCGAAATCACGCTGCCGCCACCCTGTCAAAGACTCTCCAGAACAGCCACCACCAGTTGCACGAAGTCACCTTCCGCCTTACCGGCCTGTTCCAGGATATCTTCAATGCGTATGGGTTGAAAATTATCCGGGTCGTTGACGTTGGATACCATGGAGATACCGAGCACCTGCAATCCCGCATGCACGGCAACAAGCACCTCCGGTACGGTGGACATGCCCACCGCATCAGCACCGCACATGCGGAGAAACCTTGTCTCGGCAGGTGTCTCCAGGCTCGGTCCGGCAATGGCCACATAGGTGCCGGCCACCACATTGGCGATGTTATGTTTACTGGCGCATTCAATGGCCAGATCAATCAGATCCGGGTCATAAATCTGCGAACAGTCCGGGAACCTCGTCCCCCACTCATCCACGTTCGGCCCCCGCAAAGGATTATCAGGAATAAAATTAAGATGGTCGCTGATAATCATCAGCGTGCCCGGCGCATAGTTGGGATTCAGGCCTCCGGAGGCATTGGAAACCAATAATAACCCGGCGCCCAGCAGGGAAAGCACCCTGACCGGAAAAGTCAGCTCCCGGGTAGAGTAGCCTTCATAGTAATGAAAACGCCCCTGCAGTGCAGCTACCCGTTTGTTGCCCAGGATGCCGAAAATGAGATTGCCGGCATGACTGGCAACCGTTGATCTGGGAAAATTCGGAATCGTCTCATAGGGTAGACAAAGGGCATTGTCAATTTTTTCCGCGAGCCCCCCAAGACCGGTGCCGAGCACCAGGATAACCTCAGGTTTTTCACCGCACCTCGCCTGTAAAAAGGAAACCGTCTCCTCCACCTGCTGTTTGAAATTTTCCGGTGATCGCTTCACTTTTCTACCGCACGATCTTGGTGAATTTTGACCCCTCAATGGTCAGGTTATACATCAGCCCCTTATTGCTGAAAACAAAGCCGACGATGGGATCTTTGATATCAATGCTATTGATGTCTTCCCCCACCCCCCATTTAACCAGGGCCACCGATCCGTCAACACCTGCCTTCCAGCCTTCGCTTTTCCTGAAGTCCTGCAGGGCTTTTTCCGTTAAAAAAACAACAACAACGGATTTGGACTGCGCCCCCAACTGAAAACCGATGGAAGCCGCCGCTGTATTGTAATACTCCACCGTCTTATCGCCTATGCGCAGCGCCCCTTCTCCATACTCACCGCCAACCCCCATCCCTGCCTTGATGACGCTTGGAAAAACCAGCACACCGGTTGCCTTTTGCAAGAATTCGCTGCCGCCGGTTATCTCTTCCGCAAAACGTTTCAGGGTGCCGTTCACACTGATATTGATTTCTTCGGCGGATGCAGCGTGGGACAAAGCGGAACCGCAGAAAACAGCAAAAGTAAAAGACATGACAAATAACACCATGATGGCGGGAACCCTCCCGTGACCGCGTTGCATACTCCCTTCTCCTTGTTCAATATTGCTATTAATCAGCCCTGGGCAGCCCGTTGTAGAGGAACGGCGGGACCAGTCCCGCAAAGCGGCAGAGAAACGGTAAAGGTCGTTCCCTCATCAGGCTTGCTGGCAAACGTGATGCTTCCACCATGTTTTTTTTCCACAATCTGTTTGCAGGAAAGAAGACCAAGGCCGCTTCCCGTCACCTTGGTGGTAAAATGGGCATCAAATATCTTTTCCGCCACTGTTGCCGCAATCCCTGAACCATGATCCTTCACCTCGATGACAGCGTGGTCGTCAACGACAGAAGCGCTCAACTCGATTTCAGCACCGTGGCCGCTTGCCTGGGCGGCATTGATGAGCAGATTCAACAGCACCAGCCGGATCTGCAGTTTGGAAAAACAGAATTCAGGCAAATCGTCTGCCAGTCTGACAATGATGCGTTTATCCAGCAGATCGGGATGGGTAACAAAATCAGATTCCCGCATTTCGCCGATCAACTCCGGCAGGGAGTTGCGCACAAAACCCTCGGGCACAACAAGCTTTTTCACGTTGGCCAGGGCCTGCTCCACCAGGGCGGCGATATGGTTGCGGGCCATCTTCATGTAGCGGACATATTTTTCCTGGCTTGATCCCTTTTCAACCGGGAAGTTATCGAGAAACAGAAAAAGGGAGAGAAGATTTTTCATGTCATGCACCAGGATGTTGATCTGCTCAAACTCATGGGCAATAATCTCGTTGTCCTGTCTGAGGCGGCGGCTGAGAATCTTCATGATTGACAGCAGCGCCCGCGGGTTATTCCTCAGGAATTCCTGATAGAGTGATGCAGGAACCCTGAGCAGCAGGCTTTGTCCACCTGCCTTCACTGTCGCGGAACGAGGCTTTTGTTCGATGATAGCCATTTCGCCCACGTAATCTACCGGGGTGATTTCAGACAGAATTCTTTTACCCTTATAAACCACCAGGTTACCCTGCAGCAGTACGAAAAATTCATCCCCCTCCGTGCCCTCGCCGAGCAGAACATCTCCCGGCTGGCAACAAACCTCTTCAATGCTGCGGGCAAAGGATTCAAGTTCAGCCCTGGTAAAAGAAGAAAAAAGATCGATCTGCTGCAGAACCTTGATGCGGTCCTCTTCTGTCATAATGATGCTCAATCCTTATCCTTGCAGCAAATCAGACATCTTTTGCCTGTTCAGCCTGCCGGTTTGAGCGGCGGTAAAGGCACCGGCGGTTATCAAGCACAAAAGAGCATGGTTAAAGCTGACATCATTTAATCTGAAAGCCATCCTGTCGCCTCCACCCGGAAGAAAATCATTAAAAGGAGCCTCTTGCAAAATGAACGTCGTAGCGAGATCGAGAGAAAAATATTCTGTGCAGGGATGAGTTGTGAAATCGCCCGGAAGCGTAGCAGTGCTACGCCCAGGACGATTTCACCAGGATGGCCGCACAGGTTATTATTAGCCGATCGGAGCAGATGTTCATTTTGCAAGAGGCTCCAGTATGGCTATTATACTCTTGAGACTTCAGTGAAACAAGCAGAACCGAACCGGCAGATGAAAAGGGTTGATGAGAGATTCATCGGAGAAGAACAAATGGCAAAAGAAAAAGGAAAATGGTCGGGACGAGAGGATTTGAACCTCCTACCCTAGCGTCCAGAACGCTAAAAACACATCTTAACTAATCAAAATAATTAATTTATTTTGTATAAATTCTGGCTTACATTATTGCATTAGCCGGTTATTTTCATCATGTTATTTGCCCCACAGGAACAAACAAAAACGATATTGACTGCAAGGTTATTGTTTACCACATTTCCCACGGTAACGGAATCATTTGTTTTATCACCGGATCATTTCCACACCCTGACAGTAGACACCTTTCGCTGAGGCCAATTCGACATTTTCAGATGTTCGATGTGGCAATTTCAAGGGTTGAACAATTGAACTCAGCGGACGCCCACCGAACTGTCCGCGCTTAGCGCCGGGGAGCTTCTAGTGGTCCGCTGCAGTGATTGGTTAAAATATTATGGTTTGATATTTTTGAAGGCTTGTTTTAAATCTCTGGCAAATATTAAGTTGTTATCGACTCTCCCCTCATTGCCTTCGCCTTGAAGTTTTGTTGGCATTTGTGCTGGTATATCTATCTCAAATCTGATGGTATTATTTACCGTACAGATTGCTTTTCCCTCTAATATTTGTTTGTCCATTGGGATTTGATGGAAAAATATTTGAGCAAATTCAGCACTTGCTAGGTAGTTGACGGGTTTACCTGCTCCAGTGTCCTTAGCATCCATATTAAAAATTCCTTTATACCGGACGCGACCATTACCCAATTGCTTCCCCCAACTATCTTGTGATGACATTTTCAAAAGAGCTTCCTGGCCTTTGACTAAAAAAAGATAGCCTCCACGGTCCATGAAATGGGTATTAATTTCTTCTTCAGATTCGACAATTAATTCGACTGTTACAGTGGCTACATTTATTGGTTGTCTATATGGCATAAGCTTTTCTACCTGGTCTCCGAAGTACCATGTTCCTATACCACCAAATAAAGCCAATGCAGAACCTATAAATACGGCTATATGAGAAATTGTTCTTAAGGTAATTGGGTCCATTGTTCCCCTATCCCTTTTTTTGAATTTTAACGCTAAGTTCAGCGGCCTCAGTCCGCTGCAACGTCTGGTTGGTCGGCGTTTAGTCCGTTTTCGTTCTTCGTTTTCGCAAAGCTCCGCTCTCTCGTTTTCTTGTACTTTTTTCGCTCCGCCATTTTCTCCCTGTCACACAACCTTCAAGTCAGCGGTGCGGCTTTTTGTGTCCGCTACATTTGATTCGTTGGGCATTCTCGCTCGTTAAAACGTCCTTTTTGACCCCCAAAAACGCGATTATAGGGCTGTTTTTAGGCCACTTTTTGCGCCAACTATCTTGATTTATGGCGTTTTGCTTGGTCCGACCCAATTCGAACCCCTTGTAGCATCAGGGTCAGGCTTGACATTCTGACTTTTCCAAAAAAAGAATATCAAAATGTCAAGCCTGACCCCTTACATTCTTGACCCCTTACATTCCTTAACAAAGGTTTGAAAGCGACAAAAAGACGTCGCATCAATCCTTATTGTAAGGGGCTTTTCTCAAAAATTACTCGGAATAGCTTATGGAAAAATTTAATTAATTCATCAATGGTGTAGTGTATAAACCCTTTGTGCACGATTAGTTCCTTGCCAGGTGAACCTGTTAAGTCATGACGAGACTCAACAAATTTATTTACCTTATGGTCTTTCTCCAAAGGCAATATCGTCCCATTATGGACAATGATATTTCTGACCAAGTTTAGTTTTTTTATGAAATTCCATTGTGAGTTGAGTGGTGCGAAATCGATTTCAACAACTTTTGTTAAATATATTTTTGATCTTTCTATTCCTCTTCCGTTGATATCTTGTAATTTTATTTTTGATATTTTGCTAGATTCAAAATGATTGCAGATTTTGCTTAGATAGTGCTCACACAAGTTGAAGATTGTTATAATTGCTGAAGATCTAAGCAAGGAAGGAAAGTCTGATTGACTAGAAGATAATTCCCATCCAAAATTTTCGATGAGTTCTTGTTTGTCTTGCAAATCTAACAAACGAATTTTTTCTGCTCTTGCTTCAAAATCCTTTTCAATTCTGTCCTTTTCTTCATCAAAGAAATTTTCAACTCGGTCGTAATACTCGTTTATTTTGGATAAATCTCGACCAATGTCAAATTGGTAGATAAATAAGAATCTATCAAAAAAAATATGTTCTTCCATCATTATTTATTTTTGTCGCTTAATTAAGAGTAGACAGCCTAAAAGACGCAGAGTTTTACGCCTATTTGGAGTCTGAAAAAGTTATATCCAGCGATTTAAACAGATAATATCACTCAGGCTGTTTTTATCCAGCTTTTTTGCTGTCTAAAATGTTTCTTTTAAGGGCCTCTTCGTTTGAGATTTGTTATGGCAAGAAAAAGGATGGTAAGAATACAGCAAGTTGATATTCTTCCTGATCTTTACCAGCTGAATATTTATCGCGAGAAGGTTCAGCTGGCCGGCATGGTCTGCAGCAGGGAGAAATGGGGATTTATTTTCTCAGTCAATCTAAAAAATAGTTCTGTCTCCATTTCCGCATTAAGTTTATGGCAGAACGTGGCTATGCCACTTTTCTTTGAGTAATATTTTATGACCAAAAACGAATTAAAAAAATAAAAAAGCCCAGCTTCAGCCAGGCTTTTTCGGTGATTACATCTCAATCTATTATTGATCAGTCAGTGCTTCCAGAAATGCCACAATTGAATCGACTTCCGCTGACGTTAGACCTAAATTGCCCAGTTCAGCTTGATTCATATTGGTCTCTATCTCGGGTAGCGGCCAGCAATAACCAGTGATGCCGTTGTAGCCGGGTATAATACCGGCGTCCAGGAGTGCCGGCGTGACTGGGATTCCCCCAACTATATTGGAGCAGGCCAACGGGTCTCTGCTGTTGTAAAACTGGACGATGGATGTGAGGTTCGGGAAAAAACCGTTGTGGCCATAGGGAGGCGTGAGGGCGATGTTTCTCAGGGTCGACACTTTGTGTTTTCCCCTGTTGGCATCTGCACCGTCTCCTGCATTTATCTGATCCACGAGTGTTGCCGGATAATTTTCGGGAGCGTCCAGAATCGATTGAATAAACCCACCCAGGCCAGGATCGACGCCTTTAGCTGCAATTATGGGATTCACAGGAATGCCCAAGTTGTCATAGCTGAAATCGGTAAATTCCGCTGCACCAGGTCCTCCATCGGTTACGTGGCACAACACACACATGGCACCACCCCCGGTGCCATCGTTGGCGTTGTTCTCATCCATAAAGAGCGCTAATCCAGCTTGCTGTTCAGGTGTCATCACCCCCGTATCATAAACGGAACTGAATTGATTCAAAACGTCTGACTCTTCAAAAAAGGCAATGGCTATCGCTATCTGGTCAAACGTTAGATCCACATCACCGAAATCCACAAACCCAAAAGCGAGATCGAATAAATACGCATAATCTGCTGCCGCCACTCTGGCGACAACCTCTGCATTATCGGGCAACGCCATCTCAACTGGATTGGTGAACGGACCCTGAGCCTGCTCGGCAAGCGGAGAAAATAATGGATCAACATCATAACCGGGAACAAGACAGTCAACATTAAATTCTTTGTGTCCATGGGCGCGACCGTTCCAGAAAATACCGCCAATAAAAAGTTCACCATCCCAAAACATTGAAGGGCTGTAAGCGGCGTATGCTGCAGTCGGCGCGTTCAAACCGCCAGTTTCAGTTGTAATTGAACCCACTGAAACCACGTTTATTGAGGGATTATTGGCATTGGCCATATCAGCAAACCCGGCCTTGTTGTGATGGCAGCTTTTACAGGATTGATTGTTGTTGATGGAGAGATTCTTGTCGTTGTAAATGCTTTTACCAAGCAGCAGCAGCGCTTCGTCTGGAGTTTTTTGTTTGGCGAATGCGATTCCAGCGAAAAGTACTAATGAGTTAATCAAACAAAGCAAAATTAATTTTTTCATCATTTCTTTAATCCCCTCTGAATTCATTGAAAGTTATTGATAATACAATCTAAATTTGCACAACTCGGTTATCGATTATTCATCACCTCCTTTATTGCAGTCTTGAATATGTGGGAAGTCAGATTGTTTTTTTGGCAAGCAAATGGAGTAATTTGGATTGTATTATTACGCATATTATAAAGTCAACAAATAATAGTAGTATTTATCAAAAAGAGAATTAGTGCTTGAAAGGAGTCAAAGGACAAAGGATGAAGCCGTTATCTTATAGCCGCTTGCCGTTACAGTTGCGGATCCGGAAACAGGGGCGGCAGATTGGCCGGCACTGACCGGCTCGCCGGATGCCGTGATGGAGCCTGCGCCAGAAAGTGAAACCGTGGATTCAGCAATCTCGTTTCCCGCGGAAACAATAGAGCCTGTGGATAAAATGGGGGAGGCGGAGCAAGATACCTTTGTTCCCGACGATGAAATAGCCCCAACAGCAGATATCGGGGCGGCGGACTCAGGGATTGACGAAATGGCATCAGGGAATATGAGATGAACACTGGAAACTTGTACCACTTCGCCTTTTTTTATACCGATTTTCTGGGCCTTTACCATTCTCAGCTTAGTTCTTTCCATTTTTTCCGCCCCCCAGGGTTGCGACCTGACGGAAAGCCACGGACAGGAGGCCTACTCGGTGGCGTAATAGATCATTTTGCCATCAGCAGATCCATGCACGAATGCCAATTCTGCAAAAGAGTGATACCGAACAACGCCAAGAAATGCCCACATTGAGGAGAATGGTTGCCAGAACCGCAACCGATGACCAAATATTCCGACAACGATCCGACAAAACTGATCGTGTACTGCCCGTCATGCAACACCAAAAACAAGAAATGGGACAAAAACTGTATTCAATGCGGCTGGCCGTTGGCCTAATCTGCCTACTTATCACCGCCCAAGCAGAAGCCGAACCATGAAGCGGCAGGATGCGGGAACGATAAAATGAGCGTCCAACGGAAAAAAGACGGCCGTATCGCTGTTGTTTATTACGAGAACGGCAAGCAGAAATGGAAATATTTTGGCAGGGGATCTGACGCTGAATTGGAGGCCGAGGCCTTCACAACCAGGAAAAATCAGGCGGCAAAAAAATACCTGGAAACCATTTGCCAATGCTTGATGAACTGGTGGACGCCTACCTTGCCGCAAAATTGGCAGAGTCTGAAAAAAGCACCCTTCACTGCCAAATCAACAAATTTGATTCTGTTTTGCTTCCCAGGCTTGGCCATCTCCGTGTGAATTACCTGACGCCCGGCAAGATAGACAAATTCGTGGCCGACCGCATCAAGGAAGGCCGTAAATTGACCACGATCCGCCGCGAGATCGACGACCTGCTGGCTGTGCTCAACTGGTCCATTGATCGCGGCAAAAAAATAAAATCTTTGAAAATTGCCTGGGCAACGGCAAAAAGACTGGCCGGCATCAAACGACGACTGCGGCCCTATGATCTGCGACACGCCTTTGCCACCCACCTGCTTGACAAGGGAGCCAACCTGAAATCCGTGTCCGAAATGCTCGGACACAAATCAATTGAAACAACCCTGAAAGTCTACCAGCACACCTCAAAAGAGCTGCACCGCCTTTCAATTGATAAGCTGCCGAATCTTGGCTAATATATTAGCCAATTAGCCGGAAATTTTCCAGGATTGAAAAGTGAGATAACTATTTGATTTTAAAGTGGTCGGGACGAGAGGATTTGAACCTCCGACCCTAGCGTCCCGAACGCTATGCTCTACCAGACTGAGCCACGTCCCGACCCGGTTAGACGAATAAAGACGCGGAGAAATTCTCATTAATTTCTCCGCGTCTTTAAAAATGATTATGCACGACCTGCTTCTCAGCAGAACCGGATTCTTTACCGGTTGCATATATCGAATGTGAATTGGCGCCGCCTAAATCAAAAACAGCTTATTTGACAGCATCAGCAAGTTTACTGCCGGCTTTGAAACGAGCAACCTTTCTTGAAGGAATTTTAATGGTTGCGCCGGTCTGGGGATTTCTTCCCTGCCTTGCAGCACGCGCGGAGACAGAAAAAGTACCAAAGCCAACCAGAGTAACTTTGTCTCCTTTTGCCAAGGCATCAGTCACTGCATCAAGAAAAGCGGTTAATGACTTCTCCGCCGCGGCCTTGCTGATCCCCGCAGCAGAAGCCATGCTTTCAACCAATTCACTCTTATTCATAATCCTTCCTCCTCACGAATAACTTAATAGATAATCTAACACGAACGTTAGTGCCGATTTAACCAAACACTATTAGATTGTCAAACAAAAAAAACCACTGCGTTTCCCCAAAAAAATACTTAATATCAATTTAAAATACTCGGTCGCTCAGAAAGTTCAAGAAAAACTTTGGTATAATTGAGTTCCGCGAAAAAATTTATTACTTCCACCCTCAGCGCATTTTCAAGCAATCGTTTGCTATCTCCTTGAGATAGCGTAATAAAAATATTTTTACCGTCAAGCCTGACCCGACTGCCGAAAAAACCTCTTTCCTCGAGAAAATCCTCTCCGGCTTCCACATCCTGCAGCAGTTCCGGCGTAATGGCCAGGCCGCCTGCAATGCGGGTAGCCAGACAGGATTCAGAGGGGAGGTCCCAGCTGGCAAGATGAAATTCCCGGCAGAGGGAACGAATCTCCTTTTTTGTCAAACCTGCCTCGACCAGCGGCATCAGCACATCAAGTTCCCTGACTGCCCGGAGACCCGGACGGTCCTGCCCGAGATCATCAATGTTTGTCCCGTCTAAGAGTTTATACTCAGAAGTGAGCTGAGACGTCAAGAAACTATATATTTTCTTTTTGCAATGATAGCAGCGCAAAGCACCGTTTGCGGCAAATTCCGGCCAGGATAAGGGATCAACATCAATAATCCGCAATGAGCAGCTTAACTCCCGGCAGATCTGCCTGACTCTTTCCAGCACTCTCGGCTTTTGCACCAACGAACGCACATAAAGTGCCAGGGCATCCGCGCCATAGGCCTCAGTGGCGGCTTTGAGCAGCAAGGTGCTGTCAACCCCGCCTGAAAATGCCACTGCCCCGCGTCCAGCTTTTCTGAGAGCGGCCACGAGGCAATGATATTTCTCCATTAATAGCAAGGGAAGAGCCGTTCTGTCCTCAGCGGGAAACATCCTGATTATTTGTCAGGCAAATTCTGGACCGGCTTTTCAAGCAGAAAATCACCCTTTGCGATCCATTCTTTTAAGATAAGGGCAATCTCCCGCGCCCGGACAAAACTCGACAGAGGGGCGGTTGGGACCTCCTTGCCGTTTACCTCAATATGGCCGCTTTTGAGCTGGGCATAAGTGACCTCGCCATAATTGCGCTTAACGCCATGGGGATAGTCATAGGAGTAATCAACCACCTGGGTGATGAGCTCGGCATCGGAAACGCCGGTGTAGCGTGCCATATCCTCGTTGAGGATGGGAATAGGAATGCCTATGCCGACAGCAATGGTGGATCCATAACCCTGCATGCTGATACCCTTCAGCCAGTGACTGCTCATCTGCTTCATGTCGCCATAGACCATGAGGGTCCCGGCCGGCCGGCTCGGAGTCCCGTTTTCCAGCCGTGGAGCTCCGGGGTTATGCTGGCTGCCGTGCCAGCCGACATAACCGACCCCGCCCCCAAGAAATATCCGGGTCCCGATGCCGATGGTCTTGAAGTATGGATCATTGAGCAACGGGCTCAACTCGCCGGCACTGCAATAATTGGCATTCTTACCAAAGGGCCGCAGCGTTCCCATGTAGGTATAGATAGTCTTATTGGACAGATTAACGGCACAGTTATAGTTCTGGTAGCAGTTCCGGGGATTGACCAGCAGGGCGTAGGGAAGCTCCTGCAGGGTGACATCCTTTTCAATTCCCTTGTTCGGATAACAATCCGTACCGTAGGCAACCGCCTTCAGATGAACCTTCCTGCCGGCCACCAGGTCCTCAAGCACATGGCCTCCGCCATAGAGAAATTCACCGGGAAAGACCTTATTCAAGGGATCGTCTTCCGCCAGTTCAGCCGCCCCGATATAGACATCCACGGCAGCCAGTCCCGCATAGGCGGGAACACCGTTGAGCCACACCTTGGATGCCTTGATCGTCGGCTGGGAATGGCCGAAGTTGATAAAGGCCCCGGAGGAACACATGGGAGAAAAGGTGCCGGTGGTGACCACATCCACCTTTCTGGCCGCCTCTTCCGGGCCATGCTCACGGACAATGCCGACCATCTCCTCGGCCGTCACCACCACCGCCTCGCCGGCCTTGATTCTGGCGTTTATTTCGTCGTAAGTCTTCTGAACCTTCCACTCACTCATGCAATCAACCTCATTCCATCACGGAGACAACTTTATGACCGGCCTCTTCCAGCGCCGCGACAATCGGGGCGGGATCACATCTTTCCAGTCTGAAATAATGTACTTTGCGCCTGGCGGCATGACTTTCTATGGCAACACTGATGATCTCGCCACCGTGTTCATTAATGACGCGGGTCACGTCCTCAAGACCGCTCTTCTTGTCAACCACGACATCGATGCGGGTTGATGCCTTGAACAAACCGAGCACCTCGATAAAGGCGGAAAGAAGGTCGGATGCCGTGATGATGCCGACCAGCTTTTTCTTGTCAAGAACGGGCAACCCCCCGATTTTGTAATCGTGAATGAGTCGCGCTGCCGTTTCGATGCTGGCATTGGCATTGACTGTAATGGGGTTCAACACCATCACCTGATGCACCGGTATTTCTTCCACCATTGACGGGAAAGAAAACTGCCGCAAATCGCTTTCAGTAATAAATCCAACCAGCTGATCATCTTCAACAACCGGCAGATGCCTGATGGAGTGCTTCTTCATCAAGTCTGATGCTTCCTGCAGAAGCGCGGTTCTGTGGATGGTTTTCGGATTGGCTTTCATCCAGTTTTTTATTTTCATGGCCCTTTTTACCTCATGTCAGAACCCTTTCCCTTAAAGATTCCTCCCTGGAACAAAACAAACATATGCCGTTAAGGGAAATGATTTTAACCCTAGAATACTTTTAATATTTTTTCAAGTTAGAAGAAACAAGGAAAACGGCTGCGATTTTTGCGCGATTTTTCATTTTCTCTTTTCATATCTGCTGATTTGCATTAATAATGCTCATTCTATCATCAAAATTTGGTCCCAATGCATAAAAAAACAGGGACAACTATAAATAAATTCGGAAAAATATCAGACTATGGTCACAGACAACCAGGCACCCCTCATCAATGTCCGTAACCGCATCGACTCCATTGATGATACCATATTGAAATTATTAAAAGAAAGGCTGAAATGCGCCCAGGAAATCGGCCAACTGAAATCCAAAGAAAACAGGGCGAAATGGGACCCCCTGCGGGAACGGCAGATATACGACAGGCTGATCCGTGACAACAGCGGCGAGTTTCCCGAGGAGGCCCTATACAGCATTTACCACGAGATCATCACCACCTGCAGGCTCTCCCAGAAACCGGTGGAGGTAGCCTATCTGGGGCCGCAGGCAACCTTTTCCCATCTTGCCGCGGTAAAGTATTTCGGCCATTCGGCTGATTATCGCCCCATTGAAACCATTGAGGATATCTTCTACGAGGTGGAGCGCGGCAGGGTCCAATACGGCATTGTGCCGGTTGAGAATTCCATAGAGGGATCAGTCACTTCCACGCTGGACGCCTTCATGAAATGCAAGGTCAAGATCTGCGGGGAAGAATACCTCAATATCACCCATAATCTGGTCAACTATTCCGGGGATATCAATGATATCAAACTCATTGTCTCCCACTCGCAGCCTCTGGCCCAATGCCGCCAGTGGCTGCGCAAACAGCTGCCGAACATTCCCACCCAGTCTGTTTTCAGCACAGGCCAGGCGGCCCAGATGGCCCACGACGACCACACGATTGCCGCCATCGCCAGCTCGCTGGCCATCAAAACCTACCAGCTGCAGGTCGTGGTCAAGGGTATCGAGGACTACCGGGGCAACACCACCCGATTTGTGCTGATCGGCAAACAGTCTCCCTCCAAAAGCGGGCGGGACAAAACCTCCCTGCTGCTGGGATTGCTTGACCGGCCGGGGGCCTTGAATGACACCCTGGCCATTCTAGCCCGCCGCAACATCAATCTGACCAGAATCGAATCCCGTCCGGTCAAAGGGGAGCCCGGCAAATATCTCTTCTTCATCGATATGCTCGGCCATTATCTGGACGGGGTGATTGTCGAGGCATGCGAACGGCTGCAGGAAAGCTGCTCCTATTTCGAATGGCTCGGTTCCTATCCCCAGGCCAGGCAATCAACCGCCAATCCGTGACATCTGTCCGTGGCAGTTGAAACCCTCCTTTTCAAAAAGGGTATGGCCTTTCGGCTTGTCAAGAATGGTCTGCACCAAAGCCTTTTTCACATCATCATCGCTGCCGCCGGCACGGAGAACCCTTTTCAGATCCGTCTCCTTATCGGACAGCAGGCATGAACGCAGCCTCCCTTCCGAGGTCAGCCGCAGGCGGTTGCACTGATCACAGAACTTATGACTGATGGGGCTGATAAAACCCACCGACCCCTTTGCCTGCTCCGCCTGTCTGAACCGGTAAATACGGGCAGGGCCGTCCAGGCGGGCCGTCTGCACGGCGACCAGTTCACCAAGGACACTGATCCGCTCCTTGATTTCCTCCGAGGCGATATATCTCTCCTCCCCCCAGATGGTAGCATCGCCAATGGGCATGAATTCAATAAAGCGCACCTGCAACGCATGGGTCAGGGAAAGCCTGGCAAAATCGACCAGCTCGTCATCGTTGATGCCGCGCAGGGCCACCATATTGATCTTCACCGGCGCAAAACCCATGGCCTGCGCGAGATTGATGCCCTGCCACACCTGGTCGAAGAGATCGGCCCCGGTAATCCGGGCAAACCGTTCTCTTTGCATGGTATCAAGGCTGATATTGAGCTTTCTGATGCCGGCGTCAAAAAGATCGGCGGCATACTTTGCCAGCATGACCCCATTGGTGGTCAGGCGAATGTCGTCCAAGCCGGGAATGACGGCAAGCCGCCGGATAAAGGAGACAACATTCTTCCGCACCAGCGGTTCCCCGCCGGTGAGCCTCACCTTGCGGATGCCAAGCTCCACGGCAAGTTTGATAACCCGCAGCAGCTCTTCGTAGCTCAGCAGCTCGCCGCAGGGCAGTTTTTCCCCGATCTCCCTGGGCGTGCAGTAAATGCACCGCAGGTTGCACTGGTCGGTCAGCGACACGCGCAGATAGGAAATGGAGCGGGAAAAAAGATCGACAAGCTGCCCGGTTGCCACCAGGCTTTCCAGGGATTTTTCTTGTTGTGTCTGTACTATTTCAGGAGTAATTTTTGTCATAATATGTCACAATATCAATTTTTGTCCACCCAAGGCAAGCATTTTGGGGGGAGCGTCCTGTCAGCCTCATGGTAAAATCCGCCGATGATCATCCTGGGAATAGAAAGTTCATGCGACGAAACTGCCGCCGCAGTTATGGAAGACGATAGACGATTATTGGCGAATGTTGTTAATTCCCAGATCGATCTCCATGGCATATACGGCGGCGTTGTGCCGGAACTGGCCTCCCGCAAGCATCTGGAGGATATTTATCCTGTTGTTGACCAGGCCCTGCGGCAGGCGGGCATCACCCTGGATCAGGTGGACGGTCTGGCCATCACCCAGGGACCCGGCCTCATCGGCTCGCTGCTGGTCGGAGTTTCCTTTGCCAAGGCCCTGGCGCTGGTCAAAAAAATACCCTATGTCGGGGTGGACCACATGGCAGGCCATCTTTTTTCGGTCTTTCTAGGGGAAAACAAACCCGAATTCCCTTACATTGCCCTGATCGCCTCCGGCGGCCACTCCTCCATCTTCCATGTAACAGACCACTTCCATTACCGGCTGGTAGGCAGGACACGGGATGATGCGGCAGGCGAGGCCTTTGACAAGGTTGCCAAAATTCTTGACCTCCCCTATCCCGGCGGGCCGATCATCTCGGAATTAGCAAAAAACGGCGACCCCGCGGCGATCAGTTTCCCGCGTTCCTGGCTGGACCCGGACAGCCTTGATTTCAGCTTCAGCGGCATCAAAACCTCTGTTGCCAATTACATCAAGCAAAATCAGCAATTAATCATGAACAGGGGCGAAAAGGGGCGGTCCGCCGCTGCAACGGCAGACATCTGCGCATCCTTTCAGGAGGCGGTGGTTGATGTTCTGGCGGGCAAGACCATGAAGGCCGCCCGCAACTTCAATGTAAAAAATGTTGTCCTGGCCGGAGGGGTCGCCGCTAACCCCAGACTGCGTGAAGTCTTCCGGCAGATGGGCGACCAGGAGAGACTTGCGGTCTCCATGCCGCCGCAGAAATTCTGCACGGACAATGCGGCGATGATCGCCCTGGCCGGTTTCTATACCTTCCGGCAACAGGCAGTCACCTCACTTGACATGGATGTCTATTCACGCAGCCGGATAACGGAACTCGCATGAACAGCCGTTTTTTCAGATACTATTACCTGCGGTTCATCCGCCTGCAGGGAGATCCGAGAGAAATCGCCAGAGGTATTGCCCTGGGCATCTTTATCGGTATCACCCCCACCATCCCCCTGCATACCGTGCTGATCCTGCTGCTTGCCATCTTCCTGCGGGCCAGTAAACTTGCCGGCCTGCTGGCCAGCTGCGTGGTCAGCAATCCCCTGACCTTCTTCTTTCAATATTATCTTTCCTGGCGGCTCGGCACCTGGCTTACGCCTTATGAGCTTTCCTGGGAGCGCATCCATGAAATAATGGCCATCATTTCCGGTCATATCGGCTTCCAGAAGACCATGGCCGAACTGAGCAAACTCGGCTGGGAGTCCATTGCGGTCATGCTGGTCGGCGGAGCGGTGCTGGCCCTGCCTTTTGCGGTTGCCGGCTACTTCCTCTCACTCTACTTCTACAATAAACTGCGCAGAAAACGCTTCATTCGCCGCGCAGAAAACTATGCTATCTATGAGCCTCCAGTCAATCAAAGACATACTCAAGAATGAAAAACTGGCCCCGTCAAAAAAAAGGGGCCAGAACTTTCTCATCCACCGGCAGACCGCTGAACGGATTGTCAGCCTGGCCGGGGTCGCAGCCGGCGATACCGTGGTTGAACTGGGCGTCGGCCTCGGCACCTTGACCGGTCCGCTGGCTGAAAAAGTCCACAGGGTCATCGGCCTGGAAATTGACTCGGGCATCATTGACTGGCAGGTGACCAACGGCAATCTGGCCGGCAACGTGACCCTCATCCATCAGGACCTGCTGAAAGCCGATTTCCCCGGCCTGGCCCGGCAGTGCGGCGGCCGGCTGAAAATACTGGCCAACCTCCCCTATTCCATCTCAAATCCCCTGCTCTTCAAGCTCCTTGACAATCGGCAGGTGATGGAGTGGGCCGTGCTGATGCTGCAGAAGGAGGTGGCCATGCGGCTTATTGCCGGGCCCGGCACCAAGGAATACGGTATTCTCTCGGTGCTGATGGCCGGCTCGGCTGCCGTCACCCGCCTGCTTGATGTCGGTCCCGGCCAGTTCCATCCCCGGCCCAAGGTGGATTCCGTGGTGGTCAAAATCACCTTCCATCCAACACCTGAGCGCTCCCGTTGTCTGCCTGCGCATGACCCCGAGCTGCTGCGCAAGGTGGTGAGAAGCGCCTTCCAGCAGCGCCGCAAAACCCTGCTGAACTCCCTCTCCTCATCGCCCTTCATCAGTTTTGCCAAGGAAAACAGCCGACTGGCCCTGCTTGCTGCAGGAATTGATCCGGTCACCAGGGCCGAAAGGCTGACCATCGAAGATTTTGTTGCCCTGACCCGCGAGCTGGCAAAGGTTACTTGACAGGTAGCGAACATGCAGAACTTTGTATTATACAACCCGACAAAAATTATTTTCGGCCGCGATACGGTAAAAGAGATCGGCCCGGAAACCGCGGCCTTTGGCCGCAAAATTCTGCTGGTCTACGGCAAAAGCAGTATCAAAAAAAACGGCATATACGGGCAGGTCGTCTCCTCTCTTGCCGGGGCGGGGCTTGAGCTCATCGAACACGGCGGCGTCACCTCCAACCCGTTGCTCAGCCATGTAAGGACAGGAATCGACAAGGCAAAACAAAATGCCATCGAGGCGATCGTTGCGGTGGGCGGCGGCAGTGTGATTGACAGCGCCAAGGCCATATCCGCCGGGGCCCTGGTGGACCATGATGTCTGGCAGTTTTTCAAGGGGAAGAAAAGCATCAAGAAAACCTTGCCGCTCACCTGCGTCCTCACCCTGGCCGCTGCCGGCTCGGAAATGAACGGCGGCATGGTCGTCACCAATGAGGAGTCCAGCCACAAATTCGGGGTGGGCAACCGCCTGCTGAGCCCGAAAGTCTCCATCCTCGATCCCACCCTCACCTTTACCGTGCCCCCGGACTATACCGCCTTTGGCGCCGTGGATGCCATCGCCCATATCCTTGAGTTCTACTTCACCACCCGGGACCCTGCCACCCCGGTGCAGGACCGCTTCATGGAAGGACTGGTGATCACCATCATGGACAGCTGTGACCGGGTGCTGCGCAATCCCCTTGATTATCAGGGCAGGGCTGACCTCATGTGGTCCGCCACCCTGGCCTTGAACGGCTGGACGGCCGCCGGACTCGGCATGGTGGGATTCCCCATGCACATGATCGAGCATTCGCTGAGCGCCCTCTACAATATCCCCCACGGAGCAGGGCTCTCCATTGTCATGCCGTCCTGGCTGCGCTATCAGGCCCGGTTGCGTCCCGGCAAATTCATTCAGTTCGCCCAGCGGGTTTTCGGCCTGACGGGCAGCAATGCAACCTGCGCCATGGAAGGAATCAGACGCCTGGAAAACTGGTTTGTCAGCGTCAAAAGTCCGACCACTCTCGACCAGGCCGGCATTGCCGCCGAAGATATTCCCGTAATTGCCGATAACGCCTTGGCGCTGGCCAGAATCTGGCGTTTAAACGAGTACAGCAAGGAGGTCATCATGGAAATCCTCGCTGCCTGCCGCTAAACCGTTGTAAAAAAAACAATATCGTCCTCCGGATGTCAAAAACGGCATCAGGGGCCGTAACGAAATGCGCAGAAATGAAGCGGTTATTTCGTAACGGCTCCCAAAAAAATCAAATCCCCTCTTTCTTTTTTTGCATTTTTTAGGTAAAGGAATTTTGATTTTCAGCAAAAGATCATTACAATAACCTAAACAGAATAACACAACCCGGTTTCACATTAACGATCAGCAAAGCAGAAAACATGAAGATAAAAGACGACGAAATCCTTTATGAACAAGCGGTACAGAAGATGCGAAAGGAAATCGCCAAGGGAAAAACCTTTGCCCAGGCCTGCGAGATATTGCATGGTATCGAAGAGAATATCCGCCCGCTCATCCAGGATGATTTTCTGAAGATCATCGTTGCCGAACAACATTTCGGTCAGGGCAGAGGCATCGATGACGTAGCCTTGTTTCTTGATCTTCCCTATGAGACAGTTGAAGCCTCCAAAGATAAAATCATCTCCGAATTCGATGAGCTGCTTTCCGATCATATATCCCCGCAAATCAGTAAGATGACCCATTAATCAGTAGTGCCGACTCTGCATGGATGAGATCATAGTCTTTCAGCAGGCCCGATCCGGCGAGGTAAAAATCAGCGGTATCCGCCAATACGGCGCAGGCCTCATCATCAGCAAAGTTTTTGATCTGCCCGACCGCCTGCCGGACTTCATTGATTGCCCCGAGCAATACTTCCTGGAAGATTTCACAGGGGATCTGGTGATCAGCTTTCTCAAGCATCCTGATCTGCTTGATCATCTTGCTGCGCTGTGCCGGGAGAAAAAGATACCGCTCATCGCCTCGGGCAGAAAAAATGCGGCAGCCATCACCCCCTTTACCTGCTGCTCCCTGGGACGGCTGCCGGGGCTTGGGCGGTATGGTGAACAATTCGGCATTCCCGAATATGAGGTGGAGGTCAGGGAGAATAAAATCTGCAGAATGGAGGTGAAGCGGGGTGCTTCCTGCGGGGCAAGCTGGCAGCTCATCCCCGGGATTGTCGGCCTGTCACCCGAGGCGGCCCTGGAGTCCATTGCCAGGGAGGCCCAATATCTCTGCGCCGCCGACCCGAGCAATTTTGATCCGATAACCGGCAAAAGCGCGCTGCACGTGGCCGGCAAGGTGCATGAACAGGCTCTCAGGCTGGCACTGGACAGGCTGAAATAAGTGAAAAGTAAAAAGTGAGAAGGGAAAAGTAAGAAAGGAAGCAGCAGAGATGCTGTTAATTTTCCGGCTCACGCCAGATCTTTGCCCCCACCGCGCTCAGCTTGCCCACCAGATCATCGTAGCCCCGGTCAAGATGATAGACGCGGGAGATCTCCGTCAATCCCCGGGCGGCAAGCCCGGCTATGACCAGCGAGGCGCTGGCGCGCAGGTCGGTCGCCATCACCTGGGCGCCTTCCAGTTTGCCTTGTCCCTTGACTATGGCCTTGCCGCCTTCCACCATGATGTCCGCCCCCATCCGGCGCAGTTCAGCCACATGCATGAAGCGGTTTTCAAAGATGTTCTCATGGATGACGCTCAGGCCGCTGGTCAGGGTCATCAACGCCATGATCTGGGCCTGCAGATCAGTGGGAAACCCCGGATAAGGCATGGTTTTTATGTCAACATTTTTCAGCGGTCCTGAACGGATCACCCGGATGCTCTTCTCCCCTGTCTCCAGATAGATACCGCAGGAGCGCAATTTCTCGGAAAGCGACGGCAGATGGGCGGGATTACAGTTGGTCAGGGTCACATCGCCACCGGCGGCGCCAACGGCAATGAGAAAGGTGCCGGTCTCAATGCGGTCGGGGATGATGGCGATCTCAGCGGGCTTCAAGCTCTTTACCCCGTGCACCAGCAACCGGTCGGTATCGCGCCCTTCAATTTTCGCTCCCATGCCGGTCAACATGTCGATCAGATTGGCGATCTCCGGCTCCTTGGCTGCATTTTTGATGATCGTCGTTCCTTCGGCCAGCGCGGCGGCCATCAGGATATTCTCGGTGCCGGTGACCGAGGGGATATCAAAATAGACCGTGTTGCCCCGCAGTCGGCCGCATACCTTGGCATCGACATATCCCTGTTCAAGCTCAAGCTGCGCCCCAAGCTTCTGGAAACCCTGCATATGAAAATCAATGGGACGGGCGCCGATGGCGCAGCCGCCGGGCAGGGATACCCGGGCCCGGCCCAGGCGGGCAAGCAGCGGGCCAAGCACCAGCACCGAGGCGCGCATGGTTTTCACCAGCTCATAGGAGGCCTCAAACTCGGTGATATTGTCGGAATTGATTTTCAGGGTATGCTTATCGATCCTCTCCCAGGTTGCGCCAAGGGTGACGAGCAGCTGCAGAATCGTCCTGATGTCACGCAACTCCGGCACATTGTAGATGGTATGGGTACCCGGACAGAGCAGGGTGGCGGCAATGATGGGCAAGGCGCCGTTTTTTGCCCCGCTTATCTTGATTTCACCCCGCAGGCTTCTGCCGCCTTCGATTAAAATTTTATCCATTATGACCGCCTTGCATGAAATATTCTGGGGAGCCCTGCATAATCCTCGTATACAGTGAGCCCGTCAAATTCAGGAAAAGATGAAAAAAGATCCATGACGAAATGGGACTGGTCTGCGCCGATTTCCATAAAAAAGCGCCCGCCTGGTTTGAGAACGGCGGCAACATCACCGGCAAACCGGGAAATCACCTCCTTCCCCTCCGGCCCGCCATCCAGGGCAAGCCGCGGTTCAAACAGGCTCACCTCGGGCTGCAGGCTTTCAAAGCTTTCCCTGGCCACGTAAGGGGGGTTTGTCACCACCAGATCAAAAAGAGGCGTCCGGCGAATACCGGCCAGCCAGTCGGAGGTAATAAAGGAGACCCGGTCCTGCACACCGTGCCTTGCAGCATTTTTTCTGGCCACCACCTGCGCGGCATAAGAGATGTCAAGGGTGCAGACCAGGGCCTGCGGCAGCTCCAGGGCAAGGACGATCGGGATGACGCCGCTGCCGGTGCCCATATCCAGTACCCGGTCGGACAACTCCTGTTCCTCTCCCTTTAAAACCTGCAAAACGATCTCCAGCAGGAGTTCCGTTTCAGGACGGGGAATCAGGACATCCCTGTTTACATAAAACGGCAGGGACCAGAATTCCTGTTCGCCAAGAATATAGGACAGGGGTTCTCTGGTTAAACGGCGGCTGAGATAATGTTCAAAGTCTTGGATAACGGAGTCGGCCAGCTGTTCTTCATGGAGAAAAATCTGGGCCCGGGAAAGATTAAGCAGATGTCCCAGCAGCAGAGAGGACTCTATTTCCGCATCCTCGATATCCGCTTCTTTGAGGCGGCTAACCCCGCTTTGATAGAGTTCCAGCGCCTTCACGACATCCCGCACCATTGATAAGTTAGAAAAATTATTCGCTGACCCAAAGACCGGCAGCCGTGGACCAATAAATCAGATAATGGCGAAAAGAGATGAAAAGGGCAATGTGCAGTGAAAAACAGCATCTGATAATTACTGAACAGTTTTCAGAGCCTCTGCCTGATAATGAGCATTTAAAGGTTCGATTACACAGTTAAGCTTGCCGAGCATGATATCCTCAAGCCGATAAAGGGTCAGATTGATCCGGTGATCGGTCAACCGGCCCTGGGGAAAATTATAGGTGCGGATGCGCTCACTCCTGTCACCGCTGCCGACCTGGCTTTTCCGCTCTTCCGAAATGCGGTCATGCTGTTCCTGCTCCATCAGGTCAAGCAGACGCGCCCGCAGAACCTTCAGGGCCTTGGCCTTGTTTTTATGCTGGGATTTTTCATCCTGACAGGTAACGACAAGACCGGTGGGCAGATGGGTGACCCGCACTGCGGAATCAGTGGTGTTGACACTCTGGCCGCCGGGTCCTGATGAACGGAAAACATCAAAGCGCAGCTCGTTGGGGTCAATGTGCAGCTCCACGTCCTCGGCCTCGGGCAGCACGGCAACCGTAACGGCCGAGGTATGAATCCGGCCCTGGGCCTCGGTTTCCGGCACACGCTGCACCCGATGCACCCCGGATTCATATTTAAGCTGACTGTAAACCTGATCACCGCTGATCAGGGCGATGAGCTCTTTGAAGCCGCCGATACCGATGGGGTTGCTGCTCATCACCTCAACCTTCCAGCCCTGTATTTCAGCGTATTTCGAATACATGCGGAACAGGTCACTGACAAAAAGGGCGGCCTCATCGCCGCCGGTGCCCGCCCTGATCTCAAGCAGAATATTTTTGTCATCGTTGGGGTCCTTGGGCAGCAACATGATCCGGAGCTCTTTTTCAAGCTCTTTGGCCTTGTTGCTCAGGTCCGCAATATCACTTCTGGCGAGCTCCCGCATCTCCTCATCATCTTCCTGATGGAGAAGCTCCTGGCTTTCCGCCAGTTCCTGTTTCACCCGTTTGAATTTCGTATAAAGCCTATCGATTTTGACCACACGGGAATGCTCCCTGGCGACCTTGCCGTACTCACTCTGATTGGCGAGCACAGCGGGATCGGAAAGCATCCCCTCAAGTTCCAGCAGCTTATCATGGATATTTTCAAACTTGGCGAACATGGGGGGCCGGAAGATGAAAAGAAAGGAGAATTACTTGTTGAGGGTCTTACCGTATTTTTTCAGGAATTTTTCTACCCGGCCGGCGGTATCAATAAGTTTCTGCTTTCCTGTAAAAAACGGATGACAGGCGGAACAGATCTCCACCTTCATTTCAGAATTGACACTGCCGATGGGTACTTCATTGCCGCAGGCGCAGACGGCGTTGATCTGATGGTACTCGGGATGGATATCTTTTTTCATGGCAAACCTCCAAAACTTTAGATGCAATCTTATTTCAGCCGGCACATCGGTGTTCAGTACATGACGGCAAATTCTATAGGGCAAGCAGGGTATTATATACCACAGGCAATTTTTTGCAATATTTTATCATGGGGCCAATGACGGTTTCCCCATGGCAACCGTCAGCAGTTCATCATTTCGAAAAATTCCTGATTGTTCTTGGTACCCTTCATCTTATCCAGGAGAAATTCCATGGCATCCGCCGATTTCATATTGGACAGGAGTTTGCGCAGGATCCAGGACCGGTTGATCACATCCGGGGCGAGGAGGAGTTCCTCCTTCCTGGTGCCGGAACGGTTGATATCCATGGCCGGGAACAGCCGCCTGTCCGCCATCTTGCGGTCAAGCACGATTTCCATGTTGCCGGTGCCCTTGAACTCCTCAAAAATGACCTCATCCATCCGGCTGCCGGTCTCAACCAGGGCGGAGGCGATAATGGACAGACTGCCCCCCTCCTCTATGTTACGGGCCGCGCCGAAAAAGCGCTTCGGACGGTGGAGGGCGTTGGAGTCCACACCACCGGAGAGGATCTTGCCGCTGGAGGGCATGACGGTGTTGTATGCCCTGGCCAGACGGGTCAGACTGTCGAGCAGGATCACCACATCAAACTTATGTTCAACCAGCCGCTTTGCCTTGTGCAGCACCATCTCGGCAACCTGAATGTGACGCTGGGGCGGCTCATCAAAGGTTGAGCTGATCACCTCGGCCTTGACGCTTCTGGCCATGTCGGTGACCTCTTCAGGCCGTTCGTCAATGAGCAGAACAATGAGGATGATCTCTTTATGGTTTTTGATGATGCTGTTGGCTATGTCTTTGATCAGCACCGTCTTGCCGGTACGGGGCGGGGCCACGATCAGACCGCGCTGGCCTTTGCCGATGGGAGACATGATATCCATCATCCGCATGGAGTAATTATCAGGCCCACGCTCAAGGACTATCCGCTCTTCGGGATGCAGTGGGGTCAAGTTGGCAAAAATAGTCTTATTCTTGGCGTTTTCAGGCGGCTGAAAGTTCACGCTGTCAACCTTCAGCAGGGCGAAATAGCGTTCACCCTCCTTCGGAGAGCGTACCAGCCCCTCGACACTGTCACCGGTGCGGAGATTTAAACGACGGATCTGAGAGGGAGAAACATAAATATCATCAGGACCTGGCAGGTAATTAAAATCCGGGGAGCGAAGAAAACCGAAACCATCCGGCAGCACCTCGAGCACGCCGTTTCCTCTGACCACACCATTTTTTTCCATCTCTTTGGTTTTGGTCTGGATAATCGCAAAGATCAATTCCTGCTTGCGCATGGAGCTGAAACCTTCAACCCCAAGCTCCTTTGCAAGTTTGGTCAGTTCATTGATCTTCATTACTTTTAGATCACTTAAATTCATCTGCCTCTTTTTCTCCTCAACTCAGGGTTATGGTTTATGAACAGTATTAACACCAGACATCCATTCCCGGATGAACCTGAACTAAATGGAGAATACGCCACAGGGGAATATCACTTCTCTCAGCTAGCGGAACAACAGGAGTGCAATGCCAGACACAATATTTTTCGAACAGCGTACTTAATCCGTTGGTTTCTTGCGCAATGTTTATAAAGACAAATCGGGTATATTCGGTATGCTTGACTTATAAGGATTAGCTTGATTTCAAATGAAATAATAAATTAGATTCGGTTATCAAAATCATATGATAACCGGATGATTTATGAGTTATAACGAATTCGTTGCTGTCGAATCTGGGAAGGATCAGGGAATTTGTAAAATTGATAGAGATATGATGTATTTCTCGCACACTGTCAAGATTTTTTAATGCATCATTTCATTTTTTCCCCCACAAAATACCCCCCAGATGCAGCAATTGCAGGGATGTTTCCGCCCAGCTGCCACTGTTATCGACCACATGACCGGCAAGCAGCGCCTTTTTCATTAACGGCCACTGGGTGGCCATGGCGCTTTCCGCCTCGGCAGATGAAACCTGGTCCCTCATCATGACCCGCGCCACACATTCTTCCCAAGTGGCATAGACCACGATGATCTGCGCAAAGATATCCTGCCAGTTTGCCTCGTACAGAAGCGGTACCTCGATGAGAAAAAATTTCCGCCCGTTCACCCGAACCTCATGCCGGATTTTTTCGAGCAGTTCATGGCGGACAACGGGATGGATCTTTTCGTTGATCTGCTGCCGCAACGACGCCTCGGCGAACAGGGCCTGCCTGAGCAACCGCTTATCGATGGTCAGGTCAGGCCGGATAAAAGCCCGGTCCAGGCCTGCAATCACCTGCCAGCACTCTTTGCCCGGCAGCAATAACTCATGCACAACGGCATCGGCATCAAAACAGGTGACAGAAAACCTGCGGCACAAAAATCGCGCAGCGTCGCTTTTCCCCGAGCCCATACCGCCTGTCACACCCGTCAGCACATACGTATCAGCCAACCCCTTCTCCTCATTCCCTTTTCCTGCGCCATGCCCCCAATGCCATCATACTTTACTTTTGTCCGGGACAAACCAACAAAATGCGCAAACAATGGCGTCTTGTCGGCAACAGTGGTAATCTCTGCTGTAAAAAAACCATCAACCCCATCGTTTAACGTGCGCAAGGATAGCCAATGGCTGACGAAACGGAACTGATCCTGCAGTGTATCTACTGCAGCGGCAAGGCAGAAATCACAGGCCGCTGAAGCAATGCCTCGGTAATCTGCACGGAGTGCGGAATGCAGACAGCGGTTGGCGCTTACCTGGACCAGATCGAACAATGGCGAAACAGAGCCTGCGCCTATCTCAACTGCCCTCAACCGGCCGAACCCTCAGCCGAGAAGAGGGAAAAGCTGCCTTAGGCCGTTGGCAATGAATTCAACGCCAACGGCGGCCATGAAAAGACCCATGATCCTGGTGAAAACATTGATGCCGGTTTTCCCCAGCACCTTGGCCAAGACGGGCGCCATCCGAAAACAGAGCCAGGTGAGAAGGGCCAGCACGACAATCACTGCCAGCAGGATAATATAATGCAGGCTGGAAGAGTAGCGCTGGGCATATAAAATAACCGTACTGATGGCGCCGGGACCGGCAAGCAGAGGCGTGCCTAGGGGAACGACTCCTCCGGTCTCCCGGTCAGCGAAATCGCTCACTTCCTCTTCGGTCTGCTTTACCTGACTCACCCTGGCATGCAGCATGGAAATAGCCATGAGCAGAATGAGGATGCCGCCGCCCACCCTGAACGAGCCGACGGTGATACCGAAAAAATCCAGCACCGACTCCCCGGTGAAAAGAACCACGGCAAGAATAGCCGCCACGGAAACCGCGGCCATCCGCCCGGTCTTTCTCCGGTCCTCATCGGCCTGTTCCGCTGTCAGGTTGATAAAAATCGGAATGGCCCCTACCGGATTGACAATGGCAAGGAGCGCGGCAAAAAATTTCAGATATTCATTCCAGCTTCCAGTTTCCATCGGTCTCCTGTGGAATTTTCCGCCTTAATCTGCATTGGACAGCGCCAGTCCCCGGCCCCGCAGATGACACATCATTTGATTCATTGCATGGCAGCGCCACACATCAACCCATCGGCATTTTGCAAAATGCCGTTCATGCCTGCCAGGGAAGTGCTGATAAGTGATCTTACCAGCACTGATGGTTTGCGGCAATTTTTCCCGATCATTCCTCTGTAAATATGGGAGGTCTGCTTTGCGCATGGCGTCCGCCGAGAGGGTCTCAGTCCTCCTGCTGCTTGTCGCCCTCAATTATGCCGGCCGTCATGACAAACTCCATGGCCTTTTCCAACGGCATGTCCAGCGGCACAACGGCGGACAGCGGCACAAGCGCCGTATACCCGCCTATCTGATAGCTCATCGGGAGATAGACAGCCACTCTTTCGTCACCAAGGCCTGCTCCGAGAAAGGACAAATCTTGGCGCGTCACAAATCCGACAAGCTTGATCCCGGTCTGCCCGACCTCCACCGTGACCACCTGCCCCGGCCCTCTGTTTTTCCCCTGGTAGAGAAAGGTGAGAAAATCACGTACCGTCCGGTAGATGCTTTTAATGAGGGGAACCCGGTAGATAAGGCTTTCTACCTTTTCAACCACTTTGCGGGCAAAGAAATTCTCCATCATGAGACCGATAAGAAAGATCATGCCAAGTCCGGCCACAACACCCATGCCCGGCCGGTACCAGCCCGCGGGCAGGGAAAACTCAAGCACCCCGCCCAGTACCTTCTCCGCCGTGGTCATCAGCCAGACAAACAGGTAAAGGGTCGCGGTTATCGGCAGGACAGCAACCAGACCGGTCAGGATTATTTTGTTCAATCTCCGGTAATAACTCATAAAAAAACACTCGAGCCTCATGCAAAAAAAATTAAGAATAGCAAGCCGGCAAAAACCGCTCATTCCGCCAATATTTTTCTGATTATAATCCCAATAGGGGTTGCCGGTAAAAATTATTTCACCGCGCCATCTTCTTCACATGGGAAACAAACACGGGAAATTTATCGCCGCAAGCCATAAGTTAAAGGGTACGGTTCCTTGCAGCAGAAGCAGGCATCAAATCCTTTGCCTGAATATGGAAGAAAGCTTGCAGTGATATGGGAATTAGTGTAAAAAAGGCAGTAATTTTCACCGGAAACCAGCAGCCATTATTTTTTACTTCCGGTATGCATCAGTAACAACCGGTATTGCCTTATTCAGTATGCCGGCCCGCGCAAGCTGTGAAAATTAATCCAAATGCCCCCGTAGCTCAGTGGATAGAGCACAGGATTCCTAATCCTGGTGCCGCAGGTCCGATTCCTGCCGGGGGCACCACATAAATAAAGGCCGGAACCGCTTACCTCAAGCGGTTCCGGCCTTTTTCTTTTGCCGTGATCTTTATCCCTGTTTTGATGGACGGAGTATACCTGCGGGCACCGGCGGATATCATGGATCATTCCACCATGCGATGGTGCGCCGCTCTCCCCGGTTCCTGGACGATCACAAGCCGAAGGCGGTTGATCGCATCAAAGGCCCTGGCCTAAACCCTGGGGTTACTTCAACGAATCGGTAAATTTACTGCCGGCCTTGAATTTCACCGCTTTTCTGGCAGGAATCTTGATTTTCTTGCCGGTCTGGGGATTGCGCCCCTCACGGGCGGCCCGTTCGGCAACGGAGAATGTCCCGAAGCCGATCAATGTCACCTTGTCGCCTGCCGCAACGGCATCGCTGATGGCCGCGAGTACGCTGTCCAATGCCTTCTCTGCTGCTGCTTTGCTCAAATCACAATCCTTAGCCACTTTTTCTACCAGTTCACTCTTATTCATGCTTTCTCCTGTTTGAATTCCCTTGATATCTCAAGTTGAGTGTTGCTTCCTTGCTGAGATAGCAGAACTTTCCCAACCTTGCAAGATTAATCATACTCAAAATCATGCGCCTTTTTTACGTTCTGCCCGAAATGCTGCCGGTACTCCCGACACAATTGTTCATGCGAATGGCGGTGAAAGATGCTATCATGTTGAAAACGGAGGAATAATCAACAATGAGTAAGATTTACCTTGGCCGATTGCCGGAGAACGACCCGCTGCACGGTTATCTTCAGCATGATATCCAGCCGCTGATTAACGGCTCGACAGCCCATACGACATACCGGGTCTTCAGACTGCATGGATCTAATGATGTTTACCTGTACGAGGACAGGCACACCGGGGTGAAGGTCGTCGGCAAATTTTTTCTCTCGGCGCGGAAATGGGACGCGAAAAAGGCCTTCTCGCGCTTGACCAGCGAATTCGACAATCTCTGCCTTATGCGCGATTACGGCATGGACGGCTATCCTCACCACGTTGTCAGGCCGCTGGGGCGCAACAATTCGCTGAGCGCCCTGTTGGTCACTGAATTTTGCGAAGGCGAACTGCTCAGTGAAGTGATACAGTCCGTGATCCAGGGCAGGGACCAGGGTTACCTCTCCGGCAAACTGACGGCCCTGGCGTATTTCCTGTCGGCCTTTCATAATCGGACGGCCTTTGGGGTGGGAGTCAATTTCAATCAGGACTGCGATTATATGGACCTGCTGATAAACAGGCTGTTTACCATCGGCGCCATCAGCAGGGACGAAGTGCGCGAACTGAACTGGCTGCGCGATCAGTGGCGCAATCAGCCCAGGATGTGGGAGGATCAGAAGGTGCTCGTGCATGGAGACGCCACACCGGACAATTTCATGTTCGGTGACGGGTTGAATGTGATCGCCTTCGATCTGGAACGAACCAAGCGCGCGGATCGTGTTTTCGATACAGGACGCATTGCCGGGGAGCTGAAACATTTCTTCATGCGGGCGACGGGCAACAGGGATGCCGCTGATTCTTTTATCGGTCACTTCCTGTGGGAATACGCCTGCCACTTTCCAGACCGCGAAAGTGCCTTCAAATCAATAACCGGCAGGACGCAGTTCTATATCGGCATCACTCTGTTGCGTATCGCGCGAAACAGTTGGGTCGACCCGCACTACCGTCGCAGCCTTATCAACGAAGCAAAGGAATGCCTGAGGAGGTTCTGATGATTATAAAGGGAATAATTTTTGATATCAACGGAACGCTGACGGATATCCACACCAACGAGATGCACGACGATATCTATCGCGTTATCAGCAACCTGCTTTCATACCAGGGGATATTTCTTGACCCTGACGCCGTGAAAGAGCTGTATTTTCAGATTATGAAGGAACAGCGTGCGGCGAGCCTTGAGCGGCATCCTGAGTTTGACGCGGTCGGTATTTTTCGCGAGATGATAGCGCGGAACTCGACAGAGTTTACGCATCTTCTGCCACCGGGCAAGCTTGAACAGCTTCCGTTATTTCTTGCCGAGACGCATCGTGCCGCATCTCGCTTTAAGCTGCAGCTTTACCCAGGGGTGGAAAACACCATAAAACAATTAATCACGAACTATCGTTTAGCGGCCATATCTGACGGTCAGAGCGCCTACGCGGTTCCGGAGTTCAATGCAGTGGGCTTGTCGGGCTATTTTGAGACGGTTACAGTTTCCGGTGACCTGGGTTATCGCAAGCCGGATAAACGCATGTTCGAGGGGGCGCTGGCCGCGATGGAGATGGGGCCGGCTGAAGTCTTGTTAGTGGGCAATGACATGTACCGTGATATATACGGGGCAAAGGAACTCGGCATGAAGACGGTGTTTTTCAAATCAAACCAGGGGACCCAGGAAAAAAAGGGCGTTGAGCCTGACTATATTATTTATAATTTCCCCGAGTTGCTCAATGCGGTGCGATTCTTTGAGGAACAGTGATTGAGAGCAGTTTCTCTTTGGGAACCGTGGCACCGCTTCCAGGAAAGAGCGTCGGCCGGGATATCATGCCGGGAGCGGAAGAGGGACACTCAATGGGCGTTCCCCCTTCCGCACTCCGGTCAGATCATCCGCACCGCCTCCCTGATGGCTGCGGCCGTCATGGGCAGGGTGCGCAGGCGGAGGCCGGAGGCCGCAAAAAAGGCATTGGCCACCGCCGGGGCAATCGGCGGCACGCCCGGCTCCCCCACCCCGCCCGGCGCCTCGTCACTTTTCATGATGAAAACCTCAACCTTCGGCATTTCTTCCAGGCGCAGAATCTCATAGTTATCGAAATTGCTCTGCTCAACCCGACCGTTTTTAAAGGTGATCTTCCCGTGGAGGGCGGCGGACAGCCCGAAAACAATGGCTGATTCCATCTGCGCCTCAATGGTATCGGGATTCACCAGCTGCCCGCAGTCAACGGCGCAGACCACCCTGTGCACCCTGATGCCGCCCTTTTTATCGACCGACACCTCGGCCACCTGGGCGACATGACTGCCGAATGACTCATGCACGGCGATACCCTGAAATGCCCCCGGCACGGACGGTTTGCCCCAGCCGGCCTTCTGGGCGGCCAGCTCAAGCACGGCCAGCTGCCGCGGATGGCTGGCGAGCAGTTTGCGGCGATAGGCGTACGGGTCCTGTTTCGCAGCATGGGCCAGTTCGTCGATAAAGCATTCCTTGGCAAAGGCGGTGTGCGAGTGGCCCACCGAGCGCCACCAGAGGACAGGCACCCCGGCCGGCGCCATGTGATATTCGACCAGGAAATCGGCAATATCATATGGCGAGTCAGCCGCCCCCTCCACCGCCGTATCATCAATACCGTTTTTCAGCATTCCCCCTTCAAAGGGAGTGCCTTTGGCAATTGACTGGCAGACGATGCGCTGGCGCAGGGCGACCGGCATGCCGTCCGCACCGAGGCCGGCCACCAGGGCGCTGCAGGCCGAGGGCCGGTAATAGCCGCCGTGGATATCATCCTCCCTGGTCCAGATGACCTTGACCGGCGCCTGCATTGCCTTGGAAATCTGCACCGCCTCACTGACAAAATGGGAATCCGTCACCGCCCGCCGGCCGAAGCCGCAGCCCAGATAGGTGGTGTGCAGGGTGACCTTTTCCGGCGGCAGACCGGTAATGGCGGCTGCTTTATTGCGGTCAATGGTCTGCATCTGGGTGCCGACCCAGATTTCGCAGCGGTCCGGCCGCACATCGGCCAGGCAGTTGAGCGGTTCCATGGGCGCATGGGCCAGGTAGGGGAAGTGGTAGGCGGCCTCGATTTTTTGCACGGCGCGCCCCAGCGCCGCGGCGAAATCACCCCGCTGCGCGGCCACCGCTCCCGGCTTTTCCGCCATCTGCCGGTACTGCTCCAGCTGCACGCCGCTGTCAAGCCCGGCCAGGGCGCCCTCGTCCCAATTGATCTGCAGGGCCTGCCTGCCCCGATCCGCCGCCGGAAAATGATCCGCCACCACGGCCACGCCCCGGTCAATCTGCACCACGGCCTTGACGCCGGCGATCTTTCGGGCCGCAGTATCATCAAAGCTCCTTACCGTGCCGCCGAAAACCGGAGAGCGGGCCACCACGGCGGTGAGCATGCCGGGCACAGTGATATCGATGCTGTACATCGCCTTGCCGCTGGTCTTATCCGGGGTGTCGAGCCGTTTTTTTGGCGTGCCGAGCACCTTGAAATCCTTGGGCTGTTTCAGCGCCACATCTTGGGGCGCCTCCATCTGCGCCGCCTGTTCAGCCAGGTCGCCGAAGGAAAGACGGCGTTTGCCGTCACGGTGCACGACAAAGCCGTTCTCGGCCCGGCAGTTCTGCACATCTTCCTTCCAGACCGCGGCCGCCGCCTTTTCCAGCATGGTCCGGGCCACGGCCCCGGCCCTGCGCAACTGCTCCCAGCTGCTCCGGACGCTGGTGCTGCCGCCGGTGCCCTGGATGCCCCATTGGGTATGGTTATAAGCCGGGTCCACCGGCGCCGGTTCGATGCGGATCTTCCGCCAGTCGGCTTCCAGTTCCTCGGCAACCAGCATGGGAAGCGAGGTATAGACCCCCTGCCCCATTTCCGATTTGTTGATGATAATGGTCAGGGTATCATCCCTGCCGATGCGGATAAAGGCATTGGGGATAAAGGGGCCGTCCTTCTCTGCCGCCTGCTGCGCGGCGGCCTGGCTGTCCGGCAGATAGAAACCGAGGACCAGACCGCTGCCGAGCAGCGCCCCGTTTTTGCAGAATTCGCGCCTGCTGCAATTGATGATCCAGCTCATGCTTTCCCTCCTTGTCCGCTCTTTTCCGCGGCGTGGTGAATGGCCCGGCGGATACGCTGATAGGTGCCGCAGCGACAGCTGTTGCCGTTCATGGCGTAATCGATGTCGGCATCGGTGGGGTGGGGATTTACGGCCAGCAGGGCCGCGGCCTGCATGATCTGCCCGGACTGGCAGTAGCCGCACTGGGGCACCTCATCCTCGATCCAGGCAAGCTGGACCGGATGGCCGCCCCCCAGCCCTTCGATGGTGGTGATCTTTCTCCCCTCCGCCTCCTTGGCCGTTATCTGGCAGGAGGGCGTGGCCTCGCCGTCAACATGCACGGTGCAGGAGCCGCATTCCCCGATACCGCAGCCGAATTTCGTGCCGGTAAGCTGGACATGCTCCCGGATGACCCAGAGCAGAGGGACATCCTCCTCAACTTCCACCTGATAGTTCTTGTTATTGATATTGAGTGAAATCATGATGGTCACCTTCCCTTGCAGAGTTTGTCGAGAAAGAAAAACAGGTGATATGGCACCGGCTCAATGCCGGCGGCTTCTTCTGAGCCGACGGCAACCGGGATAAACGCAACGCTTCCTGTTTAAAGATAGGTGCGGGGGAAAATCTACAAAAAAACTAATTTTTTTCCTGTCCCCCTGTCAAGTTAAATCTGCGTTATTTCCGATGTCCCCGCCCCTGGCATTTGCCTTCAATAAAATGAAAAAATTGTCAGGTTAATGCGCCGAAGCTGCACAAACAGATTGACAGCAACCGTTGCTTTTTCTAAGAAAAGCAGGAGCATGATGAACCACGGAAGACACGGATGGGCACGGAATAAAAATATGTCTGGGAAAAATTCAGTCCGGTGATCGGTCTCTTTGCCGGCCCAGGCGGTCTGGCGGAAGGATTTTCACCCTTTCAATCCTTCAGATAGGAACACCAATGCCTGATTTTAATGGAAAGCATATTCATGTCACCTGCGCCATCATCGAGCGCGATGGGCAAGTGCTTGCCGCTCAACGAAGCGCGGACATGAATATGCCGCTCAAATGGGAATTCCCCGGAGGCAAAATCCGACCGGATGAGAGCCTGGAGGATTGTTTACGCCGAGAGATATTTGAAGAATTGAGCATAAAAATAGCTGTTTCCAAGCAGTTGCAACCGGCAACCCACAACTATCCGTCGTTAACGGTGACTCTTTATCCGTTTATTTGCTCAATCATTGCCGGCGAAATGAAACTCAACGAACATGCGGACGTGATCTGGCTGCCGCCGGAAAAACTCTCTTTTCTCGACTGGGCAGAGGCAGATCTGCCGGTGCTTGCCGGCTATCGGCAGCAACTGAAAAAATGAGCCCATGAAGTCAAAAATCCACCACGGTATTTACGATGCCTTGCTTGATCAATCCCTGCTGGACATCCTGTCCCGGAATCCCGAACTACGCACCGTTCCTGGTAAAATCGATAGAGAGGAGCAGCCGGCCCGTTATGCGGCTTTTGTCGCCAAAATAGTGGAACAAAGCCTGCGGGGGAAACTGATCCGGAAAAACGGCTGGTCTCGTGCAACCACATCATCTCGGCCACCTGCCCCATCTTCATCAATGAGGACATGATTGCCGCAGGCCTTGCCCCCTTCGATCCGGACCGGGCCGCCTGATGCTTGCGGAAATTTTTGAACATTCCCGGCGCCAACATTTAACATAAAGGGAAGAAAAGACATACAACCGGCAGAAACGATCCCTGCCCGTGCGGCAGCGGCAGGAAATACAAGAATTGAAAAATGTCTGCCCGCCGGTCTGCCAACCCCGGCAGCCCGTCAACCAACCAGGGATTTCAGCTGACCGGCCTCCAGTTCAATCTTGAATTTGACATGGACCGAGTAGTCGCTGAGCACCAGGTCACAGACCTGGACGCCGATGACCATGCCCCGCAGAACGGCATCCGGAAGATTCCTCACCGGAATTATGACATTGATATGGCGGCCGAGAAGCAGACGGATGTTCTCTTTGTTGGTGATCCGGACGTAAAATGAAAGCCCCCCCAGGGAGATGTCCGTCATGTCGCCCTTGAAGGTGCTCAGGATCTTGTCCTTGTCATCAACAATCTGCAGCTGGATTTTGCGCTCCACCTTGTAGCGTTCATGGGCTCTGCGGTCCATGCCCTTTTTTTTCATTTCGGCATAGATGTCGCTGGAACGGTTGTAATAATCGATCAGCTTGGATTCAATGCCGGGTATTTTCTGTTCCAGCCGCGCCAGGCTTTCAAGTTTCAGGACGGAAATGCCGGTCTGCTGCTGGGCGGTGAGCGACACGGTCCAGACCGAGGCGTTGAAGAAATTCTCGCCGGCTATCTCGCCCTTGCCCATGTTCTTGAAAAAAAATTCTTTTTCCCCACCGGTGTAGGTGACCCTCACGCTGCCATGGTTGATGAAAAAGAGTTCGTCGTTTTTCGTGCCCTGGGCGACAATGGTCTCTTCAGGTTTACAGGTCCGTTCTTCCATCTCGTGATAGAGGGCGTTGAATTCCTCGGAGGAAAGCACCTTGAGGAGATTTGCCCAGATTTCAACATGGTCCTTGCTGATGGCCCCCCCTTTTTCCTGCTCGATGATATCCCCCGACTGGATGATCTCCATCAAGGCCATCGGATCAATTTCATAAATTCTCTCCCGCAGCCGTTCCGCGTTGAAAAAGTCCTTTTTCTTGGCACAGGCGACCACCAGTTCAAAAAGCTGGGCTTTGGCGTCATCGGTGTTGCCCTGCGCGGCCAGTTGAAAAATCCGCTCTTCCCTGAGGGTGAGCGGGTCCCTGTCCGGCGCGTTGCCGGAGGACTCTGGCTGCTGGATAACTGCCTGCCGTGATTTTGCCATGCTCAGGACCTTATCGGCCTCCGAGCGGACCTGATCACTGAACACCGGGTTGCCGGTCAGCCTCTGCAGGGTGGGGCCTATTCTGTCCAGGCGGTCCCAGTGTCCGGCCAGGGCCAGTTTTTCCGCCGTTCCCAGCAGACAGGAAAAGGATGCGCCGCTGATGTTCCTGTCGACGCTGCGGGTGGCAAGGACTATCTGTTCAAGAAGCTTGTCGGCTATCTGCTCTTTCTGGTTGTCAATAAGGCGGCTGACTGTCGGCGCCACTGCCGCGGTAAGGTCAGGATTAAGCAGGACCTGGTGATCACCTTTCAGCAGACGGTTCAGGGCTTCCTGCAGGCTGGCTTGCTGTTGGGTCAATTCATACTCCTTTAAAATAACAGGGAGACGGTATCGCCGGTTGTCCTGTCCAGCGGCTGCCGATTCGTCAAACAGCCACCAGACACCTGATAGTGGTCAGGCCAGGACTCTCTGTTTTTTTGAATTATATAACGGTCACTACTATTGTGGTAATATTAAGTGAACGCCATGTCAACTTCCCTGCATGTTTTTTATCCGAAAGTCTTTTGTCTGTCTTGCTGTGCAGGCAGGGCCGTAGATACTATGTATAAGCGCACGACACGATTTGCGCAAAACGGGCCGCGCTGTTAAGCTTGTTCTCCAAACCCATAACCATTCCAAAGGAGACAAGCCATGGAAACAGCAACGGCCCGCAGTGCGA